>Ga0068855_100000562_pt1 | contig 45523 bp, 40 predicted proteins | sample KBSCornC52_FD_66592 | JGI IMG/M metagenome (GOLD analysis project Ga0068855, IMG submission 66592) | Corn rhizosphere microbial communities from Kellogg Biological Station, Michigan, USA - KBS Corn C5-2 | ecosystem: Host-associated > Plants > Roots > Rhizosphere > Soil ... | reverse complement strand
GTTGCGGCAGTTCTTGACGAAAGCGGAGCGTTGCGGGCCCGTAAGGCTTTTGGCGTCGGCCTTCTTATTGCAGGCCTTGAGAGAGTTCTGCTTGTGTACGGGTGTGGCGCTGGCTCCGCTGGGAGTGGCAGTCGTCGTTGGTCGGGACGCATCGGTTGCGAGAGCGGAACTCGAGCCGAAAACGGCTGCGACGGCAAGGGCGACGGCGATTCTCATTCGAGCCTCCGGGTGCGGCGGTGAGCGTCACACGTTAGACGGGAAGTCCTGTCGCCGTCATGAAGACCGGATTAAGAATCCGTCACGGAGAGGTTAGACGTCTTTATCCCGCTCGATGAGCGCGTAAGCCGAGTGATTGTGGATCGATTCGAAGTTCTCGGCTTCGACTGTATATGCGGCGATACGATCGTCCGCGTTCAAACGCGCGGCCACATCGCGCACCATGTCCTCGACGAACTTCGGGTTGTCGTATGCACGCTCCGTGACATATTTCTCGTCCGGGCGCTTGAGGATGCCGTACAGCTCCGAGGAAGCCTCGCTCTCGGCGATGTCGATGATTTCCTCGATCCACAGGTGCGTGCGCAGCTTCGCATTGATGGTCACGTGCGAGCGTTGGTTGTGCGCGCCGTAGGAAGAGATCTTCTTCGAACAGGGGCATAGACTCGTAACGGGCACCACCACGCGTACCCACATTTCGGTGCGCCCGTTACGGCGCTCGCCGATCATGCTCGCGTGATAGTCCATCAGGCTCTCGACGCCCGAGACGGGCGCCTTCTTCATGACGAAGAAGGGGAAGCTCATCTCGATGTGACCGGCATCCGCCTCGAGCCGCTCGGTCATCTTCTCGAGCATGGCGCGAAAGGATTCCACCGAGATCTCGCGCTCGCCGTGGAGGATTTCCACGAAGCGCGACATGTGCGTGCCCTTGAAGTTGTGCGGCAGGCTCACGTACATGTTGAATTGCGCGACGGTGTGCTGCTCGCCGGATGAGCGGTCCTTGACGCGCACCGGGTGCCGGATGTCCTTGATCCCCACGCGGTTGATCGGCAGGCGCCGGGTATCGGCGCGACCTTGCACATCCTCGATATCCGTAACGACCGGGCGCACAAGCTTCGCGTTCGCGGGAGGAGGGGTCATGTACTCAAGCCTACAACTTACCAGTCTATGGGGTAAGTAGGGGTGTTCCGGCCCGGGTTCAAGCGACCCCCGCCGAGCGCATGCGTTCGCGTTCCCGTGTCTGCATACCCCACCACCGCTCGATGCTGGCTGCGAGGCCCGCGGCATCCAGTCCCGCCGCGACCAAGCAGCTGTCCCGCGAGCCGTGCTCGATGAACCGATCGGGAATACCTAGATGCAGCTGGGGTATGAGCAGCCCTTCCGAGACAAGCAGCTCGCCCACGGCAGAGCCGGCGCCGCCGATCGTGGCGTTTTCCTCAACGGTGATGATGGCGCGATGGCGCTCGGCGATCGAGATCACCATGTCCTCATCCAGCGGCTTGATGAAACGCATGTTGACCACCGTGGCGTCGAGCCGCTCGGCGATCTTCAAGCTCGAGTCGAGCAATGTCCCGAACACAAGAATTGCCAGGCCGCTGCGGCCCTCGCGGCGCAGCTGCGCCCGGCCTACGGGCAAAGCCGTCATTTCCTCGACGAGGGGCACTCCGGGGCCGGTGCCGCGCGGATAACGGATCGCGGAGGGTCCGGGCAGGGTGGTGCCCGTGTACAACATCTGCCGGCATTCGTTCTCGTCCGCCGGCGCCATGAGGGTCATGTTGGGAATACAGCGCAGGAAGGAGATGTCGTAACTCCCCTGGTGCGTTGCCCCGTCGCTGCCGACGAGGCCGGCGCGATCGAGCGCGAAGACGACCGGCAGGTTTTGCAGAGCCACGTCATGGATCAGCTGGTCGTAGGCCCGCTGCAGGAACGTCGAGTAGATCGCGACGATCGGCTTCAGGCCTTCGACCGCAAGGCCCGCCGCGAAGGTGACGGCGTGTTGCTCGGCGATGGCCACGTCGAAATAGCGATCCGGGAAACGTTTGGAGAATTCGACGAGCCCCGAGCCCTCGCGCATCGCCGGCGTGACGCCAATGATGCGGTTGTCCCGAGCGGCCATGTCGCAGAGCCATTGGCCGAAGATCTGGGAATAGGTCGGTCCGGTCGCCTTTTCCTTGAAGATGGTTCCGCTGGCCGGATCGAACGGGCCCGGACCGTGCCATTTGATCGGGTCCGCTTCGGCCGGCGCGTAGCCCTTGCCTTTGCGCGTTACGACATGCAGGAACTGCGGGCCATGCAACTGGCGCAGGTTGCGCAAAGTCGTGACCAACGCGCGCACATCGTGACCGTCGACCGGCCCGATATAGTTGAATCCAAGCTCCTCGAAGAGAGTGCCGGGCAACACCATGCCCTTCAGATGCTCTTCGGAGCGGCGCGCCAACTCCCAGACCGTGGGCATCTGGCGGAGGACTTTCTTGCCGCCCTCACGCAGATGCGCATACATGCGCCCGGAGAGTGCCCGCGCGAGCTGACTCGACAACGCGCCGACATTCTCGGAGATCGACATGTCGTTGTCGTTGAGGATGACCAGGAGGTTGGTCGGGAGCGAGCCAGCATGATTGAGCGCCTCGAAGGCCATGCCTGCGGTCATCGCTCCGTCACCAATGACGGCAACGGCCCGTCGGTCATCGCCCAGTCGCTCCGCCGCCACCGCCATTCCGAGCGCGGCGCTGATCGACGTGCTCGAGTGGCCGACACCGAAAGTGTCGTATTCGCTTTCGGAGCGTGTCGGAAAAGGCGCAAGGCCTCCCGGCTGCTTGATCGTATGCAGCTGGTGGCGCCGTCCCGTGAGCACCTTGTGCGGATATGCCTGGTGCCCTACGTCCCACACGATCCGATCGCGCGGCGTGTCGAAGACATAGTGCAAGGCAATTGTCAGCTCCACAGTCCCCAGTCCGGCAGCGAAGTGCCCTCCGCGGGTACTTACGCTCTGGATGAGGAATTCCCTGAGCTCCTTGGCCAGGGCCGGCAGCTTCGCTGCGGACAATCGACGCAGGTCAGCCGGACTCTCGATGGTATTTAGCAACGGATTTTTGCCATTTGGGCCAGTCATCTGGCGGAGTGTACACCGAGGCGTGACGCGGCTCGAAACGGAGACACGTTGGGCCGCAGCCACAGGTCGGTGTGAGCTAAGTAAGTGGTTGTCTCAGGTCACGCGGCTTACGACAAAGTGGGCTAGATCCGCAAGGGGCGTACCCCCGCTCCCCAGAGGCTCCAGCGCGGCAATTGCATTGTCGCGCAGCTGACGGGCGCGTTCGCGTGCGGCATTCAGTCCTGCGGTGCTGGGATAGGTAGGCTTATTGTGAGCCGCATCGGCCCCGGCCGTCTTCCCCAGAAGTGACGTATCGCCTTCCACGTCCAAAATGTCGTCCTGAATCTGGAACGCAAGTCCGATCTCGGCGCCGAAGCGGCGTAGCCCGTCCAGACGTGGGCCGCCCGTGATCCCTGCGGCCAACGCCCCGAGCAGTACGCTGCCTTCTATGAGAGCGCCGGTCTTGCGCCGGTGCATGTTCTCGATGGCCGCTACCGTGAGGTTCTGGCCGACGGCCGCGAGATCCACTGCCTGGCCTCCCGCCATGCCGCTCGTTCCCGCCGCTTGGGCCAGTACCCTGATCATGGCGAGCCGGGTCGCCGGCTCCTGATGTCCGCTCGCCTCATCTGCGAGCACCTCAAACGCGAGTGCCTGCAGAGCATCGCCCACGAGAATCGCCGTCGCCTCGTCAAAGGCTCGGTGACACGTCGGTCGCCCCCGACGCAGATCGTCGTCATCCATTGCCGGCAAGTCGTCGTGAACGAGGCTGTAGACGTGGATCAGCTCAACTGCCGCCGCGGCGGAGTCGAGCTCCTCCAGAGGCGCGCCTACTGATTCGCCGGTGAGATAAACCAGCGTAGGGCGTAGCCTCTTGCCTCCGCCCAAGGCGCTGTAGCGCATCGCCTCCCGTAGCCGGGGTGTCCCGGAGTCCGGCAGCGCGAGGCATCGATCCAGCACCGTCTCGATGCGGGATCGGTACGCCGCCAAGCGCCCGGTGAACTCGGGAGATCCCTTCACCCGGCGCCCTCGTCCTCTGGGCGGAAGGGCTCGATGTCGGTGCTGTTGCCGCGTTTCAACAGGATCTCAACTTTCTGTTGCGCGGCCTTCAGCGAGCCCTGGCAGTGGCGGGTCAGCTCCACCCCGCGCTCGAATGTCTTGAGCGCCTCCTCGAGGGGCAGGTCACCGCGCTCCAGACGCTCGACCAGGCCCTCGAGCTCGGCCAATGCTTGTTCGAAATCGGGGGTTTTGCTCTCTGGCACCGTCCGCTCGACTCCCTGATCAAATCGCAGTGATGGGAAAAGGGTGTCACGTTACACAGCCGCGCCAACAAGGGTCAAATCAGCTGGCCCATGGGTCCTTGAATATCGCGGTTGACGTGCCCCAGGCTCAGGCATACAGTCGATTCCCTGCGTTAGACCAAGTCTAAGTGAGGAGAGCAGCGTGAATCTCAAAGGCAGCAAGACCGAGAAGAATCTCAAGGATGCGTTTGCGGGTGAGTCGCAAGCGAATCGTCGTTACCTGTATTTCGCAGCGAAGGCGGACGTCGAGGGTTTCAATGATGTCTCCACCGTGTTCCGGTCGACCGCAGAGGGCGAGACGGGACACGCGCATGGCCATCTGGAGTACCTCGAGGTCGTTGGTGATCCCGCCACCGGCCTGCCGATCGGCGAGACGAAGTTGAATCTGAAGGCCGCCATTGCCGGCGAGACGCACGAGTACACCGACATGTACCCGGGCATGGCAAAGCAGGCCCGCGAGGAAGGCTTCAGCGAGATCGCCGATTGGTTCGAGACCCTGGCCAAGGCCGAGCGCTCGCATGCCAACCGTTTCCAGAAGGCCCTGGATTCAATCGGCTAGCCAGGCTTTCGGCTCCCGCTATCTGATGCCTATCCCCGATCGGCGCAAACCGATCGGGGCCGGGCAGTCGTTTTACGGCCCAATTTTAACTCATAACAACATTCATGAGCTCGACCCCCGCAGGGTCCGCTTCCGGTGGAGGTGGACGGGAAGGTAGCCTGGAAGCGCCGACGCGGCATCCGCTGAACTGGCGCGATCCGGCGTTCTACGACGAAGCCGCCGTGACGAAGGAGCTCGAGCGGGTCTTCGATATCTGCCACGGCTGTCGCCGCTGCTTCAGCCTCTGTAACGCATTTCCAACACTGTTCGACGCGGTCGACGCCTCCAATACCGGCGAAGTCGACGGCGTGGACAAGAAGGTGTTTTGGGAAGTCGTAGACCACTGCTATCTGTGCGACATGTGCTTCATGACGAAGTGTCCCTACGTGCCGCCGCATCCGTGGAACGTCGATTTCCCCCATCTGATGCTGCGGGCAAAGGCCACTCGCAACCGTAAAGAAGGCGAAACGTTCCGCAACAAAGTGCTTGCGGCAACCGATACTGTCGGCGCAATCGCCGGGATCCCCGTGGTCGCAGAGATCGTGAACGCGGTGAACCACAGCTCCTTGGGCCGCGCGCTCCTGGAAAAGACGTTGGGAGTGGATCGCACCGCACCCATTCCAACCTATCACTCGCGCACGGCGCGCAAGCGGCTCGACCGGCTGGGGACGGCGGCGAATGGCGCCTCTGCCGCCGCGCCGGTGCGTCCTACGGATGCTACTACCGGCAGGGTTGCTCTATTCACGACGTGCTATGGGAATCGCAACGAGCCGCAGCTCGACGAAGACCTGGTTGCCGTGTTCGAGCACAACGATATCCCCGTAACGCTGATTACCCAGGAGAAGTGCTGTGGAATGCCGCGCCTGGAGCTGGGTGACCTGGAGCAGGTGGCGCGGCTGAAGGAGTTCAACATTCCGCAGTTGCAGCAGGCGATCGATGCGGGCTGTGATATCGTCGCCCCGATCCCCTCCTGCGTGTTGATGTTCAAACAGGAGCTGCGGCTCATGTTTCCGGACGACATGGACGTGCAGCAGGTCGCCCGGCGCATTTTCGATCCGTTCGAATATCTCATGCTCCGTCACAAGGCGGGCTTGTTGAAAACCGACTTCAAGACCTCGCTCGGCAAGGTGAGCTATCACGTCCCGTGTCACTTGCGGGTGCAGAACATCGGTCTGAAGACGCGGGATGTGCTGAAGCTGGTTCCTGATACGACCGTGGATGTGATCGAGCGTTGCTCGGGACACAACGGCACCTACGCGGTGAAGAAGGAGTTTCGCGCGGCCTCGATGAAGATCGGGCGCCCCGTGATGACTCGGGTGGAAAGCGCGAAACCGGCGCACTACACGAGTGATTGCCCGATGGCCGGCCACCAGATCGAGAGCGGTCTCGGCGAGTTGGCCGGGCAGCAGCCGGAGCATCCGTTGCGGCTGTTGCGTATTGCGTACGGCCTGTAAGCGCGGGATGGTATCAGTCATGAACAAACTGTCGGTCAGCGATCTGTTAACGCTCGAGCGCTACGCGCGCGAGCGGCCGGCGTTTCGCGCCAAGGTGCTCGAGCACAAGCGCGCCCGTCAGCTTGCGATCGGGCCCAACACGACCTGGCTGTTCGAGGACCGGCTGACCGTGCAGTACCAGGTGCAGGAGATGTTGCGCGCTGAGCGGATCTTCGAGGCCGAAGGCATCGACGAGGAGCTCTCCGCCTACAATCCGCTCATCCCGGACGGGCACAACTGGAAAGTCACTTTGCTGATCGAATTTACCGACGAAGGCGAGCGGCGGCACCAGCTGGCGAACCTGAAAGGGATCGAGGACCGCGCGTGGGTGCAGGTGAGCGGCCACGAAAAGGTTTTTGCGATCGCCGATGAGGATCTCGAACGCGAAAACGAGGAGAAGACCTCCTCGGTGCACTTCCTGCGTTTTGAGCTCACCGACCCGATGATTGGCAGTCTGCGCGGCGGGGCGGGACTGGCTGCCGGCATCGATCATGAGCATTATCGGCACTCCGTGCCTGCGGTGAGCGCCGCCACGCGCCAGGCGCTTACGGGTGATTTGTCCTAAAAATCAGATACTTGGCCGATTTTGTGCGCTTCCGCCGTTGCGATCGTTCGCATCCTCGCGCGGACATTCTGTAAGATTTCGCGCCCTTGGGCTCCTGGCGCCTCACCGTGCCGGAGCAGGTCATGCAATTTCAACTTCAGGTCACCCACCTAGAACCGGATGAGTCAGTCCTATACCGCTTCCGACATCGAGGTCCTGAGCGGCCTCGAGCCTGTGCGACGCCGGCCGGGGATGTACACCCATACGTCGCGTCCCAATCACCTCGCGCACGAAGTCATCGACAACAGTGTCGATGAGGCGACCGCGGGTCACGCCAAACAAATCGATGTCACGCTGTTCAAGGATGGCTCCCTGGAAGTGGTCGACGACGGCCGCGGCATGCCGGTGGACATCCATCCGAAAGAGAAGGTGAGTGGCGTCGAGCTGATCCTCACGCGTCTGCACGCGGGCGGCAAGTTCTCGGACAAGAACTACAAGCACTCCGGTGGCCTGCATGGTGTCGGTGTATCCGTGGTGAATGCGCTTTCCAAGCGCCTCGAGTGCAACATCCGCCGGGGTGGCAAGGAGTACCACATCAGTTTCAAGGACGGCAAAGTCGACTCGAAGCTGAAAGTGGTGGGTACGGTCGGCGCGCGCAACACGGGTACCACCGTGCGCTTCTGGCCTGATCCGAAGTTCTTCGATTCCGACAAGTTCTCCGTCGCGCCGCTGAAGCACACTCTCAAGGCGAAGGCCGTCCTCTGTCCAGGGTTGAAGATCACCTTCAAGAACGAGGCGACGGGCGAGAAGGACGAGTGGTTCTACACGGGCGATCTCGGCGCTTACCTCATGGAGGAAGTGACCGACAAAGACAAGTTGCCCGCGGAGCCGATCGTCGGTGCCAACGAGGGCGATACCAACCTCGTGAGTTACGCCCTGTTGTGGGCGCCGAACGCCGAGATCGCTGTTGGCGAAAGTTACGTCAACCTGATTCCCACCATCGAGGGCGGTACCCACGTCAACGGCCTGCGCTCGGGTCTGGCGCAGGCGGTGCGCGAGTTTTGCGAGTTCCGTAACCTCGTGCCCCGCGGCCTCAAGCTGACACCGGAAGACGTCTGGGACAAGGTGAATTACATCCTGTCCGTGAAGATCCAGGAGCCGCAGTTCGCCGGACAGATGAAGGAGCGCTTGTCCTCGCGTGATGCCGCCGGTCTGGTGGAAGGCTTTGTCAAAGATTCGATGCTGTTGTGGCTCAGCCGCCATCCGGATGCCGGCGAGCGCATCGCGCAGATGGCCATCGCCAACGCGCAGGAGCGGGCGAAAGCGGCGGCGCGCGTGGTGCGCAAGCGGATTTCCGGCGGCCCGGCACTGCCCGGCAAGCTGGCCGATTGCGCCAGTCAGGAGCCCAAGCGCTCCGAGTTGTTCCTGGTGGAGGGCGATTCCGCCGGTGGCTCCGCCAAGCAGGCGCGCGACAAGGACTTCCAGGCCATCATGCCCCTGCGGGGCAAGATCCTGAATACCTGGGAAGTGGAGTCCGGCTCCATCGGCTCATCCCAGGAGGTGCACGACATCAGTGTCGCCCTCGGTGTGGAGCCTGGCTCGAGCGACCTGACTCAGCTGCGCTACCACAAGGTTTGCATTCTCGCGGACGCGGATTCCGACGGGCAGCACATCGCGACGCTGTTGTGCGCGCTGTTCCTGCGGCACTTCCGGCCGCTCGTCGTCCATGGGCATGTCCATGTGGCCATGCCGCCGCTCTATCGCATCGATGCCGGCAAGCAGGTTTACTACGCGCTCGATGACGTCGAGCGTGAGCAGATCCTGAAGAAAATCGAGAAAGACAACTCACGCACCAAGCCCACCGTGACGCGCTTCAAAGGTCTTGGCGAGATGAACCCGACGCAGCTGCGCGAGACCACCATCGATCCGCGCACGCGCCGCCTGGTGCAGCTCACTATCGAGGCGCAGGACGAGACAGACCAGCTCATGGATATGCTGCTGGCCAAAAAGCGCGCTGCCGATCGCCGCGAATGGCTCGAGCAGAAAGGCAACCTGGCAGAGGTGCAAGTTTGATCCATGGATAACCAGGAGCTGAATTTCGAAGGGGTCGAGAAACAACCCCTGCGGGCCTTTACCGAGAAAGCGTACCTCGATTACTCGATGTACGTCATTCTCGATCGTGCCCTGCCGGCGCTCGGCGACGGCCTCAAGCCCGTGCAAAGACGCATCATCTACGCGATGAGCGAGCTGAGCCTTTCCTCCAACAACAAGCACAAGAAGTCGGCCCGCACCGTCGGCGATGTCATCGGCAAGTTCCATCCGCATGGCGATTCCGCATGCTACGAAGCGATGGTGTTGATGGCGCAGTCCTTCTCGTACCGGTATCCGATCGTCGACGGGCAGGGCAACTGGGGCTCGCAGGACGACCCGAAATCGTTCGCGGCGATGCGCTACACCGAGGCGAAGCTCACTCGCTACGCCGACGTGCTGCTCACCGAGCTGGGGCATGGTACGGTCGATTGGCAGCCCAACTTTGACGGCACCATGGACGAGCCGCTGATCCTGCCGGCGCGTCTCCCCAACTTGCTGTTGAACGGCACAACCGGCATCGCGGTCGGTATGGCAACCGACATTCCGCCGCATAACCTGCGCGAAGTGGCTAACGCCTGCATCGCCCTGCTGGAGGACCCCGAGAGTACGACGGCCGGCTTGATGAAACACATCAAGGGGCCCGATCTGCCGACCGGCGCCGAGATCATCTCGCCACGGGCTGACTTGAAGGAGTTCTACGAGAAGGGCGTTGGCACGTTCAAGGCGCGTGCGACCTACGAGATCGAGGATGGCAACGTAGTCGTGACGGCTTTCCCGTACCAGGTCTCTCCGAGCCGGGTTGCCGAACAGATCGCCGAGCAGATTCGTGCCAAGAAACTGCCGATGATCGAAGACGTCCGCGACGAGTCGGATCACGAGAACGCCGTGCGGCTCGTGATCATTCCCCGCTCCAACCGGGTGGACATGGTGGAGGTCATGAACCACCTGTTCGCGACGACGGATCTCGAGCGTAATTACCGCGTCAATATCAACGTCATCGCTCTCGACGGGCGACCCCGCGTGATGGGGTTGAAGGACCTGCTGTCCGAGTGGCTCGAGTTCCGGACCACTACGGTCACTCGCCGCTTGCAGTACCGGTTGGACAAGGTCTCCCGCCGGCTGCACATCCTCGAAGGCCTGTTGATCGCCTATCTCAACCTGGATGAGGTGATTCGCATCATCCGGCGCGAGGAAGAGCCGAAGCCTGTTTTGATGAAGCGCTTCAAGCTCTCCGAGGAACAGACGGAAGAGATCCTCAATACCCGGCTGCGTCACCTGGCGAAGCTCGAAGAGATGAAGATCCGCGACGAGCAGAAGGCGCTCGCGGCCGAGCGTGAGGAGATCGAGGGAACGCTGAAGAGCAAGGCCAAACTGAAGAAGTTGGTCGCAACCGAGATCCGCGAGGATGCGGAGAAGTATGGCGACGCGCGCCGCACGAAGATTGTTGAGCGTGAGGCGGCCCAGGCGATCGATGAGACGACGCTGATCCCCAACGAGCCCGTTACGGTGGTGCTGTCGAAAGGTGGCTTCGTGCGCTCGGCGAAAGGGCATGAGATCGATCCGTTGACGCTTTCCTACAAGAGCGGCGATGAGTTCCAGGACATGGCTCGCGGGCGCAGCTTGCAGCCGGCGATATTCCTCGACAGCACCGGCCGGACGTACGCTTTGCCGGCGCACTCGCTGCCGAGCGCGCGTGGTCAGGGCGAGCCGCTCTCGAGCCGCCTGAATCCGCCGGACGGCGCAAAGTTCGCAGGCGTCCTCATGGGTGAGGCCGAAGACCTGTTGTTATTGGCGAGTGATGCCGGTTATGGGTTCACGGTGCGCTTGAAAGAGCTCATTACCGATCGCAAGGCCGGTAAGACCGTGCTGAATGTGCCGGAAAACTCGCTGGCGCTACCACCCGCGGTCGTGCCATCGCCCGAGTCGCTGGTGGTGGCCGTGAGCAGCGAGGGTAAGCTGCTGGCCTTCCCCGTCAGCGAAGTGCCGGAAATGCCACGCGGTAAGGGCAACAAGCTCTATGACATCCCGGGTAAGAAGGCTGCCACGCGCGAGGAGCTGATGGTGGCGGTTGCTGTGGTACCGCCGAAGGCCAACCTCCTGATCTTCGCCGACGAAGGCAAGCCCAAGACGCTGGAATGGGGCGAGCTCAAATCCTATCGCGGCGAGCGTGCCCAGCGCGGGTCGATGCTCCCGCGCGGCTGGCCGCGCAAGATCGCCCGGCTGGCGGTGCAGATTCCGGGGCAGGGGGAGTAGCCTGCCTGCTTGGCTTTATATCCCACAAGGTGCATCCTGTGGGATATGGCCGCGTCCCTTATCTCCCCCCATGAGCCAGCACTGACCGTCCTCTTTGCGGAAGTAGAGAGTGCGGTTGCCGCTCAGCGAGAAGCCTTCCTGGGCACGCCAGGCACGCTCGACGAACGCTCAAACGAGAACGGCACGAGGTTCTGGGTGCATCGGTATTCCGATGCGGTCGGGCGTCGCGTCGAGACCTATCTAGGCAAGCTGGACGACCCCGACGTTCAAGTGCGCGTGGCGGCGTTGCGCGTGCGAATCGACGCCGCTACCAGGACTATTGCGCAGGTGAGGATCCTTGCGCGCGCGGGTTTTGCTACGGTCGACCGCAAGGCGTTTTCGACATTGGCAAGCCTTCACAATCACGGCTTGTTCAGGGCAGGCGCTCTGTTGATCGGATCGCATGCCTATGGAGCGTTGCTCAACGCACTGGGCGTGAAGGCGGTGGCCTATAGGACGGAGGATGTTGATATCGCACGTCGCGAGGCACTGGCGCTTCCAGGCGTGCCGCCGTTTATCGACATGTTGAGGGCCACGGGGATCGAGTTCTTCGCGGTACCGCAAATCGAGCGCAAGGCGCCTGCGACGTCTTTTGCGGAACCGGGTGGATCACGGCTGGTCGTTGACCTGCTGGTCCCCTCACGGGGCGAGGACCATCCAACCGTGCCCGTGCCGGAGCTGCAGGCGCACGCAAAGGGATTGCCGTATCTCGCGTACTTGCTCGGCAAATCCCAGGACGTGCCGGTTCTCAGTCCGCACGGGGCCGTCGTTGTGCGGGTCCCTGTGCCGGAACGATACGCCGTGCACAAGCTGATTGTTTCGCAGTTACGTTCGACCGCGAGCGTCAAACCCGAGAAGGATCTCAAACAAGCGGCGACACTGATCACAGCGCTCGTTGAGCGCTTTCCGGGTGCGGTAGAGGACGCCTTGGCGGCTGTTCCAAAAAGTGCCGCCAAGCACGTGGGGCGGGCGCTCATCGCGCTCAAGCGTCATCTGCCTGAGACCGCCGAAGCGGCCTGGGATGCGCTCACGCACCGCTAGACTCGAATTCGTATCCCACAACCCCCGGCTTGTGGGATATGGGCCGGCCCTTGCTCCTGCTGAGGCACGAATCCCCGGCCTTTCTTAAGAGAGAGGCGCCCACCGGGGGCTTCGATGAAAATACCGCGATGAGCTTTACAGGACAGCGCTATGACTTCCGTGACCAGGCGGGCGACTATGCCCGGCTGGCGGATGAGCTGGCGGGTCTGTTGAGCGGGGAGAGCGACTTCGTGGCGAATGCGGCGAACACGGCGGCGCTGCTGTTTGACGCCTTGCCCGACCTGAACTGGGCGGGATTCTACTTCCTCAAGAACGGGGAGTTGGTGGTGGGGCCTTTCCAGGGAAAGCCCGCATGCGTGCGGATTGCGCTCGGCAGGGGCGTCTGTGGTACGGCTGCAGTGGAGCGCAAGACGATCATCGTGCCGGACGTGAATGCCTTCCCGGGGCACATTGCATGCGATGCCGCTTCGCGCTCGGAGATCGTGGTGCCACTCATCAGCGGCACGGACCTCCTGGGCGTGTTGGATCTCGACAGCCCACGTATCGCTCGTTTCGATTCAGGGGATGCGCGCGGCTTGGAGCGGCTCGCGGCGATCTTCCTCGACCACGTGCGCCCGAAGGGATAGATCATGACCCAGGCTGCTGCTGACCCTGCCGCTGGTAATCCCGCCGCGGCACGGGCCCCCGCCGGCCCCACCGCCGCCGCGATGTCTACGGGCGCCGGCTCGCGACTCTCGCCCGAGGGACTCCTGGCCGCGACCGGCGCCTTCGTGATCTGGGGCCTTTTCCCGCTCTATCTCAAGCCCCTGCATGAGGTGCCGGCGCTGCAGATCATTGCCCACCGGGTGGCGTGGGCTTGCGTGCTGGTTCTCGTCTGGTTATGGCTCCGCGGGGATCTCAGTCAGCTGCGCAAGGTGCTCACAACTCCCGCGACGCTCGGCAGGCTCAGCGCCTCGGCGCTGCTGATCACTATCAACTGGCTCGGATACGTCTGGGGTGTCGGTCACGGCCGGGTGCTGGAGACGAGCCTCGGTTATTTCATCAACCCGCTCGTCAACGTCCTGTTGGGAGTCATTGTGCTGCGGGAGCGGCTGAATCATGCGCAATGGACGTCGGTGGCCATTGCGGCCGGCGCGGTCCTCTATCTGGCGTTGGCGACGGGTTCACCACCCTGGATCTCATTGACACTGGCCATCAGCTTCTCGACTTACGGACTCATCCGTAAGGTCGTCCACGTCGAGGCGCTGCAGGGCCTCGCTGTGGAGACGCTCATCCTCATGCCGCTGGCGTCAGGTTATCTGATCTGGTGTGAGGCGACAGGCACAGGGGCATTAGGCCACTCGAGCCCGCTGATGAATGCCCTGCTCGTCGGCTGTGGTCCGATCACGGCCGTGCCATTGTTCCTGTTCGCGTTCGGCGCGCGGCTGATTCCATATTCGACGCTCGGCTTGCTGTTGTATCTCGCGCCGACGCTACAACTGCTGTGCGGGATTTTCTTCTTCCATGAAACGTTTGCCGGCCCGCGCGCGTTTGGTTTCGGACTGATCTGGGTCGCGCTGCTGATCTATGCGGGCGATGGGTTCTGGCGCTCGCGGAAGGCAGCCTGAAAGAGACGGGCGGCGGGAACAGCGGTCGGCCCCGGAGGGCTGCCTGAGAGAGCCGCCCGCCGAGCCGGGACGTTTGCTTACTGCTTTGCGCGCGAGACGTATTCGCCGTTGCGCGTGTCGATCCGAAGGATTTCACCCTCGTTGATGAACAGCGGGACCCGGACAACCGCGCCCGTCTCGAGCTTCGCGGGCTTCTGACCACCGGTGGCGGTATCGCCGCGCAGACCGGGGTCGGTCTCGACGACTTTCAGGTCAATGTGAGCAGGTGGTGTGACGAGCAGCGGCTCGCCGTTCCAGAGAGTCACGATGCAGACGATGCCATCCTTCAGCCACTGCGCGTTATCGCCCAAGGCGGGCTTGCCGGCGGTGTACTGCGTGAAGTTCTCCTGGTCCATGAAATGCCAGAAATCTCCTTCCTGATAGAGATACTGCAGTTCCATGTCCACGACATCCGCGGCTTCCAGCGACTCCCCGGAGCGGAAGGTGCGCTCAATGGTGCGTCCGGTCTTCAGATTGCGGACCTTGATCCGATTGAAAGCCTGGCCCTTGCCGGGCTTGACGAACTCGTTCTCGATAACGGCATAGGGCTCGTTTTCGAGCAGGAGCTTCATGCCCGAGCGAATCTCGCTGGTTGTGTAACTGGCCATTTCTTTCTCACGGCTGGGGCTGCAGAATGCGCGGCCCACAAAAGGGCCGCGTATGATAACGGCATCGTCCCATACCCGCCAGCACGAGCCAAATGCGCCGACGGCGCGCTGGCAGACAGAAATGGCCGAGGCGATTACCACCCCTGAAGCGCTCGTGGCGGCGCTGGGACTGGATCAAAAGCTCATTGCTCCTGCCCGCGCGGCAGCGGCGAGCTTCCGGTTGCGGGTTCCCCGCTCGTATATCGCTCGCATGCGTCACGGCGATCCGACCGACCCGCTACTTCGGCAGATTCTTCCTGTGGAGGGAGAGCTTCAGGACGCCGCCGAATACGTCAGCGATCCCTTAGGCGAGCACGCCGCCATTCGCGCCCCCGGCCTGCTTCAGAAGTATAGAGGCCGAGCGCTCATAATCACGACCTCGGCCTGTGCCGTTCATTGCCGCTACTGCTTCCGACGGGAATTTCCTTACTCGGAGCAGACGGGCGATGCGCCTCGTTGGAGCGCGGCCCTCGCGGAGCTCGCCGCGGACAATTCGCTCGAGGAAGTGATTCTCAGTGGTGGCGATCCCCTGTCGCTCACCGACTCGCGGCTGAGAAGTTTGACGGACGCGCTGTCCGAGATTCCCCACATCCGGCGTTTGCGGGTGCACACGCGTCAGCCGGTGGTCCTGCCGTCCCGTGTCGACGCGGGCTTGGTGGGCTGGCTTCGCTCGCTGCGTCTGCCCATAGTTTTCGTACTCCATGCGAACCATCCCAACGAGATCGACTCCAGCGTGCGGAGGGCTTGCGAAACACTACGCGCGAGCGGAGTCACGCTGCTCAACCAGTCGGTACTCCTGCGCGGTGTGAATGATGACGTTGAGGTGCTTGCGGAGCTCTCACGTCGGCTGTTCGATGTCGGCACCCTGCCGTACTACCTGCACGTGCTCGATCGGGTCCGCGGAGCAGCACATTTTGCGGTTTCCGATCTGGAAGCTCGCGCCCTCGTCGGCGAGCTTGCCTCCAGACTGTCGGGCTACCTGGTGCCGCGGCTGGTCCGTGAGATCTATGGTGCGCCGGCCAAAGTCACACTTCCGCCGCAATTCCCCGCTGCCAACTGAGAGACGGCTCAAAGAGGCGAGGCCGCTGGAGGTGATAGAATCATCCTTTGCGAAAAACTCTCAGGGGTCCGTTTTGACCGAGCAGAATGCGGTTCCACTGATCGTCATGAGCTCCGCCCGGGATCCGGTGGAGGCGATCAACAGCATTTTGCGCCGCGCTGGCCATCCGGTTCATTGCACCTGGATCGCTTCACTGCGGGATCTCGGCGAGAGCATCACCAAGATCAATCCCGAGTTGTTGGTCCATTTCGGCTCGAACGAGGAGCTGCAGTCGGTCATCAACATCCGTGACCAGGCGGCCTCCACGGCGCCGATCGTGGCCCTGGCGGAAAATGTCGATGAAGCACGCATTGCGACTGCAATGTTGGTCGGTGCGCGCGACGTCGTTTCACTTGCGAACCCGTTGCGATTGCAAGCGGTGATGTTGCGCGAGCTGCGCGCCTACCGTCTCGAGCGCGCGCTCAACACGACGCTCAAGACCGCACATGATGCCCGCAGCCAGCTCGAAAGTGTGTTGGCCCGCTCGAACGATGCGATCGTGCAGATCCAGGAAGGCATCGTGGTGGATGCCAACCCCGCCTGGATCGAGCTGTTCGGGGTCGACGAGGGAGTGCTGGGCCAGCCGGTCATGGACCTGTTCGATGAATCCACGCAACCGGCTTTGCGCGGTGCACTCGCCGCCTGTTTGCAAGGCCGGTGGAACGATCACACTTTGAAGGTCAACGCCATTCTCGGTGACGGCACGCGGCGGCCTGTCGAAGTCGTGCTCGCACTGGGCGAGCACGAAGGCGAGCCTTCTATCCGCCTGGTGCTGCCATCCAGGGCGAAACAACAGGACGACACGAAGCTCGCGCAGGAGCTGTCGGCGGTCGTTCGCTCCGATGCCACGACCGGCTTTTTGCATCGCAGGGAAATGATCGAAGCCCTCCACATGCGCCTGGAAAGCGCTTCCCCCGGCGGCATGCGCTGTATCGCCCTGGTCAAGCTCGACAAGTTTGCGACAATCGAGCGGGATGTCGGCGTCGTCGGCAGTGAGGAGGTCCTGGCGGAATTTGCCAAGCTGTTGAAAGGCACGCTGCATACAAAAGAGCTCGTCGGACGCTTCGGAGGAGTGCGGTTCCTCGTGCTGCTCGAGCGAGGCAATGAACACGACATCGAGGCCTGGGGCGAGCAGTTGATTACGCGTGTGCAGAAGCACGTCATACGCGTCAAGGACAAGACGGTGTCATTGACTTGCAGTGTCGGCCTCTCCGTCGTGCCGCCCGGCAAGCCACAATTGGACGCAGTTATCGCCGATGCCGTCGAAGCCTGTCGCAAGGGCGCAGGACGCGGCGGCAACCAGACAGTCACGTCCGACCGCGCCGACAATGACAATCGGGTGCAGTCCTACGATAAGGTTTGGGTGAAGCACATCAAAGCGGCGCTCATGGAAAACCGCTTCCGGCTCGTGCAGCAACCCGTCGCCAGCCTGCAGGGTGAGGATCCGGCGATGTTCGACGTGTTGGTGCGCATGATCGACACCCAGGGCAAGGAAGTGTTGCCCTCGGAATTCATGGCGGCCGCCGAGCGTAACGATCTGTTGAAGAACATCGACCGTTGGGTGGTCGGCGCGTCGCTGTCGTTCGCCGCCCAACGCCGGCCGGGCTGCCTGTTCGTGCGGCTGTCCAGAGATACCGCCAAAGACGGCTCATTCCTGGACTGGCTCGAGAACCACGTGCGCTCCAGCCGCGCGGAGCCGCAGCGGCTGTGCTTCCAGGTGACCGAAGAGATTGCCGCCAGCCACATCACGCAAGTGAAGGCCCTGGCCCTGGCGCTGCGCCAGCGGGGGTTCCGCTTCGCGTTGGACGCTTTCGGCTCCGGGCGCGACAGTCAGGGACTGTTGGATTCCGTGCCGCTGGATTTCGTGAAGATCGACGGAGCGATCGTGCAAGGGCTGACCGGGGACCCGATCTTGCAGCAGCGGGTGCGCACTCTGGTGGAGGGCGCCACCAAGCGCCTCATCCAGACAATCGGCGAGCGCGTCGAAGATGCCAACACCATGGCGGTGTTGTGGCAGGTCGGCGTGCAGTACATCCAGGGCTACTTCGTCAACGAGCCCGAGCAGGTGGTGTTACGCGCCGACGGCGGCCGTTGAAGGAGCCCCTTCATGCCCGCTCGATGGGGAAGGGTAACACTGCATCGATCGTCTTCGCGCCGGTAGCCAGCATCAGCGTGCGGTCGAAGCCCAGGGCTACCCCGCAGCACTCCGGCAGCCCGGCTTCGAGCGCGGCCAACAGCAGCTCATCGGGCGCGGGCGCCGGCAGGTCATTGCGGCGGCGCTCGGCAAGGTCCTGCTCGAAGCGCGCTCGTTGCTCCGCGGCCGAGGCCAACTCGTCAAATCCGTTCGCAAGCTCGACCCCCTCGCAGTAGAGCTCGAAACGCAACGCGGCCCGCGAGTCGTGCGGGTCGAGGCGGGCGAGGGCAGCCTGGCTGGCCGGATAGCCGTGCACGAAGGTCAAGGCACCCAGGCCCAGGCGCGGACCTACGACTGTACCCATCAAAAACTCGAGGATCTCGTCCCGCTGGGGCGCAGGTGATTGCGTATCAGGTCCGGTGGGCGTACCGGCTTGCGCAAACCCCCACTTCCGCCCCGCTTGTTGCAGCTCAGCGTCGCTCGCGCCGAAGGGATCCAACTGCAACTCACGCAGGAACGCATTCCGGTAGGTGATCCGCTCACTGGTGTGCCCGGTCGCAACCGGGCCGAGCAGCGCACGCACCAGCGCATCGACCTCACTCATCAGATCATCCAGCGAGAACCCGATGCGATACCACTCGATCAACGTGAACTCCGCGTTGTGCAGGCGCCCGCGCTCGAAGCCACGGACGACATGACAGATCTGGTAGATATCACCGCTGCCCGCCGCCAGCAGACGCTTCATCGCATATTCCGGGGAGGTATGCAGGAAGTAGCTGCGTGAAGGCTGTCCGGGGGACACGGCGCCAGCTGTCGCGGCCTCGAGCTCGACGCGCGCTGAATGGATATGTACGTCGGTGACCGCTGCGTTCACCACCATGGGTGTGTCAACTTCGAGTACGCCGCCTTCGGCGAAAAAGCGCCGCGCGCGTGCCAGTAGCGTCGCCCTTTGCTCGAGTGTGTCGCGCGTAGCGGTCGGCCCCCACATGGCCGCCGGAGTGTTTTTCCGTGCGCCCTTGAGACCGCTCACTTCAACCTCGCCAACATGCGCCCGACTTCAATGGTTTTCCCCGGGACGAACTTCGGCAGCCAGTCCAGGGTGTCAGGCGGGAGTAGCAAGATCACGGTCGATCCCATGTTGAAACGACCCATCTCGACGCCCTTGTTCAACCTCAAGGGAGCGCGGCTCGGATCCAACGGCAGATCGACTCTGTGGCGCGGGCTGCGAGGGGTCACATCGCCGTGCCACACCGTGGCGATGCTGCCCACGAACAACGCGCCAACCAAGACCATCGCAAATGCACGCGGGCCTTCCTCGAAGACACATACCACGCGCTCGTTTTTCGCAAATAACCCGGGGACCGCACTGGCTGTCACGGCGTTCACACTGAAAAGCTTGCCGGGAATGAACCAGGCGGCCTGCAGCGTGCCCGCGAGGGGCATATGGATACGGTGATAGTTGTAGGGCGCGAGATAGAGCGTCGCGAAGGCTCCGCCCGTGAAACGCTCGACCCACCGCGGTGACCCGTCCAGCAGCGCTTCCAGCGTGTAGTCATGTCCTTTCGCTTGCACGATCCGCGCGCCGTCGAGCCGGCCAATCTGGCTGATCGTGCCGTCCACCGGCGAGATCAGCGCGCCAGGATCGAGGTCGATCGGCCGCGCGCCATGGCGAAGCGGCCGGGTAAAAAAAGCGTTGAAGCTCGGGTACTGCAGCGGATTCGGTTGCGCGGCCTCGCTCATGTTGGGGCGGAAGCCGCGCATGAAGCTTCTGATCAGCAGATTTTTGATCGGCCGCAAACGGATGCGGGTCGCCCGAAGTACGAGGCGCGACAGAAAGTGCTGCGGCAAGACATGCTGCAAAGCTACGAACCAACGGTCGCGCAGCGATGGAGTGGGCAGCGCGCGCCGCGCGGCGTCAGGACTTGCCGAGGTAGGGGGCTGCACGGTCGAGGTCTTCAGCGAGCTTGGGGGTTTCAAAAGGAGGCGTGAATATACCGGCGATCTGCGCCCGGTCGTTGAGAAGGAACACGACGGCAGAGTGATCCATCGTGTAGTCCCCGCCGGGCAGCGTGACTTTGTTGACGGCAACGCCAAACTGCGCCGCCAATTCGGTGATGGTCCGGGGATCGCCCGTGAGACCAATGAAACCCGGGTCGAATGCATGCACATACTGATTGACGGTGCTCGCGCTGTCGCGCTCGGGGTCGACCGTCACGAATACCACCCGTAAGCCCTGCAATCCGGCCGCCTTTTTGATTTGTGCAAGCTTCGCCAGGGTGGTCGGGCACACATCCGGACAGTGTGTGAAGCCGAAGAACACCAGCGAGGGCTTGCCCTGCAGGTCACGCAGCGCGAATGGCCTGCCAAGATTGTCGATCAAGTGAAAGTCGCCAATGGTCTTGGGCCGCGGGAGCCACGTGCCGCTTGCCAGCGCGGGGCCCGAGCTGTCAAGTTCGCGCGCCAGCCAAAAGCCGGCTAACGCAGCGCACAGTGCTGCGACGCTGAGGATCCACCAGGTACGTCGAGTCGTCATGAGTCAATTATTCCACAGGCCTGAGAGAGCCAGGCGAACCACCGCATCGATTTCGGTCCGCGCGCTGATCGAGCGGGGCGCGCGCCGCTTGCGGCGGGCGGGAGTCTTCTTTGGCCACGGGACCGACAACGCTTTCGACGAATCGGCAGCCCTCGTCTTTCACGCTCTGCACCTCTCACACGATGGGGGGCCCCGGGTCTACAGCAAGCGAGTGGGGAACAACGGCCAGCGTGACGTGCGCGACCTGATCGCGCTACGCATCGAAACAAGGGTGCCGGCAGTCTATCTCACCGGTGAGACCTGGTTTGCAGGCCTGCCCTTCTTCGTTGATCAACGCGCGCTCATTCCGCGGTCACCTATCGCGGAGCTCATCGAGCGGCACTTTACGCCCTGGATCGATCCGAAGAGGGTGCGTCGGGTGCTCGATCTGGGAACCGGCTCCGGCTGTATCGCCATCGCCTGCGCGATGGCCTTCCCGCGAGCCCGTGTCGATGCCGTCGATATCTCGCCTGACGCCTTGGAGCTCGCTCACATCAACGTACGGCGTCACCGGCTCGGCAGGCGCGTGCGCGTTCTGAAGTCCAATCACTTCAGCGCGCTCCGCGGACAAACCTACGATATCATCGTGTCCAACCCGCCTTATGTGGGGGAGCGCGAGCTCAAGAGGCTGCCAGCGGAGTATCGGCATGAGCCGCGCGTCGCGCTGGCCGCGGGTCCCGCCGGCCTGGATTCCGTGCGCATCATTTTGCGCGAGGCCGGTCGCCATCTGCGCCCGCGAGGGGTGCTGGTCGTGGAAGTGGGTAACACGGAAACGGCTGTCCGGCGCGCCTTTCGTCATCTCCCGTTCGTGTGGCTCGAGTTCGAGCGCGGCGGCGGGGGTGTGTTTCTGTTAACGGCAGAGCACTTGCGTAAACGCTCCGCCCGGCGCGCAGCGCCCTAAATCTACGGGTCGCTTCGACCCCGAGGAAAGTTGGCCGAAGGCCTAAACGATACCACCCGCTGAACCATGTCCGGCAATACGATAGGCAAACTCTTCACTGTAACTACCTTCGGCGAGAGCCACGGGCCCGCCCTGGGCTGCATCGTCGACGGCTGTCCGCCCGGGCTGGTCCTGAGCGAGGCGGATCTGCAGCCGGATATCGACCGGCGCCGCACCGGAACCTCCCACTTCGTGAGTCAAAGGCGCGAAGGTGATCAGGTACGCATCCTCTCCGGTGTGTTCGAGGGCCGCACCACCGGCACGCCGATCGGTATCCTGATCGAGAATACCGATGCGCGCTCGCGCGACTACGAGAAGATCAAGGACCGTTTTCGCCCTGGCCACGCCGACTACACGTACCAACAGAAGTACGGCCTGCGCGACTACCGGGGCGGCGGCCGCTCCTCCGCGCGCGAGACCGTCATGAGAGTCGCCGCCGGCGCGATCGCCCGCAAATATCTTGCCGAGCGGTTGAAGGTGCGAATCTACGGCTATCTGAGTCAGATCGGCGCTCTGGTGCTGGAGCCCGTGGAGCCGGACTTTGCCTATCGCAATCCGTTCTTCTGCCCGGATCCCGCGCGGATCCCGGAGCTCGAAGCACTGCTATGGAAGATACGCGGTGACGGCGATTCGATCGGTGCGCGCATCACGGTAATCGCCTCCGGCGTCCCTCCGGGGTTGGGAGAGCCGGTGTTCGATCGGCTGGATGCCGACATCGCGCATGCGCTCATGGGTATAAACGCTGTGAAAGCTGTTGAGATCGGGGCCGGCACCCATGCCGTCCTACAGCGCGGCAGTGAGCACCGCGACGAGCTCACGCCAACAGGGTTCAAGAGAAACAACGCGGGGGGCGTGCTCGGCGGCATTTCCTCCGGCCAGGACATCGTGGCGCATGCCTCATTGAAGCCAACTTCCAGCATCCAGGTGCCGGGCAGCACCATCGATCTGGCGGGCAATCCGGTCGAGGTCGTCACGACCGGGCGCCACGATCCGTGTGTCGGCTTGCGGGCGACACCGATCGCCGAGGCGATGTTGGCCATCGTCCTGATGGATCACTATTTGCGACACCGGGCGCAGAACGCCGACGTCCGATCCGGTACGCCCGATATCACCCGGAGTTGAGCCAATGAGTCGAGAATTCAGGGTCGCGGTGGTCGGAGCCACCGGGCTGGTGGGCGAGACCCTCGTGCGGGTGCTCGCGGAGCGGAACTTCCCGGTGTCCGAGTTGCATCTGCTGGCGAGCAACCGCTCCCTGGGCTCGCGCGTGGAATTCAAGGGACGCAGTCTTCCGGTGAAAGAGCTTGCCACGTTCGATTTCAGCACCGTGGATCTCGGGTTCTTTTCCGCCGGCGCGGAGGTCTCGCGTGAGTACGTGCCGCAGGCGGCCGCGGCCGGTTGTATCGTGATCGACAACACATCCGAGTTTCGCTACGAGGACGATGTCCCCCTGGTCGTGCCCGAGGTCAATCCGCACGCCATCGCCCAGTACAAGGCCCGCGGCATCATTGCCAATCCCAACTGCTCGACCATCCAGCTCGTGGTAGCGCTGAAGCCGATCCATGACGCGGCCGGCATCGAGCGCATCAACGTCGCGACCTATCAATCGGTATCGGGCGCCGGCCGGGAGGCGCTCGAGGAGCTGGCTCAACAGTCGATCGCACTGCTTAGCGGCAAGGGCCCTGTGGAGGGCCACATCATCCCCAAGCAGATCGCCTTCAACTGCGTGCCGCACATCGATCGGTTCGAGGACGACGGCTACACGCGCGAGGAAATGAAGATCATCCGGGAGACCCGGAAGATCCTGGAGGAGCCGAACTTACGCGTGAGCGCCACGGCTGTGCGCGTGCCGGTGTTTTATGGCCACGCGGAGGTGGTGAGTATCGAAACCCGGACGAAGATCACAGCCGAGGAAGCACGCTCTTTGCTGGAAAAAGCCCCAGGGATAGCGGTTCTGGACGAGCACCGGCCGGGCGGGTACCCAACGCCGGCCACCGAGGCAGCGAACCGCGACACAGTTTATGTCGGCAGAATACGTCAAGATCGCTCCACGGACAGGGGCCTTAACTTATGGGTGGTCGCGGACAATGTGCGCAAAGGGGGTGCTACGAACAGCATCCAGATCGCCGAGATTTTGGCGCAGCAGCCGATTTAAGTTATATTGCCGCCCGAATTGCGCCGGGCCCGCAAAACGCGGCCGAGCCAATTGTTTTAACAAGATATTTCACCCACTGATGCCTCCCGGGGTGTCGTAATGGTCGCCAAACGCTCAAGCCGGGCGCTGGCATTGCTGCTGACTTTACCGTCAGCTGCGTTTGCCCTCGGTCTCGGAGACATCCGTCTCCTTTCTCCGCTCAACTCGCCGCTCGACGCCGAGATCGAGGTGGTGGACGCCACGCCTGAGGATCTGCAAAGCCTCCAGGCGCAGATTGCCTCGCGCGATACTTTCGCGCGCCATGGCCTCGACTGGCCCGTCTTCCTCACCAGTGTCCAGGTGAAGACCAACCGTGCGAACGACGGTCATACCTATATCAAGCTGAAGTCGAGCGACGCGATCACCGAGCCTTTCATCACGCTGCTGATCGAAGTCAACTGGGCGCGTGGCCGCCTGGTGCGCGAATACACGATGCTGCTCGATCCGCCGGTGTTCACACCGAATCAGTCGGTTGCGAGCAATCCTCCTGTAGCGGCGCCGTCCACGGGCACTGGTGCCCGAGAGGGCGCGATCGCGCGTGGCGCTGAAGCAGCCTCGCCGGCGGCTCCCGCGCCAACGTCCGGCGGCGATGTCGCCGCACCAGCGCCTGCTACGAGCGAATCCACCGCGAGCTCCGCGACGACCGGTCGGAAAAAAGGCGCGCGGACCGTTGCTCCTGCGCCGGCCGCCGACCAGAGTGCGGGCTCGACGCATCTCGTACAGCGAGGCGAGACCTTGTCGTCGATCGCTGCGGGCGTCGCCGGCACGAAAGAGAACTCACCCGAGACACACAGTTGGATGTTGGCTATTTTCCAGGCCAACCCGCGTGCGTTCGAGCAGAACATGAATCTGCTGCGCACCGGCGCGGTGCTGCGTGTCCCTGACAATTCCGATGTCGCGGCGATTTCGCCCGCGGCGGCCGCGACCGAGATTCGACGCCAGTATGCCGCGTGGCGCGGCAACGCCGGCACCGAGACAGCCTCCTCCGGCAAGTCGTCCGGACAGTTGCACCTGGTCACGCCGTCTGACGATGGCAGCGCCCCGGCAGCTTCAGCCGCCTCTGCCGCGGAAGTGAAGCAGCTTCAGGGCCGGGTCCACGATCTCGAGGGTCAGCTCGGCGAATCCAAGCGCTTGCTGCAGCTTCGCGAGTCGGAGTTGTCTGATTTGCAATCGCGGCTGGCTGCCAAGGGCTCGGCCGCGACACCCGCCGCAGAGCCTCCCGCCGCGGCGAAGTCCCCGGCTGCCGAGCCAGCACCGCCACCGCCGCAGGTTGCTCAGGAAGAGCCGCCCGCCGCCTCTCCGCCGGCTCAGGAACCTCCGACGCAGGCCGCAGAAGCGACCCCGCCGCCCGCTGCCGCCGCCCCGCCCGCCGCGCCGGTTCAGAAGCCCAAGCCCACGTCGCAGCCTCAGGGGCAGCAGCAGGGCAACCTCATCGATTCCTTGCTGGATTACTGGTGGGCCCTCGCGCTGGTGGCAGCCGCGGTGGCCGGCTACTTCGGCTTCAAGACCTGGCGCTCGCGCCGGCAGTCCGAGTTCGATGACTCCCTCAGCCGCCTCGCGGTCGCGGGAGCGAGCTCCGCCGAGCGAGGCTTCGCCTCGGGCGACACGATGCCCATGCATCCGGCCGGCGGAGAGAATCCCGAGGGCGCATTTTTGGTCGAAGAGTCGGGAACGCATCAGCGGCCCCGATTCGGCGCAGCCGCCGCGGCACCCGCGCCAGCGCGCCACGTCGCGACCTCAGACGAGACAATCAGCAGCGAGGCCGCGATCAACCTCGACCAGGGCGATCCACTGGCCGAAGCTGATTTCCACATGGCCTACGGCCTGTATGACCAGGCCGCGGATCTCATCCGCATCGCCATCAGCCGCGAGCCGAATCGCCGCGATCTGAAGCTCAAGCTCCTCGAAGTGTTCTTCGTATGGGGTAACAAGGAGCAGTTCCTCACGGCCGCCCGTGAGCTGGCGGCCAGCCGTGCCGACGCTGCACCGGGCGAGTGGGAAAAGATTGTCATCATGGGCAAGCAGCTCGCTCCCGAGGACCCGCTGTTCGCGGGTGGCGGGACGACGGGCGCAACTGCCGGGGGAGTGGACCTCGACCTCGAGGGTGGCCAGAGCCGAGTCGACTTCGATCTTCTTGGCGAGCCCGTTCCAGGCGGGGACGCTGGCGATGTGGACCTCGATATTGGCTCCGCGTTGGGAGAGATGGAGGCCGCTGGTACGGCCACCGATCGCAACGCAACTCTCGATGGTGCTTTCGTAGCCAGCAACTCCACGGGCACGACGCGGCAGATGACCGCGCGGATTCCGCAGGAAGCCAACGATCTGATGCCGGAGTTTGGTTCCGAGACAGAGGGGCCGACCGTCGAGCAGCCGGCACTCACGTCTGCCGAGAATCCGACCATCCGTCAGAAAGTGGCGATGGCTCTGAAACAGACGCCCACGTCGGAGCAGACTGCGGAGCTTGCTATCGACGATCTCGGATTGGATCTCGCCGGTCTCGACACCGTCGATCAGCCCGGACTGGGCGCGTCGTCGGATGCGCCCACGCTCGTGGCGGGTATGGACGATCGGTCGCGGAAGATCATTGAGGAAGCCCAGCGTCGCGCCGCGAGCGAGGATACGTCCCTCTCGACCGGTGCGTGGCAGCTCGATGAGAACGAGCTCGATGCCGCTCTTGCCGAAGATACTCACGAGAACGGCGAGCACGACGGCTCGGTGACCTCACGCCTCACCCAGCTGTCAGGCCGGGATGTTGATTTCGACCTCGGCGAGCCCGAAGCGCACCACGCAACGAACGGCTCTGGCCTGGATCTCGATCTGGGTACCGCGACGGTACCTGATGCGTCCTTCACTGCCACTCAGAAGCTGTCGTCCGATGATCTGGCTCTGCCGGATCTCGAGCCGGTGACCATGAGTGAGGTGGGTACGAAGCTCGACCTTGCGCGGGCTTACATGGACATGGGAGATCCCGACGGCGCGAAAAACATCCTCGAGGAAGTCCTCACCGAGGGCTCTATGACGCAGAAGCAGGAAGCCCAGCGTCTGATGGAGTCCCTCCCCGGCTGATGATCTTATTGGCCGAAGGCCTAACCAGACTAGCTGTTGGAATAGAGTACGACGGCACGGGCTACGCGGGCTGGCAAACACAACAGTCCGCGCCCAGCGTGCAGCAGGTGGCCGAGGCTGCGTTCAGCAGGATAGCGGCCGAGCGCGTGAGTCTCATCTGCGCCGGCCGTACTGACGCCGGCGTGCACGCGCGCTGGCAGGTCGCGCACTTCGATACCAACGCGAAGCGACGCCTGCGTGCCTGGCTGTTGGGATCGAACAGCGAGCTGCCTCCGGACGTCAGTATTCCCTGGGTGCGCCGTGTGCCGATGCACTTCCACGCCCGGTACTCCGCAGAAGCGCGCACCTATCGCTACTTCATTCTAAACCGCACGACGCGCTCAGCGTTCGCGGTGAATCGTGCTGCCTGCATCTTCCGTCCGCTGGATCACGAGCGTATGGCGGAGGCAGCGACAGCGTTGCTGGGCTCACACGACTTCAGCGCTTTCCGATCGGCCGAGTGCCAAGCAAACTCGCCCATTCGCCGGGTGGAAGAATTGCACGTTGTCAGGCAGGGCGATTGGGTGGTGATCGAGGCAACGGCGAACGCCTACCTGCACCATATGATGCGCAACATTGCGGGCATGCTCATTGCCATCGGCCGTGGCGATGCGCCGCCAGCGTGGGCGGCTGAGGTGCTCGCAAGCCGCGACCGCAAGCTCAACGCCGCCACGGCGCCGGCTGAGGGGCTGTATTTCTGGGCGGTTCGCTATCCAACCGTGTTTGGGCTTCCCTCGGATGAGCCAGTCCGGGCCGATCGTTCCCCGTCACCCGGGCCGACCGTTTTCTGCCCGCCCGCGCTATGATGGGCGAATCACCAGCTTTGTCTCGGGTACGCCATGTCGTGGTTCGAAAAGATCATGCCCTCCCGGATCAAGACCGAGCGTCGGACGCGCTCGGTACCGGAAGGCTTATGGATCAAATGTCCCGCGTGCGACGCGGTCCTTTACCGTGCCGAGCTCGAGCGCAACTTATACGTGTGTCCGAAGTGCAGCCACCATATGCGCATCAGCGGTCGCGAGCGTCTGGAGCGCTTCCTCGACCCGGGCGCGACAGTCGAGATTGGCGCGGAAGTCACTCCTGAGGATCCACTCAAGTTTCGCGACAGCAAGCGCTATAAAGATCGCCTGGTCCAAGCTCAGAAAGCTACCGGTGAGTCCGACGCTCTGATTGTCCTGGCCGGGACGCTGTTGGAGCTACCGATTGTGGCGTGCGCGTTCGAATTCCAATTCCTGGGCGGCTCCATGGGCTCTGTGGTAGGTGAGCGGTTCAAGCGCGGCGTGGATCACTGCATCGAGCAGCGCAAACCGTTCGTCTGCTTTACCGCTAGCGGTGGCGCGCGCATGCAGGAAGCGCTCTACTCGCTCATGCAGATGGCCAAGACGGCCGTATCTTTGTCGCGCCTGGCGCAAGCGCACTTGCCCTATATTTCCGTCATGACAGATCCCACCACCGGTGGCGTGTCCGCGAGTCTTGCGATGTTGGGCGACCTCAACATCGCGGAGCCCCGTGCGCTCATCGGTTTCGCCGGAGCGCGTGTAATCCAACAGACCGTGCGTGAGACGCTTCCCGAGGGCTTCCAGAGAAGTGAGTTCCTCCTCGAGCACGGTGCGTTGGACATGATCGTCGATCGGCGTGATATGCGTGATCGCATCGGCGGCATGCTACGCCTGTTGTTGAAACAACAGCCCGCTGCCGTCGCTACTGCGGCAGCCGCGTAGCAATTTGCGCACGCTCTCCGAGTGGCTGACTCTCCAGGAGTCGGTACACCCCAAGACGATCGACATGGGTCTCGCGCGCGTCACGACTGTGGCGCGGGCACTGGGCGTGGACAAGCCGAAGTATTCCGTCATTACGGTCGGCGGCACGAATGGGAAAGGATCCACGGTCGTGCACCTGGACGGATTGTTGCGGGCCGGTGGCGCTGTAACAGGCATGTTCACGTCGCCTCACTTCCTGCGCTACAACGAGCGCATCCGGGTAAATGGCGTCGAGGTGGGCGATGATGACCTCGTCGCCGCGTTCGAGCATATCGAGAGCGCGCGCGGCTCGACCACGCTGACATTCTTCGAATTCAACGCTCTGGCAGCTCTGCTCATCTTTGCCGAGCGCGGCGTTGACGTCGCCGTGCTTGAAGTAGGACTCGGTGGGCGGCTCGATGCAGTAAATCTCGTAGACGCGGATGTCTCCGTCGTTTGCTCCATTGGTTTCGATCACCGTGATTACCTGGGCGATACGCTCGATCTCATCGGGGCAGAAAAAGCCGGCATTTTCCGCGCGGGTCGGCCCGCGGTGCTTGGCACCGACGATATGCCTGCGAGCGTCTATGCTGCGATCCAGTCACTCGGCGCGCGGGCGATCGTAGCTGGCAAGGATTTCAGCTGGGAAGTCGAGAATGTTACGCAGCCGTCCGCCGCAGGCGCGCGTTGGAGCTACAAAGGTCTGCGATTGACATTGAACGACCTTCCGCCGTCCGCCTTGGTCGGATCCATCCAATATCGCAATGCCGCGACGGCTCTCGCCGCTGTCGAAGCGCTCGGGTTGGCGAAGCTGGAGTTGAACGAGCGCACAGCTGCGGAAGCACTGCGCGGCGTCAGATTAGCCGGCCGATTCCAGATCGCACAGATCCCCTCGACGCCGGGCGGCCCTGGTGTCGAATGGATTCTCGACATCGCCCACAACGAGCCGGCTGCGGCAATCTTCGCAAGGCACGTGCGCGAGCGTCCCATGCCTTCGGCCGAGGGCAACCCTTCCGGGCGCACCCTGGCGGTGGTCGGCATCCTCGGCGATAAGGATGCGAAGGCTATCGCCGCATCCCTCGAGCCACTGATCGATCACTGGGTCCTGTGCGGTCTGCCGGGACCGCGTGGAACTACGGCTGAGCAGCTTGCGGCTCGACTGTCTCTGCCGAGATCCCAAGTCACTCTCGCGGGCTCGGTGGAGGAGGGCTGCGTGATCGCGCGCGGGCGCGCGAGGCCGGGTGACCGCGTACTCGTATTCGGCTCGGTTTACACGGTGGGGCCGGCCTTGGGCTGGCTTGGGATATACTGAGCGGAGTCCACGGTTGCTCTAAGCGGTTCCGTCCCCATATTGGATAGCCTGGTGAAAGAACGACTGACCGGCGCGATCATCCTCGTAGTGCTGATCGTGTTGTTGGTCCCCGAGTTGCTCAGCGGGCCGTCGCGCTCCGCGCCTGCGCCCCAGGCCGCAGCCACCTCCTCAGAGGAACCGCCATTACGCTCCTACACCATAGATCTGGGGGACGAGTCGCGCACAGCGAGCTCGGCGAGCTCAGCCAGTGCCTCGCCGCAAGCCACCGCTCCGGCGCAACCGACCACCATCGTAGAGTCAGCGCCGGTCGAGCAGCAGCCCGCGACTCCGGAGAGGGCCGCGCAGGCACAAGCATCCCCCGAGCAAGCGCACAGCCCGTCGCCGGGCTCCCAGGCAAGTCCAACGCCGCCCCAAGAAGTGCGGTCCACGCCGCAGCCGGATGGCCGACTCCCGGAAACGCGAGCCCCGGCGCAGGTGCCTACGCGGCGGCCAGCAGCTGCCGACAAGGCTGCGGCGGGCGATTGGATGGTGCAGCTCGGAGTTTTCGCCAAGCAGGCCAATGCGGATCGCTTGGCGCAGGAGCTCAAGGGGAAGGGGTTCCACGCACAGGTCTCGGAAGCCGTTGTTCACGGCAAGACGTTGTGGCGGGTGCGAGCGGGGCCTGTCGCAGAGCGAGCGGCGGCCGAGCAGCTCAACGCGCGGCTACGGATGGCCGGGCATGCCGGCTCGGTTATTCAGAAGTAATGCTCTTGCATCGGCGTGACGGGCTGCCTGAGCAGCGCGGCCATTGCTCTTGTACAATCCGCGCGCGCTCAAGCATGGTCGAGTCCGGGGCCGATGAATACAACCGACTATCTCGTGATCGCAGCCGTCGTCCTTTCCGCAGTCGTGGGTTCCTTGCGCGGCTTCCTTCGGGAAGCGATCGCGCTTGTGACGTGGATCGTCGCGCTGTTCGTAGCGTGGCACTTTTCCAATTCGCTCGCCCCTCATCTGGGAGGGCTGCTCGCCGGATATCCGATGTCGACCTGGGCGGCGCGGGTCATCATTGCGGTATTGATCCTGCTCTTCGGTACAGGGTTGGGGATCACATTGGCGCACTTTGTGCGGCTGTCGATTTTCAGTGGCATGGACCGCCTTCTCGGGTTCGTTTTCGGTCTCTTCCGTGGCATGGTGATGCTGGGGGTGTTCGTGATCCTGGCGCAGGTATTGCGCCTGGATGGCGATCGCTGGTGGCGTCAGTCAACGCTCATGCCCTACGGGGAGTCCATTGCGAACGGCTTGCGAGCGGTGATCGGGGACGATCATCCGCGCCACTCGGGTCGTTCCTAAGTCCTGGCCTGATGGCCAAAGGCGGTCGAGCATGTGCGGAATTGTAGGCGTCGTCGGGACGAGTGCGGTCAACCAGCGAATCTATGACGGGTTGACGGTGCTGCAGCACCGCGGCCAGGATGCCGCCGGCATCGCGACCTACGGCGACGGCGAGCTGTGTGTCCGCAAAGGCAGCGGCCTTGTGCGTGACGTCTTCCAACAGCATCACATGCTCGAGCTGCGGGGTAATGTTGGTATTGGCCACGTCCGCTATCCCACCGCTGGCTGTGATGGTGCCGCGGAAGCGCAGCCGTTCTATGTCAACGCTCCTTATGGCATTTGCCTCGCCCACAACGGTAACCTTACCAACGCTACGGAGCTCGCCGAGATCCTGATCCGCGAAGATCGGCGTCATCTCAACACAACGTCCGACTCCGAGGTGCTGTTGAACGTATTCGCCTCGGAGCTGCAGCGCATTGGCACTCCGCGGATCACCGCGGCGGACGTCTTTGCCGCTCTGAACGCCGTCTACCGCCGTTGCCGCGGCGGCTACGCAGTGGTCGCGATGATTGTCGGCCACGGGGTCCTGGGGTTCCGCGACCCGAACGGCATCCGCCCGCTGGTCCTCGGGCAGCGGGATACACCGCGCGGCCCTGAATGGATGCTGGCTTCCGAGAGCGTAGCTCTCGATAGCCTCTCATTCCGCTTGGTGCGCGACATCGGGCCGGGCGAGGCTGTCTTCATCGACGAGCAGGGTCATCTGCATTCGCACCAGTGCGTCGCGACCGTACGGCACGCGCCCTGCATTTTCGAATATGTCTACTTCGCCCGTCCGGACTCGAAGATCGACAACATCTCCGTATACCGCGCCCGCATGCGCATGGGCGATCGGCTCGCCGAGAAGATTCTCCGCGAGCGTCCCAACCACGACATCGACGTGGTCATTCCAATTCCCGATACGAGCCGCACCAGCGCACTCCAGCTCGCACAGCGCCTGGGCCTGAAGTATCGCGAAGGCTTTACCAAGAATCGCTACATCGGCCGCACGTTCATCATGCCGGGGCAGGAGCAACGCGAGAAATCCGTGCGCCGCAAGTTGAATGCCATCGATCTGGAGTTCCGCGGCAAGAACGTTTTGTTGGTCGATGACTCCATCGTGCGCGGCACGACCTCCGCGCAGATCATCGAGCTCGCGCGCGAGGCCGGGGCGCGCCGTGTCTACTTCGCCTCCGCCGCGCCTCCGGTACGCTTTCCCAATGTCTATGGGATCGATATGCCGGCCGCGCAGGAGCTGGTCGCCAGCGGCCGTAGTCACGATGAGGTGCAGCGCCTCATCGGTGCCGACTGGCTCATCTACCAGGATATCGACGACCTCATTGCCGCTTGCAAACACGAGGACGCGCGCATCGAGGAGTTTGATACATCCTGCTTTTCCGGCGAGTACGTCACGGGCGACGTGAGCCCCGAATATCTCGAGCGCCTCCAGGTGGAGCGCTCCGATCATGCGAAGGCGTTGCGCCGTGAGCCTCGCGGCAAGCTCAAGGTCATCCGCTGACCTGTTGACCCGTTGAGCTGCTGACTTTACGTGAACGCGCCAGATCCACGCAGGCGACTGCTGCTCGAGCTCTTCCAGGCCGCCCTGAGGCGGGTCGACGGAAGGGCTTGCGTTCGCGAGCAGCTGCTCACCGGAGGGCCGGCCCGCGATTCCAACACGCGGTCTGCCCGTCCCATATGGGTCGCGGCTGTAGGGAAGGCGGCAGCCTCGATGCTGATGGGCGCGCACGATGCACTTGGCACCGTTATCGAACGCGCGCTCGTCATCACCAAGGACGGGCACGTGCCTCCGGAGTTGGTAACGCTTGGTGCGGAGATCCACGAGAGCGCTCATCCCATGCCCGATGACCGCTCGCTGCAGGCCGGAGCGCGCTTGCTGCGTTGGGTCGACGAGTTACCCCAGCGCGTCGATCCCTTGTTTCTGATCTCCGGCGGAGCCTCCAGCCTGGTTGAGGTGCTGGAGGCCGGCACATCCTTCGCGGACCTCGAGCGATTGACTGCCGAAGGTCTCGCCGCGGGCATCCCTATCGGCGAATTGAATGCGCGTCGTGCACAGCACTCTCTGATCAAAGGGGGGCGGTTGACAGCACGCCTCGAGGGCCGCGCAGCACGAGCTTTGTTCATTTCGGATGTTCCAGGCGATGATCCCGCAGTCATCGGCTCCGGAGTGGTGGGGCCCGCGGCCGGGGGCGCTGACCATGTGGAGCGTAAGGTTGTCGCATCCATTGACCATGCTGTGGAGGCTGTGGTCGCGGCAGCAAGTGAGATGGGACTCACTACCGAGCCTTGTCCACGCCGCTTCGATGGCGATGTCATGCGACTTGCGGTGCGCTTTGCGCACGAGCTGGATCTAAGTCCTACCGAGGTGCGGATCTGGGGTGGTGAGTCAACAGTACAGCTGCCCCAGCAGCCGGGGCGCGGGGGTCGAAACCAACACCTAGGCCTGGCTTTGGCGCGACTCATTGCGGGGCATCCTGATCTGGTGATGCTCGCTGCCGGGACTGACGGCACGGACGGGGTTACCGACGACGCGGGCGCCTTGGTGGATGCCGAGACCTGGGCACGGCTCACGCTGGCGGGTATCGATGCGGATGCGGCCTTGCGGGGCGCAGATTCGGGATCTGCTCTGGCCTCTTCAGGAGATCTGGTTCACACGGGCCCCACCGGTACCAATGTCGGTGACCTGGTGATCGGTCTCAAAATGCCGGCAGCCGCCGCCCGCGATTTGCGGCGCAGCCAGACAGGCTCCTAGCGACACTGCTTGCCGCGTGCTCTAATCGCGCGCCACGGGCTGTAACAATCCCCCCTCGCCGATGCGTTTGTTGTTGATCGAGCAAGACAAGCGCCGCTGCGCGCAATTGAGGCAGCAGCTTGCATCCTGGCGACCCGAAGCTGAGTTGGTCGTGCGCGATCCCGTGGTGGAGGGGCAGTTGCCGCCGGAGTTCCTGGCGCAGGGCTTCGATGCCGTGCTGCTGGCCGAGGCGTGGTCCGGGGGCAGCGGGCTCGGCTGGGCCAAGGAATTGGCCGCCAGGGTAGGGTTCGCACCCCTGGTGCTGTTGAGCCGCCTGGATGCGGTGGCCTATGAGGCCATTCCCCTGGGGGTACAGGTCGTCGATCGTGACGAGCCGGGCCCGGCAAGATTGTTCGACGTGCTCATCGCCGCGCAGCAGCGCCAGGCATTCGCCCGGGCAGTGTGGCGTACCAGTGCGGCCGGCCGCGATACGCAGCGCTTCGGGGGCGCGTTCATTCGCGGTTATCGACATATCCGCCGCATCGCAACCGGCACGGTGTCGGACCTCTATCTGGGGGAAAGCGAGGCCGCCGGCGCCCTCGTAGCCTTGAAGGTGGCGCGCGACCGGCAGGTCGAGCGCAGTGACCTGGATGATTCTTTCCGGCGCTTTCTGCAGGAATACGAGATCGTGCAACGGATCCGCAGCCCGGGAATCGTGCGCCTCTATGACCTGGGCGTCAGTGACGAGCACGCCTGGCTGGTCATGGAGTATTTCGCCGCCGGTGATCTGCGCACGCGCATGCGGGCGGGCCTATCAGTGCGGCGCGCGTTGTACAACGCAATCTCGATCGCCCGGGCGTTACAGGGCATTCATGCCGCGGGTGTGTTGCATCGGGATCTGAAGCCGGGCAACGTGATGCTACGGGATGATGGCAGCATCGCCCTCATCGATTTCGGACTCTCCAAGGATGCCGCTCTGGCGCGCGAGGTAACCGATCGCGGCATGATCTTCGGCACGCCGCATTACATGAGCCCGGAGCAAGGTCATGGCGAGCCCATCGATGCGCGCAGCGACCTCTACAGCCTGGGCGTCATCCTGTTTGAAATGTTGACTCACGAGAAACCCTACAAAGCTGAAAATCCGATGGCGCTGATCTACAAACACCGTAAGGAGCCGGTGCCGCGCTTGCCCGCGCCATACGAAGCCATGCAACCTATCATCGAGCGTTTTCTGGCGAAGGCGCCGCAAGACCGTTTCGCGGACGCCGCGGAGGCCGCGACAGCGTTGGAAGGTGCGTTCCGCCAGCTGTTGAAAAGCGAAGGGGAACTCGCCCGGTGAGCACGCAGGGCATGGAGTCGATCTTGTTGGACCGCACGCCCGGCGCGTGGGTCGATGCCGCCGCGGCCGGCTGGCGCGAGCTGCTCGTGGATCATGCCAACTGCGAGAAGAAAGCGGCCTCCACCGCGGTCGCGCTCATCTTCGCGTATCCCGAGGATGCGCAGCTCGGGTTGGCCTTATCGCGCCTGGCGCGCGAGGAGTTGCGCCACTTCGAGCAGGTACAAAACGCCATGACCGAGCTCGGCGTGCGGTTCATCCGGCAGAAGCCCGGGCGTTATGCTGCCGGCTTGCGGCGCGAGCTACGCACTTCGGAGCCGGGGCGAAAGCTCGATCTGCTGCTCTCCGGAGCCTTGATCGAGGCTCGCTCGTGCGAGAGGTTTCGGCTTCTCGCGGGCCGCTTGTCCGAGCCTCTCGGGCGCTTCTACGCGCGCCTGGCCGAATCCGAGGCGCGTCATTTCGAGCTGTACGTTGGGCTCGCGCGCGAGCGCTACCCGCAGGAGTGGCAGGAACGCCTGCGGATGCTGGCTACCGCAGAGGCGGCGTTGGCCACCGCCCCGGACACGGAGCTACGGTTTCATTCCGGGCCGCCGGGGCCGGGCTGAGGCTCAGTTCGGGCTGCGCTGGCCCGTGGGACCCCCGGGCACCCGGTCGTAAACGCGCTTGAAGTCGATCGGCCCCTTTTTCACGTGCGTCACCAACGTCGCGAAGATGAGATGACCTTCGCCGTCGAGCGCGAAGTCATCTTCCTTGCTCGGGCCCTTCCTGGCCTTGGTAATGACCACGAATGCCGCGTCGCGCCAACCGGAGCTGCGATCCGCCTGGGTCTGTCCGAACGGAATGGTCCGCTGCTCCCCCGCGGTGTATTCCTCGGCTGTGCCATCCGCCATGGATTTCACGACCACCTTCGCGCCGGACTGCGAGATGGTGATGAGCTCGGGGGCATCGAGCAGGCGTGCGGGGGTCCCGGAACGGCCGCTCTTGGGGCCAGGAGCAGAGGGCGGACCACTGTCGCTCGCACTGCCTGGCAGGTCGGTGCTTTGCTCGTATAGAACGGGAGTCAGGCCCGGCACCGGGCGCTTGGTGCTGGTCAGGTTCTCGCTGCCGCCGCCGGGGTCCAGGCCGCCAGGGCCCATGGGCACTCCCGGCCGGGCGCCTCCGGGCTTACCGAAGCCGCCGGGATTGCGGCTGGGTGGCAGGCCTTTGTCCGGTAGCTCCTTCAGCTCCGGACGTCCCGGATCGTCGCTCAGGTTTGTGTTCAGGCGCCACTCACCACTCAAATCGACTCCCTGCGGCGCGGCCGCCACGAGTCGTTCGGTGGCGCAGCCGGCCAACAGTGCGGCACAGGCGCATGCGGCGGCGGCAAGAAGGGGCGGGGCGGCTTTCGCGAGGTCGCGTTCTGGCATGGACGATTCCAATTCTGCTGCGAGGATATTCCGGGCTTGGACCCGCCCATTATGGCTCAAGTTCGCGTTGGCGGCGGGGTGCGCGCAGCCTATGTCAAACCAACAGTTCGTTACAACTGTGGCGCAGCTGTGACACGGCACGCTGTGAAAATGTCAACGCCGGTCGGCGTGACGACGTTCTGGGATGCGCAGGCGTTACGTTCGGCAGCAATTGACCGCCGCCGTGGCGCCATGCACTGGACCGCAACGAATTGCCCTGCCAACGGTCGGAGGCTTCGGTATCTTGAGAGTCGCACGCGAGGCACGATGAACGACCGCCCCCACCTGCTGATCGTCGATGACGATCGCGAGATCCGCACCCTGTTGGGCCAGTATCTGGAAAAACACGAGTTCCGTACGACCGTCGTACCGGATGGAAGGGAGATGCGCCGGGTCATGGAGCGCTCGCGGATCGATCTCATCGTGCTCGATTTGATGCTGCCCGGTGAGGACGGTCTGTCGATTTGCCGCGAAGTTCGCACGCGCTCCCAGGTACCTATCATCATGCTCACCGCACGAGGCGAGGACGTGGATCGCATCGTTGGACTCGAGCTCGGGGCTGACGACTACATCGCGAAACCTTTCAATCCCCGTGAGTTGCTCGTGCGTATCAAGGCCGTCCTGAGACGGGCCGCACACGCGCCGCGTGATCCGACACCGGACTCGGTGCGCGCATTCCTCTTTAACGGGTGGAGACTCGACACGACGACGCGCACCCTGACTGATTCTGCCGGCAAAGATGTCTCCTTGAGTGGCGCGGAGTATCGTCTGCTTGCGGTGCTGCTCGGATCGGCCAATCGCGTGCTCTCGCGGGCGCAGCTCACGGAGCTGCTGCGTGGACGGGAGGCGGATCCATTCGATCGCAGCATCGACGTCCGGGTGAGTCGTTTGCGGCAGATTCTCGGAGACGATGCACGCGCGCCCCAGATCATCAAGACGGTTTACGGCGAGGGCTATGTCGTCGGCGTCGCTGTTGAAGCCCATTAGGGTCCCCGAAGGGGCCAGATGCGGCTGAAGCTCTGGCCGCAGTCTCTTTTTGGCAGGCTGATCGCGGCGTCGGTCCTGGCGGTGCTGGCCGCAGAGATTTTCGCCTTCGCGCTCATCGCGCGTGAGCGCGAGTATTTTGTCCTGCAGAGTAACGTCCGCGAGTGGTCGCGCCGCATTGGCGAGATCACATTCATGTTGCAGCCGCTGAGCGCGAGCGAGCGCGAGGCGGCCATCACGAGGCTGGTTGAGCAACCCCGCTTGTTTGCGCGCGCTCTGGGCGCTGGTGCGGCGCGCCGGCGCAGAGGGCCAGGGCTGATGCCGGAGGACCTCGGTCTGCCACAGGCGGCGCTGCCGCCTGCCGGGGACGGCGCTCTTGGTGACGATCTCGGTCCATTGTCTCGCGGCGTGCCACCGCCGGAGAGCCGAGAGCGCAGACCCACGAGGGTCTTCGCCGGTCCGGAAAACCGGGCCCCGGTACAGTACATCATGGTGCGGTTGCCGTTCACGCCTGACTTCGAGGCGGCACTCAAGCAGCAGCTGCAGACAACGCTGGGGAACGGCTATCAGCTCTCGATCAAGCCCGTGACGGATGTTGCCAGGCGGGCCATTCCTGTTCCAACACCTTTTTTTGAGCTGCGCGACGGCTCCAGTATGCAGCTGTACGATATCAATGTTGTGTTCCCAGACGGCGATGCGACTGTGTTCCGCATCGGACATCTGTCCCGGGGCGCGCCGCTCTCCCGCAATCTGTTCGTCAATCTTGCCTTGCTGGTCATGGTGCTCGTGGTCGCCTTGTATGTGACCGCGCGCAGCATCACCCGGCCGCTTTCAGACCTGGTGCGGGCCGCGGAGGGCCTCGGGCGCAACGTGCGGCAGCCGAAGTTGGCAGAAAAGGGTGCGCGCGAGTTGCGGGACGCGGCCCGCTCGTTCAACACGATGCAGGATCGCTTGCAGCGTTATCTCGACAGCCGGACGCGCGTGTTGGCCGCTATGTCTCACGATCTGAAGACTCCACTCACACGATTGCGGCTCCAGGTCGAAACTACCTTGGAGGACCCGGCAATCCAGGCGCGCTTCAGCAAAGAGCTCGATGAGATGGAGAGCATGGTGTGTGGTGCGCTCGCGATGTTTCGGGGGCTGGATGATGACGAGACACTAGCGCCGATCGACATCGACGCGCTGCTGACGACGTTACGATCGGAATTCACGGAGATGGGCGCGGCCGTGTCCGTCGAAGGTAAAGCCGACCGGCCTTTTACGGGTAGGTTGCAGGCGCTGAAACGCTGCCTGACCAACCTCATTGCGAATGCGATCAAGTTCGGCGCGTGCGCAAAGATCATCGTGGCGGACGGGGCGGCGCTCGTGATTCGAGTGAGTGACGCGGGCCCGGGCATACCGCCCGAAGAGCTCGAGCGCGTGTTCGAGCCCTTCTATCGCCTCGAGTCCTCACGCAATCGTGACACCGGAGGCACGGGGCTCGGTTTGAGCATCGCGCGCGATGTTGCGCAGGCGCACGGCGGATCGCTGTTCGCGCAAAATGTTCCGGCCGGCGGATTGGAAGTGGTCTTGGTATTGCCACGCTCTCGCTCCTGAGTCACTCACTTGTCAAATCTCAAGGGAGTGAACAGTCTTTAACGATTGATTACCGCGAGGCTGCGCCTCCGCCACTACGTTGTGCAGTTCAAGGTTTTGCAGGACGGCATCGCGAGTGCCTAGCACGCTCATCGTCACGACCTACGACTGGCCCGCAGCGCTCGACCTGACATTGAAGAGCATCGCCCGTCAGTCGGTGCTGCCCGATGAGGTTATTGTTGCTGACGATGGCTCCGGTCCGGAAACGGCGCGAGTCGTCCAACGGTGGCGCGGCAAGCTACAAGCCCCCTTGACCCATTTATGGCAGCCGCACGAGGGCTTTCAACTCGCGCGGTCGCGGAATCGGGCCATAGCGGCGGCGAAGGGCGAATACCTCATCATTGTCGATGGGGATATGGTGTTGCATCGGCACTTCATCGCCGACCACCTGAGCGCGGCTCGGCCCAGCTCGTTCATTCAGGGCGTTCGGCTCTTGACGGAACCGGCGGCCGCCGAACGGATGCTGCGCGAGGGATCCCTGGATCTGAGCTTCTTCTCATCCGGCATCCGCCGCCGGCGGCATGCTGTCCGCAGCCTGCTCCTGAGCAGAATCTTGTTCAGGAGGCGAGTGGGGCAGAGCGCCATCCGGGGCTGCAACCAGGCGTATTGGAAAAGTGATTTGTTGCGCGTGAACGGTTTCAACGAGGCGTTCATGGGCTGGGGTCGGGAGGACAATGAGATCGCCGCCCGGCTTTACAACATCGGCGTGTGCCGGCGTAACCTCAAATTCCAGGCGCTCGCCATCCATCTGCACCATCCGCCGCGCCACCCGCAAGGCGTGAATCCGAACGATGCATTGCTGCGGCAGACTATCGAGCAACGGCAGACCTGGTGTCGACTCGGGCTCGATCGCCATGCTGTATTGGCTCGGGTGAGTGAGCCGGCGCTGCGGGAGCCGTTACGGAACTTTGCCTGATGCGCTCGTCACGCTGTTATCTGTTTGTCTTCGGGCACATGCGCAGCTACTCCTCCCTGTTGTGCCACATTCTCGGCTCGCATCCGCAGATCGACGGCTACTGCGAGACGCATATCAAGTATCGCACTCGGTGGGACCTCTGGCGTCTCCGATCACGCGTGGTGAGACTTACGGGTGAGCCACTGCGGGGCCGCTACGTGTTGGATAAGGTGCTCCATAACTACCCGTTTGCGTCCAGCATCCTCCGCAATCCGAATACGCGCTCGATAGTGTTGTTGAGGCGGCCGGTCCCGACGGTGCAAAGTATCGTCAACATGGGACTGCACTATAGCGATATCGGCTGGTATCGGGATCTCGATGCTGTGGCGAATTACTACGAGGAGAGACTTGCGACCCTCGTGGTGCTCGCGGAACAATTGCGAGGGCGCGTGATGTTCGTCGAGGCGGAGGGGCTGCTCGACGACACGGCTGCCGTGCTGCACAGCGTGACGCGTACCCTGGAGTTGCATGAGCCGCTGCGAGCGGATTATCAACGGTTCGCCCATACCGGCGAACGAGGTTGCGGCGATCCGAGCGAAGTGATCTCGACAGGGCGGGTCAACAAGGTCGCTCGAGAGCAGCGCACACCCGTGGTCTTGCCGCCGAGGCTTTCCGCGCGCCTCCAGTGGGCCTACCACGCGTGCGCGGCGGCGCTGCGCGATACTTGCCAGGCGCGAGCCGCGTAGGGCGGGGCTTACTGCGTTTGTGCGTCGTTGGATTGCGCCGGATTGCGCGGCAACTCGCGTAGCTCGTAGCGTTCGTTCTCATAAATGAGGTAACTACCCTGCTCGTACCACGCGCCCAGTACGATGCGTTGGGCTTGCGCACCTTCTACGGTGGTGTCGTGTATTGCCGGTCGGTGAGTATGGCCGTGGATCATTCGGCGCACGCCCGTCACGCGGTACGCCTTGGCGACCGCTTCAGGATTGACGTCCATGATCTTCGGGATGGTTCGCGCGGTATGTTGGCGACTGCCCGCGCGCGCCTGATTCGCTAACATCTCGCGATCAGCCAAGGGAAGGGCGAGGAAGCGGCGCTGCCATGGCGCGGTTCTGACGATACTGCGCAATTCCTGATAGGAGTGGTCGTCGGTGCAAAGGCCGTCACCATGGGTGAGCAGCACGCGCTCGCCATCGAACTCCGCGATGACCGGATCAGGGAGGAGGCGGCAACCTGTGTTGTCGCAGAAGCCGCGGCCGAGGAGGAAATCACGGTTGCCGTGCAGGAGGAAACAAGCCACTCCGCTGGCGGTCAGGGCGCGCAGCCCCTGCCGGACGGCGGTCTTCTCGACCTCCGTCTCATCATCCCCTACCCATGTTTCGAACAGGTCGCCGAGGATGTAGAGGGCCTCGGCGCCCGTTGCGTGGGTACGAAGGAAATCCAGAAACTGCTCCACCGCCTCCGGCGACCCGGCATCCAGGTGCACGTCGGAGACGAAGAGTCGACTCATTTCGGCGATTGGATCGAATCCGCCGGTAGCGGCAACGGCTTCGCCACAGCGGCGGGTGCCGCGCCCGTTTGCCCTTGCGCGGCATCGAGCAGCTCGACTTTCTGGATCACGACCGGCTTCAGCGGCGCGTCGGACTTGAACGGTCCAAAGCTACCGGTGGCCATGACGCCGATACGGTCGACGACGTCCATGCCCTGTACGATGCGGCCGAAGACCGCATAGCCCCAGCGGGTCGGCAAAGGATCGAGATCCGGGTTGTCGACGAGATTGATATAGATCTGCGCGTTGCCTGAGTGGGGTGCCTCGCTGCGGGCGAGTCCCACCATGCCGCGCTTGTTCTGGAGGCCATTGCCGGACTCATTGAAGATCGTCTCGTGTACGGGTTTCAGCTGGTAGGTGGTGGCATCGTGTCCGCCACCCTGGATCACGAAATTCGCGACGACGCGGTGAATGAGGGTATTGGTGTAATAGCCCTCTTTCACGTAGCGCAGAAAGTTCGCGACCGTGAGGGGCGCGCGGTCCGGCAGCAGCTCGATCACGAAGTCGCCGGCGCTGGTGGAAACCTTCACCAGCTGTGAGGCCTCGGCAGCGTGCGCTCGTGGTAGCGCGAGCAGCAGCATCAGTGCGGTGGCGGCCGCTAGAGCAAGGGTGCGGGTGAAAAGCTTTAGTCGCTGAGTCCGGGGCTGGGTGTACATCAATCCTCCGTCATGCAAGCCGATCATCGTACTTCGCCGCGCTCCGCGAGGCCACGACCGCGCCTTCGGTGCGTTCAGGTCTCGCTTTTCCCGTAACATTGCGGCCATGAGCGCAATGGACAATTCGAGCGGCGCGGCGTTCGCCCAGGCTACGACCCGGTTCGCACCCAGCCCGACGGGCGAAGTGCACTTGGGCAATGCCCGCACGGCCTTATTTAACTTTTTGCTGGCCCACCATGCCGGCGGCCGCTTCTTGCTGCGGGTCGAGGACACCGATGCCGAGCGCAGCCGCGAGGAGCACACCACCGCAGTCCTCCATGATCTGCGCTGGTTGGGTCTCGATTGGGACGCCGGCCCGGATCGCGAGGACGAGCGGGGCCCCTATCGTCAGGCGCAGCGCGCTTCGATCTATCAGCATCATTTCGAGGTCCTGGAGAGCAAGGGAGTGGTGTATCCCTGCTATTGCTCGCCGCTGGAGCTCGAAGTAGCACGCAAAGCCCAATTGTCCGCGGGTAAGCCGCCGCGCTACGCGGGAACTTGTCGCAGCCTCTCTGCCGCGCAGCGTGAGGCGAAGCGGACGCAGGGGATTGTTCCCAGCATGCGCTTCCAGGTGCCGACCGGTCGCCGGATCGAATTCGTAGACTTCGTGCACGGTCCGCAGAGTTTTCTCTCGGACGACATCGGCGACTTCGTGATTTTGCGCGCGGACGGCTCAGCGGCTTTCTTCTTCAGCAATGCGGTCGATGACGCCACCATGGGCGTGACACAGGTTCTTCGTGGCGAGGACCATCTGACCAATACACCTCGGCAGCTGTTGATTCTCGAGGCCTTGGGTCTGAGGGCACCGAGCTACGGGCACATTTCCCTCATCGTGGGTGCCGATGGCGCACCCTTATCGAAACGGCACGGAGCCACGAGCGTTCGTGAGTATCGCGAGCGCGGTTATCGTCCGGAAGCTCTGACGAATCACTTGTTTCGCTTGGGGCATGCGACACAGGAGCACGGCTTCCTGTCGCTTGCCGAGATGGCGCGTGCGTTCGATTCTGCGCATCTGGGTAGATCGCCGGCACGCTTCGACGAGCAGCAGCTGAATGTGTGGCAGAAGGAGGCCGTACACCGGCTGCCTGTCGATGCCGCACGTCGCTGGCTGAGCGCCGTCCTACCCGCGGGGTTGGACGAGAGTGCCGTCAGTGCATTCATATCCGCGGTGCTGCCGAACATTGTGCTTCCGGAGGATGCGCGGCCTTGGGTTGATGTTGTCTTTGGTGGCCCGTTGACCTTGCCCGCAGCCGAGGAACAGGTGGTTCGCGGTGCGGGTGCCGAGTTCTTTGCCGCCGCGGCGAGTGCCGCCGAGCGCAGCGGCAACGATCTGGCCGCTATCGCCGGCGCGGTGCGTGCGGCTACTGGCAAGAAAGGCGCTGATCTCTACATGCCGTTGCGTGTTGCCCTGACAGGGCGCTCTCATGGTCCGGAGCTCGCGCCGTTGTTGAAGACCATGCCGCCCGGCAAAGCACACGAGCGGCTCGCCCGTTTTACTTGAAACACGATTTATGATTCGCATTCACAACTCAATGAGCGGCGACAAGCAGGCGCTGCAGCCGATCCGGCCGGGCCACATCGGGATGTATGTGTGCGGCATGACGGTGTACAACTTCCTGCACATCGGGCACGCCCGCATGATGACGGTGTTCGACACCTTGAATCGGTATTTGCGTCACCGCGGGTATCAGGTCACGTATGTCCGTAACATCACCGACATCGATGACAAGATCATCAAGCGGGCGGCGGAGAACGGTGAGCCGATCGGTGCGCTGACCGAGCGGTTCATCAAGGCGAATGAAGAGGATTACTCCAAACTCGCCATCGAGAAGCCGGATCATGAGCCCCGGGCGACCCACTACATACCTGACATGATCGCGATGATCCGTACCCTGATAGACAAGGGTTACGCCTATGTGGCTGCGGATGGTGACGTCATGTATGCCGTGGCGAAGTTCGAGGGGTACGGGAAGCTTTCAGGCAAGAATCTCGCGGACCTGCGCGCCGGCGCTCGTATCGAGGTGGATGAGTTCAAGCGGGATCCGCTCGACTTCGTGCTCTGGAAGCATGCAAAACCTGGCGAGCCCTCATGGGATTCACCATGGGGACCGGGGCGGCCCGGTTGGCACATCGAGTGCTCCGCAATGTCGGCGGCCCTGTTGGGGACGCATTTCGACATCCATGGCGGCGGCATGGATCTCAAGTTCCCTCACCACGAGAACGAGATCGCGCAGTCTTGCGCGGCCACGGGCGATCGGTTTGTCAACCTCTGGGTGCACAACGGGTTCGTCAATGTCGACAACGAAAAGATGTCGAAGTCACTCGGCAATTTCTTCACCGTGCGCGATGTGTTGCCTACATTGCGGCATCCTGAGGTGTTGCGGTTTTTCTTTCTGATGAGTCATTACCGTGGGCCCATCAACTACTCGCTCGATCAGCTCGAGCAGGCGGATGCGGCACTTCGGGGTATCTACACGGCTTTGCGCGATGTGCCGGTCGTTCCCGCAGTGGAGAGCGAATACACGGCACGCTTCCACGAGGTGATGGACGACGATATCAACACGCCGGAAGCTATCGCGATCATCCAAAGGATGACGCGCGAGATCAATCTGGCGAAGGACACCGGTAAAGAGCGCCGGGCAGCGGCTCTGAGCGCCGAGTTGCGCTCGCTGGCGGGGGTGCTGGGTGTGATTTCGCTGGAGCCGGAGCAGTGGTTTCGGTTGGCGCGGCCCGGCGGCGATCCGGGGGGCGTCGCAGGGCATCAAACCGGAGATGCCGCGGACGGCGCGGTCGCTGGGTCGGGGGCACCCGGGGCGCCGCTGGACGACGCTGAGGTCCAGGGCCTGGTCGATGCGCGGATTGCCGCGCGTAAGGCGAAGGACTTCGCAGAGTCGGACAGAATCCGGGATCAGCTCGCTGCGGCGGGGGTGATCGTCGAGGACAAGCCGGGCGGGAAGTCGACCTGGCGGCGGGCGTAGGGTGAAGGGCGTATAGGGCCGCCGCTGAGCTCCAGTGATGCAATTGACAATCATTCTTATTCGCGATTACACTTGCTCCTGAGTCGGGC
>Ga0068855_100000554_pt1 | contig 45980 bp, 34 predicted proteins | sample KBSCornC52_FD_66592 | JGI IMG/M metagenome (GOLD analysis project Ga0068855, IMG submission 66592) | Corn rhizosphere microbial communities from Kellogg Biological Station, Michigan, USA - KBS Corn C5-2 | ecosystem: Host-associated > Plants > Roots > Rhizosphere > Soil ... | reverse complement strand
TGCATGCGGAAGCTGCTCACCATCCTCAACGCCGTCGTCAGAGACGAGAAGCCCTGGGATCCAGCCTTAGCGAGCGCTTGACATGCCTAATAGCTGCTCCCTGTGAAAAATCTCGCTCGTTCAGGGTGGCCTGAGTCCGACACGGAAGCTTCTGCGATTTGGGCTGCGATGTGGCAGCCCCCGCCGAAGTCAGCCTTCGTTGACGACGCGGTTGCGGCCCTGTTGTTTGGCCAGGTAGAGGCGGCGGTCGGCGATGGAGATGAGCTCTTCGGAGCTGGGGTTTTTGCAGCAGGCGATAGAAGCTGCGCCGGCGCTCAGCGTGACCTGGATGCGGTGGCCCTCGTGCTCCACGACCTCGCTGCTGAGCGATTGGCGGAGCCGGTCACCCAACCGTGAGGCGCCTTTGATGTCGATGCCGCGGAGGACGACCGCGAACTCCTCACCGCCGAAGCGCGCGAAGACGTCTTCGGTGCGCAGCGCGCGCGAGCAGGCTTCGCAGGCGCGCTTCAACACCGCGTCGCCGGCAGGGTGGCCGTAGGTGTCGTTCACGCGCTTGAAGTGATCCAGATCGATCAGCACCAGCGACGCTTGAGTCTTGTGGCGGATGGCGTAGGCGACCTCAGCCCGGAGGCGCTCCTCGAAGTGCAGCCGGTTGTAGGCGCCGGTCAGGGCGTCGCGCGTGCTGGATTCGTACAGCTTGCGCAGCAGCCGCTCTTCGCGCACGTCCGTCATCGAAAAGCGGAAGCTGACGCGCGGCCCGAACTGCAGCCAGCTGTCGTGCTCGAGCTTGGCGCGCGTGACGCGCTTGCCGCCGACGAACACGCCGTTGCGCGAGCCCATGTCCTCGACCGTGTATTCGTCGCCGTTCCTGACGATACGGGCGTGAAAACGGCTGATGCTGTCTTCGTCGACGCGCAGCTGGTTGGTCGGGTGACGCCCAACCGTGAACGGCCACTGCTCGAGACCGATGATTTGACCCGCCTGCACGCCATCCATGCGCAGCAGCACGGCGCGGTCGACGATCGTCGGCGCGCTGGGGGCGCCGCCGAGATCGGTGCTGCGCATCGAAACTTCCATCGTGCGGGCTTCCGGCAAGAAGCCGCCGTCCGGCAATGACAGGCGAGGCGGCGGCGCATCGCTGAGCGGCAAATTCGCGTCGCGCGTGGTCGCGCCGTCGCGGGTGACGCTGCCGGGGTGCTGAGAAGCGACTGGTCTCACCACGCCACCCCCGGGAACGCACGCCCCGGCTTGGCGAACAAGAAGCCTTGCAGCAGATCGCAGCCCAGATCGACCAAACAGTCGCGCTCTTCGCGCGTCTCGACGCCCTCGGCGACCACGGTCATGCCCATGTCTTTCGACAAGGCCGTCATCGAGCGCACCACCTTTTGCTTGGTGGAGGTGATGTGAATGTCGCGCACCAGCGACATGTCCAGCTTGACGATCTCGGGCTCCAACAAAGTGAAGCTGGAGAGCCCCGCGTAGCCGGCGCCCAAGTCGTCGACCGCGATGCGGAAGCCCATTTCGCGCAGAGCGGCCACGCGGCGACGCGCGTCTTTGACTTCGTCCAGCGACGAGCGCTCGGTGATTTCGAGCACCACGCGGCTGGCGATCTTCGACAACGGCGACTCGGGATCACTCAGCGCCGGATCGGTGAGGTCGGTGACGTGCAGGTTGACGAACAGCGCAAAGTCGGTGTCGGCCGGGATCGGCTCGGCCGCGCGCGAGCGAATGGCGCGCCCCAGTGACTCGAGGCGCCCGAGCCGCATGGCCGCGTCGATGACGGCGCCCGGGTGTGGCAGGCTCGGCTCGGTGCTGCGCAGCAGCGCTTCGTAGCCGAAGACGGTCTTTTGGCGCACGTCGACGATGGGGTGGTACGCCATCCACATCGACTGCACGGCTCGGTCGAAGCTGGCTTCCAGACCCGCGCGGTCGGCGCCGAGCGCGCCAGCGTGGCCGAGCAGCTCGGCGGCTTGTTGCTTCACGCGCGCCATGCGGTGCATGCGCACGGCTTTTTGCACGATCGTATCGAGGGCTTCGCTCTCGACCGGTTTGGTCAAATAGTGAAAGGCGCCGTATTCGAGGGCTTGCACGGCCGTGCTCACGGCGGGCGCGCCGGTCATCAGCACCACCGGCACGTGAAGGTCGTGTTGGCGAATCTCTTTCAGCAGCTGAATGCCGCCCATGCCGGGCATCACGATGTCGCTCACCACGACGTCGAACGCGCGCCGGCTCAGGTGCTGCACGGCTTCCTCGCCGTTGCGCGCTTCGGTCACGCTGTAACCCATCAGCTTCAGGCCCCGGCACACGCCGCGCAGCAGCTCCGGCTCGTCGTCGACGACCAGAATCCAGCCCTTGGTTGCTTCGGCCTTGCGCTCCACGTCGGAAGTGGGGGGCGGCGCTCCCTGCGAGCGGCGTTTGCTGCTCGGCGGCTGGCTAGGTGCCGCCTGCGCTTCACCCGCCGCCATGCCTTTAGGGGCTGAAGCGACCATGCATTCCCCGAACGGCGCATTCCGCAGGGCCTAAAGGGGCTCGCGCTATCATTCGGAAACCATTGACGGGTTTGGCCGGCGGCCACGCCTCGAAACGAGACGTTTCAGCCTTCACGGACGAGGTCGCCGCGCGGGCCGACCCGGAACTCCTGCCGAAAGACCCGACGAGCTACCTTCGGAGCGCTCTTCAAGTAGTCGAGCGCGTCCTTCTGGGCGTAGGGGGCCGGCCGCGACTCCACCCTCGTGAGTAGGGCGCCGGCCGGGACGGTGAGGCGCGTGAGATTCTGCCATACCATCCCCGACTTGGTCTGACAGCGTTCGACCTCGGCGCCGGGCCATTCGCTCACGTGCACCCAGGCGTCGTTCAGCTTGATCAGCCAGGTGACGGCGGTCTTGCCGCGCGCGGCCACGTACTCACCTTCGGTGAGCTCGATCTGAAGCTCGCGGGGGCCCGCCGTGGCCATGCGAGTTACTTGGCGTAGCCCGACTGGTCGGGGGGCGCGACCGGTGCGTCCTCGCCTTGATCGTGCTCGCGCGCGTCTGGGGGAGCTTTTTTGGTCTTCGACGTCTTGCTGGCGTCCCAATCGCGCTCGCGGTCTTGGTCGCGTTTAGGCTCGGGCTCCGGCTCGGCTTTGGGCGTCAACGTGAAGCGCGGTGTCATCTGCGGGTTGCAACCGGGGCCGAAGCTTTTGGCGCTGAAGTCGAATTCGAAATCACCGTGGTGCTCTTCGCCCTCTTTGTTGGTGTACGACACCTCCAAGCGCAGGCGGCGGCTGCCGGCGCGCGCGGGCGAGCAGTACGAGACCAAGTAGTGCTTCTCGAGCTGCTCCAGGGTCTGGCTCGCGGCTTCTTCGAACGCGATCGGCAGCGTATCGGGTCGTTGTGCGCGCACCAGACCACGCCGAGCCAGATTTTCCACCGCATCGGCTTGTTCGGCCACGCCGATGGCCAACACGTCGTACGGGCTCTCCCACACCTGGTCGTGGGCCTTGTCGCGATCCACGCGCCCGGCCACGTCCGGCCCGCCCGAATACACGACCAACGTGCCCACCCGTACGACCTTGCCGCTTTGAGCGAGGAGCATTTCGAGCTTGGCCAGCCCGGCGACTACGGCGCCGTTCAAATTGCGGGAGGGGTCGCGCGGGGTGAAGCTCTCGAGCGCGGCCATGGTCACGCCTTGATTGCCGCGCGGAAACGCTGCGATCGGCACCAGCGCTGGCCCGCCGTCGAACGCGAACACCGACACCGCTTCGCGTGGCGTCACCTTCTGCACGAAGTTGAGCGCGCCTTTGGCCACGAGAGTGCGCGCTTCCTGGGTTTGAGCGTTGCTCATGTCCACCAGCAGCACCACCTGGTGCGCCGCGACCAGGTTCGGATCCAGCAGCGTGAGCTGAGTCTGGTCGGACGGAACGAGCTGCTCGTTTTCGTAGACGCGAAAATTGGAGGGCTGCAGCTCGGTGAGCGGCGTGTCTCCGTCGCTGACCGAAACGTACGCGCCGATGTTGCTGGGCCGCTGTGAGGTGGTGGCCAACGGCTCGACGGTGACGTGTCGGAAGACTCCGCAGCCGGTCAACGGCAAAACGGCGAGCAACCAGCCGGCGCAACGCATGGGCCGGAAGCTTATCATTCCCAGACCACGTTTTTTAAGACCACGTTCTTCACCACGTCTTCCATGCCGTGCGAATAGTCGGTCGGTAGCTCGTGATCGTGAAACAGGCCAATCTCGGTGATCTCGAGCGGGTTCACCCCGGATTGGTCGGGCTCGCCGATGGTGGCCGCGACGACGATGGTCACGGCGTGAAAACGCGGGTCCCGCACCGGCGCCGAATAGACGCCGAGCAGCTCTCCCAAATGGATGACCCGGGCGCCGGCTTCCTCGAACACTTCGCGCTCGATGCTGCTCCGCAAGGTCTCGCCCCACTCCAGGGTGCCGCCTGGCAGCGCCCATTTGCCGGAGTCGCCCCGGCGGATCAGCAGTAGTCGTCCGTCGGCCGTGCGGGCGGCGGCGGCGATGCCGACCACCGGGCGCCGCAACAGGTGCCGCAGAATCTCTTTGACGATCTTCAATGCTCCGCTCGGAATGCGCACGGGCGGGAGCATGCCCGGATCTGCCGGAGCTGTGTTACGGATCCGGACGGCCCGGACCGGGGCCGTTTGGTATGCGACTTCTTTGCCAAAATACCGCGCTAAAGGGCGTTGCGCTGCTGACCGCGTGCGTCTTTGCTACGGGCTGCGGCCGGCGCGACGAGCCTCCTGGCGCCGCCGGCGGGGGCGCGCCCACGGCATTGACCGGGCGAGAGGTCGGCAGCGCCGAAGCGACGCCCGAGCCCAGCGCGGCTGCGCCCAGCAAGCGCGCGAAGGGCCGAACCGCTGCCGCCGCCACCAGCTCCGGCGGCGCTGGTACCACGCTCGACAACTTGCCGTTCGACGAGAGCGGCCCCGACGTGGTGAAGGTGGCCAGCATTGCCTGGCGCAATTGGATTTATACCGATACCGGCCCCAATCGCACCCGTTACGGTTACTTGCGCGCCGGCGCGGTCGTGAGCGCGCGCGGCCCCAAAATCGTCAACGAAGGCTGTGACGGCGGCTGGTACCGCGTGAACCCGCGCGGCTTCGTGTGCTTGGGTCTTGGCGCCACCACCGACGTCATGCACCCGGTGGTGATCGCGTCGCAGGGTCGACCCGTGCGTGGTCAAGGGTTGCCGTACACGTACGCGCTGTCCAGCGACACGCCGCCGCTGCTCTATTTTCGTCTGCCCAGCTCACAGCAAATGCAAGAGTCGGAAGGGGGCGATTTTACGACCCGCGCCGCCAATTTCCGCGAGCGCATCCGCGCGTCCGGCTTGCTGGCGGCGCTGGGAGACGTCGGGGCCCCGCCCGACTTTCTCGCGGGCGACGCCAAGTTGCCGAAGCCGTACGGCGTGAAGCAGCCGCTGCGCTACGTGTCGCACGCCGGCCCCGCCGCCGCCGACAGCGGCTTTGCCATCTCCAAGAGCTTCGAGTGGGAAAAGCGACTGTTCGGTTTGACCACCGAGCTCGACGTCATCGCGCTCGATCGCGTGCGCCTCGTCCGGCAGAGCGAGTTTCACGGCGTCGAAATCGCGCCGAACGAAGGCTTGCCAGTCGCGTTCAGCAAAGAGCGCTATGGCCAACGTTACGTGCGTCGTGCCGACGGCAATTTCGGCGCCGGCCCGCAAATGGGCGATCGCGAGGGCGTGAAGCTCACCGGCCAAAGCAAGCCGGGCGGGTTCTTGGAGACGCGCGACGGTACGTGGGTGGCGGAGCCGTCGATGCGCCGGTTGGAGCCGCGCGATTCGTTCCCCAGCTTCGCCACCGGTGATCGCAAGTGGATCGACATCTCGATCAAGCAGCAATCGCTCGTTGCTTATTCGGGCAAGACGCCCGTTTACGCAACGTTGATCAGCAGCGGTCGCGCGGGCCTCGGGGATCCGGACAAAACCGAGTCGACCCCGCGCGGCACCTTCATGATCTACCAAAAAGAAGTCGCCTCCACGATGGACGGGGACGAAGACAAGGGCGACTCCTACAACCTGCGCGACGTGCCGTTCGTTCAGTATTTCCACAAGGGCTACGCGCTGCACGGCGCCTACTGGCACGACGACTTCGGTAAGGTCCGAAGCCACGGCTGCGTCAACTTGGCCCCGAAAGACGCAGCCTGGCTCTTCGAATGGACGGATCCGTCAGTCCCGAAGGACTGGCACGGCGTGATCAACAAGGACCGCGGTACCGTGGTCTACATTCACCCTTAACCAAACGGAGGTGGGCGGGAGGCGGAGCCCGCCGACCCCACCCGACTGGGGCCCCACCGACCCACGCGACGGACCACGGCGTCATAAATAAGGACCGGGGTACCGTCGTTTACATACACCCGTGAGGTTTGCCATACTCGCGGATCGTTCTCGAAGCGAAGCGAGTAGTGCATGAGTCATCCGATTGCCGATCTGTTGAAGCGCGCTCTGTTGGTTGGCGCCATGGAGGTGCGGCTGGTGCCGGGCCGGCGCACCATCGTCGTTTTGCCGCAAGGCGAGAGCGAGGTGAAGGGTGACCCGCAGACGCCGGAGAAGATCACCAGCCTGCTCGCACCGGTGCTGACGGCTGCCGCCAAGCAACACCTGGCCAACGGCTTTGCGGAGTGGGACTTCGAGCTGGAAGGGCGGGGCACGGTGCGCGCCTGTGCCGAGGTGAAGATCGGCCTCACCAACGTCTCGTTCTTTCTCGATCGCTGCGAGACGCTGGCCAAGCAAGCCGAGCGCGCGCCTCAAGCCCCGCCACCACCCGCTCCCGCCTTCGCCATGCCGGCCGCACCGTCCATGCCGGCCGCGCCGTCCATGCCTTCCATGCCCGCGATGTCGTCCGGCATCGACACCAGCGACGACGCCTTCGACATTCCGCGCGCGCCCTTGCGCACCCAGCCGCCCATCGCGTCGTCGAAGCTGGCTTACGACAACGCGCTGTCCGACGGCTCGACCACCGCCATCGATCGATTGCTGGCGCGGCTGGTGGACGTCAAAGGCTCCGATCTGCACATCTCGACCAACTCGGTGCCGATCATGCGCATCGACGGCGAGATGAAGCACGTGCCCGGCTACGACGTGCTCCGCGCCGAAGACGTGCAGCGCCTGCTGATGCCGATCGTGCCGCCCCGCAATCGCGAAGAGTTCGACGCCAGTCACGATACCGATTTTGCCTACGAGCTTGCCGGCAAAGCGCGCTTTCGCGCCAACCTGTTCGTCGATCTGCGCGGCATGGGCGCGGTCATGCGCGTCATTCCCAGCAAGATTTTGACCGTCGACGACCTCAATCTGCCCAAAGAGCTGCTGTCGCTGTGCCACCTGCCCAAAGGCCTGGTGTTGGTGACGGGCCCGACCGGCTCCGGCAAGTCGACCACGCTGGCAGCGCTCGTCGACTACATCAACCGCACGCGCGAAGACCACATCATCACCATCGAAGACCCGGTCGAGTTCGTGCACCCGAACAAGAAGTGCCTGGTCAATCAACGCCAAGTCGGCGAGCACACCGACTCGTTCAAACGCGCCCTGCGCGCCGCCCTGCGCGAAGATCCGGACATCGTGCTGCTGGGCGAAATGCGCGATCTCGAGACGATCGCCATCGCCCTCGAAACCGCCGAAACCGGTCACTTGGTGTTCGGCACGCTCCACACCTCGTCGGCGCCCAGCACCATCGACCGCATCATCGACCAGTACCCGCCCGCGCAGCAGGAACAAATCCGGGTCATGCTCGCCAACAGCCTCAAGGGCGTGATCGCGCAAATGCTCTGCCGCAAAATCGGCGGGGGCCGCGTCGCCGCGCTCGAGGTCATGTTCGGCGTCCCGGCCATCGCCAACCTGATCCGCGAATCCAAAGTCTTCCAAATCCCGAGCATCATGCAGACGGGCCGAAAAGCCGGCATGTGCCTGATGAACGACAGCCTGTTCAAGTTGGCCAAAGACGGCATCGTCGCCCCCGAAGAAGCCCTCGCCAAAGCCAACGACAAATCCGGCCTTCTTGCCGCCTTCCAAAGCGCCGGCATCAAAGTCGAGCCCGCCGTCGTCTCCTAGCCGGTTGGGCTGCCAACCCGCAGCCCACTTCGCAGAAGCTTCTGTAGCGGCGCAAGGCCACCTTGGGCGAGCGAGATTTTTTCACAGGGAGGACGGGAGGACGGGAGGGCGAGACAGAGGCGAGAATTTTTGGGGCTCGCGCTGCCGCCAGCGAGTCGGCGTGGCGGTCGCGGGCTTGAACCCTTCAACTTTCTCCCGAGGGAAATATTTTTCGATTCGGTCCTCCGAATCAAAAAATGCGTTCTCGCCTCCCGTCCTCCCGTCCTCCCTGTGAAATCTCGAGGCTCACGACACGAGCCATCAGGGTTGGCACCACCCGGCGAGGTCGACATTACGCGCGATGGAAATGTAGCGGCGCAAGGCCACCTTGGGCGAGCGAGATTTTTTCACAGGGAGGACGGGAGGACGGGAGGGCGAGACAGAGGCGAGAATTTTTGGGCTCGCGCTGCCGCCAGCGAGTCGGCGGGGCGGTCGCGGGCTTGAACCCTTCAACTTTCTCCCGAGGGAAATATTTTTCGATTCGGTCCTCCGAATCAAAAAATGCGTTCTCGCCTCCCGTCCTCCCTGTAAAATCTCGAGGCTCTCGAGACGAGCTACCAGCGCGCTATCGCCCGGCGAGTCGGCAGCACGCGCGATGGAAATCCGGTCGCGGCGCGGTCAGGTGTTGAGGGCGGGGTGGGCTTGGAAGGCGCTGGTGATGTGGCGGAGGGCGAGGTGGTAGCGGAGAGCGAATTGCGCCTTGTAGCGCGGCGCGGTGTAGAGCGCGTTGGTGTGGTCTCCGTCTTCGTCGACGGCGATTTCGTTGTGGTGGGGCAGGCTGCCGGCGAAGTTTTTGGCGGCGGCGCTGGGCAGGGCGGTAGCGGGTGGCGCGTTGGTGGCCGTTTCGATGGCGTCGTGCGAGTCGTTGGGAAAAGAGTAGCGGCCCGAGATGGCGCGACCGTGCCAGGCGTCGAAGCGGTCGAAGTCGGCCGGCTTGTACCAGGGCGTGTAGAACGTGAGGCGGGCGCGCGAGTATTCCGGGTCGTTGGCGTAGTCGAACTTCAGCGCCGGCTTCTTGCTGACCGGATCATACGGGGTGATGGTGCCGAGCTCGCGGCTCAAGAAATGCGCGTAGCTGGAGTGCGCGTAAAAATCGGCGATGCCGTGCGCGGCAAAGCAAGCGTTGACCAACCCCTCCGCGTCGCCCATCGCTTTCTTGTAGAAGATGCCCAGGCGAAACTGCACCGTGCGCCACGACTGGTCGATGAGCCCGCTGTCGAAATGGTCGCGCGGGTCGTAGGCGCGAAAGCGCAGGTCGGGCTGGTCGATGACGTGACCGACCAGGGTGGTGAAGCTGCGAGCAATGCGGGTGCGTACCGCGTCGGGCAAACCCGCCAAGCTGGCCGCGCGCGACACGATGCTCAGGTGCACTTCGCCGTGGAACGTCGGATCGAGATCGTTCCAGCGCTCGCGAAAATGGGGGTTGCTCTCCACGCGCGCCGACCACTGGTGGTCGCCGTTGAAGACGTAGTCCGGCTCGTAGCTGAGCTGGAGCTTGGCGTGCCGTTGCGAAGCTTTGCCGGCCACCGGCTCGAGCGGCGTCCACACGCCCAAACACGAGCGGTACACCACCCAGGCGTGGGCTTTACGCTGCGATTTGCCGCGCGGACCTGTGAGCGTGACGTGCCCGAGCGCCACCCGAACGTTGTACGGGCTGATGCCGGCGGCGACCAACGCGGAGGCCAGCAACGTGGCGCGGTCTTCGCAGTCGCCTTCGGTGAGCGCGAGCGTCTCTTCGGGCCACTGCCAAGCGGCGCCGTCGCGTTTTTCGTAGCGGATGCGCGCGAACACGATGTCGGCGACCAAGTGCGCGGTGGTGTCGAACCACGAAGGCTTCGTGCGGTCGCGGAGCGCTTTGGCCAGCCACGGCTCCCGCCCGGTGCGAAGCTCGATTTGCTTGGTGATCCAGCTGCTGACCACGCTGGAGGGCAAGCTGGGGACGAAGCCGCGCAGATCCATCGAAATGGGCGCGGCCATCGCGCCTCGGCCTGGCAGCAGCCGCTTCACCTTGGCGGTCGGCGGCACCACGATCCGCGCGCCGCCCCAATCGTAGTCGGGGCTGAACCCGGCGCGGCCTCGAGTAAGACTTCCGGTTTGGGGCTCCCGCTTGCTGGCTTTCATCGCAGCTTCGCAAATAGACCCCCGAAATGCGGTTGGCTAGCGGCTTCGAGTAGTCATTCTGTTTACACGCGGCGCGGTTGTCCCACGCTTTTGCGACTCCAGTACGGGGAGTGCGTGACGACGCTGGCCAGCGCGAGGAACATGGCGGCGTGCAGAGCCTTCGAAGTGCTTGGGTACTGGCGGCGTGCTCGGGCACGTTTGGGCTGTGGGCCTGTGGCAACGGCGGCAGTAGCGGCTCGGGCGATACCGCGGGCGCCGTAGGTACGCTTGGCGCGGGCTCTCCCGCGACCGGCGGCAGCAGTGCCGGCACCAGCTCCGGTGGAGGCAACGCGGGAGCGCACTCGGGCGGTGCCAGCCAGGCGGGCAACACCGGCAACGGCGGAGTCAGCAGCGGTGGCGCCAACACGGGCGGTACCAACGGTGGCGGCTCGCACGCTGGCAGTGCCAACAACAACGGTGGCACCAACAACGGTGGTACCAACAACGGCGGTACCAACAACGGCGGCGCCAACACGGGCGGTAGCGCCGCTGGCAGCGCGGGAATGGCCGGCAGCGGACCGGCGGGGGCGCAGTCGTTTCCCGCCAGCGCGCCCTTCTATCAAGACATCTCGCAGGCAACTCTCGACGGCGAGTCAGCCAAATTGATCGCGGCGCTCGACGCCATCGGCTGGGGCGACGACGGCAACCGCACCGAGCTGGGCATCGATTTTTCTTTCAACATCAACGTGGCCGACGCCGGGTTGGCGCGGCGAGCGTTCACGAAGGCCGCCGGCTTCTACTCTCCGGACTGCGACACGTCTCCCGTTCCGTTGCCACCCGGCGGCAAGGGTGAGGGCGTCGACAACTACGCGTGTAGCGGAGGCGACGACTGCCACCTGTTCGTGTTCCAGAGCAGCCGTTTGTACGAGCTTTACCAGTCGAACATCACCGGCGGCATGGCCACCGGCGGCACCTTCACCGCCAAGTGCTTGGTCGTTTGGGACCTCACGAAAGACTACTGGGTGGCCAAGGCGCCGCCCAATTTCAGCCGCGGCGACGGCTGCACCGGCGCCGACGCGGCGGGATTGCCGATGACGCCGCTGGTGTTGACGAAGCAAGACATCATGTCCGGCAACGTCAAGCACGCGCTCCGGTTCACCATCGACAACAATCGCATCGCCGAGACCGTGTACGTGCACCCGGCCACGCATCTGGGGGGCCCGACCGGCGGCACCGACATGCTGCCCTACGGAGCGCGCCTGCGCCTGCGCGGCAACTACGACCTTGCCAGCTTGCCGAACGCCAACGCGCGCGTCGTGGCCAAGGCCCTGCAAACCTACGGCATGTACTTGGCGGACGGCGGCAACATCTACATTTCGGCCACGACCGACGCCTCCGATCTGATCAACAACTCCATCTTGGCCGCCCTGAAGCCGAGCGACTTCCAGATGGTCGACGGCGGCGCCCGCATCGATGCCGCCAGTCAAGACTGCAAGCACGTGCCCGTGACCGACTAGGCTGGGGTTGCCTGGCCGCGCGCACGGCCCCGTTCTTCGGGCCGAGGATTATGCTAGGTTCGCCGCCCCATGGCCGCCAAGAAGTCCTCGTCGTTTGCCACACCCGCCGATGGTGAGGCCATGGCGGCGCGGCTGGCTTCGGGCGCCGTGTTCGGCGAAGAAGAGCGCTTCGATCGCATCTTTCGGCCGGGCACGCTGGATGAGTTCGTCGGGCAGGAGCAGCACAAGCAAAACCTGCGCGTCTACGTGGAGGCCGCGCGTCGCCGCAAAGAGCCGCTCGATCACATCTTGTTGTGCGGTCCGCCCGGCCTGGGCAAAACGACGCTGGCCCACATCTTGGCCAAAGAAATGGGGGCCGAGCTGTTCGTGACCAGCGGCCCGGCGGTGGAGCACAAGGGCGTGCTCACCGGGCTTTTGACGCGCGTGGCGCGCGCCGACATCTTGTTCATCGACGAAATTCACCGGCTGAGCGCCACCGTGGAAGAGGCGCTCTACCCGGCCATCGAAGACTTTCGCATCGACGTGATGATGGGCGACGGCGCGTACGCCGAAAGCATCCAGCTCGACATCAAGCCGTTCACGCTGGTCGGCGCCACGACTCGCACCGGGCTTTTGACCAAGCCGCTGCAAGAGCGCTTCGGTGTCACGCTGCGGCTCGATTTCTATCCGGTCTCGGATCTCGAGCAAATCGTCGCGCGCAGCGCCAAGCTGCTGGAAATCGGCTGCGACAAGGACGGCGCCCGCGCCCTGGCCGAGCGCGCGCGCGGCACGCCGCGAATCGCCAACCGCTTGGTGCGGCGCGTGCGCGACTTTGCCCAGGTCGAAGGCAACGGCAAAATCGATCGCAAAATCGTGGACATTGCCTGCGATCGGCTGGGCATCGACCACGCTGGCCTCGACGAAATGGATCGCCGCCTGCTGCTGATGCTGATCGAAACCTACGACGGCGGACCCGTGGGTGTGGAGACGATTGCCGCCGCCTTGGCCGAGCCGCGCGACACCATCGAGGACGTGTACGAGCCGTACTTGCTGCAGCAGGGCTATCTGGGCCGCACGCCGCGCGGCCGCATTGCCACCAAAAAAGCCTACGAGCACCTGGGGCAGACGCTGCCCAACAAGCCCGCGGGTAACCAAGGGAGCTTGTTTTGAGCGCCCCGGTACGACCCGGCGCCGAAGCGTTGTCGCGCGACGGCCACGGCGCGCTGGCCCAAACCGGCATCTTGCTGGTGCACGGTTTCACGGGCAGCCCGGTGTCGTTGCGCCCGTTGGCAGAGCTGCTGTCCAAACGCGGCTTTGCCATCGAGCTGCCGCGCCTACCCGGGCATGGCACGCGCCCCAAAGATCTGCTTCCCACCCGCTACGCCGATTGGCGCGCCGAAGCGCTGGCCGGGCTCACTCGCCTCAAAGCGCGCACCCAGCAAGTGTTCGCCGTCGGGCTGTCGATGGGCGGCACCCTCGTGCTCGATCTGGCCAGCACGGAGGCTCTGAGCGGCGTCGTCACTATCAACGCTCAAATCCTCGATCGGGGTGGCTTGGTCGTGAAGCTTGCACCATTGATCGAAAAGCTCATTCCCATTGCACCCGCCAGCGCGGCCGGTTTGAGAAAGAACGACATCAAAAAGGGCGGTGACGAAGACGCCTACGATTGGGTAGCGGCCGCGGCCGGCAACTCGCTGGTGCGCGCCCTGCCCGACGTGCGAGGCAGGCTGAAGAGCCTGAAGTGCCCGCTGCTCGTCATCTATTCGCGCGACGACCACAGCGTGCCGCCCGCCAACTCGAAGGCGTTGCCGGGCCTGGTGGGCAGTCCGCCCGAGACCATCAGCGTGCTCGAGCTGGAAGACTCGTATCACGTGGCCACGCTCGACAACGACTTGCCGCTGATCGAGCAGCGGGTCGCGTCCTTTGCCGAAAGCCTGCTGAAAACGTCCTGAAACACGGCGCGTGGCCTGCTGATGACGCATCGTGCCGTCGTGCGCTTTCATCTTGGGGTAGCGCAAGGCGGCGCGGTGGGCACCCCGGATGAATCCTGAGCATCCGGGGTGCTTTTTATTCCGATGCGCCGGCGGGCGCGCTGACCGGCGCGGGCGGTCGGTCGACGGGGATGCGGGCGACCCGGACTGGCGCTTCGAGACCCTTCAGCACCGCGTCGAAGCGCTCCCCGGGGGCATGGCGGCCCAGCCAGCCCTGCTCGTGGGCTTCGTCGGCCACCGCGTCGACGAGGATGATTTCGCCCGCACCGGCCGCGCCTTGCAAGCGCGCCGCCAGGTTCACGGTCTGACCGAAGTAGTCGAGAATGCCGTTTGCGGTGACGACGTAACACGGACCGGCGTACACGCCGACTTTCAGAAAAGTGCGACCGGCCTCCGGTAGGCCTCCACGAAATGTTGGAAACCGTTCGAGCATCTCGACGGCCGCACCGATGGCGTCCCGCTCCTCCACGAACGCCGCCATCACCGCGTCGCCGATGGTCTTGACCAGCGTGCCGCGCCGCCCCGCGATGATGCTGAGCAGCAAATCGAAGTGCTCGTGCACCACCTTGAAGGCTTTGGCGTCGCCCACGCGCGAATACAGCGCCGTCGAATCAGTCAAATCGGTGAACAAGAGCGCGACGCGCGCGACGCGCAGCGTCGTGCCCGGGCGCAGCAAATCACTCGAGAAATCGCGGCGAAACTCGGGTAACGTGGTCACCACGTGGGCGGTTGCGGCGCGCGAGGCGTACAGCAAGCGCTCGAGCTTGACGTGCGTCTGCTGCTCGCCTTCGTGGACGATGTGCACGTTGCCGCCCGGCGCTAGCGTGGCCTTGGCCGGTACGAAGCCACCTTCGGTGGCCTGCACCTCCAGCTCGGCCGCGCCGCCTTCGGCAATTTCGAGCGCGCAGGTGGCGCCGCCGCGCAAAAACAAGCGGTAGCGTCCCGGTTCGACGGGAGCCTTGAGCTCCGCCCGGCCGCGCGGCTCCAGCAGCGTTTGAGCCACCACGTGGGGCGTGCGGCGCGGGCCGCCGATGCAATACGGTCCGGTCGCGAGCGAGCGCAGCGAGCTGCTGGGCCGAAACGTCGCCTCCACGGCGCGGTCGAGCTCGAGCTCGAACGACAGGTCGCACAATTGGCAGTGGCCGGCGGCGGGTAGATCCGAGAGCGCCTCCGCACCCTCGGTGCCGGTGCGGCAGCTGGGGCAGACCAGCTCCCAACGCAGCTCGAAAAGGCCTGATTTTACCGCGTGGAGACAGACCGCCAGGGTTTCCCGCTCGTCGGTGCCGAGCTCGTCGGCCAGGTCGAACGGGCGGATGCGCACGACGTCGGCGTCCGGAGCGCTGCGCACGTGCTTGACCAGCTTTTGACCCAGCTCGCGTCGCTCCGGCGAAAGCGCGTCGTCGAGCGCGCGGGCACAGCGGGTGAGCGACAGCTCGTCGACCTCGGAGCGACCGCTGCGAAAGCATGCGGTGAGGCCCTGCTTCACGTCGGCTTCGACCTGCCGCAGCTCGCGCACGATACGGCGCGCGAAGCGCCACAGCTCCAGCTTGGCGATGGGCGCGAACAGGGCCCAGCGCGGCTCGACCATGAGCCGAAAGCGCACGCTCGTGCCGCCGTTGGCCAAGGGCGTGAGCCAAAATTCGTTGGTCATGGAGCGCACCACGCCCCGCCGCATCTCGCGGTGGATGCGAAAGTGTTCGTTCTCGGTCCACTCGAAGGGCCGCTCTTCGTACTCGAGCGCGAAGCCGCCGCTGACCGTGCGCACGAGGTAGCGCGCAGCCGAGGCGTCTGCCATCGGGCTCACCTGCAACGGCCCGAGCCCCACTGCCCGGTTCATGCGTTCGGTATCGCCGATGGCGCACCAAAGCTGGCTGCGCTCGCTCGAAAGCTCGACGATGCGCTCCACGAAAACCGGCATTCTGCCCGGTTTATCACGTTTTTGCCCCGAGGCCTGGCCCGAAGGGTTGATGGCACAGCGGGAACGGTGCACTACGCTCGCCTCCGCGCATGCGATTTCGGGCAACGGCCAAAAGTAGCGAGCGCAGCAACGCGGCCGGCGCCGTGGAGCTCGAGTGCGCGGAGCATGGCCTGTTGCTCGGTTATCGCGGTGTCTTCGCGCTCAGCGACGGCTACGTGCCGGGCGCAGTAGCGACCGGCGCCGACCTCACCGTGCCTTGGGGCAGTGTCAACCAGACCAGCCTCGAAGGCGACGAGCTGTTCTTGGAGGTCGACGCGAGCCTCACGCCGCTCAATCGTCTGTGCCTGACCGGTTTCAGCGCCGGTGAAGAGCAGTTGCCGCCCGAAGAGTCACGCCGGCGTAGGCTGGTCGTGCGCATCGCGAGCGGGGGATTGGCGGTGACGGCGGGGCTGGCCGCGTTCGCGGGCGCACGCGGCGCTGGCGCGACGCCGTCGTTGTCGCTGTCGGTGTCGGCGGCGATCTTGACGGCGCTGGCGGTGCTCGCGGTGGGCTTTTGGGCGGACCGCTGGCTGGCCACGCCGGTGCCGCGCTTGACCGGAGACGCGGCGCGCGAAGTGTTCCTTTCCGAGCTGCTCCAGCACCGCCCCGCGCTCACCCGCGCTCCGGCGGCGCCTCCGCCCGCGCGGCCGCCGTTGGTTTTTTACTTCGAGAAGTTGATCCCGCGCACCACGGCTGCGATCGTGATCACGCTGTCGGCCGCGCTCTTGGGTACGCTGCTGACGACGCGCGTGATCGTGCTCGACGAAGGCACGTCCCGACGCTCCGTTCCCGCCGCTCGTGACGACGAGCGCCGCGAGCGTTTGGAGCCGCCGCCGTCGGAGCCAGCCGCTGCGCCCGCGGTGGCGACCGCCGGCTTGGTCAAAAAGGCGGCGCCCGCCGCGCCCCCGCCGACGGGGGATTTCGTGCGGCTGGGCGAGCCGTGTCGCTGCGTGCGCTCCGATTCTGCGCTCTGGCAAGAGCCGATTCCGCGGCTCAGCCTGTTGACGCTGGCCCAGCGCACGCGCCGGGGGCGGGGTGAGGACGAAAACAAGCGCAAGAAGTACCTCGAGCTCGAGCTCGGCGTCGTCAACAACAGCAAGAGCGACGTGCCGGAGGTCTCGCTGTTGGTCGAGTTCTTCGAGCGCGATCCACCGCCCTCGAACAAACGCTATTCGGTGGCGACGCGACCGCTGTTCTTCGAGGGGCCTCTCCGGCCCGCCCAAGCCATCAAATGGAGCGTGGAAGGGCAAGGCGTGGAGTTCGAGGTGCACAACCCCGTGCCCGGTGACGTCGGCCCGTTCGGCGACGACGCGGCGCCGGCGAACCTATTCGCGGGGCTGCTCACCGCCAACCACCGCCCCGTGCGGTTGCACGCGGCCATGATGCTCACCTTCTTGGGCGACCCACGCGCGCGCGACGCGGTGTTGGAGCTGCGCGAAGCCTTGCGTGAGGACGAGGCGCCGTACCTGAACCGGTTGATCGTGGCGCAAGCTCCCGTCAAGGTGTGCAAGCTGCAAGTCGAACCCGCCCGCCAAGCCGGCAGCGCTTGCCTGTTCAACGGCGGGGCCGAGCCGAAGAAAGATCTGGGCTTGCGGGTGCGGGCCTTGGCGGACGAAGTTTCGCACGCCGATCCGGTGGGTCAGCCACCAGAGGTGCGGGTCGAGGCCAGCTACCACGTGCCGGGCGAGCTACCCGCGAACGAGGGCCGCGAAGCCAGCTTTGCCTTCGAGCTCCACGGCGAGCGCGCCGAAGCCTTCGAGGCCTTCGCCGACCGCTTCGATCTGCTGCCCTAGGGGCGGACTAGCCCAAGATTCCCGGCATTTCCGGCAGCAGCACCGAAACCGCGGGCACGCCGCCGCGCTCGCCGATTTCTACGGTGCCGCCGTGAAGCTCCACCACCGAGCGCGCCAGCCGCAGGCCCAACGCCAAGCCGCGGTGCTGGGTCTCGGCTCGGCGTGGGTTCGGCTTCAGCAACGTCTCCAGATCAGGATCGGGCCGCGGTAGCTCGATGTCGATGCGCACGCCGCCCGGGACGGCGCTGCCGTGCACGTGCAGCTCTCCGCCGGTGGTGCTGCGCAGCGAATGGGCGACGAACGTGGCCAGCGCCCGCGGAATGCGCACTGGGTCCACGCGCACCAGCGGCAGGTTCGGATCCCAAGACGGGACCACGACCACCTCGGCCATGCTGGCCAAGTCCTTGCCCTTGGCGCTGGCGTCTTCCAGCAGCGCCGGCACTTCGGCAGCGTCCAGCACCAAGCTCAGCTGGCCGGCTTCGACGCGCGCCGCGTCCAAGATGGTTTCGATCAAGGCCAACAGCTCCCGCCCGCGCCGATCGATCAGATCGAGGCTCTCGAGCTGACCCGGTGACAGCTCGGTGCGCCGGACCAGCTCCGTGAAACCCAAGATGGCGTTGAGCGGGCTCTTCAGGTCATGGCTCACGCTGGCGAAGAACAAGCCCCGCATGCGGGCGGCGGCTTGACGGGCGTCGATCGAGCGCTCTTGAGCCTTGGCAAATATGCGAAATCTCCCGGCAAGTTGCTCGATGGCGTTGCCCAGCTGCGCCACCATGCGAAAGCGCGCCGCCCGCACCACGCGCGTGCCGCCGCTCAACACCGCTTCGGTGCCCAGGTCACGGACGTCGCGCGTTGCCGCGCGCAGGTCGCGGCCCAGCGCCGTGCCGAGCATGGTTCCGAGGTAGCCGGCCAGCGCCGTGACCATCAGCGCCAGGCCGACGAACGAAAGACCGAGCACGCCCTCGGTCGTGCCCAAGAACTTCACCTCGGCGCTGCCATCGTCCAGCGGCGTGACCACGGTCACGATGCCGTCTTCGCCTCGCGTGACGCCGTAGCCCTGACTGTAGTCGTGCACGCGCGCCTCGAAGCCGAGCGCGCGGCCTTGCTCGATGGCGGCTTCCAGCCCCGCGCCCGCGACCGGTCCGGGCCGCTCCTCGAGCGCCGCACGCGCCAAGACGCGCGCGGTCTCTTCGCGGCTGCGCTCGTCAGCGCGACGCAGGTGCGCACCCACGATCAGCGCGGCGCCCAGCGACAAGAACGCGACCGGGGTCGTGACCGCCGCGATCATGCGGCGCGAGACGCGCTCGACGATCAAGCCGCGCCGTTCGGCGTCCTCCACGACGTCGCGCATTTTGTCGGGCGGCGCCAGCTCCAGAGCCTGCGAAAAAGCCGCGCGCAACAGCCCAAATAGCGGCAAAGCCGCGGCCGCCACGATCACCGCGCCGAGCAGGCACAGCGTGACGCCCGTCGTCAGGTCGACCAACTTGGGACGAAAGAACGTCGTCGAGACCAGCGCGCTCAGCAGCGACGGCACGGTCCAGCCGGCCAGCACTTGCTTCGGCTCGTCGCTCATCTCCAGCAACTCTTGCGGCTCGACCGCGGCCGAGCCCACCGCCAGCGCGCGCAAGGCAAAGCGCAAGCGACGCAGGCGCCAAGCGCTGCGCGCCACCCCCAGCAAGCCGCCGGCGGCGATGCCGAAGCTCAGCGTCTCGATGCCGTCGGCGGCCACCGGACCGTTCAGCAGCAGGAAGTGCGGGGCCAGCGCCGCTAGTAGCGCGATGGTGCCGAGCGTGAACGCCAGCTGCCAACCCAACACGCGCGCGATGAGCCGAGCCGCTGCTGGGTTCATGTGATGGGCTCCGAGCGCGGGCGCGACTTGGCCGGCGGTGGAATGGGATCGGACGGGCGCGGCTCGGGCGGCGCCTGCGATGGCAGCACGATCGTGAACAACGAGCCGCGGCCGAGCTGGCTGCGTAGATCGATGAAGCCGCGGTGCATTTGCACGAGCCGGCGCGTGATGGCCAAGCCCAGGCCAGTGCCGACGCGCTGACGGCGAACGTCGCCAGTCTGGAAAAACTCGCGAAAAATGGCCTCGTGATCCTTGGGTGCGATGCCGGGGCCGGTGTCGGCGATGGCGATCGACACGCCGCCGTCGCGTGGGTCCACCCGCACCGTGACGCTGCCTTTGCTGGTGAACTTGATGGCGTTGCCGACCACGTTGCCGATGATCTGCCGAACCCGTCGCGGATCCGCGTAGGCGAAGGCGGGCTTGCCCGACAGCTCGAGCGCCAGGCCCTTGGCGCTAGCGGCGATGGCGGCCTCGCGCACCACCTCCTGCGCTATCGGGTAAACGTCCACGGAGCGCGAGCTCAAGCGCAGCTCGCCCGATTCGAGCGCCGAAAGATCCAAAATGTCGTCGATCAGCGCGCGCAAGTGCTCGCCGCTGCCGCGGATGACCGACAAGTTTTCGCGGGCCTCTTCGCTGAGCGGGCCGTCTACCTCCGCCAGCAGCACGTCGGCGAAGCCCAAGATGGCGTTCAACGGGGTGCGCAGCTCGTGGCTGAGCGCGGCCAGGAACGCGCTGCGCTCTTTGTCGTAGTTCTGCGCGCCGGTCAGGTCTTGCCGGTAAGCTTCTTCGGCGGCGGCAAAGCGATCGACCAACACGTTGAACGACGCCGCCAGCAGCCCGACTTGGTCCACCGAGCGCACCGGCACGGGCTTTCCGGCTGGATCGGCGCTTTCTTGCGCCATTTCCGCGATCCTTCGCTCCACGAAGGTCACGTCGGAGTACACGTCGCGCGCCAACGCCAGCGCCACCAGCGCGGCTGCCCCCACCAACAATGTCGCGAGCAAGGCGACCGACACCACCAACGAGCCGCCCGCGAACGGCACCTCCGGGGCGACCACGAACGCCAGCAGGCTCAACGGCTGGGCCGCGTCCACCGGCGCCGCGAAATAGCGCGACCGCCCGAGCAAAGTCCGCGTCTCGCCGTCGCCGTCCACCAACAGCCGCAAGATTTGAGGCTTGGTCTGCACCCCTTGCGTGCCGTCGACCACCACGTTGCCGCTTTGCTCCACCAACAGCAGCTCGGCTCCGGACCGGCGCGCCGCTCGCTCCAACAGGGCCGCTCGGTCTTCTTCGGGGGTGGCGCGCAGCCGCTCGGACATGGTGGTCGCCAGCAGCTTGGCGCGCAGCGCCGCCGCCTGGTCGCTCTGAATGCCAAGCTCGCGGGTGCCGAGCGCGGCCATCAAGAACGCGGCCAGCACACCCACCACCACCACCAGGCTCGGCGCGAGCACCAAGAACGGCACTTGCCTCCGCCGAGCGGGAAAATCCGTCATTCGTCCGAGGAAAGCTTGGCGAACACCGCGTGATCCAGCCAGCGCGACTGCACCAGCTCGGCTTGTCGGGCGATGCCCTCGAAGCGAAAGCTCAGCCGCTGAATCACGCGCAGGCTCGGGAAATTGTCGGTCGCGGCAGCGCAGCGGATGCGATGCATGGCCATGCGCGAGAACGCAAACTGCACCGAGGCGTTCGCGGCTTCGGTCATCAAGCCCTTGCCGGTGGCGTCGCGCCGGAGCCAATAGCCGAGCTCACACGAGCGGTGCAGGTGCACGCACGAGTCGAGCCCGACCACGCCCAGCAGATCGCGCGATTGCCGATCGCGAATGGCGAAGCGCACCGCGCGTCCGCCGTCCCAGTCCGACACGCAGGCCTCGGCGTAGCGCATGCTGGCCTCGCGCGTGCTGTTGAACGGGACCCAAGGCAACCAGCGCTCCAGGTGCCAGCGCGAGCCTTCGACGGCCTCCCACAGCTCGTCACCGTCGGAAATCTCGATGGGCACGAGCAGCAGCCGCGGGGTCTCGATTGGCAAGCGGCGCATCTGCGCGCGCGCCGGAATCGACAACAGGTGAGGCACGGTGTGGGTCTCGTCTTGCTCGGCTCGGCTCATCGGCACTCCGCGCGTAGCCCAAAGGCCTCGAAATGGGCGGATTCGTAGTCGCGGAAGGCGACCAGCCACTGCCCCGGCTTCTCGCCGCGGGTCACGTCGGGCTCGGGTTGGAAGCCGTTGGCGCGGGCCAACACGCTGGCTTTGCCCAGGCCGTCGCGGCCCAGCTCGGCCAGCTTGAGGCGCGAGTCTTCGTACCAGGCGATCAGCGTCTTGTCCGCCGTGGCCACCAGCGTCGGCCGAATGCCCTTGGGCGAGAACTCGCGGTGCCAGAGCGGCTCGGTCTTGTCGTGCTCCAAGTAGGCCGCGTAAGCGCCGCCGCTGTCGTCGTCCCACACCACCGCGCAAGCCTTCTCGAGGCAAGCAATGCGGGGCGTCGTATTCTTGCTGTTGGCGCGCGAGAGCGGCGACAACGTGCCGATGTTCAAGTCCATGCCGCCCGGCTTCTTCTTCTTGTCGATGACCAAGCCGCCGGTGGCCAGCGCCGGATCGTTCAGCGGCACGCGCAGCAGCATGACCTGGTGGTGCTCCACGCCGCGGTCGACCGACAGCACGATCTGCAGCGCGCCGTGCGAGACGACGGCGTCGGGGCTGGACGCGGTGTTGGCATTACGAGGCGCGCTGGCCAGCTGGGCCAGGCGCGTGACTTTGCCTTTGGGCTCGAGCTTGTCGTCCAGCTGTCGCGCCATCACGTCCACGCGCCCGCGCGCGGCGTCTTCCTCCCAAAAGGCCCAATAACCGCCGTCCACGACGGTCAGGCTCGGCTGCAGCTCGCCCTTTTTGACGTCCGAGATGCGCCGTGCGGGGCCGGCGATCTTGCCGTCGGCTTCCAGGCGGCGCACGTACACGCCCGCGCTGTCCCCGGTGTCTTCCCAGTAGACGAGCGCCGCGCCGCTGGCGGCGCTCACCAGCTGCTGGGTGCGCACCGACGACGCTTCGGGCGTGATGGGCGTGGGCTCCGACACGCGCCGCATGGCGTTGTCCAGCAGCACCGCGTAGGCCTGGCGGCGCTTGCCGTCCAAATGCGTGTCGGCCCAGCTGTACAAGATGCCCCGGTCGGTCTTGATCAAAGTCGGACGCGAGCTGGGCTCGGCGATGCCGAACGGGCGGGGACGAGCGAGCGCGGTGACACGACAGGGGCCATTGGCTTCTTCCACCACCACCGTGGCCTGCGACAGTAGCGAGCGAGCGGGTGGCTGCGCACCGGCGGCGAAGGCTGCCTTGAAGCCGTCCAGCGCGTCTTTGGCGGTGCCGTTGGTCAACAGATCTTGGGCTTCGAACAAAAGCCGCGCGTAGGCGTCGGAGTCCGGCGCGTCCCCCGATTTGCTGCCAGATTTGGCCGGTTTCGACGCGCTGGTGCTGCTGGGCCCGCCCTTGGCGTTGTTGGCGGTGGTGGGTGTCGACTTGCCGGGGGGATGCAGCACGTACAGCCACGCCGCGTAGCCACCCAGGCACACCAGCGCGACGAACATCAAAATCGAAATAGCTTTGCCCGATGAAGCCTCGGCGGCGGCCGCTTGCGGCGCGCGTTGGCTCACGGGTGCGCTCGCGCCTTCCGCCAGCGCGCGAACGGTCGGCGGTTGGGCGTCGCTGGACGACGTGCCTTCGAGCCGCGGCTGCCGATCGCTCTTCTCGATCAGCTCGTCGACGACCATGCCTTCGTGGTCGCTCGACAACGACAGAGAACGGGCGGCGGGCGCGACCGGCACCAGCGCCTTGGTCAAAGCGTCGGCCAGCTCGCGCGCGGTCTGAAAGCGCTTGTCCGGATCGCGATCGAGCGCCTTCAGGAACCAAGCTTCGAAGCTCGGCGGCAAGTCCGGTCGCAATTTGTTCGGGCGCGGCAAGGGCGCGCTGGCAATCTGCGCCAAGATCATCGCCACGCCCTGGTCGACGCTCCACACCGTCTGACCCGTCAGGCACTCGTACACGATGCAGCCAAGCGCCCATAAATCCGCGCGATGATCGACCTCGCCCTTGCCCTTGGCCTGCTCGGGGCTCATGTAGGCGGGCGTGCCGAACAGCGCGCCTTCGCGCGTCAGCCGCGCGCTCACTTGGTCGGGGCCGCTGGTCTGCTCGTAAAATTTCGCGAGCCCGAAGTCGACCAGCTTGGCCAGCAGGTGACCCTCTTCGTCCTTGGTCAGGAAGATGTTCTCGGGCTTCAAATCGCGGTGCACGATGTTCGACTCGTGCGCCTTGCCCAGGCCGCGCGCGGAGTGGGTGGCGATGCGCAGCGTGGTTTCGAAGTCCAGCTGCCGCACCCGCGTGAGCATGTCGTACAGGCTTTCGCCCTCGAGCAGCTCCATCACCAAAAATGGGCGCTCCTCGTACATGCCCGAATCGTAAACGTCACAAATGTAGGGACTGCGCACGGCGGCGGCGGCGCGCGCCTCGCGCAAGAAGCGCTCGCGCACGATGCGCGACGTGATCAGCTCGGCGGCGAGAATCTTCACCGCCACGCGCTTGCCGATGTCGACGTTCTCGGCCTCGTACACGGCGGCCATTCCGCCCCGCCCGATTTCCCGCGTGACTCGGAACTTGCCCTCGAGCAGGGTTCCGTCCGGGACCTTGGACTGGTTCTGTGTGACCATTGGGATAGGAGCGGAGGGGTCCGGCGGGCGGTACTGAACGGGAGGCAACGGAGAGGGTGGGCTGGGAAGCGGGCAGGGTAATACTACTGGCGGCGAATTTCGGGCACTTCGCGCGTCTCGAAGTTCGAGCCGCTCGGAGGACGCCGCCCCGCTCCGTATATTGGCTGTCGGGCCGGTCTCTCGGGCGTTATCTGAATGGTTTGGGGGCTCTTGCCCACCGCGGGGCCGGCGGACAATTTCGTCAAAGTAGCGCGTCGTGTAGCGAGACTTCTATGCGAAACATTCGCGAAACAAGGACCCCGTTACTCCCAAGGTCCGGACTCGCAATGCGAGCCGCAGGAACCCTTTCCCCCGCCTCGCAGTCGAGAGCGGGTCGAGACGAACGTCTGGGGCCATAAGCCCCCAACTGATGGAGAGCGAGATGAAGAAGGTCGAGGCAATCATCAAGCCTTTCAAGCTGGACGAAGTGAAGGACGCCCTGTCCGAAGTAGGCATTCAGGGCATGACCGTCACCGAGGTGAAAGGCTTTGGGCGGACTGGCGGCAAGAAAGAGGTCTACCGCGGGTCGGCTTACGTCGTGGACTTCGTTCCCAAGGTAAAGCTCGAAATCGTGGTCCCCGACCAGATGGTGCACCAAGTCATCGACGCTATCGAAAAGAGCGCGAAGACCGGTCGCATCGGCGACGGCAAGATCTTCGTGATGCCCGTCGACGAAGCCGTCCGCATCCGCACCGGCGAACGCGCCGAAGAGGCCATCTAGTCTCGTCGTTCGGCGGGGCCCCAAACCCCGCCAACCTTTCCTTTCTTGGTGGGGGAGGCCCTGTCACCGGCCGCCCAGCTGGGCGGCCCAAACCCTACGGAGCCATTCCCCCAGCTCCGTAACGGCTCGGAGTTTTTCACAGGAAGATCAGAAGGGCATCAGGGGGAGCAAAGGCGAGAATCTTGGGGTTCGATCCATGTCGCGCTCGTCGGATCCGTAAAGGCTCCGCCAGACAACGCGCGGCTCGAGACCCAAGCAACCTTCTGTCCTTCTGTCCTTCCTGTGAAAAAATCTGGGTCCTTTCTGAGCCGTGCCCGCGACTGCCGGGCCGTGTAGGCTCGGGCTTCGAGGAGGCGTCGTATGGATCCGAAGCACGCGATCGATCTGGGCAAGAAACATTCTGCCGTGATGGTCGACCTGAAGTTCGTCGATTTGATCGGCAAGTGGCAGCACACGTCGGTGCCGTTTCATCGCTTGAACGCGGATGCGTTCGAGGACGGGTTCGGCTTCGACGGCTCTTCGATCCGCGGGTTTCAGCCGATCAATCAAAGCGACATGCTGTTGATTCCGGACGCGGCTACGGCCGTGATGGATCCGTTCACGAAGCACCCGACGCTGTCTTTGATCTGCACGATCCAGGACACGATCACCCGCCAAAATTACTCGCGTGATCCGCGGCAGATCGCGCTCAAGGCGGAGGCGTACCTGAAGAGCACGGGCTACGCCGATACCGCGTATTTCGGCCCGGAAGCGGAGTTTTTCATCTTCGACGACGTGCGCTTCGACGTGAAGGGGCACGAGGCTTTTTACGCCATCGACTCGGTGGAGGCGCATTGGAACAACGGGCGCAGTGAAGCCCCCAACCTGGCGCACAAAATCCGCCCCAAGGAAGGCTACTTTCCGGTGCCGCCGCAGGACACGCAGATGGATCTGCGCACCGAGATTTGCCTGGAGATGGAGAAGGTCGGCATCGAGGTGGAAGTGTCGCACCACGAGGTCGCGACCGCCGGCCAAGGCGAGATCGACATGCGCTACGACAGCTTGCTGAAGTGCGCCGACAAGCTGATGTGGTTCAAGTCGATCGTGAAGAACGTCGCGTTCCGGAACGGCAAGACCGCCACGTTCATGCCCAAGCCCATGTTCGGCGACAACGGCAACGGCATGCACTGCCATCAGTCACTGTGGAAAGACGGCAAGCCGTTGTTCGCTGGCGACGGCTACGCGGGCCTGAGCGAGATGGCGCTCTATTACATCGGCGGCATTCTCAAGCACGCGCACGCGCTGGCGGCGCTGACCAACCCCACCACCAACAGCTATCGCCGCTTGGTCCCCGGCTACGAAGCGCCGGTCAACCTGGCGTACTCCAGCCGCAACCGCTCGGCGGCCATTCGCATCTCGACCTACTCGCCCTCGCCCAAGTCGCGCCGGCTGGAGCTGCGTTTTCCTGACCCTTCGACCAACCCGTACCTGGCCTTCAGCGCCATGATGATGGCGGGGCTCGACGGCATTCAAAACAAAATCGATCCCGGTCAGCCGCTCGATAAGGACATCTACTCGTTGTCCGCCGAGGAGCTCAAAGACGTACCGCGCATGCCGGCCTCGCTCGAGCAGTCGCTCGACGCGCTCGACGCCGACCATGAGTTCTTGCTCAAGGGCGACGTCTTCACCAAAGACGTGATCGAAATGTGGCTCGACTACAAGCGCGAGCACGAGGTGCAGGCGTCGCGGCTGCGGCCGACCCCCTTCGAGTATTTTTTGTACTACGACATTTGACGACATGTAGTGCGAGAAACTACTACGCGCGTCGTCCGCGCCCGCGGGCAACGCCTTCCGCGCGCCTGCGCGTAGCGGAAAAACCAGCCTGCGCGCAGCGGTGAATTTCCCGATGCGCCTTCGTGAATGCACGCGTGGGCAGCGGCAACGGACGCGAGCGGTCATACTAGTCGGAAGACTTGGACCTTTTGGTCATTGTGTTGGTGTGAGTTGGAAGGATCCGCACGTTTGGTATGCTGAAGGAGCTATCGCGGCCGTGCGCCGTGGGCTTTCGCCTTGTCTGAACCCGACGACAACTACGAGTCAACGCTCGAGGTAACCATCTCGCGCGATATGGGCACGCTGATCCGCGTCGCAGCGGAGCAGCGGGCGCTCATGCTCGTGCTTTCGGGGCCGCGCTTGGGCCACCGCTTGGTATTGGGCGACGCCGCCGTCGACGTCGGCCGTGGCTCGGCGGCGGGGCTGATCCTCGACGCGGACTCGGTCAGCCGCAAGCACGCGCGCATCGAGCGCTTCGGGGGCGGCCACAAGATCGTCGACCTTGCCTCGACCAACGGCACCTACGTCAACGGCGCCCGGGTCAAAGAACAAATCCTCAAAGACGGCGACCGCATCGGTATCGGCAAGGCGCTCCTCAAGTACATCGCCGGCGGCAACATCGAAGGCGCGTACCACGAAGAGGTGCAGCGTCTGATGCGCTTCGATCCGCTCACCAACATCTTCAACAAGCGGCACTTCGACGAGAGCCTGCGGCTGGCGGTGTTCACCGCTGCGGGCGGGGCCAAGCCGCTCAGCTTGATCGTGTTCGATTTGGACCATTTCAAGAAGGTCAACGACACGCACGGGCACATGGCCGGAGACGCCGTGCTGTGCGGCGCCACCGCCGCCGTGCAGAGCATTTTGGCGCCCACCGAGCTGTTCGGCCGTGTCGGCGGCGAAGAGTTCGCGGTGCTGTGCGAAGAGGCCGAGCTTGGCACCGCGCTCGAGCGCGCAGAAGCCATTCGCCGCGCCATCTCCAAAGAGCCGTACGCCTTCGAAGAAAAGAAGCTGCCCGTCACCATCAGCGCCGGCGTCGCCCAGCTCGGCGATGCCGAAGAAGCCGAAGGCCTGTTCGACCGCGCCGACGCCCAGCTCTACGCCGCCAAAGGCGCCGGCCGCAACTGCGTCAGGCCCCTCGCGTAGCCGTAACGGCGCTGGGTGGACCCAGATTTTTTCACAGGAAGGGCAGAAGGGCAGAAGCGGAGCGAGGGCGCCGCGTCGGACCGTCCTTTGCGTCGAAATTTCTCGCCCCGTAACAGCTCCCGCGATTGCGACGCGAGCGACGTAGCGCCTTGGCGCCCAACTTCTCGTCTTTTCTCGCTCTTCTGCGCTTCTGCCCTTCTTGTGAAAAAATCTGGGTCCTCAAATAGTCAATCGAGCTTGACTAAGTGACTCGGCTGGCGCATATGGTCAAGCATGGTTGACGATATCGAGAAGGTGCCGGATTGGGTCGATCGAGGGGCTTTTCCGTTCGAGTCGCGGTTTTTGGCGACGACGTTCGGGCGGGTTCACTACGTGGACGAGGGGCCGCGGGACGGGGAAGTCTTGCTGCTGGTGCACGGAACGCCCAGCTGGTCGTTCGAGTTCCGGCATTTGATTCCGGTTTTGGCGCGCACCCGGCGGGTGATTGCCGTCGATCACCTGGGGTTTGGGTTGTCGGATCGCCCGACGGATTTTCCTTACACCCCGGAAGCCCACACCCAGGTGCTTCGCGAGGTGATCGACGGCTTGGGACTCACGCGCTTTGCGCTGGCGGTGCACGACTACGGTGGGCCGATTGCACTTCCGATTGCCGTGGCCGAGCCGGAGCGGATCTCGAGCTTGGTGATGATGAATACATGGTTTTGGGACCTGGATACGGATCACGAATTTTTGCGCGTGGCGCGCTTTGCGGCCTCCTTCGTGGGACGGTTTCTGTATCGCTGGTTCAACGCGTCGTTGCGGCTGATTATGCCCAGCGCCTACGGGGATCGTCGCAGGCTCACGCCGCGCATTCACGCTCAGTACCTGGCGCCGTTCCGGCGCCGCGCAGATCGCGTGCGGGTGCTGTGGACGCTGGCGCGTTCGCTCGTTACCTCGAGCAAGAGCTTTGGCCGGATTTGGGATGGGCGTGAGCGCCTGGGGGCGATTCCGAGCCTGATTGTTTGGGGGCTGGGCGACAGTGCGCTCAAACCCTACATGTTGGAGCGCGTGCGCCAGGCGCTGCCGCACGCAAGTGTGAAGACGCTGCCCGGCGTCGGGCATTGGCCGCAAGAGGAAGCGCCGGACGACGTGGCGCGGCTGCTAGACGGCTTTTTGCCTTCTTCGCGCGCGGCTCGGGATAAGCTGCTCAGCGCTTGAAGACGATCGATCGAGAAAAATTCGAGACCATCAAGCGCCAGAGCGTGGCGCAGCTTTTGTTCAAGTGCGCGCGGCTCGTCAACGAGCAGGCCATCGAGCGCGTGAACCAACGCGCCACGGTTTCGCCGCCGCTGCGCGCGGCCCACACCGCGCTGTTTCCGCATTTGAACGCGGAGGGCGTGCGCGGCGCGGACTTGGCCAAGAAGCTCGGCGTGAGCAAACAAGCCGTGAGTCAACTCGTCACCGAGCTCGAAGAGTGGGGCGTCGTCGAGCAGATTGCCGACCCCCAGGATGGCCGCGCAAAGCTGGTGCGCTTCACCAAAAAAGGGGAGCAAGCGCTGCTGCAGGGGCTGGCGGTGCTGGGCGAGCTCGAACGAGAGCTGAGCGACAAAATTGGAAAGCGCCGTATGCAGGAGCTGCACACGGCGCTTTTGGCGTTGGAAAAAGCGCTGCCTTAGGCCGAAGCGCCTGCGCGCTTTCCCTTGGCCGGCTTGGCGGCGGCTTTTTCCTTCTTGGCGGGCGCCTTTTCGGCCTTGCTGCCGTTGGCGGCGCCGTTGCTGAGGCCGTGGCCCTTGAGCACGGTGCCACCGAGATCGGCAGCCAGCTCCTTGGCGCGGCTGGTCTTCTCCCAGGTGAACTCCGGGCGACCGAAGTGACCGTAGGCCGCGGTGGCGCGGTAGACGGGGCGCAGCAGGTCGAGCTCTTCGATCAGAGCGCGCGGGCGGAAGTCGAACTTCTCGGCCACGTACTTGGCGAGCTTCTCGTCGTCGAGGGTGCCGGTGCCGAAGGTGTGCACGTACACGCCCATGGGCTTGGCGACGCCGATGGCGTACGCAACCTGCACCTCGCAGCGCTTGGCCAAGCCGGCCGCCACGATGTTCTTGGCGACGTAGCGCGCGAAGTAGCAAGCCGAGCGATCGACCTTCGACGGATCCTTGCCGCTGAAGGCGCCGCCGCCGTGACGACCCATGCCGCCGTACGTGTCGACGATGATTTTGCGGCCGGTGAGGCCGGCGTCGCCGCAGGGCCCGCCAATCACGAAGCGACCGGTCGGATTGATGAAGTATTTGGTGTTTTTGTCGAGCAAGTGCTTGGGCAGCGTCTTCTGCACCACAAGCTCCATGATCGCTTCTTTGAGCGTCTTGTGCTTCACGCTCTCCGAGTGCTGGGTCGAGACGACGACGGTCTCGATGCGCTTCGGCACGTCGTTCTCGTACTCGACGGTGACTTGGCTCTTGCCGTCGGGACGCAGGAAGTCGACTTGGTTCTTCTTGCGCACGAACGCCAGCTGCTTGGCCAGCTGGTGCGCGTACATGATCGGCGCCGGCATCAGCTCGGGCGTCTCGTCGCAGGCGTAGCCGAACATCAGGCCTTGGTCGCCGGCGCCCTGCTCCTTGAACAAGCCTTCACCCTCGGTGACGCCTTGCGAGATGTCGGGCGACTGCGGCTCGACCGCGATCAAGATGCCGCAGGTGTCGGCGTCGAAGCCCATCTCGGAGCTGGTGTAGCCAATCTCTTTGATGGCGTTGCGGGCGACCTTGCCGAAGTCGATGGTGGCTTTGGTCGTGATTTCACCGGCCAGCACGACGAAGCCCGTCTTGCACAGCGTTTCGCAGGCGACGCGGCTCAGCTTGTCGCCAGCGAGCGCGGCGTCGAGGACGGCGTCGGAAACGGCGTCGCTAACCTTGTCTGGATGGCCTTCGGTGACGGACTCTGACGTGAACAGATAACGACTCATGAGGGGCTCCGGTGCTCTTCAGATACCCAAGACCACCTGGCCCTGGGGAAAAACCGGGCGGACCCTAGCACGGTTTTCCGGCGCCGGAAGCGCGCGCTGCGTTGCCGCAAATCCCCCGTTTTTACTGGAGTTTATGGCTCCGCTGCAGCAACCCGTCCAGGGTGCGGACCAGCTCGTCGGCCTCGGCGGGCTTGGTGAGGTAGGCGTCGGCACCGGCGTCGAAGCCTTTCATGGCGTCGATGCGGGCGTCCTTGCTCGTCACCATCACGATGGGCACGTGCCGGTAGTGCGGTTCCTGGCGGAGGGCGCGCACCAGCTCGTAGCCGTCCAGCTTGGGCATCATCACGTCGCTGGAGACGGCATCGAAGCGGTGGGTGCGAGCTAGCTCCAGCGCCTGCTCACCGTCCTCGGCCACCGTGACCTCGAAGCCGGCGCGCGACAGCTCACGCCGAATGGCGTCGCGGATTAGCGGGCTGTCTTCGGCGACCAAGACTTTGGCGCGAGTGCGCGAGACCGCGCGCGGGCGCAAGCGTGGCTCGCTGGGCTTCGACGACAGCGAGCGGGCTGCGACGTCGACGAGATCGACGACCAGCACCATGCGCTCGCCGAGCAGCGCCGCGCCCGCCGTGCAGGGCGCGGCCGCCAGCAGCGGACCCAAGGCTTTGATCACGACCTCGTGGCGGCCCAACACTTGTTGCACCAACAGGGCAAGCTCGTTGCCGCCCACCCGCACGATCACCACGGCCGTATTCTGCTCGTCACCGAGTGACGCCCCGCCCGACAGGCCGAGCACGTGGGCCAGATCCACCACCGGAATCAGGCTCGAGCCGACGCGGATGCAGGTTCCGGTGGCGACGCGCTCCAAATGCGCTGGATCCACCGTCTGGGCGCTGACGACCGCGTCCAGCGGAATGGCCACCAACTCGCCACCCGTGCGCGCCGTCAGCACCTGCGTGATGGCCAACGTCAGCGGCAGGCTGAGCTCGAGGGTGGTGCCGCGCCCGACCTCAGAAGAGATGCGTACGTCGCCTTTTAGGCGCGAAATGGCCTCGCGCACGACGTCCATGCCGACGCCGCGGCCCGAGACGTCCGAGATCTGCTCGGCGGTGGAGAAGCCGGCGCGGAAGATCAATTGATAGGCTTGCTCGGCGTCGAGCGTGGCGGCTTCTTCGGGCGAGAGCAGGCCCTTCTCGAGCGCCTTCTTGATCAGCTTGGCGGGGTCCAGACCGCGCCCGTCGTCTTTGATGGAGACGACGATCTGACCGCCGCTTTGGCTGGCGGACAGGACCACGCGCCCGACGCGCGGCTTGCCGGCGCGCTCTCGCTCGGCCGGCGTTTCGATGCCGTGGTCGGCGGCGTTTCGGACTAGGTGCAACAGCGGATCTTCGAGGCGCTCGACCAACACCTTGTCGAGCTCGGTCTCGGCGCCGGTCAGCTCGACGCTGATCTCTTTGCCGAGCTTGCTGCCCAGCTCGCGCACGGTGCGTTGGTATTTCGAGAACAACCGCGCGATCGGCACCATGCGCAGCTTCATCACCGTGTCGCGCAGTTGGCCGACGGCGAGCCCGAGACCGCCGAGACCCATCTCGACCTCACCGAAGGTTTCGCGCAGCACGCGCTCCAACCGCTCCAGCTCGTCATTGAGCGGCGCGGCGCTGCCGTTCAGGCCGCGCAGCGTGGTCAGGCGTTTTCGGACCGCGCCCACCTCGTGCAAAATCGAGCTTTGCGCTTCGCTGGCGCTGTTCAAGCGGCTGCGTGCGAGGACGACCTCCCCGACGAGGTTGAGGAGGTGGTCGACTTTTTCGAATTCGATGCGGAGGGTGCTGGCGGCCGGGGAGGGAGAGGGCGAGGGGGCGGGGAAAGGGAAAGGGGAAGGGGAAGGGGAAGGCGTGAGCGAGGGCGAGGGCGAGGGCGAGGGCGAGGGCGAGGGCGTGAGCGAGGGGTTGGCGAGGCGGGCGGTGAGGTGGGTGATGTCGATGTCGATGGGGGCGTTGTTGCGGGCGCGGGTGACGATGGCGCGCAGGGCGTCGAGCGCTTCGAGCAGGAGATCGACGAGGGGTTTGTCGACCTGGCGACGACCTTCGCGTAGGGCGCCGATCAGGTCTTCGGCTTTGTGCGCGACGCGGTTCATCTTCGTCAGGCCGGCGAAGGCGCTGGAACCCTTGAGCGTGTGCAGATCGCGGAAGATTTCGTTCACCAGCTCGCGGTCGTCGGCGTTTTGCTCGAGGCGTAGCAGCCGCTCCGACAGCGAATCGGTGCGCTCCACGCACTCGTCCAAAAACGCGGCCAGCATGTCCTCCGCCAGGCTCGGCTGCCAGACGCTGTCGGGATCTTGCGAGGAGCTGGCCGCGGGGGTGGTGGCGGGCGTGAGCTCGGGGGAGCTGCTGGCGCTCAGCTCTTTTGCCAACTGGCGCAGCCGCGTTTCGTCGGTGCGTGCGCCTGACTCGTCGCCGTGACCGAGCTCTTGGGTGGCGCGCTCGAGCTCGTTCAAGGCTGCGGTCAGCTTTTCCAGCGAGCTAGTGCTGCCGCGGGCAATGGCCAAAGACAGCTCGCGTAGCCCCTCCGCTCCGAGCAGGGCCGCATCGACCGCCAACGGAATCAGCGCGTCGGCGAGGGTGTCTTCACGCTCAGTCAGGCTGGTGGCGGCAAGGCCGGCGCGTGCGGAAGCGATGCGCGGCCCGGCCAACGCGATGAAGAGCTCGTACTGCTCGCCAGACGAGGCCACCGGGCCAGACTATACTTTCTTCGGCCGCGGCGTGCGCCGCAAAGTCACGCGCACCACGCGCCCTTCGCGTAGCAGGGTCAGCTTCACCGGATCGCCCACGTTACCGGCCAAAGCCTGGTGAACGCCCCGCTCGTCCAGCTCGCGCACGTCGCGCCCGTCGATCAACAACAGCTCGTCGCCCGGCTGCAGGCCGGCGCGACCGGCGGCCAGGTTCGGCGGCACATCGCGCAGCACCAGCCGCTGATCGGGCGTTTGCGCCAGCAGCGCCCCGATGGTGCCGCGGTCGGCGGTGCAGCCGCCGAGTGCCTGCACCAGCGCCATGCAAGCCACGAGCGCGCCGGCCTGAGCAAGCGCGCGCGGGCTCATGAGCGATAGCCGGCGTTGACGTCGACGTAGGCGTGGCCCAAGTCGCTCGTCAGGTAAGCGAACTCACCCGGGCCATCGCCGAGCCGGAGCTCGATGCTGTAGCTCGGGCGCTTCAGTACCAGGTTGGCTTGCTTCTCGGCCTCGGCGCCTATGGGAGCGCCGTCTTTGACGATGGCAATGCCGCCGATAGAGATGGCGGCTCGACGCGGATCGAAGGCGACGCCGGCGCGGCCAGCGGCGGCCAACAAGCGGCCCCAGTTTGCGTCTTCACCGAAGAGCGCGGTTTTAACCAACATCGACGTGGCGATGGTCTTGGCGGCTTGCTTGGCGTCGGCACGCGACGCGAGGCCCACGACCTTGATTTCGGCGACGTGATTGGCGCCTTCGCCGTCGGCCACCATCGAGCGAGCCAGGACGTCGCACACTTTGGTGAGCGCGGCCGTGAGCGCCGCTTCGCTCGGTGATTTGCCGGAAGCGCCCGACGCCATGGCGATGACGGTGTCGTTGGTGCTGGTGTCGCCGTCGACGCTGCAAGCGTTGAACGTCACCTCGCTGGCTTCCGTCAACGCGCGCGCCAACACCGGCTGCTCGACGACGGCGTCGGTGAAAATGAAGACGAGCATGGTGGCGTGCGGCAAGCCGCCCACGTCCGGATGGATCATGCCCGCGCCTTTGCCGATGGCCAGCACGCGCGCGCCGTCGGCGTCGGCCTCGGCGATCTTGGTCCAGCGATCGGTGGTGCAGATGGCCTGCGCGAAATCTTCGTGACCCTCGGGCGAGAGCTTCGCGGCAAGCTCGCCGGCCTGCGCCGAAATTTTCTCGACCGGCAGGTGCGCGCCGATGACGCCGGTGGACGCGGGCAGCACTTCTTCGGGCGAGATGCCGAGCGCCTTGGCGATGGCCTGCGTGGTTTGCTGCACCGCGCGCAGCCCCTGCTCTCCCGTGACCGCGTTGGCGCAGCCGGCGTTGGCTAACACCGCGCGCGAAAGTCCCGCGCTCGCGCGCTCGGCCGCCACCAACACCGGCGCCGCCTTGACCAAGTTCCGCGTGAACAACGCCGCCGTCACGGCCGGGCGGTCGCACACCGCCAGCCCGAGGTCGATGCGACCGTCTTTCCGGATGCCTGCCGAGACCGCGCCAAACCGAAAACCCTGAACCTTGCCGCTCATTACGGCCCGAAACCTAGCAGAAGGGCTTCCGCTTGACTAACCGACGCCCGCAAGTATCCTCCCGCTCCTTTCGCCGACTTAGCTCAGTGGTAGAGCAGTGCTTTCGTAAAGCACAGGTCGTCGGTTCAAATCCGACAGTCGGCTCCGTTCTGTCCCAGCAGCAGCGTCTTCCGCTTCCGAGTCAGCAAGCCCGAGCGCCTCATCAAGAGGCGTCCAGTCGCCAACCTCCAGCTCTTCGGCGATGCGTGCAGCGCGCTTGTACTTGCCGCTCATCTGGGATGAGCGATGACCCGTGCGATCGCTCACCCACGACTCAGAGCGCCCGTTCGCCAGCGCGCTCGCTATGAAGCTCGCGCGAAAGCCGTGAACGCGAAGCGCGACGGGATCGGCCGTTGCCGTGTCGAGTTCGGGGCGGCGCACGTGCGCATTCCACAGTCGCGCGCGCACCACGGCGGCCATACTGAGCGGATCGGCGCGCGGCTCGAAACGAGTTCGTTGGGCGCGCATTTGAAGGCCGATAGCGCCGACGCCACGCCAGCGGACAGCGCCCAGGCGCAGGGGTCCGGTCTTGTTCTTGTCTAGGCGCACACCCCCGCGCGCAAGACCGAGGTTCGACCAGCCTAGTCCGAGCGCTTCGGACACCCGGCAGCCTTCGCGCGCCAAGAACCCGTAGAGGATCGCTCACGGATGGGGATCTCCTTGCAGTTAGCTCTCCAGACGACCGTGGCACCTGTCGAAGGCACGACCGCTGTCGCACGGGCACTTTTCACCGCGCTTAAACGAGATTTTGTCGCCCCATGGTGGATGCCCAAGCACTGCCTCTTGATCGACGAAATCAATGAGCGCGTGCTCGTGGCTGTAGCGGGTTACTGAGCCGCCGCCTGTGTTCCTGCTTTCCAATACATTCTCCCAGGGGTGGGCGCTCGCAGCCACGTTGAGCGAGAGGTGAAAGGCCAAAAGAGGAAAGGGGGCAATCAGCGGGAACGGCATAAGCCAGTCAGCTTCGAGCGCCCGAGGTTCTAGCGGCCAGATCTGATGATGAACGCCGGGCCAGACCACGATGGCGCCTTCGGATGCAGGGCAGTGCATCACCGTTAGAAGCAGCTTTCCGATCAGAAAGGAGCACTTGTAGAGGAGGTTTTTGCGGCGGTGCTCCAGTATCTTCTCCTCAGTGGTTCCGGGTGCGTGCTGAATCATGGAGGTGCGGCTCGCGTGCGCAGCAATGGTTGCTGGCAGGTGGTGACTCATTCCGAAGACGCTGACGGTTTGCGGCACGCCGAGCCCATTCATGATGCTCTGAGCGTGCGACGCAGGGATGAAAGGCGTGTGCCCCTTGCGGGTCGACGCTTCCGCCCAAACGAAAGCGGTCTTCATTGCCCAGCGAGCGAGCACGCCTCGCTGTTGCGCATCGAGATCCCGAACGTTGACCCTGCCGTCGGCCAACGCCATCAAGGTCTGCTGGACTTCTCCCTCCAAGTCACTCATCCAACCCTGATTGCAGCGTCGGCACACGTTGGAGTGGACCAATCGCTCATAGGGCGGGTGGCGTCGAGGGGACTTCTCGCCCCGCTTTGGGGCGTCTGCTAGGTCGAGGACGTGTGCGAACTCGTCTTCACTCCCGTGATGAGACGTGGCTCCAACGATGCCGCCAATTCGGAGGTGGCGCTGGAGCCAGCGTGGAACGCAATGCTCCTCAGTCCAGCCGGTGGGATTCTCTTTGGACCCGACGCCGACCATCACCGTGGCGCACATCAGGCACTTCCTCATCCCCCACGAAGACTACGCGATCGCGCTGCCGAGTCGCCAGCCTCGCTCTGCTCCCGGAGAAGATCCCGGGCAATGCGTGACCGATTGGGTGAACGGAGCCAACAGCCGGCGCGTTGAACAACGACCGAGGGTTGCCGGATCGCCAGGGCTGTGTTCAAGTCGCTCATCTTCCAGGGAGGCTCGGATGGGCGAATGGCTAAGGGTCGGCACGTGCAACCCGATACCGGATGAGGAGCTTTCTGAACTGAAGAACGCGCTAGAGGAGGCGGTAGGCGTGCCTGTTGGCGAGCAGAAGGTCATCCCTCTCGGCGGGCCGAATCACGTTGTTCAGATCTTGATCGACGCAGCGGCGCTCAGGGCAGCCGTCACGGCGACAATGGTGAAGCTCGGCGGCACAGCCGCAGTCGGCTGGTACCTGAAGACCGTTCTTGAGCCCTTGGTGAAGCGTCAGGGTGAATGGATACGCGACAACCTGCCGAAGTTGTGCGCGGAAGGATTCGAGCGCGTAGCGACCGCATTGAAGGCTGCCCGGGCTCGCGGTCTCAACACTTCGATCGGTGTTTCGTTGCCGGGTCATACGCGGGGTGCAACGTTCAAGCTCGACACCGATGATCCCGATCGCGTGAACCACGCAGTCACCCTAATCGCGTATCACGCAGAGGACATTCTAGGCCTCATGAGCGATCCCCCTTTCCGACTACAAGCCACTGCCGAGCACTCAGGCATCTGCTTCGCCACCAACGTCGACGGTGATTGCGCGTGGCGTCTCGAGATCGATGAGCAAGGGCTGCTCTATGCACCGCTTGAATTCCGGTGTGCACATCGGCCGCCTCAGCTCCTGCGTCTCTACTTTGACGGCCCCCTGCCCGATCCCGCGTAGGAACAAGCTGGGGGCATCGCCAGCTCTCGCGGCTCGCGGGCGAGGGCCGCCACCGTCTCCCATTGGCCGGCAGCGGTCGCGGCCCGGAGTGCTTCCAGCAGCGCCGCCTGAACCGTCGCGACGCACACCCACGAACCCGGGACAGGGCTGGGACAGGCACGATCGACACCTCGGGCCCCGCGTTTCCTCGGGGTTTTGACCCCTCCGACCCGTCAGATTCGCAACGCCCGCCGCGATCGCAAAAAAAAGCTGGGGCGACGCGCGCCGCCCCAGCTCTTTCGACTACGTCTGGCTGAGTCGGTCGCTCAGTCCCAGTCGGTGTAGTTCCAGCCCGTCATGTCGGTGAAGCCTTCGACGAGGAAGCGATGGCCCGGGTTGGCGGCGGCCCAGGCTTTGCCCTTGGTGGTGGTTAGCCAGTTGCTCACGATGCGGTCGAGCAAGCCGTGCCAGCCGAAGAAGATGGGATCGGCCACTGAGGGACCCGCGACGGCCATGGTTCCACCGACCTGGGTGTGGAAACTGATGTGGTACCAGTCGCCGAGCGCACGTCCGAGGTCGTCCAGGTTAGCGATGTCACCCAGCTTCGTGTACACGGGGTGGGTGAGCGAGCCTTTGTCGCCGTTGCCGACGCCGGAAATCGTGAGAAACCCCGGGATGCCGAAGTCCGTCACGATCGAATCCGTTCGCGCCGAGTAGAGGTCGAGCCGGTTTACGGCCATCAACGCCTGGTAGGCGTCATCCAAATGGCCGAAGTCCAGGTTCGGGATCGCCGGCCCGAGCGTGTTGATCGGCAGGAACGACCGCCCATTCGTTTCGAGCGCGAAGCGATTGAAGTCGTTCATCATGGCGCGGTGAAACCCGAGAAATGCGATGCCGCTGCCGGGGCCGAACTGCCCGCCGTTTCCGTTGAAGTCGTGCCAGTCGATGTGATCTTGAATCATCATCTCCCCCATTGCGCTGAGGTAGGCGTAGTGGGTGTTGTAGAATTCGAACACCTCGCCGGGCTTCCAGTCCGCCATCGTTTGGAAGGGCTCGCAGTTGACGGCGGCGCTGCCCGCGCCGGTCCCGGATGGGCCGGTCATCGACGTCGGCACGAACGCGATCTTGTCGAGGCTGAGACCGCCTTCACGATTCCTAATTTGTAGGTTGTGCTTGCCATGGCTGAGCGTCAGCGAGCCCGTGCCCTGGGCCCAGCGCCAGCCAGAGCCTAAGCCGCTCGTGTTGTTCATCGTCACCCAGCTGCCGCCGTCGACTCGGTAGAACCACGAGTCGGTGTTGGCGTTGGCGTTGCTATTGATTCGAAAAAAGAAGTTGTACGAGGTTGCGGCGGTTTCGAAAAAATACGTTGCTTCGTCGGCGCGCGGGTCGGTGTTCAGGTTGGACGCCGCGGCTTCGATGTAGCCGGTGCCGGAGAAGCCCGTTTTGGCCACCTTGTTTCGCTGGTAGCCCGCGAACGCGCCGTTTCGGCATTCGGTTTCGAAATACATCGGCACGGGGCAGTTGTAAGCCTGCTGTCCGGTTCCACTCGGCGCGCCGTGGCCGTAGGGCAAAATCGCGATTTTGTCGATGTTCAGGCCGTCTTCGCGATTGGCAACCTCGATCGTGTTGGTGCCAACTCCGATCGGGAACGTTCCGCCGGACACCCACTGCCAGCCCGAGCCACTGACGCCGTTGACGGTGACCCAATCCGGGTTGAAAGCGGGCGCGACCTGGAAGAAGAACGAGTCGTCGTTCCCGCTGTTGTTGGTGTTGACGCGAAACCAAACTTCATAATACGCGAAGTGCCGAATCGGGAAGTTGAACTTGGCGTGATCGGCGCTGGTGTTGTTGTAGCTGGCCGGCGTCGTGTTACCGACGCTGCGCAGGTAGCCGGTGCCCGAAAAGCCGGTCACGCTGGTTTGCTTGTTGACGTACGCGCCCGTGGCCGTATCCGGGCATTCCGCCTCGAGATACGGATAGGCGTAGTACTGGGCCGCCGCCGGACGCGCGAGCATCCCCACTACGGCTGCCAACCCCACGACGACAACGCGCCTCAATCCCGATTCTTGCACGATCGTTTCCTTCCGCCACGCTGGAGCGCCCTACTGCAACCCCGCTGAGGCGGAACGTAGTCGAGCCGCTTCCACGACGTCAACGAGGCGAACGATCTCACGCCGCACGTCAATGAGAGGATGACGCTGCGCCTGGTACGGCGCTCCAAAAACTTTGCGTCAATTGGGGAGCACGCGAAAATTTTCGATGCAAAAGTCGAACGGGATTGCTTGCGTGGTGATCCCGGAAACGCGCCAATTCAAGGTCACCAGCTTGGCACTCACCGCCACGAAGTTAGGTCCAGTCGTCGGCGATTTGTTGCAGTTCGCTTCGATCAGCTGATCCAAGAGAATCTCATGGTGGCCGGCCGGCTCGTCGCCGCTGGAGATCGGCTTGCAAAATGCTTTGGATTCTTCGGCGTCGACGCCGAAGTGCAACCGTTGAGAGATCCCGGGTCCGGTGACATCGAATGAGAACCCCTTGATGGAGACGGGATCGTACGGCGCAGGGTCACCTCCGCGAACCTGATTCAGGTTCACGGACAGCACTCCGCCGAAGAACGTTTCGAAGCAATCCCTAGCCGGCGGCACGATGGTGCAGCCGATGTCGATTCTTGCCGCCGTGCCCGCGATACACCAGCGCGAGCCTTCGATGGCGGAAGTCAGCGTTTCGCTCGTCGTTGCGTCGCCGTGTGCGAACACGGCACCGTGAATGCCGAATGGGTTGCTGCTTTCGCTGATCCAGCCGTTGTCCGCGATGAGCGGCGCATCGGCGGCCGCGGCACTATCAACCCCGCCGTCGGCCCCTCCATTGACGCCTCCGCTGGTCATTGGCGCGGGCTCGTCGGGCGAGGCGCTGGTGACGCCGCCGGCAGTTTCGTCCGACGTTTGCGGGTCGAGCGGCGCCGAGTGGCAAGCCGCGAGTCCTAAGATGCCCAATACCAACGAAGAAATTTTCCCCATTCGCTCCGCGGCGAAAGCTATCATTCGCGGCGGGCTGGCGAGCGTCAGCTCGCGTCAACGGGCCGAAGGGCGGTCGGTGGCGCAAGTTGTGCCAATTCCAAACGCCGAGCCGGGCAAAATGCCGATCAAATGCCGGACATTAAGTAGGCACGATGATTGCTGAAGGGCGCTCGATGCTCATGCCTCGGAGCTTCCTGTGCTTGGCCTTGCTGGGGTCGGTCGCGGCGTTCGTCGCTTGCGGTTCGGACAAGCACTCGGGTGGGGGTGACCCCAACTTCGGCAATGCCGGCAGCGGACCGACGCTGGAGACGGGGACGGGAGGAAGCCTCTCGGTAGACGTGAGCCCGGCTGGGGGTGCTGGTGGGGCTGGTGGCGATGACTGCGAGCGAGACGTGAGCTTGACCGCGGTCACGCTCGGCGCCCCCGCTCCGTTCGATCTCATCATTGTCGCGGATCACTCCCAGAGCCTGGCTTGGTCGCGAGACGAGCTCTCGGCGGGACTCAAAGGCCTGCTGGAAGACGCTCGCGGGCGGGACGTTCGAATCTTCCTTCTGACCCCCACCCAGTACGGCGCATCCAGCGCCGAAGCGGAAATGCCGCTGAGCGGCATGAGCGTGGTGGACTGGAAAGATCCGGCGACCGGCCAGGCATACACGAACGCCATGACCACGTTCGTCAAGTCCTGCACGGACCCCAGCGGAGCCCCGATGGCGTGTCCGGACAGCAAGGCGACGACGCCGTACAAAGCCGAGGGAACTTGGCGGTTCGACATGCCCGCTCCGATCGCCACGTTGCGCGCGGACATGTCCGAAGCCGAGTTTGCGGCTCAGCAGATGGCCGTCTCGGATGCGATTTTGGCCATCGGCGGCACCGGCTCTCCCTACGAGCAGCCGCTGTGCACGCTGGCCCGCTACGTGAGCCAGCCCCCCGAGAAGCTGCCGAAGAATGCGGTATTTCTGCTGATATCCGACGAGGACGACAGCAGCGTGCCGAACAAGTGTCTGGCCGGCTATCACGCCGAGCTGACGCAGAGCAGGAGCGAGGCGTCAACTACGCCGTGCAGCTCGAATTGCGACACCTATCGCTACTACGCAGACGGTGACTCGAGCAGCAAGACGATGACCTTCACGTGCGCGGCGTTCGACGACACCGGCAAGGAGATCCCCGGAACGGAGCTGGAAAGCACTGCTTATCAAGGGACGCCCAGCTGTGCCGAGGTTCAAGCCGGAGCGTGCACGGACGACGAAGAAAAGACCGTGTCGAACTTCTGTGCCGGTGGTTCCCGCGTGGTGAGCTGCGTTCGCGGCTGCTCTCCGAATGCCGTCACCTGCTCGGTCGATCTGCCTGACGCAAGCGTGAACGCTTGCACTCAGGCGTTCTCGAAGAACGGCATCCAGTACGCCAACCTGGCGGCCTACTGCAAGGCCATCGGCTGGGGCTCGAGCTTCAGCAATTGCCGCGGCGGCGGGCTCGACATCGAGTACGTCGACACCGTGTCGGGCGGCTATTCGCCGCAACCACTGACGGCCGGCAGCACGGCCGCCGACATTGGTAGCTATTTCAAGACGCGCGCCGACGCCGCGTTCGGTACGAGCAGCTACCTGGTCGAAGCTATCGTCTTCGATCCCGCGTTTTCGTGCGCCCTGGGCGCGGGACAGAGCTACGCGACGACGCTGGCTGGCGTCGTCGGTGATCGGAAGCGCTTGTTCCCGCTGTGTCAACCCTACGCGCCGGCTCTGGACGGCGTGTTGAGCTTCGCGCAAACGTTGGTGCAAACGTCGTTCCCGCTGGCGCTCAAGCCGGACGAGCAAGTCACGTTCGTGCACGTCACCGACCAATTCGGCGCCGAGCGCGCGCTGGGCCCGTCCGAGTTCACCTACGACTCGACGACGCAAATCCTCAAGGTCCAGCCTTCCAGCCTGAACGCGACCGACCGAACCCTTCGCGTCGAAATCACCTCCGACTGTCGGCCGATCGTCAAGTAGCGTGGCTCTGCTGCGGGGCAACGGGTGGAGCGGCATCGCGCCTGCCAGCGTGCTACACGGTTGGCCGTGGCTGAGCGCGCCGCCATGTTTCAAGAGCACTATCTGCTGCCGTCGACGCGGGATGGCGCAATCTGGCCCTTTTCTCGAGATTATCCGAAGCCGCGACATTTCCACTCCCAGCTCGAGCTGTTGATCCTGTTGCGGGGCTCGGCGAAGGTTCGCGTGGGTCGCTCGTTTTACGCGGTGCACGCTGGACAGCTCGTTTGGCAGCTTCCGGGCGTGGAGCACGCAGTTGACGACGTGTCCGCGGATTGTGAGCTGCGAATCGTGCACGTGGAGCCGGACCTGTGCGCTCAGGTGTGGCGTGAGCTCGGCTTGGCGGGCGGCGTGGAAAAGCCGGTCTATCCGGGCTCCGGCTCGTTTACCGGTTGGGCCAATGAGCTGGGCGCGCTCGTTGGCGGGCGCCCGGTAGTGGAGCTCACGCGGCACGATCTCGATGCATTGACGGAGCTTTGCTACGTGACCTGCGCGGATGGCTCGGTCGCCACGGAGCACGTCCCGTCGCGTTTACGGCGCGCGCTGTCGACGGCCTGGCTAGCTACACGGCGTGAGCACGATCGTCGCCGCGCCCTGTCGTTGGTGGAGCTCGGCTCGTGCTTGCTATTCGAGGAGCCTGGCTTGGAGCGTTCAGCGCTGTGTCATATGCTGGACGTGAGTGAAGGCCATCTTTCTCGCTGCTTTCAGCGCGAGCTCGGTATCTCCTTTTTGGAACAACGTGCTCGCGTGCGTGTCGCTCGATTCGTGACGAGCGTGACGCGCGACGACTCGAACTACCTGGAGGCCGCGCTCGCCTCGGGCTTTGGCAGCTATTCGCAGTTGCATCGCGTGTTTACCCGAGTCGTTCAAGCGAGCCCGCGGAGCTATTTTTCGGTGGAGGCCCGCAACGTGCGGGCCAACCGTGTCACCTTGTCTTGACGGCTGGGCCCCCCTCAGCGCGGCAGCAAGGCGTCCACAATCTCGTCGGCCCAGGTTCCGGCTGCCGAATCGAACAGGCGCATGTGGACGGGGTCTTCCCAGATTGCCCAGCCGATGCCCGCCTTTTCGCACTCCTGCCGGACCATCGTCACCAGGCGCACGCGCGAGTCGAGCGCACCGCCTTCTTGGGGGCCCCACTCGCCGTTGTAAACGGTGCGACCCTGAGATTTCTGGTACGCGGTGATGAGCGCAACCTGCGCCGCGACGGTCGCGGGTCCCGACGGATTGGTTGCGGCGGGGTTCGCGTTGTAGCTCACGAACCACTGATTGGCCCACGCCGCGTCCTGGGCCGCTTGCACGGGTACGACCGGCGTCACGGGAGGCCCCGGAAAGACGACGCCGGTCGTCTCGTAGACCGGCCCCATCCATTCCATTCCTTGAAAGGTGAACAGCTTCGGCTCATAAAAATGAATCGAAGCCATCACATTGGCGTCGTTGGGTAGCTGTAGAAGTCCAAGCTTGCTGGGGTCTGCCCAAAATACCGAGTCGACGATCACGAGTCGCTTCGGGTTGTTCGGCCGCACTACTTGCAGCGCGGAGGCGACCAGATCGTTCCAAGCCGTGTCGAGCTGACTGTAGGGCTCGTTAAAGAGCTCGAAAGCCACCGTGTCGGGCCGAGCTTGAAAGTGACTAGCGATTTGCGACCAAATCCCCAAAAATCGCTCCTTTTCCGCAGAAACGCCGAGCGCCAGCTCATCGTAAGCGTGCAAGTCGAGGACGGCCGCCAGCCCCGCCGCGGTGGCTTGGTCCAACACGGCGTCCACACGCTGGAGGAACGCATCGTCAATCGTGAATGGAGCGGCCGCGAGCGCGTGCCCGCTGAACCGAACCGGAATGCGCACGTGATCGAAGCCGCGCTTCGCGATGAAAGCGAAGTCCTCGGCGTGGATCACTCCGCCCCAGTCTCCCTCATTGGGTGCTTCCAAGCGGTTGCCGAGGTTGATCCCCTTTTGGAAGTGCACCGCCGCCGCCGGGGCGACTCCGGATACGAAAGGATCACCGAGCCCGGCGCCGCCACTCGCATTGGCGGAGCCTGCCGTCGGGGCTCCGCCCGTGACCGCGACGCTGCCCGAGGCTCCCGCGGTCGTCGCCGGGAGCCCGGCAGAACCGCCGAGCGCCGAACCTCGAGCCCCGCCCGAGCCGCCGGCCATGGCCCCGAGCGTACCGGCAGTGCCGGCGCTCTCGAAGGTGCTGCCCCCCTCGGATGGCGCTGCGCCTTTCGAGCCCTCGGAGCACCCGATCGCCGCGACTCCGTGCCACATCCCGAACGCTAAAACGTAGCCAGTCACGGGCATTTGACGCGTCATGGTGCGGCGACCGTAGGTGGCCCGCCCGCGGCGCGTCTTCGCATTTCGTGACCAGGCGGCGGCCCTCGCCAACCCTTGGGGCGCGCCCTAAGCTCGGGCGGCAATGCCCGCGTTCGTCGCTCTGCTCCGCGCCGTGAACCTCGGTCCCCACAACAAGATTGCGATGGCCGACTTGAAGGCCGTGGCTGAAAGCTTGGGGCTGTTGCACGCCCGGACGGTGTTGCAGAGCGGCAACCTGGTGTTTCAAGCCAAAGCGCAAAGCTCCGCGTCGCTCGAGAAGGCGCTCGAGGCGGCACTGGTGAAGAAGCTGGAGCTGAAGACGCCGGTGGTCGTGCGCTCCGCGGTCGAGTGGCGCGCGGCGCTCGACGCCAACCCGTTTCCGAAGGAGGCGAAGGCTGATCCCAGCCATCTGCTCCTGATGCCGCTGAAAGCACAGGTCGAAAAGAGCGCGCTGGCGGCGCTCGTCAACGCCATTCCCGGCCGTGAGCAAGCGAAACTGGGTAAACAAACGCTGTATTTGGTCTACCCCGACGGCATCGGCACATCGAAGCTGACCGCGGCCCTCATCGAAAAGAAGATTGGCGTGGCGGGCACGGCGCGAAACTGGAACACCGCCCAAAAGATCGCCACCTTGCTCGAAGACGAGCTCGACGACGGGTAGCCCGCGGGCCCTGATCCAAACGCGAATCGGCCTTACCGATGTAAGCAATTTTCTCGAATGATTTCGCGGCCGCGACTTCGCCCGACGCGGTACTCCTATCGGTAAGCATTCGCGTGGCTGGCTGGTTGGAAAGCTTGCCAACGTAACGACGTCAGTCGTCGGAGCCGATGCTGCGAATTCATAGAGGAGTTTGCTTGCGCAGGTGAGCCACTTTTTCGCCGTCGCAGGGGGTGCTTCAGACGCGCTTGGGTTTGGGTGGGTTTGGGTTGGGGACGGGTCGGGGTCGGTTTGGGTCGGGGGTGAGGTGGGTTTGGGTTGGGTTGGGTTGGGACTTGGATTTGGCTTTGGATTTGGGTGGGATTGGGTTGGGTTGGGGTCGGGTTGGTTGGGTTTGGGTTTGGATTTGGGCTTAGTGGGTTGGGTTTGGGTCTAGTGGGTTGGGTTTGGGTCTAGTGGGTTG
>Ga0068855_100000553_pt1 | contig 45987 bp, 29 predicted proteins | sample KBSCornC52_FD_66592 | JGI IMG/M metagenome (GOLD analysis project Ga0068855, IMG submission 66592) | Corn rhizosphere microbial communities from Kellogg Biological Station, Michigan, USA - KBS Corn C5-2 | ecosystem: Host-associated > Plants > Roots > Rhizosphere > Soil ... | reverse complement strand
GGCGGGGGCACAAATGCCGTCGCGGCGATCAAGACCCTGCTCGATCGCACCTTTGGCGGAAAAGACGAAGCCGGCGCCGCGCGTATCCCCGACGCCTTCAAGTTTCTCGCCTTCGATTCCGACCCGACTGCGCCGCCGGTCAATCTGGTGCGCGGCGAGGAGTGGTTTCATCTCACGGCCGAAGGACTCACCGGCGGCGTGTGGGACGCGAAACGCAAGGAGCCCGAGTTTCGCGATTGGGTGCCGCAAAATCTCGAAGCGCCGGACCTCGCCGCGGGCTGCAAGGGGTACCGTACGCTCGGTCGCTTCGTTTTCCAGCAAAACCTGAGCCTCTTCGAGCAGCGCTTCACCATGGCCTATAACGCCGTGACGGCCAGCACCGCGGCCGGGAAGATCAAGCCGGTCGTCTACATCTTCTGCACGCTCGCCGGCGGAACGGGGTCCGGCTGCCTGCTGGATGTGTGTTTCCACCTGCGGTCGCGCGCAGAGAATCCCGCCATCGCCGGGTTCCTGGCCCTCGCCGAAGGATTTGGCGACGGCGCAGCGCGCATTCGCCGCTCGAAAGTCGGCGTCTATGCGGCCTTGCGGGAGATCGACCATTTCATGTCGGGCCAGCGCCTGCAGGACTGGATCGCCGGGACGCAAGACGGCAAGGCGAACTTCACCTACCCCGGCGGCAAGTCCGGTCGTTACGAAAAGCCGTTCGACCAGGTGTTCCTTTTCGGCCCGGTCCAGCAGAACGAAAAGAACTCGCTGCCGACTTCCAGCGCGATGAGCGGTTTCATGGCGCGCTGCGCGTTCGCTTTGTCGGCCTATCCGTCGGATCAGAGCGAGGATCTCGCCGGCGGACAGACCTTCGTGGCCAATCTCAACAATGTGGACCAGGATCTGATCGGCGAGGGCCGGGGCGCGAACATTTGCTACCTGGTGCCGGGCTATAGCTCGCTCCACGCCCCGGTCGAGGAAACCTTCGACTTGATCGCGCTGGAATGCGCGCAGGAGATGCTGGCCTATTTGCGCGATGGCGAGGCCGATCCGAAAAAGATGGATGAAGCCGAAGCCTTCCTCACCGGATTGAACTTTCAAACAGGAGCGCTGCTCGGCACCGCCGTGAATCAACTCAACCTCGACCAGCGCGTGCCGCGCGCGAGCGACGGCGCGCGGCTGAAGGAACTCCTCGCGATTTTGAAGAAGCGCAGCCACCGTTACGACACGGCTAGGAACGGCGACCTGTTCTCGGCCTTCTCCGAGATGCTGGAGTCGAAGTTCAAGGACGACGTGCTCGCCGGCATTCTCGCCTATGAGCCCACCGAGGAGATCGAGCGCGAGGCGCGCACCGCCGGCGGTGATCCGAACTCCCATCCCGCCCTGGCTTCGCTCGCCCGCACGGTCAGCCGTTTTCGCCAGGCCTTCGACACACAGATTGGCGAGATGATGTGCGATCCGCGCTATCGGCGTGTCGGCGTCCAGGACTTCATCGGCGACACCCTGGTGCTGCTCACGCACCAGCAGAAATTTTTCGCCGACAATCGCAACGCGGCGGTCGCCGGGCTCAACACCCTGCTCACCCAGCATTGGAAAGAGGGACAGGAGTTTCGCGACATGTTGAAAGACGTGACCACCGACGACGGCCTGCTCGACATCGATTTTCACCACGTGAACGACGTGATCGAGGACTATCAGCGGCACTTCCGCAACGGCTGGGACCAACTCACCGAGTGGGTCACGCACTCGGCGGCGCTGCACGCGGTCGAGCAGACGCTCGCCTACGTGCGGCAGCGCAAACGCGAGGTCGATGAAATTGTCAGCAACTACGACTCCGCCCGCGCTCTCTTGCAGGAGAAGATCGACCAGCTCCTCGTCGACCTGAAGCAGCAGGCCGACGGACTCGACGACGATCTCGATACGCTCTGCTCCTATAGCCTCCTCGACCGCGCCTGGCGCGACCGCTTCAAGACCGCCAACAAACTGAACGACGCGAAATCGCTCGTCGAGCGCGCCACCGCCGCGGTGCGCAAAGCGGGCCGGGAGCAGGCGCAGAAAGCGGGGCAGGACGCGGCGGCCAGCAGTTGGAATCCGCTCAATGTCGGCCGCCTGCACTCCGATCCGCAGGAGAACCCCGGGCGCCTGCCGATGGCCGCGTTCATCTGCCAGGACATGGCCAATGCCCTCATGCACATTCTCGTGCCGGAAATCGACGCGATGTCCATTTGGGATGGCGGCGCCGGCCTGCTCAAGGTCTTCTCCTACATCGGTGAAGGCCCCGGTAACGGGCAGGAAAATCTGCGCGCCGTCATGTCCCGGCTGGAGACGGCCTGCCAGCCGCAGTTCGATCTCGGCATGATGGTCACACGCTTGAACAAGGAGCGGAACGCGATTTCGCTCTTTGCCGGTCCGCAAGGCATCACCAGGGACATTCTCCACGGTTCGATCAACGCCCGCAGTATCAACCGCGCGCTGAGCTACGAGAGCCACCGCCTCGCGCTGGTGTCGTTCAACTACCCGGTCGGCCTCGCCGGGTGCCCGCGCGTCAATTCCGTCTTCAAGCAGACCTACGACGCCCACTTCGCCGCCATCGAAGATCCGAAGAAGGCGGAAAACGAACGCCGCAACTATCACGCTTTCCCACAAAGCTGGACGTGGCGCGAACCGTGGGAGGTGGATGACACCCCCGATCCGGCCAGGACCAGGCTCGCGCAAGCGTGGCTCGCCGGCTTTGCCCTCGGTGACGGGAGCGGCCTCTCACTCCCGGTGGCGGCCACGCTGCTCAAGGATGCGGTCCAAAAAATGGACGCCCTCGCACCGGCGCCGCGGAGCAAGTCCGTCGCGGTGTTCAGCGCCGGGGGCACGGACATTTGGCTGGCGCCGTATTTCGCGCCTGACCTCGAACGCCAGACTGTCGGCGAGATTTCCGCCCCGCAGCGTTTGGGCCTCGGCCTCGCGCAAACCATGTCGCACATCACCAACGATGCCACCGCGCGCGGCAGCGTCGAACGTTGGGTGGAATGGTTCACTGCCAACAAAACGACGGTCTTCACCGACGTCGAGTTGAAGTTGATCAAGGCCCGCGTCATCGACAGCGTGAAACAAAAGGTCGGGCAGTCGGAGGGCGACCCCGGCCTCTGCAAAGCCTGGCGGGTGGTCCTCGATCAAGCTCGCGGCAGCTACATTTTCGCCGACTAAAGGCCCTGCCCACCACCCGGTTGCCGACCCTCATGCCCGACCTCATCATTCTCTGTGCGCTCGATTCCTTTGGCGCGGAGGCTCTCGCCAAGGTTCGCTCCCTCGATTCACTCGTCGCCAGCGACGAGCGGATCCTCTGGGCGTGGGGCGGAGACGGCGACCGCCCCCTTCCGCCGGGCTGGCCGCCTCGCGAACCGTTTTGGTCACTCGATGACGACGCGGCCAAACTGAGCTTCGCTCATCCGCGGAGCGTCGACGAGACGTTCGACCGCCGGGCGTATTTCGAGGCCATCGTCGCGTCCGCCGCGCGGCACCTCAGCGAATGGAACCGCAAGCTCGATGCGCAAACCCGCCGCTCCGACGAGCGGCTAGTGCACCTCTTCTTCGTCGGTTCGCTGGCCGATCCTCGTTCCGCGCTGCGTGCCCAGGCCTGCTTTCAAGCCTACTCGAAAAACTCGGCACTGTGGGGCGGTTGGCGCATGGGTGGTGTCTGGGCGCTCGGCCGCAACACGGCTTCTCTTCCATTCAATGAAGGGCTGGCTGATGCCAGCACCGCCGTCTCGCTGCGCGATCTTGCCACTTCCCTGGCGACGATTGGCCAAGAGCACGCCGGACGCTGGCTGCCTTTGCTGCCCCAATTCATCGCCGGCAACGGTGCCCGGCTCGCCGATCCGCTTCCATCACGGCTCGATGCCGCACTCCTTTGTGCGATGGGTCTCCTTGGCCGCGTCCATGGCGCGCGCGGTCGCCTGCAGGGCGACAGCCCTTTTCTGACCCAGCACGAAGCCGACACCATCGCCTATTGGGCGGCCCAGACGCCGTTCAATCCCGCCCAGCCATTGGCCGCCTTGGGCGCTTCCGTTGTCGTCAAACGCCACTCCTTGTTGCTCGAAGCATTTGCCACTTTCACGATCCTGTCTCACCTTGAGCAGTTTCAGCAACAGGACGCACCGGAAGCCAATTGGGGGCCTCTGCCCACTCACGCGCCGCAACTCGCCGAGCAGCTCGAGCACTGGATGGCCGCCGCCTTGAGTGAAATCTCCGGCCGCCTCGCGGAGCGCGGTTTTACCCAGGAGGCCGCCTCCTCTTTTCCTTTCGGGGCGGAGGCCGTGCAAGCCACCATCGGGTGGGAGGCCTTTTACCGGCGTTTCCGCGCACGCATCGAGCAGGCTTTCGGCTGGGAATCATTCGCCAGCCTGCCGCTCGAATCGTGGGATCAATCGCTGCAGGAATTGCAGGGTGTCGCGGAACGCTTCTTCCTCGCCGACCGGCAGCGCTTTCTTCACCAGTTTGAAGGTGCGTTTGTCGAATCTCTCGACCGCACCGTGCGCGCGCGGCTCGACGCGATTTCACTTGGCGCCAGTCTGCCGGATGCGCCCTGCCCGTTTCAGCCGCATCTCGCGGCCCGCCGTTTTGTCGCGCAGTTGGAGTCGGAACTGCGCCGCCAAAAGCAGGCGGACGAACAGGCCCGCCGCAAAGAGCGCCATACCCTGTGCCCCGACGACGAATTGCCGAAGGTCGAGCGCGAGGTGCAAAGGCTTTATTCGCGGTTGCGCCGCGCCGTTCGGGAAGTGCCGAGTCCGCTCGCCATCCTCGCTCGGATCGTGACCGTGTTCGTGGTTGCTCTATTTTGTTTCGGCCTCCTCGATTTCCCCCCTTACGCCAGCTATCCGCCCGAGCAGGTGCGGATGTTGAAACTGATCCCCGCCGGGTTATTTTCCCTCGGTCTCGGCGGCTATCTCATTTTCAAATGCCGGCGTCTGAAGGCCGATCTGCGCAAGACCTTTGCCCGGTGGTTCTCTCGCCAGCTCGAATTCTACCGCGAACGCAACCTCCGCCTGGCGCTCGTGGCGCGTGACGAATTGTATCAACTGGCCATCGATTATTTCCGCTGGCTGGCGCTTGTGCCGGGTGAAAAGGCTCTGCCCACTTTCGTCGAGTTCTGTCATCTCGCGCGGGAGCGCTCGCACCACTGGCCGCTCGGCTCCGGGCCATTGGCGGCGAGCGAAGTGCAGCGTTTTCTGCACAACTATCCGGCCGATCTGCGCCACGCCCACGCTGCCTGGCGCACGCAACTCATCCGCGTCATCAATCGTTTTACCGAGTGCAGCCGCGAATTCATTCTCCCCTACATCCCGCGCGACGAAGATGGCCTGCTCAAACTGCGGCAACTGGTGAAGGAAGTCCTGCCCGGGCTCGAAGGACGCCCGGCTGAAATCCGCGCTGAACTCTCCGCGATCGTTGCCCGCATCCAGACGTCCCCTTCCCTAGCGCCCGAACTGCCCGCGCTGCCCGGCCAGGAGGCGGCGCGCCGCCGGCGCGGCGCCGCCGCCGAATGGCGTGGTTCATTCACTTTTCTTCCCCATCCCGATGCCGACGGCGGCGAACCCGCGCGGCGGATCGTAGAGACGTTCGTCGAGGACTTTCGCCAGCATGTCGCGAAACTGGATCGCTCGCTGCGCCAATGGATTCTCGACGATCTCTACGGCGAGCAATCCTGGAGCGACATCCGGGATATGCACCCTCCGACCTGGCATTTGATCGACCGCGCAAAGTTACCGCCGCTCGCTCCACCCCGCGACCAACCGACTCCGCTCGCCGAAATCTGGATGCCGGCGGAAGATCATTTCTCGCAATCGTTCGATCCGTCGAAGCGTGCCGCGCGCTATATCATGCAACTCGATGCCGACCCGCACCGGGCATTCTACGCCCTCCTCGCCCTGCACCACAGTCTCACCGCCGACGACGTGATCTACGGCACCGGCGGCAGCGGCGACCCCGACAACTTGCTCGGAAAGCACTGGGCCGAACACGTCAAAGCCACACTCCCGCACGCCATCCTTCAGCCCCTTTCCCACCCATGAACGAAGATACGACCAACTTTTGGGGGCTGCGCCGGCGCATCCCGCGTTTTGTGGATGTCCCGCACGTCAGCATTTTCGAGGGACTCGGTGTCGGCGCGCTCCTTGGTTCGCTGCTCATGGGCATCGGCTACGTGACGCAGGTCTTCTACTTTGAGCGGTGGCAGCAAACCCATCCATTCGCCCCCGTCGACTACTTCCGTGTTGCCGCCTGCATCTTCGGCGGCGCCCTGGCGGCGGGCCTGTTGCTTTGGGTGTTGCTGCGCTTCAGCGCCCGCGAGGATCACGCGGATTCCGATGCGCCATTTCGCGCGCTGCGCACTACCGTCCTGCTCCTCCGCGAGCGGCATCGCGTCTGGCGGCTCGACGCCTTGCTCCTCGCCCTGGTCCCGACCGTTGCCTGCTATGTCCGGCACTGGCAGGCCGCTGAGCCGTGGGACTTCTACCGCGAGTGGCCGCTGGGGATGGCTGCTGTCTGCACCTGCACGCTGCTCCTGCTCTTTCGCCGCAATCCCTTCGTTCCCTCGGCTCGCGCACTCGAGATCCCGGATTGGGTGGACGATCTCATCCGGCAGACCACGGCGCAGGAACCTGCCGACCCGGCGCGCCGCCAACGCCGCGCGCTCTGCCTCCAGCATGGCGTGATGGACATCGACGACCCGGTCGATGTGACCGGCTACTTTCGCTATCCGCTCGCCGACGACCTGCCGCCCGAGTTTCGCGACGTCGCCGTACAACTCTCGCCCGGCGTGAAGGAACAAATGGCCGCGTTCCTCGCCCAGCACGGCGGCGCGTATTATCAGGACGATCATTTTCAGGGCGCGGTGCGGATGCTCGATCGGCTGAACGGCGCGCTCGCCGGCGTGGGCCTCCTCGAACTCAAGCGGCTGGTCGCGCAAATCGTCACCCGCGCCCGCTACGCAAACTGGAGCCGCTTCAAACTCGCCGAAGTCATCCTCGCCTTCGTCCAGCGCGCCATCCGCTACGAACACGACGCCGCAGGCACCGGCCACGCCGAATACGGACGCTTTCCGCTCCAGACGCTCGTGGACGGCAAAGGCGACTGCGATTGCACGGCCATGCTCTGCTGCGCGCTCTTGAGTTACCTCGGCTATCGCGGCGCGCTTATTTTCGTCCGCACGACGGATGGCGCTCGTCACGCCGCATCCCTTTTGCAACCGCCGTCCGCACTCCCTGCCTTCTACAACGAATCCGATCTCTTGAAAGCCGACAGCCGGGTCTGGCTCTACGGTGAGACCGCGCTGGACGATGCCACCATGCCGTGGCTGCCCAATCAACCACCAGAAGTCGAAAGCATCGAGCGCATCGTGCTCATCCCGCGACTCCCGTTGTAGGGCGGGCTGAAAACTTTCGTTCTTCTATTTCACTTGGCATCGTTGGTATCCAATCGGATACTTCCAATTGCGCGTGCGGCCGCTGTTGCGCTGCTCGCTACAGAGTAGAACCTGTGAAATCTCACCTGGCACGCCCTTTGCAAAAGGACGCCACCAGCAAACTGACACCTTTCGTGCAAATCCTCCTCAACGGCCTTATTTCCGGCTCCGCCATCGCCCTTGTCGCCGTGGCCTTCCAGATGGTCTATCTGCCGACGCGGGTCTTCTTTATCGGTCTCGCCGGGATCTATTCCCTCACTCCGTATCTGCTTCTTTTCGCGGCCAAGGCGGGCGCGCCCCTCGCGGTGGGAATTCCCCTCGCTCTGGCGGCGAGTGTATTCGTCGCCCTGGCCTGTGAATGGCTCAACCACGCCCGGCTCGCCCGCAAGGGCGCATCCGATGGCGCGCACCTCATTTCCTCGCTCGGCATCTACATCGTTCTCGTGCAACTCATCGCGATCTTCTGGGGCAACGACACGAAGAGCCTCCACATCGGACTGGATTCCACCGTGCATTTCAGCGGCTCCGTCCTCACCGGTTCACAGCTCCTCATGGCTTGTGTCGCCGCCGCGCTCCTGCTCGGCGTCCTGGCCATACTCCGCGCGTCCAGCATCGGCCTGCGCCTCCGCGCGCTAGCCGACAACCCCACCCAGTTCGCGCTCTTCGGTTTCGATGTGGATGCACACCGCCTCATCGCTTTCGCCTTTGCCGGGGCGTTCGCCGCCGCGAGTTCGCTCCTCACCGCCTACGACCTCGGATTCGATCCTTACACCGGACTGCACGCGGTGCTGCTTGCCGTTGTCGCCGTCATCATCGGCGGACGCCACTCCTTCGCCGGGCCAGCGATCGGCGGTCTGCTGCTCGGACTCGTGCGTGCACAGGTTGTCTGGCACCTTTCCGCGCGCTGGCAGGAAGCAGTGACCTCCGGTGTCCTGGCTCTGTTCCTTTTGCTCCGTCCGCACGGCTTGTTCGGAAAGAAAACCCGCATTGAGGCGACGGCGTAATGAACTACCTCATCCATCTCCTCATCTACTTCGACATTTACGTGATTGTGGCCCTAAGCCTCAACCTCATCGTCGGGTATTGCGGTATGCTCAGCCTGGCCCACGCTGCCTTCTACGCCGTCGGCGGCTACGCCTACGCGCTGCTCGCCCTCAAGCTCGGCTGCGGCTTCCTGCCCGCCATCGGCATCGCGGCGGTCATCTGCGCGCTGCTCAGTCTCGCCGTGTCTCTCCCCGCATGGCGGTTGAAAGGCGACTTCTTCGTCCTCGCCAGCCTCGCGGTGCAGGCGCTCATTTTCAGCCTCATCTACAACTGGTCAGACGCGAACGCCGCGCTCGGCACCTGGCAGAACCTCACCAACGGCCCGTTCGGCATCCCAGGCATCCCGAAGGCGGAAATCGCCGGTCTCAGATTCGCCCGCCCCACGAGCTTCATCTGGCTCGCCACCGCGCTTGCCGTCGCGTGCGCCTTCATTGTGTGGCGGTTGAAAAAATCGCCATGGGGCCGCGTCCTCGTCTCCATGCGCGAAGACGAACTCGCCGCCCGCAGCCTCGGAAAAAACACGCGCTTGCTCAAGGTGCAGGCCATCGCCATCGCGTCCGGCCTCGTCGCCTTCGCTGGCGCGCTCTACGCCGCCCACGTCAGCTACCTCGACCCAAGTTCCGCTTCACTCGACGAGAGCATCCTCATGCTCAGCATGGTCATCGTCGGCGGCGTCGGCAATTTCCGTGGTCCCATCATCGGCGCGCTCGTCCTCATCGCTTTGCCCGAACTCCTTCGCTTCGCGCACCTGCCCGACGCCATCGCTGCCAACCTGCGCCTCGGCATCTACGGCCTCCTTCTCGTCCTCATGATGCACTTCCGCCCGCAGGGCCTCGCCGGAGAATACCGCCTGAGTTGATCTTGTTGAACGAAGCCGCCTCGCCAAGCATGACCGCCATCGTGGAACCAAAAACCAAACCGCAAGCTGACCGGAACGAAACTCCGGCCGCCGCCGCGCCGCGCACCGAAGTCGAGCGCCCCGTGGTGCTCGCCGCGCGCGGACTGCGGAAGGCTTTCGGCGGGCAGGTCGTGCTCGATGGCGTGGACCTCGAACTTCGCGAAGGCGAAGTCATCCTCCTGCGCGGCGACAACGGCTCCGGCAAGACCACGCTTATTAACATCCTCACCGGCAACCTCGAACCCGACGCCGGCACCATCCATTATCTCGCCGACGGCAGCCCGCGCGAGTTCCGCTTCCCGCGCCGCTGGTGGCAGGAACTGAACCCCTTCGACCACTTCACGCCCGAATCCACCGCTCGTGAAGGCATCGGCCGCATGTGGCAGGACGTGCGCTTGTTCAACTCGCAATCCCTCCGTGACAACATTGCTGTCGCCGAGCCGCGCCACCTCGGCGAAAACCCCATCCGCGCCATCTTCACCGCCGGCCGATGCCGCCAGCAGGAAGCCGAGATCGCACGCAAAGCCAACGAAATGCTCGCCCGCCTCGGTCTCGCCGGCCGCGAAACCTCCTCCGGCGACAAAATCTCCCTCGGCCAGTCCAAGCGCGTCGCCATCGCCCGCGCCGTCGCCGCAGGCGCGCGCATTCTCTTTCTCGATGAACCGCTGGCCGGCCTCGACCATCAGGGCATTCAAGGTGTGCTGTCCTTACTGACATATGTCGCGGGAGAGAATGCGATCACGCTCGTAATTGTCGAACATGTATTCAATCAGTTGCACCTGCGCGATCTCGTAACTTCCGATTGGTTCCTTTCAAACGGCAAAATCACTACCGAGCAGCTAACGGCTAGAACAACGGACGAGAATTTGAAGACCGCCTCACCCGAGTGGCTGAAAGCTCTGCGTGGCGACGACACTGAAATAGTGGACGAACCCCTGGCGCGGGGTGCGCGCTTAACCCGCCTACGGAGTTCAAAGCAAGCGCATGCCAATCAAGCCGTGGCGCTTGAACTTCGTGATCTAATTGTAAATCGCGGATCAAGACCGGTCATTGGCTTCGATGACAATCGGAATGTTTCCGGTCTGAATTTCAATCTGATGCAGGGCGAAGTAGCCCTCCTTCAGGCCCCAAACGGATGGGGAAAAACCACGCTGCTGAGGGCAATTGGCGGGACACTTCCAATCCACCGCGGAACAGTGATCCTCCAAGGAAACGACGTTACTCGTTCGCTTGCGTGGCAGCGTTACGCCGCCGGATTGCGCGTTCTTCAAGCCCGAGACAATCGTTTCCAAAGCCTCGCGGTTCACGAGGTAACTTCGCTTGCTCGCACGCCGAAGGCTGCGGAACACATCGCTGATATTGCAAACAAGCGATGCGCCTCGCTGTCAGGAGGGGAACATCAGTTGCTGGCACTGGTTACCAGCGGGCTTCTGGACCCCGACGCGCGCGTCGTTCTACTCGATGAGCCGTTAAGTGCCTTTGATGGCACGGCCATAGCGAAAGCAGTCCGCCTCGTGCGCTGCGCTGCGCACGCTTCTATCCTTATTGTGCTTCCGGCTTTCTCAGAACCGCGCATCTAACATGCTATGATTACTAAACGCCTATTTATCGCAATACTCATTGCAACGACATCGTTCGGAATCTTCGGGTGCAACCGCACGAAGGACGGCACGGGACAAACCATACCGGTCGGAACCATCCTTGGCCTCACAGGAGAAAATTCCGCCTATGGCATCCGTATGAAGAAGGGCTTGGAACTCGCGCTTGAGCATGCAAACGCCTCAAAAGAAGGAAGCGGTGCTCAATTCCGCTTGGCGGTGGAAGATAGCCAATGGGAGCCTCGCCTCGGAGTGAGTGCATACCGAAAAATGCACGACGTTCAGGGCATCAATCACTTTGCTGCAATCTGCGGAAGCAAGATTGCTTTGGCTGTCTGCGAAGGCTCACGTTCCGATGATATCGTGATTGTTGATGCGATTTCCGGCGCTCCGAAACTCACGAACACCGCCGGGCCGAAATATTTCCGTGTCTATGCCTCAGATGCCATGGCCGGAACAAATAATGTGACTTGGGCGCTGGAGGAGGGTGCGAAGACATTTGCCATCGCCTATGTGGAGGATGATTGGGGTGCCAGCTACAAGGACGCAATCGTTCAAGCCTTGAAATATAAGGGACACCACGCGCAAATCATCCCAGTGACCTTGTCATCACGGGATTTCAAAAATGAAGTGCAGAAGCTTTCTCAGCAGCCCGCGGACGCGATATTTGTCGTTCTTTACGCTAATTTGGCGGTGCCGTTTGTAAAAGAGCTGCGAACGCTGGGCAGTGAGGCCAAGATTTACGCCGGCGACAACCTTAGTTCGTCTGATTTTTCGGCGGCTGGGAACGAGGTAACGGATGGCGTTCGCTTAAGTTTACCTGCAGAACCTGACTCATCGGAATACAAGAAATTTGCGGAAGCATATCGGCAGAAATTCGGCGAAGAGCCAGATGCTTTCGGCCTCAAGTCATACGACGCATTTATGCTGTTGGCACATGCGATACGTGCGACCGATGGAGAAGCGGCCTCCGTTGTCAACTTTCTCCGCGCAATGCCTCCCTACCATGGCGCTTCTGGCGATTTATCTTTTGATGCGAACGGTGATTTGCGAAATCAATCTTACAAGAGGCAGGTTTACAAATCCGGGAAACTGGAAGCTTTCGGGAAGAATTGATCATGGCCAGTCGAACAGCAAGCAACCGCCAACCACTTCCGGTCTTGATCGAACATCTCAAGACCCGCAACTTTCCATCGCCCTTTTATCTATACGATGGCGATGGAGCCAGAGCCGCTTTGCAGGATTTGGTTCAGTTGCTCAAGGATCGCCTAAAGGGTTTTCGCGCCCATGTCTATCTCCCGGTCTTCGCGAACCCATGTCTTCCGCTTCTCGATTTGCTGGTAGCTAGCGCAGATCGGGTTGGAGTTTTGGTCAATACCGTTCCGGAACTTGCAGCAGTGCAGTCTTATTCGTGGCAACTGCCCCCGCAGATTGCTTTTGCTGGAGGCATTTTATCCGCAGGTGAGGTAAAGCGGGTTTGCCACGGTGCGAATTTGTTTTATGCAGCCTCGATTTCGAATTTTGAAACGGCGCTTGAGTGCGACGCACGTCCCGTTGCCGACCTCGGACTGCGTATCGATTTGTCGGAAACGGGGGAGCTCCGCGGAGTGCCTATCCGAGAATTGAAAGAGTATTTTTCGAAGCATGCTGATCGCGCACAGAAAGTGTCGGCTATTCACGCTTATCAAGGGCCGAATGTTCCGAGCTTTGACGCGTGTCTCGCACACGCGGATGCACTCTTGAGCTTGGTTGACCTTTTCCCGGCACTTACGCAGGTAAATTTCAGTGGAGGGTGGCCTTTCGATTACAGTGAGACGGACGCTCCTCTGCCATCCACGCGCCCGAGCTTCCTAAACTATTTGGCAGAACTCGAAAAATTGATTCGTCAATTTTGTAAGCGAAAAAGCATTGTCGAAATGGCGTTTGAGCCAGGGAAGTTCCTGCTTGCTGCATACGGCTTCTTTTTCTGCTCCGTCGTTGAAAGCCGTCCTACCGGAACCCATCAGACCGACGTTCATCTGGACAGCAGCTTTGTTCACCTGCCTTCGCTTAAGCTGAAAGATCGCCAACACGCAGTCGCCTTGTTTGATTCTGCATGGCAGCGTCGCGCGACAGGGCGCATGTTCTGTCGCTTGCGCGGCTGCACCGGACTCTCGACTGACTTTCTGATGCCCCGCCTCGTGGTCTTGCCTGCCGTTCCGAAGCCGGGCGATCACATTGTCATCCACGATCTTGGTGTTTATGGATGGGCGGGAAGTTATAATTTTCTTGGGCTCCAACGCCCCGCTGAATATGTAATGTGCGATGGGCAGATTCACTTGGTGCGGGAGCAGCAGGGAGAAAATCACCTTCTGGAAGGACTGCGACCACTCCACGCATCTGGCGATGACATCACAAGTGTCGCCCAGCCTGAAACGCCTACGGCTGCTGCCTTATGACCGCCGCTACCATTCCAGCTATACTTGACGTAAGGCGTCCGTATGAGTCCGAGCCTGCGATTACCGCCTTGGGGCACACCACGGCCACCGAGCGTGATCTCTACCAGAGAATTGTGGCTGAAGCGACTGCTCAGGCTAAGCGCCTTGCCCGGCCAGTCGCCGTTCTTGATATATGCTCTGCTGGGGGAGGATCAGCGTGTCATGTTTCAAACGCCGTCACCTGCTCTAGTCTTGTCCTTGTTGACATCGACGAAACAATGTGTGCGGCCGCTCGAAATAGGGACTGGCCGATCAGGAATGTGAGTGTCCAATGCGCTGATGCAGTCCAATGGCGATCCCCCGAACAATTCGACCTTATTCTGGCAAACAGTGCGTATCACCATATTGAAGATTGCAACAAAGTCGGGTTTCTTGCCAATCTCGCAGAACTTCTTGCCACGGATGGACGCATCATTGTAGGCGACCACTTCTTACCGGATTATTCAGATGGCGACTTGGAAGCATACCGTGCGTCCGTGCTGCTGTTTTATACTCAGCGGATTGGCGAGCTTGAAGGGCGCGGCGACTCGAAGGACGCCGTAGATGTGATTCGGCAGACAGGCCGATATTGCTGGGAGCAGCGCTATGAGTTTCAAGTCAGTATGCGGGTGTTCAAGAGAGATGTCGCGGCCGCAAAACTGGTTTCCGAAAATGCGGTCCGTGTCTGGCCACAATCGGATTCATCGCCCTTGCCCGATGAGTCAGGCTCTTATTGCGTGGTATTGCGGAGGCTAGATCCATAACAGCCCATGCCTGAAAAAACCGAGACATCTGAGGAGCACTTGCGCACCTTTTTTGCCAAGCAGGCGGCGATTGTTGCCAAATGGCTTTCACAGCAAGAGCCAATTTTTCTCACGTCAGACGGCAGTCCTAGAGTGGAGGCGATTCCGAACTTTGGACTTCTTGCTTTCAACCGACGCTTCAATAACGACTCGAAGCCGTTCGTATTTGTATATCCCATTCTGTCGAGTGGCCTTCCGAAGGCTACTAAGGCTGTAGCTGATGTGGAATTCCAACTTAGAGAAACGATTGTTAGTAAGGAACGGAAAGCGGCTGTTGTGGATCACTTTAACAGGACGCGAGTCAAGAGTGAGGGCGCGTTTGATGGAGTTCCTTGGGGCAACTATGCGCATGTGGATGCACTTGGTGACCGAAGCGAACTCGTCGCGCGACTCGAGAACGGCGAGTTAGACGATAATACGCGCAACAAATTGGACCTTCTTTGGTTCGAGCCGGAGGAGAAAATTTTGTCATTTCCGGTTCCAGTGCTAGGCAGCCCGGTGCTCACCTGCTACCTCGCCATGAAGCATGCGGGCAACGATTTCCAGCTAACTGAAGATATTCGTAAGGAACTGGATGCGAAATTGCGCGCTCCCCTTTCGGCTTTCATCACTACGAACATTATTTCGTCTTTCTTCGTTCTTGCAAAATTCGTTTCGCTATCTGGTCAGCCTATCTCGGATCAGGTTCAGCAATTCCTCAAAATTGTCGCAGAACTGCTTTTCGCCAAGACTGCCTCGATTCAGGGGAGCAAATTATTTGCCGATGAAGAGCCCCTTTCCCACTTTGATGATGGAGCTGAACTGACGATTCGTCACAAATTAGCGCGAAGTGGCTTAGAATGCGAATGGAGTGCAACCCTCCCCTCTTACAACGAGACGTCGGGCGGCAATAAATCCTTTGACCCGAAGGTGGCTTCGCCAGATTCGCTTCTCAAAGATACCGCTATTGAGTTACTCAAAGACATTCTGACATTCATGGATGAGGCGGATGTGACTAAGCGAAGAGAGTTGCAGCGGTCGCACCAGATGCTGATGAAGCTTCAAGCGCCACTAGACGCGCTATCAGCTGCATTCAACCACGTCCAGGCTGAGGCACAGGAGATGCAAAGCATTCTGAACGATCCCGAAGTCGCCTTATTCGCGACGCACAAGGTGTTGACGGAGCTTTTCATCGAGGGTCGTGAGATAAAACTTTCTGACGCCATCCGCCTTAAGATGCGCCATTCAAAATGGATTGCGGGCGGTGAAGAAGCGCGGCGTGCCTACGCTTATTCAATTTGCCGTGTCTTTGGCTGTCACAACGAGCTTGCCCACTGCCAGAACACTGACGCAGTGGAAGCGACGGCGCAGCAACTCTTGGACAGGATCGAGCGCGATGGCGTGCATTCAGAGCTACTGGCCACGCTGGCTGAATTGGTATTGCCAGATTTCGTGTCGTCGGGGGAAAGAACTTCCTCGCTACTTCGTTCATCTCTTGCGCTTCTTCCAACAGAGAAAACCAGCGACGAAGGTTCAATACGCAAGGGGAAGGCGCTGGATTTGTGGGTCAAACCCGTAGTCTTTACCCCGTTCAAATCGTTCGGGGCAAGTTGGCCCAAAGTTGCATTCCAACTGGCCTTCTACGGCAAGCGATTCAAGCGGGCACTTTCAGAGAAGCCGGATTATTGTGAGACGACACAAATGTGGGTGGTTCCCAGTCTTGATGTGTATCCGGCTTATACACCTTTCCCGCAGAGCGCCATTCTTGATTTCATTATCAACTTTTGCACCATTCGAGATCCAAGTCGCAGAGGTGACTACTGGCCCAGACTGAGCTTCGACACCTCAGCCAATCACGTTGAAGTGCGCCTTCATTACAAGGGAGATCGACGGCAGTGCAAGAACAACAGACCGTATTGGCACAAGTTTGGGCAGGAACCTGAAACTCAACTGCCCCAATTCCTGAAACATGCGATACGTTACTCGGGAACTCTAGGCAACTGCGGGGATTTTCTAAACGTATTTGGTTCGCTTATTAAAAAGGGGTTGGGATTGGCGTCCTCGTCTCCCGAGATAGGGGAGTGGATTTTGGTAAGCGGAACGGACCCTGAACGCCAAATGCTCGTCCTCGGAAGGTGTGCCAAGCCGCTTGATACGAATGGTGAGCCGAGCTGCGACCGATATTTTGAAATCTATCAAGTTCATGAGAACGAAGCCTCGGCGGAAGGAAAAGTCGTTCTCCGCTGGGCTGACTCTCTCGCCGCATCGGACGTCTCCATTCCGCCAGCAACCGGAACGACGTTGGTCGAAATTCAAATACCAATTGAAAACGCAGCAGTTCAGCAGGCAACCGAAAGGGACGGTGGCCAGCGAGGAGGAACGCTTGTCGGCCAAGCCGATGTCCCAAGGCCAAGCATACCGCTATATGCCGTGATTGACCACGATAACACTGGTTATCATGCGCAACTCATAAACGCAGTTAATCTGGTTGCAGGCGTCGTTGTATTCGAGGGGCGTGCTGTTGCTGAGCTAGACGCTTTGTTTATCCATCACCCTGTTCCGCATACGGTGGGGCAGCCATATCTACAGGCGCGCATTGCAGCCAATAGGAAAGGCATAGTGATTCTTTTGAGCAGCGATGTGGATGAATTGGAAAAACGGAGAGCCGCTTTTGACCCTGAATTTCAAAATATGGTTGTTCCCCTGGAGAATACTGAGCGGTTGTCACTCGACACGGACGCTATGAAAAGGATCCTTTCAAAAATCTTGGAAATTCAAATCGGATGAACGGCGACGACTCAGGAAGGATGACATGCCTCAGCATTCGTCTTCTGCTCGAAGGAGCTATCGCTTGGTTGGAACAGCACCCCAAGATGCCTTTGCGCGAAGCCGATCCAAGTCTCAGCGCCAACGAACAGCAAGGCCAATCCCGTGAACGTTTGGTTTTGCGTTCCCGCGTATTTCGACAAGGCTACTGGTTGTCGCCGTTCGGTGATGTTTCGAGGTTACGTTCCGGCATCGAACGCCGAGCTAAGTTTTGTGGTGGCCAGGGGGTGCCAAAGCGAGTCGCCGCGTTGATTGGTTTCATTCAATCGGGAGTTCATGCGCTTGATCCGACGAATGTGCCTGCCTGCCATGAGGCCGTGGAAAAGATATTCAAACCGGCCATCCACGATTGCGACAGTTTGCTAAAGGGGAATCTGCCGAGGGAAGAAGGGAATCAAGGATGACCATGTGGCAGCGAAGAAGAAATCGCGTTAACCATGACTGGCTGAAGATCACGTTTATCATCCAGTTGGGTGCTCTGTGGAATTTGGCGACTGCCAAGCGTGTCACAGATCGCGAACTCATCGGATCGTGCGAAACTGCCCTTCGTGAGTGGAATGAGCACAGGGCTGAGGCCCGTAGATTGATCGAGACATTTCGCATCGAGGAAAGTCCCAAGGCGCTCTTTTCGATTCCGCCGCTGTCGAACTGCGATGAGGAAACCAAGTCGTGGCTGCCGGATTACATTCACCAGCATTGGCTGACGACGCATCCCGTGGAAACATGGATCCAAGATGCCTTGAGCGCATGGAAGGAGGCCGATGAGCGGGCTGGGAAGCTTCACGCCACTCTCGAACAATCACAGTCAAAGGCCGATGCGCTGGCAGTGTGCGTAAATGAATTTCGCCACTCGGTTTCCGCGCTTTCAGATGCCATCAGCCGTTTTCCCAGCCGCCAGTTGATCTGAGTTTGAGCCTGCCATGTTGCCGCGACTTCTGATATTCGACGACGTGTTCGGACGGAACGTGCCTGACGGTCGAAACACGCACCGCGAAAACCTCTGCGGTCATTTCGTGTGGCGAGACATCACGGACGATGCAGCCGCGCGCGCCAGCCGTTCCCCAGCTACGAAGCCGGTCGCGGAGGCGGTGTTTTGCCGCGCTCAGACGCCAGCCTGCGCTAAGGTGGGCGACACGGTGGAGAACGACCTAGAGGGGGCTTTGGAAACCGTCCGCAGCGGATGGCCCGACGCGAAGTCAGGTATCCCGTGGAGCCTCGTGCTGCTCGACCTGTGTTTCTACACGGGACGCGTGACCGAGGAGAGCCATCGGCAGACAGCGGGGATGCCGGAGGCGCGGTCGAGCGATGATGATCCGCGCAGCTACTTCGGGCTGACGCTGCTCGATGCGATTCACCGGGAATTTCCCGAACTGCCAATCTTCATCCTGTCCAGCAAGCCACGCGAGGAGGTGAGCTTGGAATTCAGCCGGCGCGGGGCGCTGGGGTTCATCGCACGCGATGATTTGCGCGGACCGGAGCTTTTGCAGGAGGCGTTGTGGCAGCACGGGCTGTTGCCGGATGCAGATGGGCTGGTCGCGGGGAACTCACTTCCCCTGTTGCTGGCCCTTCGTGAAGCCCGTCGCGCGGCCAGGCATGGGCAGAATGTGCTCATCCGTGGCGAGCGGGGAACGGGTAAGGAACTCCTGGCGCGGTATCTCCATCGCACCGTCGGCAAAAAAGATCGCCCGTTCGTGCCGGTCAATTCCGCGGGGTTCACCGAGACGATGTTCGCCTCCGAGTTGTTCGGCATCGAGCCGAAGACAGCGACCAACGTGGAAGGAAAGACCGGCCTGATCGAAGAAGCCAACGACGGCGACCTCTTTCTGGACGAGATCGCAGATATGCCCGCGGAAGTGCAGGCGGCTTTGCTCCGCGTGCTGCAAGACCGGCAGATTACCCGTGTCGGCGGACGGAAGGGCAAGCCGGTGGATGTGCGGTTTCTCTCAGCCACCAATGTCGAGATCGAAGCCAAGGAACTCGGATTCCGCGAGGACTTGCTCGACCGTCTGCGCCTCGGCGGCACGGTGTCGCTTCCGCCGTTGCGCGAGCGCAAGGGCGACATTCCCATTCTCGCCGAGCAGTTCGCGCGTGAGGCCGAGAAAGCGCGCCCCGGCGCATTGCGGCGGGATATTGCGCCGGAGGCGATGGAGTGCCTGCTGGCGCACGACTGGCCGGGAAATGTCCGCGAGCTACGCACCTGCATCTTCGATGCGGTGAACCGACAGCCCGACGTGGAGCATCTCGTCGCGCAGCATCTTCGGATTGAAGGTCAGGCGGCCGCGCCCGCCGCTGCGCGTCCTGCTGGAAAGCGTCGCGCACAGGCACAGCCTGTACCCGTCGGCGAAAACGAGATCGCGGGGCTGCTCGCGAGGTTCAAGACGTGCGAGTTCCCGGCGAAAGACATCGGCAAGTGGGCCGGGCAGCTCCATGACCTCCAGTGCGAACACGCCTGGTTGCTCGCGCGATACCTCCAAGCCGCGCTCGACGCGACCAAACGCCGCACACCTGAAGCACCCGAAGGGCAGATTCAGATTCATCCGGCGGTGAAATTGATCACCGGAGACTCATCCCTCACCGCGTCGAAAGCGGCCGACATCGTGAAGCGGCTGTTGAAGCCTCTCGAGTCCGAACTGACCGGCGACCTCGCCGCAGCCTACGCCGTCGCCGTCAAACTCCGCCCGCACTCAGCTCGCCGGACGTCGCGCGAGCCCGGGTAGCACATCCGAACCGCCTATGTCCCGGCACATCATCCTCGCGCAATCGGCCTGCACCGCCGCCGCGTTGCGCGCATGGACGGACTTGCTCGGAGAAAAGCTTGCCGATGATGGCATTTTGATCGCCCAGGGTGAAAAGCTGGATGTCTTCGAGCGCGGGGCAGCCTTCATCGCTCGCGCGCTGGCGGAAGAGAATCGCGTCACTGTCCTAGTCGATTCCATCAATTTGTCGGCTTTGAATCCGTGCTCATCGGAGCGTTGGGATGCAGCGGTGGCCATGCTGATCTTGGCAGTTCCCGAGGTGCGCTGGGTGTTTGGGGTGGCGAACGGTGATGCCGCGAAACTCGACGATTTTCGGAAGGCCCACGGTCTCGCTAGGCTTTTTCTTCCCTACTGGAGCGATCTCTTTGATGGCGTGGGCTTGCGCGACCTAGTCCGTGCCTCCGCCCTCAAGGGTCCGGATTCCTGCACGGCCTATTTACCCAAACGGGTCCAGCACGCCTTGGCACTTGACGAGGAAAAGTCCTATACCTGTCTCCATGCCTACGCCACCTACCGCTTTGGCTACCGGTCGATGGCCGCGGACAGCTTCGCCGTCGCCAGGCTCTTTCTCAGCGACGCCACGAGGCCCGAGTGTTCCGGCATTGAAATGTGGAATCTTATTCTCGAGGACATATACCTAAACTTCGCGGACGGCGAACGCGGGACTTCCGAACTCGACAGAAATCCTCAGTCCAAACAATTTAAAGGAAGGGCCATGGAATGGCCACGTCTGGAAGAAGCGGAACACCGCATTTTCATCACTTCAGGGCATCATGATGACCCGGCAAAATGGGCCAGGAACGAAGCCTATATCGCTCAGCAGCAAGCATCGCCCACACCTCAAGGAAAGCCTCGACACATTCGCCTGCTGCACAAGCCATATGCGGGAATTTTTCGAATTTGGGAAGGGTCGGGCCTGATGCACAAGCTGCAATGGACGGATCTTCCGACCGGCCAGACGTATCGAGGCTTTGCCGACAAGTTCATCTGGCCACCATCGAAAGAGAGTTGTATGGGGAACGAAAATGGTCACAGCAGTCCCGGAGCATTGCTGGTCATCGCGGAGGCACTCATTGCCCGTGCGGAAAAGTCACTGTCCGATGTGACTTCGGTCGAAGAAGCTCTCCGCGGTGCGGTCCTCGCGAACGACGCCTTGGAATTACTCGGCTGTCGCACCCCGACAGTGGCGATGGAAGCCCTTCGCCTGAAGCATCATTTTGAAGTGCTGGCGGAATGTCACTTTTCGGGTGTCGAACACCACATTCAGCTCGAAGGACGTTTGGCGGAAATTCACCGCGATGTGCAGGCCATCGGCCAGTGGTTTGGTCACGACCAGCGGGTAACGGCTGAGCTGAATGCAGAAATGCAGATTCTGCTCGATCTGGTGCGGGTTTTTCGCGAGTTCGGCCAGTTCGACGAGGAAAATATTTGCATGCGGCAGGTGCGGGACCTCGATCGCCGGCTCTGGTATCGCGACGGGGGACTGGTGGAGGCGCTAAGTTATCCTGTCCGCTGGTATGTGGAATTCTTGTTGGGATCCACTCTCCGCTTTGTCATCGCAATGGTCGTGTGGATTTTCGTTTTGACCGGCCTGTTTGCCGCCACAGGCATAGCATGGCCTGCATGCTTGGAGGCAACCTTTAGCTCCTTTATTGGCATTCAACCCCCAACGCAAGATCATCACAACCTTCCCATTACCATACTGGCAATGGTTTCCGGGGCTGGCCACCTCGGCATTTTGATTTCGCACCTCTACACCATGGTTAGCAGAAAATAACACCACTCGCAAAATGACTCTCGTTGCTTCGGTTCTGGGCGTAATCGGAATAATTCTATTCCTCTGCATCCACGCGATGTTAACTCTGTGGGGACTTTATCCTCCAGATACGAGTGCATCGAAGGATGCTGACAAGCCGGATCCCTGGAGATTACTGAAGCTTGCCGCAAGCATTCGCGACGCGACGAAGCAGACTCTGGAAGGTCAAAAGCTGGAGAGGCGTACAAAGTAGAGCGTTCGATGGAACCAGAGGAGATCCTTCGTATCGCGATTCGAACGCGCGTTCATTTAACTGCTGCGTTTCTTGGTTTCGTGGCGCTCCTGGTCATCTGCGGAACCGTGATCACCTGCACCTACATCGATGCGACGCACCCCAAAAAAGAAATAACCAAAACCGAGCAGGCGAATCAGGCACCGGGAGCCGACGAGGGGAGGTCGTCGCCGACCACTTCGCAATAGTGGCGGAATTCAGTGCAGTTCTGCTCCCAAAAACGATTGGTATTGCCCTTCACGCCGATGCCGATGATGGCGCGGTTGGTCTGCTTCACTTTCTGGGCGAGTGCGATGTAGTCGCTATCGCCCGCAATGATAATGACGGTATGAACGTGCGGGAAGCGATAGAGGTCTTCGAGTGCGTCGAGCGAAAGGCGGATGTCGGCCCCGTTTTTGCCGCTGTGCCCTTTCGGGAAAATTTGCACCAAGTCGAAGCCCGCGACATTGAGGTCCTCGCGGTATGAACCGAGCCAGTCCCAATCCGCATACGCGCGAGTGATCGCCACCCGGCCAAAGCCGCGCGCGAATTCGAGCAGCTTCGAGAGGTTCACGAGGCGCGGCTGTTTCCGATAACGATCGCGCGGATCGTTGATGCTCTGGCCGGCCTGGTCGCAGAGCGCAAGGTGGATGTTCTCGAAGTCGAGATAGACAGCAACGGTCCGATGATCGGTTGAAGTCATGGAGTGCTTTTGAGGCGAACACTTTGGGGGCTTTTTGCGTAAAAACCCAAGGAGAATTTTTCGCGCGCATTGCCTACTCCAAAGTAAATCGGGCGCAGCAAATCTGTCCACCCGATGCCACATGCAGCAAGACTACAACACCGACCATCGCAGGTACTACTTTGTTTTGGTTTGTGCCCGAGTGTTCCGGTATGTTCGGACATGCCAGCGAAAAAGCAGCCGGAGGAGCAGCCCTCCACCCCACCAAGGGCCTCCCCTGAGCCCTCCACACGTCAGCCCAAACCCGGCCCCGCCGTCGTGCTTCCCAAGGAGATTCGGATCGGGCTGAGCGTATTGCCGGAATTAGAACGTCCCAATCCAACCACCGTGGAACTCGCAAACCTGGCCGCCGTTCTTGGCCCACCTCTGAGCGGTGAGCGCGCGCTATGCCTCCTCTGGGAATGCGCCGTGCTTCGGTATCAAACGGCCGACGCCATCAAGGCTATCACGGAAAAACGAGATGCCCGGCTAAAAGAATTCCGCGACCTGCTCCGGAAGCAATTGGGGTTCGATCCGTACGATTACCCAAATGGTATTTCGCGCGAGAAGTTTCTCGGATTGATGATGCCCGGTGTTCCCGACAAATGGATTAACGGAAAACGAATCCGAACACGCGACGATGTTTGGCTCGAGTTCATTCGAGATTGCGAGCGCGACCGTCGCGTGCCCGGAAGCGACCACACGGAACGTAAATCCAGACGTATCCGCCCCGGCCGCGAAAGCATTCGTTCTGGCGAGAAAAACCGCTCGAACAGCATACCATCCCCCGAGCACATACTATCTCTTGCACGGCTTTTCGATCGATGGTTTTCCTCATACCCCTCTGGGCGCACACAGAGAAAAAGAAAAGCAAAAAGAAGTAATTGACGCTACTTTGAACGGCAGGCGTGGGAATTCTTGCTCGGATCGCGGGTGGTTTTCGGTTCATAGAACATAGAAAATCCGCGATTTGGGAATCCGCGCATTTTGTGCGGGAAGCGGAGACGGAATTGCGCTCACCGTGGGAATTTACATGCCCCGCGTGGGAACGGGGTGACTGAAGAGACCTGCTTTAATCAGCAGCTAGATGAACTCGCAATCTGCACCTCCACAGGCCGCCGAGACTTTGTTCTCGCGGCGACAATTGGCTGAACGCTGGAATGTCCACACCGAAACCGTGAAGCGATGGGAAGGCAAAGGACGGCTTCCCGCCGTCTGCTTGGGACCACGCCTCAAGCGGTACCGCCTCACCGACGTCCTGAAAATCGAAGCAGAGGGCCGCGTATGAATTCCTTGCCTGACGGCTGGACAACGAAGCCTTGTCCGCACTCGAACAAGTATATGGAAGCTCGTGATGCGGAAGGGCGCTTCTGGGACTACGTGCCATTCCCTCATAATCAGGCGCAATCGGTCGAAAGACGAGTACGCCTGATGGTGCGCGAATCTCTAAACGCAGGGGCATTCCCCGTCTCCGCGAAGGACCTTTTGCTTGAAAAAAAGTGGGATGCCGCAACGACAGCGTGGGCGCTGATCATAATGGTACATGGTATGCCGGTGGACGCAGGTTTTGCAAAGCGTGTAAAACGTATGGTGCGAGCATCACCGATGGCGGGAAAATTGGACAATCGCGTGAGACTGCTCCTTTGGGCACAAAAGCAGTGGGACCCAGAGGTCACGGCCGAGATTCTGATCTCGTTCGCCTTGGTCATGCGGGAGGAAGCAAAGAATGCACGAAGATAATTGTGTCCCCCGACGGCGAATTGCGGAGCAACTGCTGGGCGTCGAACTGAGTCCGGAGGGCTTTGCGCCTTGCCCAGGTCAAGACCTGCACACATCACCTAATGGCTCTCGCGATTTTCGCGTCACGCTGGATGGCGCGCCGACAGGATTCTGTTTCCACGCGGCTTGCTCGCCACGCGTCGAAGCCTTCAACGCGGAGCTTCGTCGTCGCATCGGCCGTGCTGAACATGGGGACCGGCCACCAGCAGAGCGATGCGAGGACGATGGAATACCGCCTGAACCTCAAGCGCCGAAGCGACCAAAGCGCCCACCATTCAACCCTGCGAAACTGGCGGAATTCGCTGCCCGCTGTCCACAGGCGGTTTCGCCCGAATGGCTGCGGCAACGTAGTCCGATTTGGATCCCGGTCTTTGGAAACCAAAGCCGCGAAACGGCCGAGCTGTTTCTTCACGCGCTTTTTCGCGCTGACGAGCGGGTCCTGGTATTTACGCGATACTGGTCCCAAGGGGACTTCCTCTGGCATTCGCGGACCGGAACATTTCGACTGGGAGAAGCTCAACAAGCCAAACCCGTGCCGAGCCCGCTGCCATCTGGAGGCCCGGAAGGCGTCTGGTATCTCTGTCAGCCCGTATCAGGCGAGTGGTGCGCAAACCCGTATACCTTCCATGCCGATGGACCGCCGCGGTACGGGCGACGACATGGCGGCTGTGTTGCAGCTTGGCGGCATCTCGTGCTCGAAAGCGATACTGCGGACGCCTCCTTGTGGCTGTCGGCCCTCGTGCAACTTCCGATCCCCTTGGTCGCCATCTACACCAGCGGCGGGAAGTCGATTCACGGGCTTGTCCGTGTCGATGCGCGGAGCAAGTGCGAATGGGACTCCCTCCGCAACGACCTCTTGCCTGTGCTTTGCCCGCTCGGTGCGGACCCTGCCGCCATGACAGCCGTGCGCCTCACACGGCTCCCTGGCATGCTCCGCCACGGCACACGCGGCAAAGATGGGAAGCCGCTCCGATATCCAAGGCCACGCATGCAGGAACTCGTGTGGCTGAACCCCGCGGCGCCAACCCGCCCAATTCTGGATTTAGTATGAGCGAGCCGAAATTGCCGCACGGGGATTCCGATTCGACCGCTGAAGGTGGAAACAAGCTGCCGGCGCCCTCAGACGCAACGCTACCCGACCAAATTCGGCAGCACGCCGCCGTGCTGGCGGAAGGGCTCGGTATCACGCCACCACCTGAGGCCGGAACCAAAATACCGATTGATATGACCTTGCCGCTCCAAACGCTGGGTCGCGAGCTCGGCCTTCTTGGCCGCGGCTCTGAACTCTTCCGTCAAGGCGAAGTGTTTGTGACGGTGGACTCGCGCAGCGGTGAAATCCGCCCGATCACTGCGGCGCGCCTTTGTTCTTGGATCGAGTCCGTAGCGTGGCCGATGCGGGTCACGCAACAGAAGTCAACTGGCGAATGGATCCCGCGCTATTCGCGTGTGACTAAAAATCTTGCCCAACTCATTTTAGAAACCGACGAATTTCGCCAGCAGGCCCGCGAGCTACGTGGCGTCAAATTGGTGCGATTGCCTGTGTGGCGTGAACCTGGGGATACACGATCGATTGAATTGCTTCCCGCGGGTTACGATAGTGCCACAGGATTTTACACAGCGGACACGCTCCCGTTTGACCCGGATTTGGACCCCAACGAGGCACACCGCTGGCTGAACGAAGAAATCCTCGCCCATTACCCTTGGGCGAACGAGTGGAGCAAGGCCGTACATTTCGCGGCGATGCTTTCCCCTTTTGTTCAACTGCTCCTGCCGTTGGGTTCAAAGCGGCTGATGGTAGTCTACAATGCCAACCAACCTGGTACTGGCAAGAGCACCCTCGCGCGCATGGCACTCTTTCCGGTACTCGGAGAGGTGCCCGCACAATCGGTTGATCACAATCCGGATGAGTTGCGCAAGATTCTCGACACCTGTGTTTTCGAGCGAAAGGAGGTCCTTTTTCTCGACGACTTGGGCAACTTGCGCTCTCGCGAACTGAACTCGTTTGTTACGTCTGGCCGATGGCGTGCGCGCGTACTCGGCAAATCGCAAACGATGGACGCGCCCGTCGACGCACAGATCTTCGTGACCGGAAACCAATTGGATGTGGGCCGCGATCTGGCACGCCGCGCCGCGGTCTGTGAGCTCTTCCTTTCGAGCGATCCACTGGCCCGCCGATTTCCGCTCGAAATTACAGATGAGTGGCTTTTGCTTCCGGAAACCCGAGCCAAGTTTCTCGCGGTCTTATGGGCTGCGATCCGGCATTGGTGCGATTCCGGGTCCCCGCGCGATCCTCAGGCGCACCGCCCCTCATTTGAGGCATTCACGAGCTTGGTCGGTTCGATCGTGTCTACCTTCAAGATGGGCACGCCATTCGCCGCGATCACGCTTGCCGCGGATGAGGAGGGCGATGCAATTAAAGACCTTCTGGCGGCCGCCGCTGCCCAGGTCGATACGGGTACTACCCGACACTTCCGCAATGGAGAATTGCGCGACCTCGCGGATTCAGATGGGCTCGCTGTGCTCGATCTGATCCTGCCCTACAAGACGCCGGACCCCGCCAAAGCGCTCGGCCAACGGCTCAAGAAAGGGGGCTGGATCGGTCGTGACGATTTGCGCGATACCCGTGGGCGCCGCTTCGAGTTTGGCCGGCGCAGAGGCAACCGCGGGGCGATCTACCCGGTAACGGTCTTCGAGGATTGAGATGGAATCGCAAAGAACCGGGTGCCACACTCCTCAGACTAACCCCGCTTTCTGGCAGGCTTGAAGAAAAGGTTTCTTAAGAAAGTTGCACTCGGCCCAAGGCGAATTACGAGCATTTTTCTTGATCTTATCGAGTAGTTGTTTAGGGGTCTTGCCAGCGTTCTGGCATTCATCGATCGCCTGCATCAGCCAGTATTTACCTTCGTTTTTTCCGCAGCACTTTGCTTTAAATCGCTCTTCGATTCCGAAGACCTCCTTCCACGTCTCGAGTTCCTCGTCTCGACCAGGGGCCTCAATATGAAGGTCGATGTCGGCCGGTGTGAGTTGGTCGACGTCGCCGACATTAAGATTAAGGCTAACCGAGATGCCGGAAGGAACAGTCGCGTAGCTGTAAAACGCTTTTCTTCGTGATCCCGGGCCTTTTTTATGAAGCGGGTCGGTATTCCAGGTCGGGTCCTTCTGTAGTTTGTAGCTCGAGTTACACTCGTGGCACATCGGCGCCAGGTTCTTGAAATTTACAGAGTTGAAGGGATATGTTCCTTTCGGTAGGTAGTGATCGTACGCTTCGCGCGGAGTATGATACTGGCCTTTGAGATCGCCATAGCCACAATAGGGACACTTGCCCTCATCGTTCTCCTTGACGAATTCCAGATAATGATCGTCCATCGACCCGATTTGATCCCTCACCGCCTTCAGTTTGATCACTTTCTCAAAAAGATTGGTACAGAAGGTCTTTAGCTGTTCTGCCAGGTCGGCATCCATGGTCTCGATCTCGTTGTAGGTCCCCGGCTGCTTCTTCGAGTCACCGGCGCAGAGTGACTCGATGTCGTTGTTGTGGTCATACCACTTGCGCACCTGGGCTCGCTGCGAAGCCGTCAGCTTTTTCTGGAAAAGCGCATCGATATTTTTTATGGGACCGTCGAGCCAGTCTTTTTCAATACTAGCGTCGTTCGCGATATCCTCGATAATCTCTCTCAATTTAGGGTGCAGAAGTTTCAGGGAGTATTTGCCGGTATTCCGGCACCAGACTTTCTTCACCAAGTGATCCAGGTAAGTCTGAAAACGCTCGATGCTATGATTGATGTAGCGGTAGTTGAAGAGCATCGTGGATTACTGTCCTTCCTTGCGCCGGATTGCCTGATTGACGAAAAGCACCTTCTCTACGGAGTCCCCTAATTCGGTGCCTGCTTCATGAATGAGTTCGTCGGGGTCTTCACCGCTCTCCAATCGCTGGCGCAATTTGTTGATTTTCGCCATGGCAAAATCGCCGATCGTTTCCGTCTGGCCGAAGACTTTCATGGTAATCGCATTAGCGGAAGCGCCGAATGTTTCAAAGTCGGGACGGCTCCAGCTCACCTCGCGGGTTTCCTGGTTCTTGGCGAAGACCAGGACGTTCTCCCGCCGACAGTCGGAGATGATGAATGGCGAATGCGAGGTGAGCAGCACTTCACGCATGACTCTGCGGGTGGTTTCGTCAGCTTCTATGGCATGACGTAGCGTGGAGATGTAGGCCGCCCGCCAATCGGGGTTGAGGTGGGTTTCGGGTTCATCGAGAAGGAACAAGGCAGGCTCGTGGCGGAACAGCAGACAGAGGCCGATCGTATGAACGAGTTGATGTTCGCCGTCTGAAAGTGCCTTGCTGTAGAGTTTTTCGGTCACTCCATCCTTCACGATCTCGAAGTCCTTAAAGCGCATGATCCGTTCGTGCGACGCGGGCATAGGGATGGTCTCGTTCACGTAGAGACTGCCGGACTGATACAGTTCGGCCTTCGTTTCATCGCTCACCTGGTAGTGGTTCAGCGTTAGCAGCGTCTGGAGCGATTGGAAGAGGTTCAACGCCGATTTGGCCTTGCTGAGTTCTTCGGACTCGCCTGAGGCATCGCCGAAGTGGACCTGGAAGGAGTCTCTGGTCGCCTCGTCCACCCAGTAGTCGAGATAGAGATCAAAGCCCCCGCCGTCCGGGTAAGCCGAATCGTCCGAGTAGTGGGTGCTTGAGCATTTGATCAGCTTGTCGATCAGCCTGAGTTGAAGCTCATCCTTTTCGTTGAAGTGGCCGGCGAGTTTGTCGGTCAGCTCCACCGTGTTCTTGGTGGGATCTTTCTGCTCTTCGGGACTCATCGATTCGAGCCGCTCGGCAGCCAGGGGCAGCCGATGGTGGCGGCGGATGATGAGACGAAAACGTCGGATTCCGCGCAGTCCGATCTTTTCGGCGAAGACTTTGGTCACGGCCTCGCTGGGGAAGAGGAAATGGCACAGCAGGATCGCCTGACTGAATTGGTCATCCAGGTAGATCATCCTTCCTTCCGGTCGGCCGTCGTAGGGCAGGTCCTTGGTGACATGGTCGCGATATTCATCGAAGTGGATGAAGCGCATCTTGAAGAACGGGAGACTCAGAATCTCGTTATGGCCGGACGAGTAGCCGAGAATGTATTTTGGGAGGTATGATTTCACCTCCTGACGGCTGAGTTCCGCGCCGGCTTCTTCGGAAACCGGGAAGCCCGCGCTGTAGCGAATTACCGGGCGCTGACCCGCCTCCTTGGTGATGCGGATGTGCGCGACGAGATGGCCCTTGTAATAGGCGATCACGTTTTCCCTTTTGGCGGCGTTGTCCGGGATCAGGTATTCCAGTTCAAAGGCGTCCGGCGTGCACAACTCAGCCCGGAAGCCGTCCGGATTCGTCTCCTCGTCGAACTCGAAGCGGTCGGGGCGGTAGTCCAGATAGATGCACTCGATGTGGTAGAAAATCGCGGCGAGGGCTTCGAGGACGTTAGATTTGCCGCTGCCGTTGCGACCGGCAAGGCAGTAGGGGTGAAACTCATCGAAACGGTCACGGTCCCATTCCCGGAGGAAATGCATCTCGAACCCGGCGGCGAGGCTGCGGAACGGAACGTTGAACTTCAGACGGAGCAGCTTCATGCGCGCGGGGCGAAGACGATCTCCCGGCTCTCGTTGTCGAACTGCTGCTCAAGGATTCCCTCTTCGAGATACTCGAAGAGCTTGCGTCTCACGTCTTCATAAGTCGCTTCGGGCATGTCGTTATGGACCTTCTCCATAATCTCGGTGCAGTTGAACGGCGGGCGAAGCACCTGACTGAGTGTCCGATACTTGAAGTAATCCTCGGACCATGGAATGGAATCTCCCGGCCCGAAGTCGAGTGTCTCCTCAAATGCCTTCATCTGCGCCTCGATCTCTGGCGGTGCGATGAAGGCACCGGGGCGTCTGTATTTGCCTTGGACAACTACCGGTTCCGGAACTTTGCCGATCGCTACAGGTTCCGCCTCGTCTTCAAGTTTGAGCCGACTGAGGTCCAGCTCACCTCGGAAGGCGCGCTGTTGGATAGCCATGAAGAGTTTTTCGGCAAATAGGGCACTCTTCACTTTCTCCGCGTGACCTTCTTGAGTCTTATTGTAGAGGAGTGCAAAGCGATCACGAAGCTCGGGAGGAGGCAGCAAAATGGAGGTTTCTTTGATCTGCTTGATATTGAGTGTTGGCTGTCCGGCCACACGGCGTTCACCTCTAAAATATTGCTGAACCGCTGGAGTCCGAATTTGCTGTAGAACAAACTCCGCCGGAATTCCCGGCCGCAGTCTCACCCTAGCCACCGCTCGCGCGATATTGGCTCCGGCCCATTCCTTTGGTGCGATGCATGAAACCCCGATGGTGTAGCCGACGCAACCGATCAGAAGCTCACCCCCAACAAGGCGTGAACGTCCATATGTAGCATCGATTCCCGGATCAATCCGTTTCGTCCTCTGAAGTTGAGGATCGGGGTTTGCGAGGTCGGCTAATCTAATTAGGACAATACCCCCCGGATGTTCAGCGCCTGGCTGAACTACGCCATAATTGATGGTATCTCCTTCGGTCACCAAATTGCCGAGTAATTCGGACGGCCATCCTTTCGGATTCGTTGCAGGATCACCGAACATCTGGATGAAAACGGATTGTAGGAACTTTTCCGTGAGTTGGAGGGATTCCTGCCGCTGACGACGAAGCGCACCGGCCTTGTCGAGCACCGCGGCGATTCTCTTCTGTTCGTCGAGGGGCGGGAAAGGAATATCGATGTCCAGAAAGTCTTCCCGACTGATGCTGCGTCTGCGCGCGACGGCACCGCGCATTCTGGAAGCATAAATTCCTCTGGCCTCTCCGGAACGAAGGTATCCTTGAACGAAAGGTATGTGGGTCTCGGTGGGCCTCTTGAGCTTCCAGATACCGTAGGCAGGGCTGACCACGGCGGCTGGGTATCTGGTTTGGAAGCCAAGCACTCCCTCATCAATTGGGAAACCGACAACAAGTTCGTTAGCGTACACAACTCGATAGCTTGAAGTGTCACTACTCGCGACCCGCTTCTTAAACTTCGCCGATTGGTCCACGAGACCCTCGTGCATGGTTATTGACAAGATCGGGTATTCGTTCGAGCCACCGCGATCGAATCCAGAAGGAGCAAGCAAGTCCCCAAGTTTCTCGATTTTCCAACTCATCCTAGAATCCCCTCCAGCTCTGCGATTCCTTGCTGAATCTTGTCCTCCAGTGTCTTCATCTTTTGGAGGATTACTTTCGGCTCTTCATGGACCGTTTCGTCGTGTTCTACTTCGCTGTAGCGGTTGAAGGATAGGTCGTAGGACTTGTCGCGGATTTCCTGGGCGGGGACAAAGAAGTGGTTGGCTTTGCGGTCGTTGGCCTGCTGTGGGTCGCGGGCGCGCCATTGAGCCACTACGTCGGGGAGCTGGCTGCTGCCGATCCGCTGGCGCTTGTCGTCGAGAGAGAACCCATCGTTTTCGAGTTGGTAGAACCAGGTGTTCTCTGTCTTGCCTCCCCGAGTGAAGACGAGGATTGCGGTGGCAACTCCAGCGTAGGGCTTAAAGACGCCGCTCGGCAGAGAGATGACCGCCTTCAACTCGCCTTCCTCGACAAGTTTCTTCCGCGCGTCGACGTACGCACCGCTGGAGCCGAAAAGCACACCCTGCGGGATAATGATACCGGCGGTGCCGCCGGTCTTGAGCAGGGTGAAGATGCGCTCGGTGAAAAGCAGCTCGGTCTTGGTGGTGTTGAGCTGAAGACTTTCGTTGATGTCGCCCTTGTCTATGCTGCCGGTGAATGGCGGATTGGCCATGACAATGTCGTATTCCGACTCCTCGGCGAAGCTCTTGCTGAGCGTGTCCTGGTAATCGACTTTGGGATTGTCGATGCCATGCATCATGAGGTTCATGAGGGCCAGGCGGACCATGGTGCTGTCGAAGTCGTAGCCGTGGAGGTTCTGCTCCAGGATGTCCTTGTTGTCCTGAGTGAGCAGGCCGCTGACGCTGGTGCGGATGAAGCCATCGTCATCGGGCGGGAAGGTCTGCCCTTCCTTGGCCTTCCTGATGGCGAGCTGGGTGACGATGTATTGGTAGGCGTCGAGCAGGAAGCCAGCGGTGCCGCAGGCCGGGTCGCAAATGCGGTGGCCCAGCTGGGGATTCACCAGTTCGCTGACGAGCTTGATGATGTGGCGCGGAGTGCGGAATTGGCCGTTCTTGCCCGCGCTGCTGATTTCATTGAGCAGCATTTCATAGACATCGCCCTGGATGTCCTGAAACAGATGGCCCTCCTCGCGGGCATCGCGCTCCATCTCGATGAAGATGTCTTCGATGATCTGGATCGCACCTTGAAGCAGATTGGCACTCGGGATGATGAAGACGGCATTGGCCATGTGCCGGGTGAAGGTGCTGCCATCGCCGTTGATATCCTTGATGAACGGGAAAACCTTCTGCTGGACGTGGGGCAGCATGAGTTCCGCCTTCAGCTCCTTGAAGTGGCTCCAGCGGAGTGTGGATTTGTCGATGGCGACACGCTTACGCTCCTCACTTAACTCTTTCTCCCGTGCTTTCGTTTGCTCTGGTGTCTCTCCTTCCTTCGGTTTCGCCAGTTCATCGAGCCTCGCCCTGTCTTGAGGCTGGAACCAGTCACCCACGAAGCGAGATGTGTAGGTGTCACCGGTGAACTCGGCGTCCTGCTGTCGCTTGAGATCGAGTTCGTCGATCTGTTTCATGAAGAGCAGATAGGTGATCTGCTCGATGGCCGAGAGCGGATTGGAAATACCGCCCGACCAGAAACGGTCCCAGAGTTTGTCGATGAGCGCTTTGAGTTTGGCGTTGAGCTGGAGCATATCAGGCGGCGATTCGTTCGGTGAGGGCGAGGATTTCGTTGATTTGCGCAGGCGAAAACACGCCGCGAACCCCACTGGGATGGATGATGGTGAAAGGTGACTGGATGAGGTCGCGCTTCTCGACGCAGCCGCGATCAATCAAGAAATCGCGAAGGAGACTGAGGAACTGGAGCTGGTGGCTGGTGAGAGTCGGATGCTCGGCGATGAACTGATCGATCGACCGGGAGACGGTGTCCGGGAAGCTCTCCAAAAGCTCGATGCCAAGAATGTGGCGGATGAAGCGGATGAACGGTGCGCGCTGGTGATGATAGACGCGACGCAGAAGCTGAAGAGTGATGTGCGGATGTTCGTCGTGAAGCTGGATGGCGAGCGCCTCGGCTTCCTCTTCGGTGACGGCAGCTCCATCGCGAATTTTCTGGAGGATAGGGTTGCTGGCGGTGAGTTCGTTCACCTTTTGCTCCACCAACTGCCGATACTGCGCGATGCTGAGTGACTCGTGCTCGGGACCGAATTCGACGTATTCCTTGGATTGGAGAATGTCGGCGAAATTGAACTTGGCGGGGCCGGTGCTGGTGTCGCGGCCATCGCGATAATGCATCAGCGGCGCCAGTCTCTCGGTCAGATGATCGAACCCTTGGTCAGTGATGGTCGCCCAGTAGTGGTTGGTCTGGGCCTTCTGGATCAGTCCGGCTTCCTGGGCGACGACGTTCACCGAGAGGGGTAACTGGCTGATCTGCGCGGTGAGGTTCTGGGTGAGGACCGCGTATTTGTCTTTGTCTCCCTTGAGGTGAGCGAGCGAGGCTTCCAGAACGTCCTTTTCAAAGCGCATGGCTTTGAAGTCGGCCTGTGAGACGACGCGGAAGAGCGGTTGGATGGCGTGGCGCAGAAAGGCGATATTCTCGGCGGTCAGTGGCGCCCAAAATTCTTGCGACTGGCATCGCGCGAGGCTGACTTGGGCTTCCATGATGGTCACAGACTTCGCCGGCAGGTCTGCGATCTGAGCGCGGAGAGCGGCGCTCTCTTTCGCAGCAATGGTGGGGTGCGCGAGTGCCTGAGCGGCTTCCACTTTGTCGATGCGAATGCCAGCGAAGCGAACCGGAAGCGGGATCTGGGGCTTTGGCTCCTTACCTTTTGGCGTGAGCTTGAAATAATCGAAGTTGTCCCAGCAATCGATGACTTGGAAAACGTCCTTCTCGGGACACCACGCTTTGATCTTGTTCCATTCCAACAGGCGGGTGCCGCGGCCAATCATCTGCCAGAACTTGGTGTAGGAGAAGACGGGCTTGGCGAAGACGAGATTGACGATCTCACGGACGTCGATGCCGGTATCGAGCATGTCCACGCTGATAGCGACGCGGGGCATGTCGCTGCGGGTGAACTGGTCGAGCAGGCCACCCTTGCCATAGACGCGGGAATCATCGGAGACCATGACCTTGGCGAGTTCGCCTTTGTATTCCGGATACAGGGAATCGAAGATCCGCTCGATGCGGCGGGCATGGGCAATGGAGATGCAGAAGAAGATGGTCTTGCCGGGGAGAACGCCGTTTGGGTCTTTGATGGATTCCTCCATGAACTCCTTCACGATCAAGGCGTTCGTGGCGTGATTCGTGACGGTCTTTTCCAGATCCGTGCCGTCGAAGACGATCTCCTCGATGTCTTTGCCTTCCAGGATGAGCTTCTTCTGATCCTCCAGGGTGATGGTGCGCTTGCTGATGCCTTCGTCCTGAAACTTGGTTCTGATCTTCAGCACGCGGAAGTCGCAGAGATAGGGCGGGACGTGATTGATGGCCTCGTCGTAGGAGAAGGCAAAGCTGGGGCGGCCGTCTTCGCAATTGAAGAGCGCGAAGGTGTTGTGATCGATGATATCCCGTGGCGTTGCGGTAAGTCCGAGCCTGATGGCATTGAAGTAATCGAGGACTTCGCCGTAGGTGTTGTAGATGGACCGGTGGCTCTCATCGACGACGATGAGGTCGAAGAAGTGTGGGGAGAGAGAGTTCTCCTCGTCGCGAACGATGTTGAGCATCGTCGGGTAAGTGCCGACGTAGATGCGGCGGTCGGTGGCGATACTCTTTTCACCGAGTTCCGGCCATCGAGGCTCATCGGGAATGTGCTCTTTGAAGGCGTCGAGTGCCTGGCCGCGTAGAGCGATCCGATCGACGAGGAAGAGAACACGCTGCACATGACCAGCACGCATGAGAGCGTCCACAAGGGCGATGCAGGTGCGGGTTTTGCCCGTCCCAGTGGCCATGACGAGGAGGAAGTGGCGACGATTTTGAGCGATGCCCTCCATGACGGCACGTATGGCCTGGAGCTGGTAGTCGCGCCCGGCGATGGTGGTGTTGATCAGCTCATCGGTGAGAGGCTTTTTATGCTTCCGAATGAAGAGCAGCCGTTCGAGGTCCTGCCGCGTGGGAAAACCGTGAACCTTTTGCGGAGGAGCTTCGCCGAGGTTCCAGCAGAAGATTTCGTGACCGTTGGTGTAGAAACAAAAGGGCAAGTCGCCGCCGTGCTGCGCCTGGATGTTGAGGCAGTATTGTTTGGCTTGCTCCCGACCCAGTTCGGCGTCCTTGGATGATTTCTTCGCTTCGACGACGGCAATGGGTTTGCCGTTTTTGCCGAGAAGGACGTAGTCGCTGAACTCGCGGGAGGCGTAGGCGGCAGCAGATTCACTCACTGCCGATTTGTCTTTTTGGAATACGAAAAACTCCTCAAGCACCTGAGTTCGATCAGCGACATTCCACCCCGCCTGTTGGAGGCGGAGGTCGATGATATCTCTTCTTGTGGCGGACTCGGAGGGCATCGCTGGACTTCAGTCTGCAAAATAGCACGAGCAAACGTCGAGTTGGAGATGGGATGACGCGATTACACGCGCATCGCCGTCCCGATCGGCTTGTTGAAGCCGGAGACCTACGACCTTACACGGATCCTTCTTCGTCGGCTCAAGAACGGCATCCATGCGGCGCAGGACGCACATGGGCAGGATCACGTCGGGGTATTTGCCGCGCTTGAACAGGTCGCGGAGAACGTCATCGGCGATCCCCCAGATGAAGGAGACGATTTTGTTGTGGGTTGCTTGATCCATGATCCTCGGGGAAGGGCGGCAGATTTAGCGCACCGCAAATACTGTGGCGATGAAAACCATGTTTCTGCACCTGCCAACGTGGGGCTTCCGATTTATCAACTGCCACGACCGCCGCCTATCACGCACGAAGCTGACAATGGCGAGGATCTTGTCGACATTGCGTTGAGCTTTCCCGGTCCCCTTTCCCCCTTCATTTGCGGTGCAACCGAAAGACCAGCATGGCACGCCACCTTCCAGACCGCAGACGCACGAGGAAGAAACGGAGCATCGCACGGGACATTCGAAGTCGCAGTGTCCCCGAAAAATCACCACCATGGTAAAAGGAATCTATTAAATCACTGTTGCTAAGCAGGTTGCAAACAGACCCCCAAGTGAGGCTGTGAGATTTTCAAAAACGAATGTCCCATTGGGAGATCAGTCGTCGCTCGCGATTCGATGGGACAATTTCCGCGCCAATGTCCCATGCGATGTCCCGCTTTGCTCGAAGGGGGTCCTCGCCACCGATTCCGCACGGCGACTCATCCGAATGGACAAAGGGCACAACCCCACACGCGACGTCACCCCTGAAACCTGATGAATCCTTGTTTTGTGGTCTTGTGGTGTTCGTTCCGATGAAAGGAGAGAGGGGAGGAGGCGAGAGTAAACAGCGAGCCAGCATGCGAAGTAGCATCGGGAACCGGACTCAAAGGCCACAAGGCCACAAACCAAGGAAAATAGCGGAGTCGCTGGCGATCCGATTGACCACGAGAACATCTTGCCGAGTGGTCGCAAAACGAAAATCGCAACACCTTGCTGTGGGAACTGATTCGTTACTCTGCTGGCCCTCAAGATTGCATGACAATTGCAAAATCGTGATTTTTCGCCTGCATAGTCCAAGGCCATTTTTCGTCGTAACTCCCTCGTGTTGAGGGAGTGGCTGGGGGGAGAATCGAACTCCCGACACGAGGATTTTCAGTCCTCTGCTCTGCCAACTGAGCTACCCAGCCGTTTGCGAGGGCGAGCACAATTCCCGGCTCGCACCCGATTGGCAAGCGATTTTTCAAAATCGTCTGCATTTCTTTTTTACGAACTCGATCTTTGTCGGATCCCGTTCGATCGCGCTTCGCTTTGTCGGCTCCTCCGGGAAGTATTTCCGAATTGTCGAACGCGAGGCGTCACATGGCGCCGGGTAGGGATGGCGCGCCGCGCCGTCCTCCGTTGGCTATCATTTCAGGACAGGCTTTGTAGGGCGCAATCTTCGCCGCCTTCCCACTGTGCGGCGGCCAGGACGGCCGTCCTACAAACGATGTCGCAGAGCGACGCTCCAAACGAATGTGGCGCTGCGCGCGTTGACTCCGGTCGGCGACCTGGAGATCGCCGCTCCCAGGAGCGCCATCGGTGGCGGCACCAGTGGCACGCGGAGGCTCGGGACTATCATTGCGCTCGGCGAGAATGACTCACGCTGACTCACGCTCCGCCCGGCAGGGACCGGCACCGACGAAGCGGCACCTTCCCCAAGCCGGGCGGAATCGAAGCGATTTCGATGAACCGTCTACTGCGTGAACTTCTTGGTCACCACCGTGCGGAAGCGATACATCGGTTCCACGGATTGCTTGTCCGGATTGAAGGTCGGAACGTTCCCTGGACTGAAGCGCGCATCGGCCGGATCGATGTAGCGCTCGATGGTAGCCGACCCGCGGTATTCAGCGAGAACGGCATCCTTGCCTTCATACCACTGCAGCGGATGGCCGGGCGTTTGCCGCAGGGTCTGCACCTTCATGTGCACCGTAAAGGTGTTCGATTTGGTAGTGATGCGCGGATACAGATCCACGTAGGGCTTCTCGCGCTCATTGTCGCCGGTGAGATCACCCCAGAGGGACCACCATTTTTGCATCGTGGTCGTCTCATCGGTGGGGTTTCCCGCATACTTCACAGCCGTGCCATCCTTCGGGTAAAGCCAGCGTTCACAGATTTGCGAAGCGACCTTGAAGAAGCCCACATCGGGGTTGCCGGGCTGCGCATCGAAGTATCCATCAAACGCCTTGATCGTTTCGTCGCGATCCAGACGCAGACGGAAGTTCACCGTCAACGGGGTGCCCGCCGGTTGGCCGGTCTTGTAAGTCAGATAGTTGGCGTTGGCCCCTCCCTGCGAGTAACCGCTGCTGACCGCGGTGACGCGCAGAGGATACAACGCACCACGCAAGGCGGTGGAGCGACGGATGTAGTCGAACGGCACAATGCGATAATTGAGGTTCACCTTTCCGGCGGTCGAGAAAGGCTCGCTGATCGGATAAGGTTCAACGACCGGCGTCGAGAAAAGATCGAGGAGATAGTGGTCTTTCGGCTCCTTGATATTGCCCGGATGATCAGGTCCCGCCGTATTCGGGCTGAAGGCCAGCGTCGTCCAGTCCAGGCCACCCCTGCCGCCATTGGTCGGATAGGAGGGCAGCGAGCCAAACATGGCCGGCGAAGGCATTTGACGGCTGGGCGACGTGAAGACATTGCCCGGCGCCTGGTAGGATTGGGTACCGGTGAAGTAAGGAATCGGATAAACGTACTGCTGGATATTGGAGTCCCAGTAGCGGTAGATCACGTTTCCTTCGTCCTGCTTGTTGCAGAACGGACCATCGGGGAAATCACCCAGGCCGGTATCGAAGTCGCCCCAATTGATTCCACCGCCTTGGGGTTCCCGCCGCTTGAGGCCATTCACGCCCGCGGTAGCGCCGAGGTTCGTTCCCCCGCCCCATGGCAGATTACCGAACGCGCGCGTGGGCTGCATCTTCAGCCCCGCATTTCCCAGGAAGATGTGGTTGCCGAGAGTGGCTTCCTTGGTGGAGTCAGTCGACACGGCATACACCGCCGCCGGCGCACCACCCTGGCCAGTCGATCCGCCGACCAACGGAACGACATTTCCCACGGGGAAGTAAGGATTGCCGTCTCCCCCGCGCAAGACGCAAGCGCGGGAATAGCCCTTGTAGTAATCCGGATGCGGTTGGAATTCCGCCGACGGAACGTTAGAGGAAATCGCGGCGATGCGCAGGTCCCCGCCCGTTGTCGAATCCGCACCATGCATCGGGGCCTGAGCGGTGTTGTTGCCATCCCAATAGAGCAGGCTGCGGATGGTATCTCCCGGCTGAACGATGTTCCGCCAGCGATCTCCATACCAACCGGGGTCAACCGGGCTGCCACTCCCGTTGGTGTGCGGATTGTAACTATCACCGCCATTGACGCTCACCCAGGCATTTCGGGTCGCGAAGGACCACGATGCCTGCAGGCTAGTTTCGAAATTCGCCGCGCCACGATAAGCACTCTGGATGGGGAAACGAGCGCCTACCGCCATATTGGAAAAGAAGCAGCCATTGCCGGTCCAGTACCAAGCCCGCATGCCCGGGCCGCCCGGGTTAGCCGCGTTGGGCGCCGTGCCGAAGTTGGCGGTATCGCCGGACTTAATCGAAAGCCATGTCGAGACGTCCGGCGTCGGCGGCGGTTGAGCCGGCTTGGGTGAAGCATCCTTCACGACGGCGGCCAGCACCGGAGGCGCACCTTGGGGCAAGGGCCACGGGGAAGTGCTGTCTGGAAAAGTCAGATTGATTGTTTGTAGGGCGGGCGAGACGGGATTCGTTGCGCTGCCTCCGTAATACAGTTTCACCGTAACCTTTCCTCCCTGGAAACCGAACCCGGGGAGTACGGTTGGGTCGAATCGCACCGCCCGCTGCGCGAGCGTCTGGAAAGGATAATATTCTTGAAACGTAGGGTTGGCCAAGGAATTAGTGTAATCTTTGTCTGTATAGGCGCCAGTGGTGCCATTGGTCATGTAGGTCTCGCCATAGTCTCCACCGGCTGACGGGTTGACTGGATTCGGCGCTGCAGTATTCAGCGGGGTATTAGGATCCCACTTAATCTTCCAAGGCCGGAGGGCCGTTCCTGCCCCTTGTAAGGTATGCGCAAAGCCTTCATAGCCTCCGTAGTTGCGTCCTCCCCACACGCTGCCTGGCGCCACGTGTATCGTCGTGCTCACTGGAGTCCCGACCGGAAAACCGAGAGGAGTATATGCCGTGGGTACATTGGGATTGACTGCCACGGCGAAATCATTCTGCCACGTCGCCTCGATCGAGATCTTCGGATCGTTATCCCCAGGAGCGGACTTTGGCGCGTACCCTTGCATCGGATCGAACATCGAAAAAAGCATAAACGCCCGTAGATACGCACCCAAATATTTTTTGTAATGTATGGAGTCGTTTATATTATCTTTCCCGACGGCTGCATAACGCCGGTACGGATTGGCAGGATCCCACCTCGACCACCCGAGATTCTGGGCAGATCCCTTCGGGATCAAGGGATTGGAGTTATCGGTGTTCGTATCGATGGTATCCATTAGCGGACCAGCATAATAGAAGACCAAGGATGCCTCACAAATGGTCGACATGCGGCCAAATCCCTTGGCCTGCACGCCATTCGCAGTAAAGAAGCTCGGCATCGAAGGCGGCACATAGCCGAGGGGCGCGAACTTGATCGTCTGGCCCGTACCAATCGACGTAGTCGTGTCCTGCGAATTCGCCAGGAGGATGTAATCGAAGATCTCGGTCAGGATTCCCTGCCGGTCGGAATCCGAATACTTATCGCTGAAGCTATTGCCATTTCCCGGAATTTTGCGCTTGGTCAAACCGGGTTCCGACGAATCGCCGTTTCCATAGAGATAGTTCAGAAGGAGGGAACTATTGCGGACGCGCTTCCAGTCGGGAGTGTAAAGGGTGCCAAAAAATTGCGCCCGCGGATGCGAGCCGTAGCCATCCGTCACGGGCTGCTGCGTCACCATACCGGTGCCCACTTCACGCCGCGTAAAGATATAGCGATAGGCCCCATTCTGCATCGCCGTCGCGTCGTTAATGCTATCTGGACGCGAACCCGTCGCATTCGCCGCACCGATGGTGGAGCAGAACAAAATGAGGTTGTCGTAAACGTTCAAGCCGCTCGCTTCGGTGCTGTTTTCCGCGCGGACCGGCCACGCCGTAATTCGAGGCTGGCCGAAGGCATTCAACTCAGGAGCCCGGCCCTGTGTCGTAATGAAAAAGCGCAGGCGATCGATCACTTGGGGCGAGATCGGTGAATAAGTACTGCCCGAAAGCTGCGCGTAGAGATTGTTCGTCTCCCGGACATAGGACGGACTGGTGGAAGGAATACCGGTGACGTGCGCCCCGTAAAGGAATTCATCCGGCGTGGCGTAGAGCCGATCCTGCTTGGGTTGCAATTCCAGGGTATTGTTGACATTCGGGTTGGGCGGCGTGGTGGGAGGAGCCGCACCGATGCCCGCGTAGGGATCCACGATCACGCGCTGGGTGCCGCCCTGGGTCGAGCCTTGGATGCCCTGCAGATTCTTGCTGGTGTAACGGGGAACAAGATCGTAAATCTGCTCCGAATTGACCAAGGTATCGAGAACCGGCGCCAGCGAGGTCGTCGCCGGATGGCCAGGGTAGCGCTGAAATTCGAACTGCAGCAATTGGCAGAGCGCCAAACCGCCGCTCGCTTGATTCGGCGCCGGGGTGCCAGTGGTTGTCGGGATGCCGTAGTCAAACTGCGTGTAAAACCGCGGCGTGTCCCAGAAAGAGCCCGCATATTGGGGAAGATTCTGCTTATAAGCCTGATTGAGCTGGGTGACATTTCGATCACTGAAGCCGGCCGCCGTGTTCAGGTTCAGCTTGCACGTCTCATCGTCGGTCCAGAAAGCGATGCGGCCAACGATCGGGTTTTGCGCGGTGGGCTGCTTGGCTGGGAGGGCGGAAGTGAAATCCGCAATATTGGTTCCGTTGGCGCCGGGAGTGGTCAGGGTACCATCCTGCAACACGTAAATCCATTTTACCGGCATGGGCAGCCGCTGGCTGTTATCGCCGCCCTGGGCATTCTTCGGGCCGACAACGCCATCGACCACACCGCTGGTATCGTAAGAAAAACCTTCGATGTCATTGGCCCAAGGGTCCGCCCCGCCGGCATTGTAAAGGAAGGCGTAAGCCCGGGGATCGATGACCGGAAACCGCGGGGTCGGCTGGCCATTGACATCCCGCACGATGACCGGAGCATTGAGATCCGTCCAAAGCGCCGGAGAGGTATCCCACGTCGACAAATAATCGGTCGTCGGACTGAATTGCGCCAGACTCTCACCGCCGCCGCTCGAGGTGGTTGTGACGATCATCTGGTCCGAGGAGTAGAGCTTGAAAAAGGCGTCCGCCGCGGAGGACTCGGTATAAGTGCCGCCGGCGTTGACGCCGTAGACGCGGATCATGCCCGGCTGGGAAGCCCAAACTTCATGTCCCATGCCTTGCGCATCGATGCCCCGGGTGGTGGCCGAAGAGATCTGCCCCATGACAATCTGCACGGCGGAGTCCGCCAATTGCCGCGTGGTGATGCCCGCGGCAAAGTTACGGGAGGCTTTCATCTCCGTATTGATGCTGCTGAAAAAGGCCACCGCGAGGCCGGAAATGATGACCAAAAAGCCCAGGACAATGACCAGGGCAACACCGGAAAGGGAATTCTTGGGATGTTTCATTTGTAATGGGGAGGTTACTTGGTCTGGATGCGGCTCCACTTGGAGCCACGGATGCTGACGTTGCTGGTGAAAATGCGATAGGTACAGCCGGCCTGGGTGAGATATTGCTCGAGCTTGTAAAGATCACCATCGCCCGGCTGGGGAGTATTGGGATCGTCTTCCAGACGGGTGGCGTCGGCGAACAGGTTGTTGTAGGTCCCATTGGTCACCACATCCATTCCCATCACCATTTCCGAGGGGGAACCGACGACCTGCCCGCCGTGAGATCCCTGTAACTGTTTTTGGGCACTGGAGCAGTAGCGATCCGCGAGCCTTTGCATGGACCGCTCGTCGAGCGCCACCATCGTGACCATGAGTACGGGCGGCAACTGGTTCTTTGGATTAATCGCCCCCGCGTCCGAGAGACCATTGGCGCCCGGATTAAGCGTCGATTGCGAATCGTAGATGTAATCCGGCGATAGCATCGAGGCCTGAACACCCAGCTTCGCCGCCCGCGAATCCTGATCCGCCTTGGAAAGCTTCGGTAGAATGATGAGGGTCAGGATATTCTCCGCCAGGACACGGACGGGACGATTCGCGCCTGTCAGACCGACGGTGAACCATTTATAGGTCTTGTCCGTCGGATCATAGAGCGACATTTTTTCCGACGGCTGCATGAACTCCATGAGGCGGGTGCGCCAGCGTTGCGGCACGTTGGCATTGTCAATGAACGTCGGGCGGTTGGGATCACCCCCGGCTTCCACGAAATAGCCCCATGTATTGAGCAGGTTATCCATGGTCCCCAAGTTGCTCGTATCCGTCACCACGCCGAACGGCGCCTGAAAGAACACCCCATGTCCCGGCCGGACGATATCGGGGGACGGAGATAGCCCAGTGAACGGTTGGGGCGGATTCGTCTGCAACGTATAGGAGGTGGACGAGTACATCGGGCCGGAAGCGAAGCGCAGATCCGCCACCCGGCCGTAATAAATAGGAACGAAATTATTGAAGGCCGTGCTGCCGACGTTTTTGTCGCGGATGTTGCCGTTTTTGTCGAGGTAGTCCCAGTTCGTGTTCAGCGTCGCCTGGGCCAGCTTGCGCGTCATGGATTCAAACCCATCGCGAGCCGATTGAAATTTCTCGATTTTCTCCGTGGCATGGCGCCAGGTCTGGCCGGTCTGGTTGGTCATGCCCACGAGCACGATCATGATGAGTCCGATGATCGCCGTGGAGACCATCAGTTCCACCAGCGTAAAGCCGGCCGGGAAACGGGAGGAAGTTTTCATAGGAGGGACTTAATCGTTGCGTCCGATCTGTGCCGAAAAGCTGCGCACCGAAAGCTGCTTCATCTTGGCATCCGTCGTATCGACCAACAGGTAGTTCGAGGCGCCCTGGTTGTGCCCCAGCGTGAGAGGCATGCAGCCGGGATTGTAAATCACCTGCACCGTTAACGTGACCATGCTTCGGCCATACGCATTGGCCGCGGTGGTAATATCAGCCTGCTGAATCCCGGGAAGAGTCGGCCAGGGCACAATCCGCGTATTGACCGTATAAACGATGTCGGCCGCCTCCGTCTGGCTCGGGGTGCTGGATTGGGTCACCACCTCGTTGCCTTGCTCATCGAAGTAACGCACCGATCGCGGGGCGCCCGAGACCGGATACACCATGGAGGTGAAAGGCAACTGCAAAGTCGGGTCCACATGCGCTACGTCGGTGAGAATATCGAAGTCCGATTGCTGGGCATCCTGGACGATGCGTTGGGCAATCTGCGCCGCGACCGAATTATCCATCGCCTGGCGAAACTGGTGAAGTCCCGCCGGGAGAAGTCCCAGAATGGCCACGAAGGCGAATGAAATGACACCGACAGCGAGCACTACCTCGACCAGCGAAAAACCGGACTGCCGCAGTCGTGCTATGAATTTACGGGGATGAGGGGAGTTTGGAGGAAACACAAGCGCAATGAATTTACTTTGTGATTACGGATTCATACCCCCCGATGCGCTTTTGACAATAAAAAAATTTAATTTTTATTAGTCCGGAAGTCGAGAGTTTTGCCACATCTCACTGCGGTTGCCAAGGGCATAGAGGCGTCCTTCGCTACACCAGTCCAGTGCTTACCGCCTCGAGTGAGTCGCCATCAGTTAAGGCCAGTTGCGGTAGGGAAGCCGCGCCGCGGCGTCCTTGGATCGACACCGCTGTCACAGAGGTTTCCTTAAAGAAAACGTCATCTGCTGTGATGGACGGCGCGGCGCGCCATCCCTACCCGGCCCTTCGTGAAGCCTCGCGCCCCACATCGCGTAAACACAACCTAATGCCCCGGCGCGGGGCTGCCGGCAGAAATGGCGATTGCAGAGCCGTCATCCGGGCCGCCACTTTCGACATGCGTTTCCCCTACCTGCGCGGCGGCGAATCGCTACCCTGCAAACCACGCCGCTGCAGTCACTATTCCTGCATTGGGCCAAGCGTTATCGGACGTCCCCCTAAGCCATCAGTTCCTTCACCAAGTTGCCGTGCACGTCAGTGAGGCGGAAATCACGTCCGGCGTAGCGATAGGTGAGTTTCTCGTGGTCGAACCCGAGGAGCCGCAGGATGGTCGCGTGCAGGTCGTGAACATGCACCGGGCTCTCCGCGGCGGCGAAACCGAAGGGATCGGTCGCACCGTGGACGTAACCGCCTTTCGCTCCCCCACCCGCCATCCACATGGTAAAGCCGTGATTGTTGTGGTCGCGGCCGTTCTTGACGTTCGCGTTGTTCGAACCCGGCGTCGGAATCTCCATGGTCGGCGTGCGGCCAAATTCGCCGCCCCAGATGACGAGCGTATCCTCGAGCATGCCACGTTGCTTGAGATCCTTCAAAAGTCCGGCAATCGCCTGGTCGCATTCGCCGGCGAGACGGCGATGATTCTTCTCCACTTCCTCGTGGCTATCCCACGGCTGCCCCTGCCCGTGCCACACCTGTACGAAGCGCACACCGCGCTCGATCAAGCGTCGCGCGATGAGCATCTGCCGGCCTTGCACGCCCTCACCGTAGAGTTCGCGGACGTGAGCGGGTTCCTTGGTGACATCGAAGGCATCTGCCGCATCCATCTGCATGCGGTAGGCCAATTCGAAGGATTGCACGCGGGCTTCGAGCTGCGCATCGTTTTGCCGCTGGCGCTGATGCTCGGCGTTCAACTGCTTGAGCAGGTCGAGTTGTTCGCGCTGCGTCTTCGTCGAGACGGAGTTATTGCGGATGTTCTC
>Ga0068855_100000552_pt1 | contig 45993 bp, 40 predicted proteins | sample KBSCornC52_FD_66592 | JGI IMG/M metagenome (GOLD analysis project Ga0068855, IMG submission 66592) | Corn rhizosphere microbial communities from Kellogg Biological Station, Michigan, USA - KBS Corn C5-2 | ecosystem: Host-associated > Plants > Roots > Rhizosphere > Soil ... | reverse complement strand
CCATATCCCTATGATCGTAAAATATATCCCTATATTTTACGGTCTTCACGATAGATTCCTTTGTCCTCTTTAATTTTTTCGATTGTTTTCCTTTTAACTAATCGATGCGTAACATGAGTGAGTCAAACAATTTACTAATGATAAACAAGATGCTTTTTTCTATCACCGCTTTTCGATTACCAGAAAACTGTTGATGAAAAGTGATAATTTTTCGTGATCTGTATCCGTTTTTTAATCCAATTGCAAACCATACGGTTCCTACTGGCTTTTTGAGCGATCCGCCTTTGGGGCCTGCTATGCCTGTAATTGCAATACTTATATCTGCGCAGCTGTTTTTTAAAGCTCCAGCAGCCATTTGTATAACAACATTTTTACTCACTGCGCCATATTGTGAAATTGTTTTTTGGAGCACTTGAAGGCATTCTGATTTGGCTAAATTGCTGTATACCACAAACCCTCTTTCAAACCATTTTGAGGAGCCGGAAACAGACGTAAAATAATAAGAAAGTCCGCCTCCAGTGCATGATTCAGCAGTGACTAACATTAATTTATGTTTTACTAAAATTTGCCCAATTTTTTTTATTTTTTGGGTAATAGTGATAGTATTGTTTTCTCCATCATTTACTAATTTCATGAAAGGATGTCCTCTATGTCATATGAAAATCATACGCCCATGATGCGGCAGTATTTGTCCATTAAGGCACAACATACGGATAAATTGGTATTTTACCGCATGGGAGATTTTTATGAATTATTTTATGACGATGCGAAACGCGCCTCTAAAATTCTTGATTTAACGCTTACGAAGAGAGGGCAATCGGGCGGTGAGCCTATCGCAATGGCTGGTGTGCCTTATCATTCAGCTGAACCTTATATTGCAAAATTAATCCGTGCGGGCCACTCCGTTGCGATATGTGAACAAATGAGCGATCCATCTTCAACCAAGGGATTAGTTGAAAGACAAGTGACTCGGATTATTACACCCGGTACCGCAACTGATGAAGCCTTATTGGAAGATAAAAAAGATAATTTATTGATGGCTGTTACGCAACATTCTAATGGTTTGGAATTTGGAATGGCAGTCTTAGATTTATCCGCAGGAAGATTTATATTATTGCAATGTGAAGGGCGTGAGAATTTTTTGAATGAATGTGAAAGATTAAATCCAGTAGAAATTTTAGTCAGCGAAGAGTGGAAAGAAAAAAATTTATTGTCTAAAAGAAAATGTATACGCTATAGAAATCCATGGGAATTTAATTTGCGATCGTGTGAAAAAATATTAACGCAGCATTTTCAATCGCAAGATCTTGCTGGTTTTGGATGTGACAATGTGAGTTTGGCGGTGATATCAGCAGGTGTATTGTTGCAATATGCAAAAGAAACTCAAAAAAATGCCTTAATACATATTCGCAGTATGAAAGTAGAAAAACGTGATGACATGCTGATATTAGATGAGCATACCCGTCGTAATCTCGAGTTGGATATGAACTTTCATGGAAACTCAGAAAACACGCTTTTTAGTGTATTAGATCATACTTCTACAACCATGGGGGGAAGATTGTTGCGGCGTTGGATTACTCAACCCATTAGACAACGAAAAATACTTAAAGAGCGTCAAATGCTTGTTGAAAATTTAATCAATCAGAATCATTTTCAAGAAGTACAAGTGCATTTAAAATCAGTGGGCGATATTGAAAGAATATTAACGAGAGTGGCATTAAAAACGGCAAGGCCGCGAGATTTAATACAATTACGTACTGCGCTACAAACATTTCCGTTATTAAAATCAACCTGCGAAAAAATAGGATTAACAAAAATTGGAACAAAAATTAATCTTTTTCCTGAATTACAACAACGTTTGGAAAAAGCGATTATTGAAAATCCACCAGTTTTGCTGCGAGAGGGCGGTGTCATTGCATCGGGATATAATCCTGAATTAGATGAATTGCGAACTTTAAGTCAAAATAGCGCTCAATATTTGATCGATTTAGAAATTCGTGAAAAAGCAAGGACTAACATTCCAACATTAAAAGTGGGATACAATCGTGTGTCGGGTTATTACATTGAGATCTCTCAAGCGCAATCTAAAAATGCACCGTCAGAATATATACGCCGGCAAACCTTAAAAAACGTAGAGCGATATATTACGCCTGAATTAAAAAATTTCGAAGATAAAGTTTTAAGCGCAAAGTCCAAAGCATTAACCATGGAAAAATATTTATATGAAAAACTATTGGAAGAGATGTTCCAAGATTTAAATTTATTACAAGAAACTGCGATGACATTGGCGGGACTAGATGTCATGACAACATTTGCGGAACGCGCCAAAACATTGCAATGGGTTTGTCCTGAGTTAACTAACAATGTTGAAATTATCATACACAAAGGTAGGCACCCTGTAATAGAAGAAGTGATGGAGAAAAAATCTGATGGACAATTTGTTCCAAATGATATTCTTTTATCGTTAGACAGAAGAATGTTAATCGTGACTGGGCCAAATATGGGGGGTAAATCGACGTATATGCGTCAAACTGCACTCATCACATTATTGGCGCATATGGGATCATTTGTGCCTGCTCAAAAAGCAGTAATAGGAAATATTGATAGAATTTTTACTCGAATTGGAGCTGCAGATGACTTGGCATCAGGCCGCTCTACATTTATGGTGGAAATGACAGAAACAGCGAATATATTGCACAATGCAACCGAAAATAGTTTGGTATTGATGGATGAAATTGGCCGCGGAACAAGTACATTTGATGGGTTGTCACTGGCGTGGGCATGTGCAGTTTATTTAACGCAAACTCTGAAACCTTTAACATTATTTGCAACTCATTATTTTGAGTTAACACATTTAAGTGAAGATCATCATGAAGTTCATAATGTTCATTTAGATGCTTTAGAGCATGGTGAAAATATTGTTTTTATGCACACCGTTCAAGAAGGTTTTGCGAGTAAAAGTTATGGTTTACAAGTGGCGCAATTAGCAGGTATTCCAAAATCAGTGATTCAAAAAGCAAGAGAAAAATTAGCACAATTGGAACAGCAAGATAATCACCTGTATACAGAAAATCAAAACCCTAAATTTGATGAGGATATCCATTCACAGAAATTGATGGAGTATATTGACAGTCTGCAACCTGATAAACTTTCTCCTAGAGAAGCGTTGGATGCAGTGTATAAGTTAAAAGAGTTCAAAGCCATCAATCAGTTTGCTAATATATTTATTTCCAATTCCAATGATGCCGAGTAACTCATGTTACGCATAATTGAGTTAAAAGGAAAACCATCGAAAAACGAAAACGAAGCCACCTCCGTGTGATCGTAAAAGACATCCTTGTCTTTTACGGTTTTCTTTTTTCGATGGTTTTCCTTTTTTATAAAGAGATAGTTAAAGAGGACAAAGGAATCCATCGTGAAGACCGTAAAATATAAGGATATATTTTACGATCATAGGGACATGGGTTCGTCTGAACGATGATTCCTTTGTCCTCTTGTGCAATCTCTGCGTAACATGAGTTACTGAATTATGCGCAATATGAGTTAGAAAATCAAAAGCCCATTACTGTATTGTAAAATAATTGATAAATCTATATACTACTAGAAGTATTTTATTGACACTGGAGGAGGTCACTACATGTATGCCCAATCTGCATTTAAGCCGCGCGAACTTCCCACAGTCAAAATTAAACCTCATGGAAACCAATATATATTGAACGTTGAATTAAGAAACTTTAATTCAAATCATCCAACAGTACAAAAACTTATGGAAATATTTCAAAAAAAAGATAGTGTATTTAATGGGATAGATATAGGCCCAAACCAATTTGGAAATGGGGTGCATCTTAGCTTTAAACGTGAAAATTATAAAGAAGTTAAAAAAATTATTGAATCATTGGCAAATGAATTTTTGAATACTGCATCCGCAAAAGCTGCCGTTAAAGACCTAGAAAAACTAGGAGAAGCAGCGGAACAAAAGCTGGAACTTAAGCGAAGAAGATAGTCTCAAGCATGCCCTATAATATATAATGAAATTTTTGATATATAAAATATGCAGGATATTACAAAAGCAGTAGAACTTTTAAACGCCGGTGAACTTGTGGCTATTCCCACAGAAACTGTGTACGGGTTGGGCGCGGACGCATCTAACCCTAATGCAGTTGAAAAAATATTTGCTGCTAAAAATAGACCTGCTTCCCATCCTGTCATCATTCATATTTTTTCTGAAGGTCAATTAAGTGATTGGGTTGAAACTATTCCAGATTATTTTAGTGTATTTGCAAAGAATTTTTGGCCGGGCCCTTTAACGCTGATATTTAAAGCAAAATTATCAGTGCCAAAAATTATTACCGGCGGGCAAGATACAATTGGTATTAGAATGCCATCACATCCTATTGCAAGAGAATTATTAAAACAATTTAAAAAACCTATCGCTGCGCCTTCAGCCAATCGATTTGGTAGAATCAGTCCAACGAAAGCGAGTCATGTACAAGAAGAGTTGGGTGATAAAGTTAAATTGATATTAGATGGTGGTGATTGTCCCTTTGGTATTGAATCCACCATAATTGATATTACTCAAAATTGTCCGGTTGTGCTTCGGCCTGGGCCGTTAGATTTAGATACGCTCAGAAATATGACAAAAATATATACGATTAATTTTTCAGATAATTTACAAAAACAACTTCCGAGAGTGTCAGGCAGTTTGTTGTCACATTACGCGCCAGTTACACCACTTGAGTTAGTAAAATCAGAGACTGATTTTTCCAAGTTGGAACAATCTATCGCTGTGATGTCATTTCAAGCAAAACCTAAAAATTTTCAATCAACTTGGGTGACTATGCCTTATCAACCCATATATTATGCAAAAATTTTATATTCCACATTGCGAGAGTTGGATAAACAACATTTTTCTAAGATATACGTTGAAATGCCAGAGGAGGAGCCTACCTGGATTGCCATAAAAGACAGGTTGGTTCGTGCAGCATGCTAGCAAAACCTTGAATGTTATGGCATATCTTTATAACATAGGTTAATCACTTCCCGCGTGCATGTCATCTCCAGAAATTTTCGCATGAAAATACTGTTTTCTGAGTGAGATTGCTATGTCTGTTGACAGTTATCTTAAAAAAGATCCAGCGATCGTATGTTTAAATAAGCCCCATCACTTGCTTCACTTCATTGATAGTCTTTTGTGCTACTTCCCGTGCTTTTTCTTCACCATTTTTAAGTATATTGTTAATTGTATCGCTATTGTTTTCAAATTCTTTTGATTTTTCTAAAATGGGTTTTGTTTCTTTCACCACGTTATCAATTAGCGCTTGTTTACACTCAATACATCCAATGCCGGCAGTGGTGCAACCTTTTTGTACCCATGATTTTAAATTGTCATCACCATAGACTTTATGTAATGGCCATACAGGACATTTTTCAGGGTCACCTGCATCAGAGCGCTTAATTCGTGCAGGATCTGTTGGCATCGTGCGAATTTTTTTGGTGATTGAATCAGGATCTTCTCGTAATCCAATAGTATTGTGATAAGACTTAGACATTTTGCGGCCATCTAATCCGCTGAGCTTTGCTGTTTTTGTTAACAGTGCTTGGGGTTCCGGCAAAATAATTTTTTTCCCCTGCTCGCCATATAAATAATTAAACCGCCGTGCAATTTCACGGGTAATTTCAATATGGGAAAGTTGATCTTCGCCAATAGGAACCATTTGTGCTTTGTATAATAATATATCTGCGCTTTGTAATAGGGGGTAACCTAAAAAACCGTAAGTGGATAAGTCTTTGTCTTTTAAGTTTTCTTGTTGGTCTTTATAACTGGGTACACGTTCTAACCAACCTAAAGGCGTTATCATGGAAAGTAATAAATGTAATTCAGCCGTTTCGGGAATATGAGATTGTACAAATAATACAGCTGCGTTTGGATCAACGCCACAAGATAACCAATCGATTAACATCTCACGTAAATTTGATTTGATTTCTTTAGGATGTGCAAAATGTGTCGTTAATGCATGAATGTCTGCTGCAAAGAAAAAACATTGATACTGATGTTGTAATTCCACCCAGTTTTTTAATACACCATGATAATGTCCAAGATGTAACTTTCCTGTGACGCGCATACCCGAAAGAATTCGTTTTGAGGATAAATGAGGATTATTGTTCATAACGGCAAAGTCCTATACGTGAATTTGGGTTTAGAAACGGCTTTAATGATTGATTAAATTGAGAATTATTTCTTACCAACTCTTGCCCAATGTCCAGTAATAATTTTTGTTGAATGCGTGGGATAAATAAGTTTGTTCTGACTGATCTTGCCAGCGCATAGTTCTCTAAATCTAAATAAATGACAAGAATTTTTTTAGTTCCATTGGTACATAATTGTGATATTGCCATGGAATTAATATGACGTTTGATAATTTGTCGTGAAGCATTCGTACCCATACCCAAAACACCCCAAAATAATGTCGAGCCAGAGGGTGGAGTAATTTGTTTTGAGAAAGGCTCATCTTGCCCCGCATAAGCGTCAATGACGATCAATATTTTTGTTTTTGCTGAGTCTTGTTTTAATAAATCTAAAGCAGTATAGATTCCAAGGTTATCTGCAAGGCCGCCATCTAATAATTGCAAATAACAATTATTTTTATCAACGCATGCATTGCTGCCTAGCGTCGTAGGAGTGAGGGCAAAAGGAAAACTTGCGCTTGCAGTCATACCAACTGCGGCAGGAATATTGTAGTAATTAGTGACAGGGTAAGCATGATTATCGTAAGGGTAGCTGTTGACACCGTATTTTGAAAGTACAGCAGGTGTAAAAGGAAAAATTTGCGCATTTTGATAGATCGTACTATTGCTAACCCAATAAGGAAGTGTCACAAGATTTGGGCTTGATCTTGGAATAAACATATCACCTAATGTTAATGTGCCCGTTTTTGTTTTTAATATGCTGGCGGCAAATCCGCGCTCAATTTCTTGATTGCGATTCGAATCAAAAAATAATTTATCTGTATAATCAGTATCGAGGGGATTGTCATCGAGAACTTCGTGCATTGTATTAGTAAACGAAAATTGAGGAGAAAATGGACCGCTTTGATCATGTGTTTGCATAAAGTTTTTTAAACTTGCAATGTAATACCCTACACCAAATCCACCGCCGGATACTGTTGAAAAATAATCCACGTCATGTAATAAGTTACCTTGGAGATGGGGATCTGTAATTTGTTCCAATCCCATTAAAACTCCAGCGGTTAAATTTGCGGCTCTATATCCGCCCCCGGATGCTGCAACTGCAATAGCAATATCAGGATTTTGGTGGGGTCTTGTGTGGATGGATTTATATTGAGATAAATCAACAGTCGGCGGTGATTGGCTTAATATCGGATTTGTCGATTGTGATGCAGGATACATGGAATTAGAAACATTCGCTTGTAATTTTGAGGCGACTGTTCTTGAGAGTGTTTGGCAACCCGTAAACAATAGTTGTAATAAAGATAATAGACTGAGAATAAATAAAGTTTTATAAAAACGCATCAACATCTCCTTTCCCTTCTCGTATGACAACAGGAGTGTGGCCAGATAAATCAATAACGCTGGTGGGGGATAAACCGCAATCACCACCATCCAGCACGAGATCAATTTGGTTGCCTAAGATATCATAAATAGTTTGTGCTCTTAGAATATTTACCTCTTCGCCTGGAATCGTTAATGTCGTACTCATTAATGGTTCATCCAGCATATCCAACAATGCGTGGGCGATGATATGGTTAGGCACACGTATGCCAATTGTTTTTCGTTTGTTATTTTGGAGTCTTCGAGGAGTTTCTTTGGTGGCTTTTAGTATGAATGTGTATGGTCCTGGTAAATAAGTTTTTAAAATGCGATAAACAGCATCGTCGATAATTGCATACGTTGAAATTTCTGAAAGATCACGGCAAACTAATGTAAAATAATGATCTTGATCAAGTTTGCGAATCAATCTAATTTTATCTAATGCTTTTTTATCACCGAGATGACAAGCTAGCGCATAGCCAGAGTCGGTAGGGTAAACGATTATTCCACCGGATTTAATAACGGCTATGGCTTTTCGCAAAAGATGGGTTTGCGGATTTTGCGGATGAAGAGTTAAAATCAGGCTCATGCTTTTCTCTCACGGTAATTATGCTTATGATAAGCGGTATATTTTTTATTTGGCAAGATAATTCATGAAAATTTTATTTGATTTTTTCCCGGTGTTGTTTTTTTTCATCGCTTATAAGTTTGCAGGAATATATATTGCGACTTATGTTGCCGTTGCTATTGCTGCCATACAGCTTCTTTTTCATTACATGAAACATAAGAAATTTGATGGGTTACAGGTAGTAACACTCGTATTGCTTATCCTGTTAGGCGGGGCCACGATTTGGTTGCATGATGATGTTTTTATCAAATGGAAACCGAGTATCATCAATTGGATATTAGGCGCTGTTTTTCTTGGAAGTGAGTTTTTTTCGAAATTGCCGCTTGTTCAACACTTAATGCAGTCACATATTCGTTTACCCAAAATCATCTGGCGCAGATTAAATCGCATTTGGGCCCTGTTTTTTATCTCCATGGGGTTTGTAAATTTGTACGTTATTTACCATTTTACGACCGATGTTTGGGTAAATTTCAAGCTGTTTGGTATGTTGGGCTTAACGTTTGTTTTTGTTGTCGCGCAGTCATTTTACCTGGCCAAATATTTTAAAGCTTAATTTTTCCATTTAATATTACAACCCACGCTGGGCAGTTGGATATCATCAATGGGTTTCCCATTCAGTAAATTGTCCATGGCTCGACATAAGTCATTACCTGTAAGTGGAATATTATTGCCTGGTGTGGATTCATCAAATCGGCCGCGATAAGCGCAACGAAGGTTTTTGTCGAATAAATAAAAATCAGGTGTACATGCAGCTTGATATGCTTTTGCAACAGTTTGCGATTCATCAAATAAATAGGGGAAACAAAAATTCGATCGTATTGCCAATGCTCGCATTTTTTCGGGAGCATCGTCGGGATAATTTTCAATATCATTGGAATTAATAGCAATAAATTGAAGTGATTTTTGGGTATAGTTTTGAGCAACCTCCAGTAATTTGGGTAATACATGTTTTACAAAAGGACAATGATTACACATAAAAATGACAACCGTGCCTATGGGTGATTTTAATGTCTGCAATGAAATCTCGTTGCCCGTTACGACATCTGCTAATGTAAAATCAGGGGCAAGTGTTCCTAATGGCAACATGGATGATGGTGTTAATCCCATAAATTTCTCTCCTTGTAATGTAAAAGTAGTTATAATAACAGTTTTTTGGCTCAATCAAAGGGGTTTGATTTTATGACATTTGTGGTGACTGAGAATTGCATCAAATGCAAATTTACTGATTGTGTGGAAGTATGTCCTGTGGATTGTTTTTATGAAGGCCCAAATTTTATCGTTATAAATCCCGATGAATGTATTGATTGCGCTTTATGTGAGCCAGAATGTCCATCCAAAGCTATTTTTTCTGAAGATGATTTACCCCAAGAATTCGCTCAATTTAAAGAGTTAAATGCTAAATTATCCCAACAGTGGCCAAATTTAAATCATAAAAAAGATCCCTTACCCGATGCCGATGATTGGAACGGTAAACCAGACAAGCTGAAGCAGTTACAGGAAAAATAATCATAATGATGTCATGTTTGATCTTGGATACATCGTTAAAAAGCTGTTCGGTGATTTTACTCATCGAAGATAAACTTTTTATTAAAAACGCATCCACTGATCTACAACATGGAAGGTTAATACTTCAATTTTGTGAAGAGCTTTTATCTCAAGCAAAACTTACCTTATCTCAAGTGTCTGCGATCGCCTTTGTAAATGGGCCAGGCAGTTTTACAGGAGTCAGAATTGGTGCAAGCGTCGCGCAAGGAATATCACTCGCCAATAATTTAAATATTATCGCATTACCTTCAGGGAAGGTTGAAAATTATAATACCCTTGAAAAATACCAACGAGAATATTTGGTGCCGCTTGCTAAAGAACATTGGCATAAAAAGCAATTTATTACACCCGAAGAAGTCTCTCCAGTTTATTTAAATGATATCTATTGAAAACATGTGAGGAAAATGATGTTAAACAAAAAACATCCACAGCATATTGCAGTCATTATGGATGGTAACGGTAGGTGGGCAAAGAAAAAACTGTTACCGAGAATGGCTGGTCACAAGGTAGGGTTAGAATCGGTTCGAAAAATGGTCACATGTTGTTTACAGCATAACATTAAAATTTTGACTTTATTCGCATTTAGCACGGAGAATTGGTCTAGACCTCAACAGGAAGTATCAGGATTAATGCAGTTATTTGTTCACGCATTAAAAACAGAAATTAATAAATTACATGAAAATCAAGTGCAATTAAGATTCATTGGAGACACTGCAAATCTTAGCGACGAAATAAAAAACTTAATTACCCATGCGACTACGTTAACCCAACAAAATCAGGGATTAATATTAGTCATTGCTTTAAACTATGGCGGGCGATGGGATATCGTGGAAATGGTCAAAAAAATCAGTCGTCAAGTACAAAGCTGCCAAAAAGACATTGCTGAAATAACACAAGAGTACGTTCAATCTCAATTAAGCACCGGCGATTTACCTGAACCTGATTTATTTATTCGAACATCTGGCGAATCGCGCATCAGTAATTTTTTATTGTGGCAATTAGCTTACAGTGAGCTTTATTTTACTCAAGTCAATTGGCCAGATTTTGATGAAAAAACCTTTACACAAGCACTTGAATTTTATGCTAGCCGTGAGCGGCGATATGGAGGATTAGTTGAAAGTGTCTAATCTTATCATGCGGACGTTGACTGCAATTATTTTAATTTTGTTGGTATTTGCAGGAATTTTTTATCTTCCTCCCCCAGCCTTTTTAATTTTGTCTGGTGTGGTATTTGTCCTTGCGGGGTGGGAGTGGTCATTATTGGCTGGCATAAAAGATTTTAAGTTAAGAATCGGATATACACTATTGTGTATCGTCATCATGTACGCGAGTGTATCAATTCCCATAAAAACTATTGCTATTTTGGGTATATTGTTGTGGGCGTTGATGCTTTTGAATATGTTTCAATATTCCTCTTATTTTGTCATTTTATCTGGAATGGTTGCCATTGCGGTCTGTTGGAGCGGAATTAATTATTTATGTTTTTTATCGCCGAGACCTTGGAAATTAATTGAATTATTTTTAATTGTTTGGTTATCAGATACAGCAGCCTATTTTGTTGGGCGTGCATTTGGAAAACATAAACTGGCACCAAAAATTAGCCCAAACAAAACCGTAGAAGGTTTCATTGGAGCGGTGGTTGTTGTGTCATTCTTTTCGGCTTTTATGTTTCAATCGCTAAAAGGCGTTGGATTGGGTCTGTTGACACTTATTGCGTGCGTCTTCGGTGATTTATTTGAAAGCAGTCTAAAACGTAGAGAAAATCTCAAAGACAGCGGCAATTTGTTGCCTGGACATGGCGGTGTGTTGGATCGTATTGACAGCTTGCTTGCCGCAGTTCCTATTTTTGCGCTAGGTATTTACTACTTTAATTCTTAATGCGTGAATTTCGGTTCCCATAAGTTTTTCCAGTGCCTGGTAGATGAGTTGGTGTGATACAACTCTGCTGATGTTGTTTAAACAAGCGGCACTAATTTCAATCGCAAAATGCCCGCCGCCGCTTTGTGCACCGATGTGTCCAACATGTAAATGGCTTTCGTCAATGATTGACAAATAGGTGGGAGACAAAGCTTGTACTAAGCAGTGTTGAATTGTTTCGATTCTGACTTTATTTGAAATCATGTGCACTCTCTGCGTAGCATGGGTTACTAAAGGGCTTTAATTTTCTTGCAATCAGAAAGTGATTGCGATTGCTTGCTTTTTTCCAAAATTTATTCCAATATAAGCGCATCGGCTGGAATGTAACCAGCACTCCAACCGACACTTGACATAACTCAACTACTAACGGAGTTAAATTACGCCCATGAGCATTTTAGCATTTTTGTTGGCCTTTATAAGGAAATTATGGCATTTTTACTTTTCCATCATCATTTTTCATACGAGGGGCTGTGTTGTCATGAAATTTGAGAGTATGAAAAAGCAGCTTGTATTTGTCATTGGGTGGTGAGGTCAAGGGGCTTACACATGAGCACTTTGACCATCACAGCCGTGCTGCTCCATGGCGAGGTGTTTCATGTTGGAAGCTTTTTAAGGATTTATGATTTATAATCTCATCAATTAATAATTAAATGAGGAATATTTATAATGCAAAGTGCAGCAAGAGATGTATTTTATCTTCAGTCAGAATTGGTAGATGCGAAAGTGAATATAGCTGTGAATGATAACATTGCGTTAGTCATTTCAAAAATTGATGCGCTCAAAAGTGATATGCATGAAATGAAAGATGAATTGAAATCAGATATTCACGATCTTAGACATGAAATGAATGAACGCTTTACCCAAGTAGACAATCGTTTTAATCAAGTTGAAAATCGCTTAACTGCAGTCGAAACAAGATTAGAAGTCAACAATCGCTTGAGCGCTGTTGAAGCAAAATTAGGTTTCAGAAATGAATTGCAGAGTGAATTAAGAAGCAGAACAGTTGAATACGGTTTCAAAGCGGGCTAGTTAATTTTAGCAACAGTCGTGAGTTTTGTTTTACTGATTTTTCATGTACATTCATTAGTTTAATTTATCCGGCAAATATTGTCATATATGGAAAATTTTTCTCCGTTAAACTCAAAAAGAAAATAAATTCACCAGAAAAATTTGTCCGGAACTCAGGAGCAACATGCGATAAAACTCGAATGCGAAATATTCCAACTTGGAATCTTCGCACCGGTTAATTTTTTGTGTCTGTGTTACAGCTTTTTTAGATAGTCGGATTTTGGAAAAGTGAGTTTCAATGTACCTAATGCTTTGTCAGCTTCATCGGTTTGACCAAGCTTTCGATAAGATTGCACCATGAAATACAATGCTTTTTCTTCAGCTGGCGTTCCGTTGTAATGTTCCAACGCAAACGCACCTCTGTTTGCAGAGGCAACATAAGCTTTTTTGTTGTAATAAAACTCTGCAATATCCGCTTCTTTTTTAGCAAACATGTTTCTTAAATACACCATACGTGCTCTTGCATCGGGTGCATATGGGCTATTGGGATAGATGTTGATCAGATCTGAAAAATCTTTAAATGCCACTTTAGCCATGCCAGGATCGCGGGAGGATACATCAACAGGTAAATAACGTTGCGGCCAGCTTCTGTCCTGAATCATTTCGGCTGAACCTTTCATGTAAAGCGCATAGTCAGCGTGCACGCTTGCAGGATAGTCATGTAAAAATCGAGCAGCAGCAGCGCTAGAGGAAGCATAATCACCTGCTTGATAATAGGCATAAATGCTGTCAATCATGGCTTTTTCTTGATAGTTGTTAAAAGGATATAAAGAATCCAACGCTTCAAAGTGTTTCACGGCCGTAGAATAGTTACCTGCAGAGATGGCTTGTTCGCCGCCTTGGTAGATTTGTTCTGCTGATTGATTTTTAAACTCATCTGCTGGATCTTTGGAGGTACTGCAACCTGCTAGCATAAACAGTAAAGATATTGCTGTAAAACCACGAAGAATATTGCTACTATTCATAATATGTTTAATCCTTTTGATTTAAATGACTGAAATAAAGATGCAAGTATAAACAATTTACGATGAAAAACCAGAACTTAAATACATTTTCAGAAGAATTGATTGTTCCAGACGAATTAAAAGGTTTGCGACTCGATCAAGCCCTTGCCAAGCTATTTCCACAATATTCAAGAACCAAACTACAGCATTGGATAAAATCAGGGCAAGTGACCGTGAATCATGTGGTTGCACATAATCGTTATAAATGCGAAGGTGGAGAACACATCACCATTGAAGCGGAACTTGAAAAGGTATCGAGTTGGGAAGCAAACCCATCCCAACTTGCGCCTCTCATTGTTTATGAAGATGCTGATATTATCGTTATTAATAAACCCGCAGGATTGGTAGTTCATCCAGGCGCTGGAAATAGTACCCAAACATTGGCCAATCAGTTATTGGATTATTTTCCCTCTATACAAGCGGTTCCAAGAGCAGGCATTGTTCATCGATTAGATAAAAATACATCTGGTTTATTAATTGTGGCAAAAACATTAATTGCACAAACAGCTCTTGTTAAAATGTTGGTTGCACGAGAAATTCATCGAGAGTATTGGGCAATAACAACGGGTGTCATGATTTCAGGCGGCACCATAAATGCATCGCTTGATCGGCATAAAGTGGACAGACAAAAAATGTCAGTCTCTCAAACGGGTGGCAAGGAAGCGATTACACATTACAGAGTGATAGAACGATTTCGCTCACATACTTTGGTAAAAGTGATTTTAGAAACAGGGCGCACACATCAAATTCGCGTGCATCTTGCGTATAAACATTATCCTATATTGGGGGACAGTTTATACGGTGCAAAAAAAATTATTCCTTCCATGGCCAGCGATGAGTTAAAAGAGGCGATTCGAGCGTGTCAATACCAACAGCTGCATGCAAAAAGATTAGCATTCTTGCATCCTGTCACTCATGAACCTTTAGAGTTTGAAATTCCTCTTCCAACTGATATGGAAAAATTACTCCATTTGTTGAGGGAAAATTCCAAGAGCGGAGACGATAGATGAACTCAGTGATTCGACCCAACTGGCCTGCACCCAAAAATATCGTTGCAGGAACAACGACGAAACTTTTAGTCAGTGTTGATACCCTTGAATTGCCCGAAATTCCCGTGCTGCCTAAGCAAGTACATGGGTCACGCGTGATGAATATTCTCGAGCTTAATCATGAAAATAAAACACATGATGCTGATGCCATTATTTCAAACGATGTTAATAGAGTATGTGCGGTTGAAACGGCAGATTGTTTACCGATTCTAATGTGTGACACACAAGGAACATGGGTCGCTGCTGTCCATGCAGGGTGGAAGGGGATTCGCGCAGGAGTGATAGAGAGTTCGCTAAACGCTTTGAAAGTTTCGCGAGAAAATTTATTGATTTGGATCGGGCCGTCAATTTCAAAAGCCTATTATGAAGTGGGTGAAGATATGCGAAGTCAATTTAGCGATCATCAAGATAACAATGCGTTTGAGCCCGTACCAGGCAAACAAGACAAATACTTATGTGATCTTTCGGTTTTAGCAAGAAATAGGTTATATTTGTCAAATATTGAATCAGAACAAATATATGGTGATAGATATTGTACGTATTCACAGCCAGAATTGTTTTATTCTTATCGGCGAGATGGAGCTCAAAAAAATAGATTAATGAGTTTTATTTGGCGCAGAGGTAATTAATTATGGCTACAGACAAGAGCGGATCTCCGCGATCACCGTTGAAAAAATCAGGGAGCGTAATTGAATCTCCACGAACCCCGCTTAGAAGCTCAGAGCGTAAAAATGAATCTCTCAGTTCGCTGATTAAGCAATTAGAATTACAATTAAAAAGAATAGCTGATTCTGCAGGTAATAATAGCCTACAGCATCTTGATATTGTGTTCCAAGTATTAACGGCAATCATTAGCAAGCGAGTAACCAAATCAACTCAGGATTCATGTGAAAAAATATATTATGCATGTTTGAATGAACGGGATTTTACCTCGTTTATTGAGAACCATAAAGACGATGGTTTAATTGCGGACTTAGCAGCTATATTAGCTTTATTTGAAAATTATCCTGGACTATTATCCGTTAACAATTTTCGCTTCATTTTATTCATGATTGATTCTGCGTTTACTGTCAATTCATTTAAAAAATATATAGAAGAATCTATTAAAAAAAATAATTTAGATAAGGCATTACATGAGCGAGTAGAATTTTATAAAAAAATAATTGCACGCGTGGGCAACGATTTTTACTTACATAACGGCTTTTTTAAACTATTAACTGAAATAATTCTTAAACAAGAAAGTGAGCCCAATGGAAATAATTATCAACAATATTTAACTACTCCGGCATTAAATAAGTTTATCCAAGATCATGCTGACGATGGCTTAATAAGAGATTCAGTAAAAATATTCGCTTTATTTCAGGATTGTCCTGAGCTTCTAACAGCGGATAATTTTACTTCAATTTTGTTCATTATAGATTCTTATCGTCGATACTATCCTTCTTATACCCTCGGTGCATTAGAACAGTTTATTAAAAAATCGATTGATGAAAATAATTTAGATGAAAAATTAGAGCGCAAAGCAGAGTTTTTTAAACGTAGTATTGAATTAAAAGACGAACTTCAACACAGATGGGATGAAATTTACCGCGTTGAGCAAAATTCTTTGTTGAAAAACACAAAGCGATTTGAAAAAAATGCAATCACCTACTCATCATTATTGCTGAAATCAGCAGAAGCGCCAATTATCTCTAAATCGGTGGCAGCATGTTTTGACACAACGATAGTAACAAAACTTTTTAAAAACCTAAGAACATTGCTTGATAAATGCCAGTTATTTCAAACAGATACTGCACCGTTAGTGAATAAGTTAAATATTACATTAGATGCGTTTATCTGTGAGCAATATATTCAAACTATTGGTGTGATGGTTGAAAGTAGTAACTACTTAGCGAACGGTGATGATTTGGCAAATGATATTGACGCCGAAGTCTCTGAAAATTCCGATGATGGTCAAATAATCAACAATGAGAGCGAGCAAAGCGAAAATTCAAGTGCAAGCGATAATGACAGTGAACGCGTTAAAAAAGTCAGAAAAATACTTGATTTTAATGATTCTGATAATAGCCAAAAATACATCATCATTGAGAGTGATAAAAGCGAAAATGCCGGTACAAATCAAAGTGACAGTCGAGAGGAATTATCTTTAGATTCAATAGATTTAATGTACATTGATCTGATTGATGATATTCGAGGTGAAATAGTGACATTTTTTAAGAACAATCAACAGTTACAAAATCATCAAATCAACAAGGATTTAAAAGCTAATAAAGAGAAACATACGGGGCTAAAATTAATGTATGATTTCATTGAAGAAGAATCACCTATTCAATTTTACAAAAATATCAGACAAGTTTGTGTTGATAGAGAAGCAGCGGGAAAAACATTTTTTGGATTTTTTGCAAATAAGTTAAATCGAGAATCAGAACCGCATGATTTTTACATGGCATTAATTGAAACACCATTGATGGTTGCTGAGGGCGAAAATGGCGTTGATGCATTCAGGTTTAATCAAGAAGGTCTTACGGAATTACTTGATAAACTTCAACAATTGAATAGTTCATTAGAGCAAAAATACCAGGAAAAACAACCAAAACTCTGTATTGGTTAACTCTCCACACGATAATAATTTTCGACATTGTCATCCCATCCAAGCGGGGCAAGGCGCGCGGCTCAGATATTCAGTGCAATTGCCATAATTTACCTATCCTGCGTAAGGTGAGTAAATAAGGAGTTTAAAATTTAAGAATTCCTTAATAAATCTTTTCTATAATTACATTATAGATTTCAATAAGGGGTAAATTCAGTGTCATACGAAATGTCTGACTTCAGCAATGAAGTTGAAAAAGATGAACGAGCAAAAATGTTCGGTGCGCAGTGGAATGCTGCGTTTAGCCAATTTTATCGAGCAAAAATGGGTTTGCGTTCTGAATTAGATAAGCTAAATTTTCTTATCACTTCATTAACATTAGAAACTGAACAGCATAAAAGGCTGAGTGATTTAATTGATGCGTTAAATTCACAAATTGATACTTTTTCTGAAGAAATCAATGCGGTAGATTTTTCTGAAAACCTAGAGGTAAAATTTCAAAAAATAGAAGAAATGCCAAAACGTGTGCATTGGTTAGCTAACCAAACTTTAGGAATTCAGTATGAAATCACTCAGCTGCAATCTCAAGTGGCAAAACAAATTGGTGAGTTTAACGACAAATCGCAACAAGCGAACATTATCAATAATGACATCATCAATTTAAAACAGGAAAATAGCAAAACACGCACTGTTTTGATGTCACTTATGAATAATGAAGAAAAAGGCCTAAAGGAAAAATACACGAATATCATTTACCCCGAGCTTTCTCGGTTTTATGGAATATTTGGAAGATTACAGCGCATTTTCAATAATAAAACCTACAAAGAATATAAAAACATGTATCAAGATTATCTTAAGGAAAGAGAAATGCTCGGAGAAATAAAATCAACGATATCGCTTTCTGGCGATAATCCTAATATTCAAAAATTAACACCCGTCCTTGATAATTTCATTACAAAGTATAAAGCTTCTCTTTCTACACCAATCATGGATAAATTAAAGTTATATGCTACAACCTGCCAATTAATTGGGAAATATCAAGAAGAAAGAGCCAATACAGTACCTATTCAAACTACTGAAGATATTTCAGCACTGAAACAATCAGTGACCCTGGGAAATGAGCATACGGGTAATCAAGTAGAAAATCAAAATGATGCTCGTTTGGATAAAATTATTAATAATTTTTGAATTAATTTAGATAACTATTAAGTAAATACGAGGGGAATAAAGATGGCGAGTGAAAAATTAAGCAAAGAGAAAGCAGAATTTGAAAATAATATTTCTGCACACATTAATATTTATCTGAATACATATGAAACTGGCGTAATACCAGCAGATCAAAATAGTAAAATTATTGATCAAATAAACAAAGAAAAATCAAGATTATTTTTAGAAGCTGATCGTCTTTATAAAGACGATAAAGAAAAGAAATCTGCCATTCAAGAGAAAATTCAATCTTTAGTTCAGAACAGTTTAGTGAAGCTTGAAGAATTAAAAGATTTAAAAATGGCGGAGTCTTCAAATAACTTGGTCTTATTGGCATTTGGATATGCAAAGACGGAAGCAGTAAAAGAGGGTGTTATTAATGGCGAAATTGAATTGATTGAAAAATCAATTAAAAATATGCAGCAAGAAATATCCGCTCAAAAACACAATTTTGATAAAGTCAATAAACTCAAAGAATTGACCAATTATGTAAGTGGACAATCTAGGGAACTTGTTAATAAGACTAGAGCAGCACAAAACAAGAATATGGTAATGAAATGGAATGAGCTTCATGGTCAATATGCTGCTGAAGAAAAAAAATTGCAGCAGATCATTCAAAATCTTGAGATTTTTACAGAAAAATTACCTCTATCTGAAGATGCAAAGAAAAAAACATCAGCATTATGTGTCTCAATAAAAGAAAGACTTTCAGAGTTATCAAAAGACCTCGCGCTACCTACTTTTATTAATAACCCAGATGATTTTAAGAATAAACTTGAAGTATTACCAGGGCTGGTAATAGAACTCAATGGTTATGTTCTCAATGCCACCACCGAAATAAATAATCTAACACCGCTTGCTTTGAAAGAGATTACGGATCTTGAAGCTAAAAATAATCAATATATTAAAGATAAAGCAGAAATTGACAGTGATTCGAAAAAAATTTCCAATGATATCACACAGATTCGAGCAGCTAATATTACCAGCTTAAAAGCAGGATTACTGCCCAAACTTAAACAAGATATACAAGACTTGGAAAAAGATTTGCAGAATAACATTGCGCCAGAAAGAGAATCTTATAAAGGTGTGTTTGGTTGGTTTAAAAAATCTTTGAACAAAGAAGCTTTTCAACAAACTGAAGAAGCTTATCTAAAATATTTTCGGTCGTATTCTGCTGTTTCTGAAGCTATTGAGTTATTAAAGAATCTTGATGAAAATAGCGTTGCTAAAGAAGCCATTGAAAAAATTGATGAATTTACAGTTGATCATGGAAACAATTTATCATTTGATGTGTCTGCAAAATTGACAACTTTCAGAACCTCTTTTCAAGTCATATCAAACTATGAAGGATTTGAAGCTAAAAACCTTGCCAAGGATCTCAATTTGAATGATGGCGGAGTGCCAGCTAAAATCTCAGCTCTTAAAAAAGCAGCAGGCGTTGAGGAGAAAAAAGCTGATCAAAATCAACCTAAGCAGGCTCAAGCACAAGATCAAGATATTCAAAACAAAAATCATCTTGGTCCAAGATGATTGAGGTTTGTTAATATTGTTAAGAAAACTTGGAATCTATTAAATTAAACTGCTGAAAATAATTTAACACCACAGGATTTTTAATAAACGATAAATTATAAGGATGTTCAGCTACTAATGTTTTTAAATTAGGGTGGTGTTGAAGAATATAAGGGTTAAGTAAATGCGCAATCTTTCCAAATAATAATAATTCTACGGAAGGTTTTTTTTCATAAATCCTTGTCAGGACATTCATCATAAATGGATACCATTGTTTAGCATGATCTTTAACGGTGTCTTTATCATCAAATACTAAACTCGCGTTGAGTAATAAAAATCCATTTTTCATCAAATTTTGAAAGAGTTGGGATAATGTCACCGTTTTAGGTGAATCTGGGTCGGAAACTGATAAAAGCATTTTAATAAAATTGCGTAAGGATGTGGCTCTATTGACTGATTTACTTAATTTTAATTCGGAGAAGGGTGCTTTATCATCTAAAAAAATATTATCGACTGCCCCATCCCAAAAAGCATAACCAATGGCGGAGGCTTTTCTTGGATAGGGCGATTCTCCCAATAAAATGCGTTTTGTCTGAGAAAAAGGCAGCGTAAATGCATTAAAGATATTTTCTTTACCGGGCAACCAGTTATCTGATTTTTCTAATTTTTGTAAATAATTCTGATTCATTAATGATAGGCTGCTTTTCAGAATGCTATGCCAACTCGAATGTGTTTTGGCGATATTCAAAATCATTGCTGTTCTCCTACGCTTGATGGCGTATAATATTACACAGTTCTTTTATATCTTATTTTAGCAAAAGGCAGGATATGATGTTAACCCATGAAGATCAAAGTCGTCAGGAAATGGTACAAAAAATATTAGGACTTGTGGATAAAAAACTAACAGAATCCCAAGTGCATTTGATTAAAGCATTCATCGAAAATTATTACTCAACAGCATCATTCGATCTGTTCTCGGCTTATGAGTCGCCTGATCTATATGGAGCCGCGGTCAATTTCTGGCATTTTTTGTCAAAAAGGCTCAGAGGCGAGTTTAAGCTTCGTATTTATAACCCTCAGGATGAACAGCACGGTTGGCAGTCCACACATACTATTATTGAGCTTAACTGTGATGATATGCCATTTCTAGTTGATTCTATCTGTATTCAAATTAATCGTAAGGGATACAACCTTCATAACCTCGTGCATTTTGGCGGGTTTTATGTCAAAAGAAATGTGAAAGGCGTCATAACCGATATTCTTGGCCGAAATGGCAAAAAATTAAATGTTGAAGGCGCTTATCCAGAGGCGGTCATTCATATTGAAATTGATAGACAAACTGATACCGCGATTCTCAGCGAACTTGAAGCAGGGTTGCTATGTACATTAAAAGATGTGCAAGTCGCAGTGAATGATTGGCTAGCCATGCGTCAAAAAGTGGAAGAAATTTTAGACGACTTAGATAAGCATCCTCCTAGTATTATTGATAAGGCTGAATTGGCCGAAAGTAAAGACTTTTTAAAATGGCTTAAAAATGACAATTTTACATTTTTGGGTGTGAGAGATTATCAGCTTATCGAATATCAACATGAAACCGCATTAGCTATGGTGTCGGGTAGCGGATTGGGTGTACTAAGAGATGAAGCGCATAGTAAAAAAATTCGATTGTTAAGTGATCTTGACCCTCAAGTAAGAGAACTTGTTCTTTCTGCAAAGCAAATGTTGATATTAACAAAAACAAATACATTAGCCACAATTCACCGTCAAGTTTACACTGACTATATTGGAGTCAAACGATATAACAACAAAGGTGAGGTTATAGGTGAATCGCGTTTTATTGGGCTTTATACCACTGCCGCTTATAACAGTGATCCACGTGCAATCCCATTTTTACGGCATAAAGTAGACACTATCATCGCACGATCTGAACTTGCGCCGAGTAGTCATGCCGGAAAGGATTTGTTGAATATATTGCAAACGTTTCCAAGGGATGATTTATTTCATGCAAATACTAATGAATTATTTACATTGGCGTCGGGTATACTGCAATTACATGAAAGGCGTGTCATTCGATTATTTGTAAGAAAAGATATTTATGGCCGATTTATTTCATGTTTAGTTTACGTTCCTCGCGAGAAGTTTAATAGCCAACTTAGACTTGCCATGCAGAATATTCTCGCCGATGCTTTTCATGCAGTTGAAGTGACTTTCGAAACTCGATTTTCAGAATCTGTGCTTGCAAGAATTCATTTTATTTTTAGGATTGATCCCAAAACTATACCTCAATATGATGTGACTGACATAGAAAAAAGATTAATTGAAGTCAGTCGATTATGGGTAGATGATCTTAAAGATTTTTTAATTGCAACACACGGCGAAGAAAATGGAAACATGTATTACCGTCAGTATGGTGATGCATTTCCTTTGGCTTATCGTGAAGATTTTCCTCCAAGATATGCCGTACATGATATTGATCATATGGATAAACTTTCGCCAGAAAATATGATCGAAATGACATTTTACAAATTAATTGATGATCCTGATGAAGTCATAAGGTTTAAATTATTTCATTTAGAACAAACTATTCCACTGAGTGATGTTATTCCAATATTTGAAAACATGGGGCTTCGCATTATAGGTGAAAGGCCTTATCAATTAATTGGTGCAGATAAAAAAATTGTTTGGATCAATGATTTTACGATGCATTACCCAAGTGTTGAATCGCCTAATCTTGAGGTTGTTGGAACGATATTTAAAGAAGCATTTTCAAAAGTATGGTATGGAATTTCCGAAAATGATGGATTTAATAAGTTAGTCATTGGAGCACAGTTAAATTGGCGGCAAGTTGTTGTATTGAGAGCTTATGCAAAATATTTGCGTCAAACAGGTTTTATGTTTAGTCAAACTTACATTGAGTCAACACTTGCACACTATCCTACAGTTGCAAAAAATTTAATCAACTTATTTGAGTTAAGTTTTGATCCCAATCACCCACAAAAAATTACAGATAAGGTGGCAGCACTGGAAAAAAATATATTATCGGATATTGAAAAAGTCACCAGTTTAGATGAAGATCGCATTTTAAGAAGGTACTTAGACGTAGTGCATGCCACATTACGAACAAATTATTTTCAATTTAAAAATTATGTTTCGTTTAAGTTAAATCCTCACGCCATTCCAGAATTACCATTACCGTTACCCGCTTATGAAGTCTTTGTGTATTCATCTCGTTTTGAGGCGGTGCATTTGAGAAATGCAAAAGTTGCACGCGGAGGAATACGCTGGTCTGATAGACGTGAAGATTTTCGTACTGAAATTCTTGGATTGATGAAAGCACAAACGGTTAAAAATTCGGTGATAGTTCCCTCGGGTGCTAAAGGTGGATTTGTAACGAAATGCCTTCCACCTGAAGGTGCTCGTGATGAAGTCATGGCAGAGGTGGTGAGTTGTTATAAAGATTTTATGAGGGGATTGTTAGATATTACTGACAATATTGTGAAATCTAAAGTCATATCGCCTAAGCACTCAGTTTGTTATGACGATAACGATCCCTACCTCGTTGTTGCTGCTGATAAAGGTACAGCAACATTTTCAGATATTGCAAATGAGATCTCTCAAGACTATGGATTCTGGTTAGGAGATGCATTTGCATCGGGTGGATCAGCAGGGTACGACCATAAAAAAATGGGGATAACTGCAAAAGGTGCGTGGGAATCCGTCAAACGGCATTTTCGTGAAATTGGGATTGATATTCAAAAAACAGATTTTACTGTTGCAGGTATTGGTGATATGAGCGGTGATGTGTTTGGCAATGGAATGCTGTTATCTCGCCATATAAAATTGATAGCGGCATTTGATCATAGAGATATATTTATTGATCCAACGCCTGATCCCGAAATAAGTTTTAATGAACGAAAGAGATTGTTTGAATTGCCGCGATCATCTTGGGAAGATTATGACGCTAAATTAATTTCAGGAGGCGGTGGAGTTTTTAAACGAACAGCAAAGTATATTAAGTTAACACCCGAAATGAAGCAGTTATTTAATTTAGATTCCGCCAAAGAACAATTAACGCCCAATGAGTTAATTAAAGTAATATTAACTTCTCAGGTGGATTTACTTTGGAATGGGGGCATTGGAACGTATGTTAAAGCCAGTGATGAACGTCATGCAGATGTCGGAGATAGAACAAATGATTTTGTTCGCGTTGATGGAAAAGAATTGCGTGCAAGAGTAGTTGGCGAAGGTGGAAACCTGGGATGTACACAACTAGGAAGGGTGGAGTATACACTTAACAATGGACGTTGCAATACAGATTTCGTAGATAATTCTGCGGGTGTCGATTGTTCTGACCATGAAGTGAATATTAAGATTTTACTTAATGATATGATGGCAGCAGGTGATTTAACTGAAAAGCAGCGTAATAATTTACTCGCTTCTATGACCAATGAAATTTCAGAATTGGTTCTGCAAGATAATTATCAACAAGCACTTGCCATCAGTTTAGCCAAAGTCCATGCGAGTTCGCACACTGAACTATACAGACGATATTTATATGATGAAGAAAAAGTAGGGCTTATCAACAGACAACTTGAATTTTTGCCCAGTGACAAAACACTGGTCGAGAGAAAAATTCAAGGGATTTCTTTTACCAGCCCGGAACTAGCAATATTACTATCTTACAGTAAAATAAATATTAAAGCTGAAATTTTAAAATCAGATTTACCCGAAGATCCCTATCTATCTAAAATTGTTGAATCTGCATTTCCTGTTACGCTTCGTGAAAAATTTCCAACGCAAATCGCATCGCATAGTTTGAAACGAGAAATTATTGCCACTCAACTGAGTAATAATATGGTAAACCAAATGGGTGCAGTATTTATACATCGTATTAAAGAAGAAACAGGTACAACGGTGTCAGAAATTATGCGTGCATACGCTGTGGTTCATCAAGTCTTTAAAATTGATGAGTTATATAAACTTATTTCTGAGCTGGATTACCAAATTTCATCATCGCTTCAAATTGAAATGTTATTGCACGTGAAACGTTTAGTCAGGCGAGCCACGCGTTGGTTTTTAAAGAATTTTAGACGGCAATTGGATATTGAAGCGAATGTGGAATATTTTGCCTCGGGTGTATCTAAATTAACCGAAGTGATTCCAACACTCATGATAGGCGTCACACGAGAATACATGAATAAGCTTATAGAAGAATTTATTAATGCAGGCTTATCAAAAGCATTGGCGTCAAAAATCGCAGGATGCAGAGCCATGTATACTGCACTTAATATTGTGGATATTGCTAAAAAATATGGGTTTGATCTTATCGAATCTGCAAAAGTATTTTTCTCCGTAGGCGAGCACCTTGAATTAGCTTGGTTTCGCGATCAGCTCAACTCAACAGCACTTGAAAACTACTGGGATAGCCTCGCTCGGGCGTCACTACGTGATGATTTAGATGTACATCAAAGAGCTTTGTCGTTGAGTATTTTGCAATATTTGCCCGAAGAAAAAGATGTTCGCAAAAGAATTAAATCTTGGTTAAAATTGCATCAAGTTCATCTCGAACGATGGATGACGACATTGTCAAACATGCGTTCATCGGCAACTTTAAGCTTTATCATGTTTTATGTGGCTGTAGAGGATTTGTGTGATACCACAGAATTAATATTAAATTCTGGTGAGCATGTAGTATAAATTTTTTCATCAATAAAGGGTTTAAAAAATGAATAACTGTAAAAATTGTCTGTTAAAGGTAGTATTAGGTTTCTTTTTAACTTCATTCAGTATTCTGAGTTTTGGCCAAGTCATGTTGGACAAAGTTGTTGCTATTGTAAATTCACAAGTCATTACTCAAGCACAGGTGAATCAACAAATGAAAATAACACAAAATCAAATGAAATCCATGGGTGAAGCATTACCTTCTGAAAATCAATTACGGGAAAAAGCATTAAATCAACTCATTGATGAAGCCCTGCAGTTAGATGTGGCTAAAAAAGCACATATTAGTGTGACACAGGCACAATTAAATGATGCTCTTTCTAAAATTGCCTCTCAAAATAATATTTCTGTTGAGACATTGATTCATACAGTGACTGCACATGGGATTACAGAACAAGCGTATAAAGACCAAATTCGAAAAGAAATGATAATTCATGAAGTACAACAAAAATCGGTTGTTCCTCAAGTTAAGTTATCAAGCGATGATATAGCTCACTCCAACACAACTACACCTTCGGCAAAACCCCAAGTTCAAATTAATGCAAAGACTAAATTCCATGTGGTAGATATTTTATTTGCCACCGAAAAAAGAGCAACAGATGCTTTGGCAAGCTTGCAAGAAAATAGAAATCAATTAAAAAAATTGGATGATATAACGAAAATATTAAAACACGCTTCAATTACTGTTGAAGATATGAATGATTTGGGCGTCAGAAGGCTCTCTGATTTTCCAGTACTTTTTGCACAATCTATAAAGTCGATGCGTCCTGGTGAGTTTTCATCACCCATAAAAGCACCTAATGGGTATCATTTATTGTTATTAGCCGGTTCTACAGGTCAATATGGCGCTCCTACAGCAGCTCCTATGACACCAGAACAAAAAGCATTTCAAGATAAATTTAATCAAGCATTGCAAGGTTGGTTGTTAAAGTTAAGGAATCAGTCGTATATTAAGATAATAAATTAATGTATCAGCTAAAGCCTAAAATATGTAGCCTCTAAAATCAGAGCCGCGGTCAGGGAGCGTTCACTGAGCTATGATTAACTTTGTTAATCATATATATTGGTTTTTTGCTTTGTATTTTTTTCAGCGATTGCGAACACTCCCTGACGGTCGCGGCACTGATATTCAGTGCGATTGCCATGTTACAGATCGCCATTCGTTTTTTATGATTCATATTTTTAAGGATAAGGTGGTAATATGTCAAAGACAAAAAACCCCATAGTCATTACGCCAGGTGAACCTAAGGGTATTGGCCCTGACATTGTTATAAAAGCAATGAAAACATTTAATTATCCTTATCTCATTATTGCAGACCCTGTGCTTATTTTGGAAAGAGCGGATCAACTGAAAATAAAACTAAATAAAAAAATATTGATGAAAAATATTTTATCCATTTCTCAGCAATCAAAAAAATATGTACTCGATTGTTTGGATACTGCCATTGAAATATGCATGAAAAAAAAAGCAGGTGCATTATTAACAGGCCCTGTGAATAAGGCGCTTATTAACCAGTTGGGTGTTTCATTTAGTGGGCATACGCATTATTTGGCCCAGAAAACAAAATCAAAAAGTGTTGCTATGTTTTTTGAAAGTCCAACATTGAAACTTGCCTTGGTAACGGACCATCTCCCGCTTTCAAAAGTGAGTGCTGCGATTACAAAAGAAAGATTATTGAAAGTTTTTACACTTGTAAATAAAAATCTTATTGAATTGTATGGTATAAAAAAACCAAAAATCGCCGTATGTGGATTAAATCCGCATGCTGGAGAAAATGGTTTTATGGGAACAGAAGAAATTATACACATCATGCCTGTTATTCAAATTTGTAAAGATGAAGGAATGAATATTGCAGGCCCGTATTCTGCTGACAGTATTTTTAATTTTCGGCAATTAAAAAATTTTGATGTTGTCATTGCCATGTATCATGATCAAGGGTTGAGTGTATTAAAACACCGGTATTTTGGAAAGTCAGTCAATATTACACTAGGTTTACCTTTTTTAAGAACATCTGTTGATCATGGAACTGCAGCTGAGCTTGCGGGTACAGGTAGAGCAAATGCAGATAATTTGATTTATGCATTTGAAAGAACGGTTCAATTAATCTAACTCTTTAATTAAAATCGAACTCGGCTTTATGGTAACCACACTGCAATGATAAAAAATTATCACTTTGACTTTTATCCCGGAAAATTTTCCAGGATTGACAGTTTTTCAAACCAATGTTGCGCCGTGTTGTGCCATTTCCAAGAAAGCATTTTCAACGTCGTCTGGTTTAAGGTTAATTCCTCTGCATCCGTTTTTAATGACAGTGACTTTATATCCAAGTTGTAATGCATCTAATACTGAAAATTTGACGCAATAATCTGTGGCTAATCCCATTATCGTAAGATGGGCCACATGATTTTGTTGTAAATAGCGGCGTAAATCTGTTTGATGTATATGGTCATTATCAAAAAACACGCTGTAGCTGTCTATATCAGTGTGAGTTCCTTTTTGAATAATTTTATGGATTTTATCTGTGTGGAGTGATTTTACTAACTCCGCACCAAACGAATGTTGGACACAATGCGCTGGCCATAATTTTTTAAAGCTATAGTGGTTTGCAGGGTGCCAGTCTTGAGAGGCGATAATGAAATCATAGCCATTATTTTTCATTAGTTCATTTGCGAGTGTAGCAACTTCATCACCATGAGGCACTGGTAATGCACCCGTAGGCATAAAATCATTTTGTAGATCAACTAATAATAATGCAGTGGTTTCCATATTATCGTTCCCGCTGAATGTGTTTAAGTGAGTATATTAACTTAAGTCTTAATTCAAATAAAGCGGGATCTAATCCAACAGGATAAATGTGCGGGTTTAAAAATCTTTTAATCGCAGGGTGGAAACTTTTCAGTTCATTGGCGGCATTTTGCCTCATAGTTTGGATAGACGGAGTTTCATAAATACATTTGCCTTTTTTGAAAATGGGTTGTAGTAATTCTTTGTAACGATATTTTGCGGGAATTTTTTTAGTATGCAGAGGATCCGACATATCAGTGATAGTTACAAAATTGTGAGGAGTAATACCCTGCCGTTCATCATAAATGCAATCACCCACGGCGATGTTTTGTGCGTTATAGTATCTTCTTGCACGTAAAAAACCTGGAATGGAAATTTTTGTATTTTGTTCTGACAATTTAAGTTTATATTGCCATTCTCCTCTTTGAGGTTTTATTGCACCTAATTTATATACTCCATCTAACGCTGGTTGGTCGTATGCTGTGGCAAGCTTTGTGCCTACGCCCCAAACATTTATCTTGGCTTTTTGTTGTTTTAAGCTGGCGATGATATGTTCATCGAGGTCGTTACTTGCCATAATAGAAACTTTTTTTAATCCAGCTTTATCTAACATTTTTCTTGCTTGAATACTCAAATAAGCGAGGTCTCCTGAGTCTAATCTAATTCCTTTTAATTTTTTATACTTTTGATTAAGTTTAATTGCATTTTTGATACCATCGAGTGTGTGATAAGTATCTACAAGAAAATATCCATTTTCAGGTAATGCATTAGCAAAATGTTCAAATGCATTGAATTCTGTGTCAAATGTCATGACCCAACTATGTGCATGTGTCCCCATCACAGGAATATGATAGTATTTTCCCGCTAATACATTAGATGTACCCACACATCCTCCAATATAGGCGGCTCTACTAGCTGAAAGACCGCCATCAAATCCTTGGGCACGGCGTAAACCAAACTCAATAACAGGTTCACCCTGTGCTGCTTGGCATATTCGAGAGGCTTTTGTAGCTATCAATGTTGGAAAATTGATACAATTCAGCAGAAGAGTTTCTAGAATTTGACATTGAATCAATGGGCCTTTTACGCGAATGAGTGGTTCATGGGGAAATACAACAGTTCCTTCAGGAATCGCCTCAATATCAACAGTAAGTTTAAGATGTTGGAGATAATTTAAAAATGCTTGATTAAAAATGGATTTGCCATTGTCGGTTTTTAGTGACTTAAGATAATCAATGTCAGATTTATCAAAACGAAATTTTTTCACCTGTTCAATAACATTTGCGATTCCAGCGCATATAGTGTACCCGCCTTGGAAAGGATTATGCCTAAAAGATAAATGAAATACCGCTTCATGATCCGCCATACCAGAGCAAAAATAACCATAGGCCATGGTTAGTTGATAAAAGTCAGTGAGTAAAGTTTTCATGCTTTTTCTCGCGTATCCATTTTTGGGCGGTTGATAATTGAGCGTTTGGATTGATAATGGTTATATCCGGGTATATTCCAATTTTATCAATTAGTTTGCCAGACGGAGTGTAATAGTATCCAGTGGTAATTTTGACAGCCCCATTATTATTGCCTAGTGGAATAAGTTTTTGCACTGAACCTTTTCCAAAGGATTTGGTCCCCAGTAATAAAGCCCTATGGTGATCATGTAATGCAGCAGCGACAATTTCTGCGCTTGAAGCGGAATTATGATTAATTAACACAATCATAGGTAATTGATGAATAATATCTTGATCGTCTTTTCTGGCATAATACATAACTTTTCCCTGTCTATTAATATTAGATACAATCAAATGATTATTGAGCATATTTTTGTAATCTAAAAACAAATCACTCACATCAGCCGCGCTTTCTAATAAGCCGCCAGGATTATTTCGAAGATCCAAAATTAAACCAGATAATTTTTCATTTTGTTGAAGACTATCAACAGCATGTTTGACCAATTCAGCTGTATTTTTTTCAAAAAATGTAATTTTAATATAACCAATATTATCAGGATAGAGTTTATATTTGACAGAATCGGTAGGAATAATTTTACGTTGTACCATGATGGTAAGTGGATGTTCAGTATTATTTCTCAATAATTGGATTTCAACTGTTGTATTCGCAGGCCCTCTAAGTAATTGAACTCGTTCAGCGGGTGGAGTGTTTTTAAAATTTTGGTGATTAGCTGAAATAATAATGTCATTTAGCATAAGACCTGCACTTAATGCAGGGCTATTTTTCTGAAGTGTTATAATTTTTAACCCAATTTCAACCGGCATTACTTCAATTCCGATACCTGCATATTTTCCATCGGATAATTGTTTTAGAAATTCATAATTTTTTTCATCGAGGTAAGTTGAATTGGAGTCAAGGCCTTCTAACATTCCTCTGACTGCATTTTGTGTAAGTGTTTGATCGGTTATGGGCCTGACATAATCTGATTTAATGAGATTGTAGACATTACTAATATTATTAACGGAAGAATTATCTTGGGAATTATGCATGCAACCTGCGATAGTGAATACGCAAGCATTAACCAGAAAAAATAAAAAAATTTGAAGCGATTGAGAGATTCTTGGAATCATTTCACTAGCTCTACTATTTTTTGTCCTGTCATTTCCTTGGGAATTTCTATTCCCATCAAATAAAGAAGGGTGGGAGCAATATCACAAAGTGCACCCGACGAATAAATAATTTTTGCAGGTCTACCTTTATAAATAAATGGAATGGGATCGTTGGTATGTGCAGTGTGGGGTTGACCGGTACTTTCATCATACATGCATTCTGCATTACCATGGTCGGCTGTTAAGATTAATTCACCATCCGTTTTATCTAATGCAGCAACTATTTTGCCTAAACATGTATCTAGCGTTTCTAATGCTTTTATAGTGGCTTCATAATTTCCTGTGTGTCCAACCATATCAGGATTGGCAAAGTTACAAACAATAAAGTCATATTGTTGTGAAGAAATTGCATTGACGAGTTCTTCTGTTAATTCTATGGCGGACATTTGGGGTTTAAGATCATAAGTTTCTACTTTGGGCGAATTGACTAAAATTCGAGTTTCATTGGGATAAGGTTTTTCAATACCACCATTGAAGAAGAAAGTGACGTGTGCATACTTTTCTGTTTCTGCAAGATGGCATTGTGTTAAACCCAAGTTGGAAAGATATTCACTTAAAACATTATTTAATGACTGAGGTGAAAATGCAATTTCAGTGTTTAAATCTTTTGCATATTGCGTCAATGTGACAAAATGTTGGTAACCATTTTCCAAAAACATTTTTGTCAATTGTCTTGCTCTATCTGCGCGAAAGTTCATGAAGATAATTAAATCATTGGGTGAAATGCTAATAAGTTGAGAGTTGATATAAATTAATGTGGGTTTAACAAATTCATCAGTTTCGCCTCTTTCGTAGGCCATAGTTAAAGCTGAAATTGCATTGTCTGTGATATATTCTGCATTTTTTTGAGTGAGTGCGGCGTAAGCTTTTTGTGTTCGCTCAAGTCGTTTATCTCTATCCATCGCATAAAATCTACCCATGATACTTGCAATTTTAACGTGATTGATTTGATTAATTTTTTCAAGCGGAGCTGCGGCGCTTTTGGGTGGTGTATCTCTTCCGTCGAGAAATGCATGGAAATAAATATCAGAAATATTGCTTTTTCCTGCAAGTTCCAACATGGCATGAATTTGATTTTCGTGACTGTGTACACCTCCTGGTGATAATAATCCCATCACATGGACTGCGGCATTTCTTTCTTTTGCTTTTTTTAATGTATTGCATAAAATTGGATTAGTAAAAAATGTTTTATCTTCAATGGCTTTATCAATTCGTGTTAATTCTTGATAAACAATACGTCCTGCACCCATATTTAAATGGCCGACTTCTGAATTGCCCATTTGTTCATCGGGTAATCCCACACATTTTCCTGAACCTTGTATTAGAGTATGCGGACAGGTTTCCCATAAATGGTTATAGTTTGGCATCGATGCATTTGCAATAGCATTATAAGTTTTATTTTCACGATATCCGAATCCGTCAAAGATGAGGAGTAAAAAAGGTTTTTTGGGTATGTTGTTCATCTGTTGGCGGCCTCTATTTTGTAGATGGTTTAGCAAGAGATTTTAATGATTCTATTTCTTCAAGTGTAAGATCTTGGAATTTTCCAGGCCGAAGTAGTGGGGGTAAAACAATGTTTCCATACCGAACACGAATCAATCGGCTCACTTTTACACCTTGAGATTCCCACAGCCGTCTAACTTCACGATTTCTGCCTTCACATAATATAACATGATACCATTTGTTTATTCCTTCGCCACCTTTAAATGTAATGGTATTGAATTTTGCCATGCCGTCGTCTAGTTCCACACCGCGACGTAATGTTTTTAACATCAGTTCATTAACTTCTCCAAATATTCTCACTGCATATTCTCGCTCAATTTCATAAGATGGATGCATGAGTAAATTCGCGAGTTCTCCATCAGTGGTAAATAATAAAACACCTGATGTGTTAATATCTAATCTACCGATGGCAATCCATCTGCCTTTATGTAAATGTGGAAGGTGTTCAAATACAGTGGGGCGATTTTGCGGATCTGATCGTGTACAAATTTCATGTTCAGGTTTGTGATAGAGTAATACGCGTGTTTTATGATTCTCGAGTTGATGTTTTGAAAGTAAAACATTGTCAATTTTAATAGTATCTTTATCGGTGATACGATCTCCAAGTTTTGCTTGAATGTTATTAATTTTTATTCTACCTGCAGAAATTAATACTTCACATTGACGACGAGATGCAATTCCTGCTCTTGCTAGTACTTTTTGAAGTTTTTCGCTTTGTTCATTTCTTTTGCTTTTTTTATTGTTGGAATCTTTCACGCCATGGCTTCCTCAGAAATTTCAATTTCTTGTGAAATTTCATGAGATTGAATTGTGAGTGTTTCTGTATGAATTTCTGAGTGCGTATTTTCCGGTACTTCAGGTAATGTATCCATGGATGTAAAATTAATTAGCGAAGGAAGTTCTTGCAGACTTTTTAAATTAAAATAATCTAAAAATTGTTTGGTGGTGGCATAAAGCGCAGGTTTTCCAGGAACATCTTTGTGGCCAATCGCGCGAATCCATTCACGCTCCATTAATATTTTAAATATATGTGAAGAAACAGCAACGCCGCGTACATCTTCAATTTCTGCTCGCGTGATGGGTTGTCGGTAAGCAATAAGTGCTAATGTTTCTAATAAAGCACGTGAATATTTTGGCGGGCGTTTCTCAAAAAGTTTTGTGATAAATGTATGTAATTCTTGTTTTATCTGTAAACAATAACCACTTGCAGTTTCTTTTAATGTCAAACCTTGAGAGGATAATTCAGGCTCCAGAGATGCTAATATATTTTTAAGTTCTTGGATGTCAGGTTGATTATCTTCAGGAAATAATACACTCATTCTATCTATGCTAAGTGGCTCACCATTGGCAAGCATGGCGCAGACTAAGATTTGTTTCAACTGTTCGGTTGGATAGGGTTGTTTCATACAGTAACTGCCTTGATGTGAATGGGGCTATATGGTTCTTGCTGGACAATTTCGATTAAAGTTTGTTTTAATAATTCCAAGATGGCGATGAATGTTACCACAACTCCTGCTTTACCTTCTTTTAAGGTAAAAAGTTGATGAAAAGCGGTGTAATTTCGGCCTTGTAGATAGTGTAATATATTGCTCATTCTTTCGCGCACAGAAAGTTGTTCTCGAGTGACCGCGTGATGAGATTGTAATTGTGCCCGTTTCATAATATCTAAAAAAGCCAAAATTAACTCTTTAAAATCCACTTGAGGTTGAGATTTTGGAATTTCATCGTCACTGATTTGAATGCTGGCGGGAAATATATCGCGCCCGTGTTGTGGAAGAGCATCTAAACTTTCTGCAGCAGCTTTGATTTGTTCATATTCCTGCAAGCGTCGAATTAATTCTGCTCTTGGATCAGTTTCATCAGCATTTTCTGTGTCGATGGGGCGGGGGAGTAGGAGTCTGGATTTAATTTCAGCCAAGACAGCAGCCATGACCAAATATTCACCTGCAAGCTCAAGATTTAATATTTTCATTAATTCCACGTAATGAATATATTGTTGTGTAATTTTTGCGATGGGAATATTTAATATATCGATATTTTCTTTTTTGATTAAATAAAGCAATAAGTCTAAAGGGCCTTGAAAAGTATCTAAAAAAACTTTTAAGGCTTCAGGCGGAATATAAAGATCATGGGGCAAATCTGTAAAAGGTTGACCTTCAATCAATGCAAAAACATTTTGGGGTAACTCTTCAGTTTGCATAAATTTTATTTAGTGTTGCCGTTTGCTGAATGAATAAGTTGCCCAACTCCTGGAGGAACTGTTCCTTGATAGGTGCAATAAGCATAACCGCCTGAAATTCTTGGGCCTACAGGAATATTGGAATAGTAGGCTAAAGGATCAGTCACTGTTCCTGGGCCATAAAGCTGGTTCCAGCCTTGTTTTTCTGCATCAGACACGCTTGTTCCTTCAAGTGGGCAAGTGATTTGCGGATTTAGGTTATCAGCCAAAACATTGATTGAAAAAAAGCATAATAATATGACGAGAAATTTTTTTGACATCAGCTTTACCTCATGAAGAAAATAAATGGAGAACGTGTTTCAGAGTACCATACGGGTACGTGTATTTCAAACGAAAATTTATCTTCTTGTAACCGTTCCAGACGTAGGTGCATAATTTTCTTTGTTGTGTTTGATGTGCGCTTTAGCAGAGGGCGTAGGTACTTTAATTTTATCTGCGAGCTTATTCGCATTTTCTTGATATTTTGCAAAAGATTCAGCAGCTTTTGATGAATGAGAAACTGAATTTTGATATGCGTTAAGCGGCCTTTTTTGTTGAAGAGATGCAGTAATAAGTTGAGCAGTATTTTTTGATTTAATGGGGGCATCAACTTTTGTCGGAGTTAGAACATTGACGGCTGTTTCGTATTTGGTCGTGGCAGGGACATTGGTTGTGCCAAAAAAAAGCCGGGGTCTGCCCTTGTCATGGATTTCTTTTAAATAAGATTTGATGTAATCCTGGGAATTTTGTGTTTCTTCGTTAATTAAATCAATTAGTTGTTCCCGACAATATTCAGGATTTTTAAGAGCGATGTCAATTAACTCTCTTCTCCACTCTTTACTCCATTTCGGGGTAATAAGGCGGTAACAGTATTTAAATTGGGTGGGGTTTCGTTTAGCACGTTCAATGATTTCGCCTTTAGTTAATTTTCCTTCAGATTTTTGATAGTCTACGAAAAGATCAACATCAGCGCTTTCAATGGAAAGCACGTGGTTTTTATCAGCTTGAACATCACTCATAAAATGTTTTCCCTGGATTTTGAATCCATCAAGTTCCTCGAATTAGTTGAATTTTTTACACAATGTTTCGTACTCTGACACTGTGCCGACATTATACCATTGTCCAAAATAAATTTCACCGGTTATTTTTTGTTTGTCGATTCCCTGAAATAATAATGGCGATAGTCTGAAGTGTTTTATTTCGCAACCATAGAATAATCTTTGATGAAATACACCAAAAGAGGCGTAAGTATAACTTATAGTATTTGAATGAATTGGAATCCTTTGTAAATATTCAAATTCATGTTGATTGTCATATTGAAGTGTAAAATCACCTTCAAGATGATAGGGTGGATTTGGAACTAAAACGAGATGAGCTTCCAGCTGGAGTTGATTAAATCTCTGGAGCCATTGTTTTTTAATGAGTTTATCAAACGGATAATCGGTATAAATATCACTGCTAATGACTAAAAATGGATTATCGGGATTTTTAAATAGCCTTAATGCTTTTACAATTCCACCACCGGTTTCAAGCGCTTGAGGTTCTTCAGAATAAATAATATTGACACCAAACTGATGCCCATTTTGTAGTAGGAATTTAATTTTTTCAGATAAATAACTGATATTTATAATAATGTTTTTAATTCCAATTTGTGCAAGTTTTTCAATATGATAAACAATCAAAGGTTTTTGATTAATGCAAAGTAATGGTTTTGGAATAGAATCGGTTAAGGGTTTTAACCGTTCACCTTTGCCTGCCGAAAGCAGTATTGCCGTATCAATCATGTAAGTCTTTGGGTTGATGGATAGTTGGCAGTTGCGAAAAGCAGTCTCCTATAAATTTTTGGAATGAGGTAAGCTCGGCATATTTTTCGCTCACTTGGTAAATGTAGTTTAATGTACGTGGTATATCTCCAAGATAGTTTGGAACTTTGTCCCTATGGTATTTTCGAGCAAAAATAAAACACGCTTTTAAGTGACGTTGTATTCCCATGAAGTCGAAATAACGAGTAAAATCATTTGAATCTGGAATAGTTTCTTTGAGATGTTGTTGATAAAAGTTGAGTGAGAGCTCTTTAACCTTTTGTTTGGGTAAATCAAAATAGCAATCTCTTAATAAGGATACTAAGTCGTAGGTGATAGGCCCTATCATGGCATCTTGAAAATCTAATATGCCAATACCATTCTCGTTTAAAATCATCAAATTTCTTGAATGATAATCTCTATGAATAACGCATTGGGGTTGCGATTGGGCTGATTCCAATAAAAGCTCAATGACAGGATCGATTAATTTTTCATACGAGGATGAGGGTATCTGTAGGTGTTTATCTAAAAACCACTGCTTAAAATTTTCACATTCATTATGCATAAAATCTTTATCAAAATGATTGAGCGGTAATTGAATTTTTTGTATCTTGGAAAGCTCATAAAGAGATTGGTGATAAAAATATGAATGGTTCGCTTCTTGATGGTTTAATGAATGTAATAACACATTGTCCCCAAAGTCCGCCAGTAACATAAACCCTTGGTTTAAATCATGGGCGTATACCTCTGGTACGTTCAATTTAATTTTCAAAAAAGCTTGCGAGATTTTGATAAATCCTGCATTGTTTTCCGTTGAGGGGGGGGAATAAACAGCAACATAGGTGATATTTTTAAAATTCACCCTATAATAGCGTCTAAAGCTTGCGTCTCCTTTAAGAGGGGTTAATGAAAGCGAGGAGGTGTTTTTAACATCCAGCGTCTTATTTAACCACTTTTTTAACTGTATTAATTTGTGCATGCGGGTATTTTATACCAATTTTAAAAATAAAAGCGACTGAGCCACTCGTTTTGCATAGGCGATAATGAATGAATGCCCACGAAAAGACGCGAAAACCTTCAGAGACAAGGATGTCTTTGAGATCGCAGGAGCGGCCTCATTTTCGCGCTGTTGGGGGCATTCATTTAAAAGCGTACTATTTTTTTGAATGGTTTATATGAAATTTGGATATTTTGAGTAAAAAACGTGATGAAAAAAAGTGTATTTTATATAGCTGGATTGCTGGTATTTTCAACGTCATATGCAATCGATGAAAATGATGCCAAGAAGCTTGGATGGACGGCGAATGATAGCCGCTGTGGTGGTTATTTTGTTGAGGGTGATATTCCTCAGGGAAATATGCCACAAGATTTCAAATCCTCTCCCGTTTCTTTAGAGGCAGATGAAGGGCAATTGGTTTACAGCGGGTTATCATCCGTTTCAGGGCATGTTTCGATTAGCCAGCCAGGCAGAATTGTTACATCGAATAAAGCAAACTTAACTGCAAAAGAAGGGGATTTTCAAACAGCGACATTGGAGGGTGATGTCACCTTAAAAGAAAAAAATAGAATAGTAGCAGGTTCAGATGCAAAAATGGACTTAAAACAAAAATGGTATCAGTTTAAAAATGCTCTTTATCGCTTGCTTGTCGGAGATAAGCTTTATGGTTGGGGAAGCGCAAGTGTTGTCACAGAACCACCTTCTGAAATTACAGAGTTGAGTAATATTACCTATTCTACCTGTCCGCCCAAAAGTAGAGCATGGTCGATAAAAGCAAAGCGTTTGAAATTAAACCAAGACTTAGGTAGAGGTTCTGCTTATGATGTAGTTATTTTTGCAAATGCAGTACCCATATTTTATACACCATTCATGAATTTTCCGATAGATGATAGAAGACAAAGTGGTTTTTTATATCCAAAATTAAGTTTTGGAAGTACTTCAGGTTCTGGTGTTGGATTTCCTTACTATTGGAATATTGCACCCAATCAAGATGATACTATCACGCCGTATTTTTACCAAAAACGAGGATTTCAACTAAATAATCAATATCGATATCTAACCGAATCAAGCCATGGTGAAATTGATTTAAGTGTCTTACCTAATGATTATGGATTTAGAAAATTTCAACAAACTGAACCTTTCCAATTTGTGCATAACACGCCGCAAATCATGGCTGGGTTAAATGATCTTGTTAATGCAAGTACTTTTCGATCGTTTTTCACGTATCAAAATACTACAGTATTTAATCCTGATCTTTCCGCTCAGATTAATTATGCGCATGTGAGCGACGATTATTATGCACAAGATTTTGGCGGCGTACCGTTTATTGCGCAGAATCAATTAATGCAACAAGGATTAATCACCTATCAAGGAGAGGATGTAAATTTTTTAGGTAATTTACAAGGTTTTCAAACGTTACATCCTGTTAATGAGCCCGTCGTGTTAAACCAGTACAACATGTTGCCTCAATTGTTATTCAGCAGCCGTTTTGCCCCTCGAGCTAACAAACTTAATTTTGAGTGGCAAGCGGAAGGTGTTGAATTCACGAAAGCGAGAGATCCAGGTTTCGCAATGACGCCTCCATCAGGTGAACGATTAAATTTAATGGGGGCAATTAGCTTGCCTTGGAATACACTGGCAGGATATTTCACGCCTAAATTAGGTGAACGATTTACTCAATATAATTTAGGCGATCAACCCGTGAATCTTACAAATGAAATTACGCGCTCGATTCCATTTTTTGATATTGATAGCGGGTTGTATTTTGAAAGAGATACGTATTTTTTCCATAAAAATTATACACAGACACTGGAACCAAGATTATTTTATTTGTATGTTCCTTATAAAAATCAACAAGATATTCCAATTTTTGATAGTAGTTTACAGCCTTTTAGCTACAATCAATTGTTTTTAACTAATCGATTTTCAGGATCGGATAGAATTGGAGATGCTAATCAAATTAGTTTCGCGCTGTCGTCTCGATTCTTGGATAAAAAAGACGGCTCTGAAAAATTTTCTGCCAGTGCAGGTGTTATAAAATATTTAGAATCTCGTAAAGTATTATTATGTCAGGGCCAAGATTGCCAAAATGTAAGTTATGGAATGGGTTCGAGTTCTAATGATGATCCATTATCACCCGTGGTTGCTCAATTGCAGTATCATTTTAATCCAATATGGAGTACTACACTCAATGCAGCTTGGGATCCTAATATCGCTCAAACACAAAATGCAAATCTTGGGTTCCAATATTCACCTTTAGAAAATCATATTGTTAATGTGGGTTATTCATATATTAGAAACGGAGATTTTTTTACCTTGCCAAATCAACCGCTTCAAACTCAAAATAAACCAGAGTTTAATTTAAGCCAGCCTACCGCTTCATTTGCTTGGCCAATCAATGATAGATGGAGTGCAGTGGGTAGCTTTGGATATAGTCTAAACCGCTCACATCCTTTAACTTATTTTGGTGGTCTTGAATATGATAGCTGTTGTTGGGGTGTGCAGTTTATTGTGGCGAGAAGTTTTTCTGGATTTGACCCCTATCTTGAACCAGAATATAACACCGGAGCTTATGTTCAACTCGTCTTTAAAGGGCTTGCAAAAATTGCAGGAAATGACCCTGCGTCTTTATTGTTAAGTAATATTCCTGGTTATCATGATACATTTGGTGCATAAATTTCTTCATCGTTATGTAAATAAGCTGTGGTATTCGTCGCCCAGTATTGGAAATCTATTATTATTGCCATTTTCTGTGATTTATCAATTTGTAATATTGACAAGAAAGTATATTTATCAGAAATATTTTTTATCGAGTACGCAAATAAATGCGCCTGTCATAGTGGTGGGTAATATCACTGTTGGGGGAACAGGAAAAACACCTTTTGTAATATGGCTTGTTGAATTCTTGATTCAAAAAGGATATCGACCAGGGATTATCAGCAGAGGTTATGGTGGAAAAGGTGCAATTTATCCCTTACAAGTTCAACTTGATTCTGATGTCACAATCGTTGGTGACGAAGCTGTTTTACTTAAAAGAAGAACATCATGTCCTGTGGTTATTTCACCAAATAGAATTCAAGCATTACAATATCTTAAAAAAAATACGAATTGTAATATTGTCGTCAGCGACGATGGTTTGCAGCATTATAAACTACCCAGACAGATAGAAATTGTGATTGTAGACGGTGAAAGAATGTTTGGTAATGAATATTGTTTACCCGCGGGCCCGTTAAGAGAACCCATGTCTCGATTGGAAACCGTTGATTTTATTATAATCAATGGAGGTGAGCATTTTAGTTTTGAAGATAAAAATGTATTTCCAATGAAATTATCACAAAAGGATTTTTATAATATCGTAACGCCAGAGTTAAAAGGAACTTATGAAGATTTTTTAAGTCAACCGATTCATGTTGTCGCAGGTATTGGGAATCCTGAAAGATTTTTCCAATCATTAATCCAACAGGGAATGAGTATCCAAGCACACGAGTTTCCCGACCATTATGTTTACAAAGAAAATGATTTAAATTTTCATCATGATAAAGAGTGTAGAATTATAATGACTGAAAAAGATGCGGTAAAATGTGAATCATTTGCCGATTATCGATATTGGTGTGCAAGAGTGGACGCGCAATTAACTGAAGATCTGGAAGTTGCGTTATTGCAAAAATTAAAAACTTTATTGGGAAATTAATATGTCATTTATACACTTGCATGTTCACAGTGAGTATTCAATCAAAGACGGCATTCTTACAATTCCAACATGCATTGATGCGCTCAAAAAACAACATGTTAAATGCTGTGCGTTAACGGATCAAATGAATTTATTTGGTGCAGTGAAGTTTTATAAAGCTTGTGAAAACGCAGGTATTAAACCCATTATAGGGGCTGATATATTTATACATAATCATATTCATCCAAAAATTCCACATCGTGCCATTTTGCTTTGTCAAAATATTTCTGGATATAAAAATTTAACTCAACTCATTTCCAATGCTTATCTTGAAGGACAACAAGAGGGATATCCTTGTATTGAAAAAAGTTGGCTCAAAGAATATTCCGATGGATTAATTGCCATCATAGATTTTAAAAATAGTGATATCGGTCAAGCATTATTTTCTCAGCAAAAAAAAGTAGCAGAAGGTTGCTTCTTAGATTGGAATCAGTGGTTTTCACAAAGACTTTATTTGGAAATACAAAGAACAAACAAAATAGATGAAGAAAATATCAATCAAAAAATAATCGAATATGCATTATTAAAAAAGCTTCCCATCGTAGCTACCAATGATGTAAGGTATTTGTCTCAAAACGATTTCGAAGCGCATGAAGCACGAGTTTGTATTCAGGGAGGTGTGTTGTTAAGTGATCCTAAAAGACTCAAAAATTATACAGACCAACAATATTTAAAATCTCCTGTTGAAATGCAGGAATTATTTAAAGATATGCCTGAAGTCATTCAGAATAGTGAAGAAATTGCTAAACGATGTAACTTAAAACTTGAATTAGGCAAAGCATTTTTACCCAAATTTGCAGTACCTATACATTTATCAACTGAAGACCATCTCTGTCAATTGGCATTAGAGGGTCTGGCAAATAGATTTAAACATCAAACTGTTTCTGACAATTACCATCAAAGATTGATGACAGAATTAGCGGTGATTAATCAAATGGGGTTTGCAGGTTATTTTTTAATAGTAGCAGATTTTATTCGTTGGGCAAAAGATAAGCAAATCCCAGTAGGCCCTGGTAGAGGTTCTGGAGCAGGATCCTTAGTTGCATATGCATTGAATATCACAGACGTTGATCCTTTACCCTATGATTTACTCTTCGAACGATTTTTAAATCCAGAACGAGTCTCTATGCCAGATTTTGATATTGATTTTTGTATGGATAATCGAGATAAAGTCATTGAATATGTTGGCCAAAAATATGGTAGAGACAGTGTTTCGCAAATTATAACGTTTGGTACGATGGCCGCGAAAGCAGTGGTCAGAGATGTTGGAAGAGTGTTGGGGCATCCTTATGGATTTGTGGATAAAATTGCTAAGTTAATTCCATTTGAATTAGGTATAACATTAGAAAAAGCATTACAAGAAGAAGGGGATTTACAACTGCGGTATCAAAAAGAAGAAGAAGTCAAAATATTAATTGATTTAGCAAGAAAATTAGAAGGATTAGTTCGAAATGCAGGAAAACATGCGGGTGGCGTCGTCATTGCACCATCAAAATTAACGCATTTTACACCATTGTATTGTGAAGAAGGAGATTCGCAATTAGTTTCTCAATTTGATAAAGATGATGTTGAAAAAGTAGGATTAGTGAAATTTGACTTTCTTGGATTAAGAACATTAACCATTATCGGGTGGACTGTAGATGCTATCAATCGTAAAAAAGCAAGTCATGATGTGTTATTAGAAATTAATAAAATTCCGCTCGATGATAAAAAAACATTTGAATTAATTAAAGCATGCCATACGACTGCTGTATTTCAGTTAGAATCCAGAGGCATGAAAGATTTAATTAAAAAATTACAACCAGAATGTTTTGAAGATATTATCCCATTGGTGGCATTATTTAGACCAGGACCGCTACAATCTGGAATGGTAGATGATTTTATTAATCGAAAACAAGGACAGGCAAAAATAGAATATCCTCATCCATTGTTAGAACCTGTTTTAAAAGCAACTTACGGCATTATTTTGTATCAAGAACAAGTTGCTAAAATCGCACAAGTGTTAGCGGGTTATACATTGGGGCAGGCTGATCTACTAAGGCGTGCCATGGGAAAAAAGAAACCAGAAGAAATGGCAAAACAAAGGACTGTGTTTATTAATGGTGCGCAAAAAAATAATGTCGATGAAAGATTAGCCAGCGATATATTTGATTTGATGGAAAAATTTGCAGGATATGGATTTAATAAATCACATTCCGTTGCTTATGCATTAATCACGTATCAAACAGCATATCTAAAAAGTCATTATCCTGAAGAATTTATGGCTGCGGTTTTATCGTCAGATATGGATAAAACAGATAAAGTGGTTAATTTTTTATTTGAAACTAAAAGAATGGGTATTGAAATTATTCCTCCAGATATCAATCGTTGCATATTTGAGTTCATGGTGTCATCTGATAATAAAATCCATTTTGGATTAGGTGCAATTAAAGGTGCTGGAAAAGCTGCGGTGGATATTCTTTTGGATGAACGTTTGCATCATGGAGACTACAAAAGTTTTGGCGATTTCTTTAAACGGATGGATTCAAAAAAAGTTAATAAAAGAATTTTAGAAGCTTTTATTAAATCAGGTACTTTTGATTGTTTTCAGATTAATCGCGCAACAATGATGTTGAATTTAGAAGATTATTTACATCATAGCCAAAAAAATACGGTTAAGCAGCAGAATTTATTTGATGATGACGAATCACAAAGTGATAATATAAGAGTAATAGATGAATGGTCTATGACACAAAAATTACAAGCTGAAAGAGAAGTTTTAGGGTTTTACCAAAGTAATCATCCACTCAATCTTTACCATCATGAATTTAAAAACTTATTATCTGATAAATTTCTATTAGGGTTAGTGATTCAAATTAAAACTATGCAAACTCGACGTGGCGGACGTATGGCTTTTGTGAAATGCGAATGTTTAGATAATAAAATCATTGAGGTTGTTGTCTTCTCTGATATATACGAAACTCATAAAGGAATATTGGTTAAAGATAATTTAATTTTACTTGAAGGAGAAATTACCTCCGATGATTTTACGGGCGGTGAAAAAATTCTTGCTAAAAATATATATACCTTGGATGGTTTTCGCGAAAAATTTGCAAGGGGAATTCTCGTCAATTGGGGCAAGTATCATTCATCTGAAAAGTCCCAGGAATTATGTCAAATTTTATGCCAATTTAAAAATGGGCCAGCTCCAGTATTTATAGATATGATTAAAGATGATGTCCAATCAAGATTCTCGTTGAGTGATGAATGGCGAGTCACCATTTGTGAAGGGCTTATAAGCATTTTAAAAAATCAATTTGGTGAATCACAGATTAAGGTTATTTATGATTAAATGTAAGATCTTACAGGTCTGTCATCCTGAAAAATTTTCATCAGCCAAGAGCGAAAGAATCAAAAAGCACGTATGAAAATTTGTTCAGGAACCAGAAACAACATTTGATAAACATCAGGTGAGAAATATACCAACTCGCCATCTGGTTCCCGGATAAATTTTTGTGCAAACTTAATATTTTTTTTCAGTTATGTTGACAAAAATTTTCCGGGATGACAATCCTCAAGAATTTTTCAGGACAGTGAAGGCAATAATTTTTTGTTTCAAATGAGGCTTAATGGTTATGCGATATGTAATATGTGTTGAGTATGAAGGCACAAACTACAATGGGTTTCAGCGTCAATATCATAATAAACTGCCTACCATTCAAGAAAGCTTAGAATCAGCGATTGGTAAAATTGCAAATCATACAATTGAAGTTGTCACAGCTGGAAGAACAGATGCAGGAGTGCATGCTATCAATCAAATTTGTCATTTTGATACAGATTCAATTCGTGATCCTTACAATTGGTTGTTAGGGATAAACACATATTTACCCCAGGATATTGCAGTAAAGGCGATTAAACAAATGCCTGATGAGTTTCATGCAAGGTTTTCCGCAATTGCCAGATGTTATGAATATAGAATCTTAAATCGTACTGCCAGAAGTGCATTAAACGCGAATAAGATTACACATTATTATTTTGCAAAATTAGATGAACAAAAAATGCAAACCGCGGCAAATTATTTTTTAGGTGAACATGATTTTTCATCCTTCCGCGCAGCAGAATGTCAGGCACGTACACCATTTAGAAAGATAGATGAAATATCTGTGACTCGAGAAGAAGATAAAGTGATGATATTTATACAGGCAAATGCATTTTTACACCACATGGTGAGAAATATCACAGGTGTGTTATTAGATATCGGTTCTAGCAAAAAACCTATTGAATATGCAAAAGAAATTTTAGACGCAAAAAATAGAACTTTATCAAGCCCCACAGCTAAGGCCTGTGGTTTGTATCTTACAAGAGTCATTTATCCTGAGCATTTTTCGATAATTAACTCATATTATGCAGAGAGTGCACAAGAGGACAAAGGAATCATCGTTCAGACGAACCCACGTCCCTATGATCGTAAAATATATCCCTATATTTTACGGTCTTCACGATAGATTCCTTTGTCCTCTTTAACTTTTTCTCTCTAAAAAGGAAAACAATCGAAAAAAAGAAAACCGTAAAAGAC
>Ga0068855_100000551_pt1 | contig 46027 bp, 34 predicted proteins | sample KBSCornC52_FD_66592 | JGI IMG/M metagenome (GOLD analysis project Ga0068855, IMG submission 66592) | Corn rhizosphere microbial communities from Kellogg Biological Station, Michigan, USA - KBS Corn C5-2 | ecosystem: Host-associated > Plants > Roots > Rhizosphere > Soil ... | reverse complement strand
GGCGCGAAGGCTCCTTCACCGAGACAGCACAGGAATATGACCACACCTGCTATGGCGAGATGCCCATTTTCGAATATCGCGAAGCCATGGCGATGGTCAATGAATGGCCGGCCATCATGCCGACCATTCGCATTCCAATTCATCTGACCTGCGCCGACGGGGAAACCATGATGGTGTCAGACGAAAGGACAGTAGAGGACATGAAGTCCTTGCTTCGTAACAGCGTTCATGCGTGCGTCGAGCTTCAGCGCGGAGCCGGTCATGATGTGAGTGCGCATCTCGTTGGGCTCGCTTATCACCTGCGGGCGCTCGCGTTCTTTGAAGAATGCACCGCACTGCGCCGCGCCGGCATCATTTCGTCATGAATGAAGATCATTCCTGAGCAGGATCTTCGCGGGGAGGGGGCCGATGAGAATTACAAGAAGCATTGTTGTTCCTGCAGCCGGACTATATGCGTTCTGCGCGGCTGCGCACGCCCAGCCAAATGACGACAAAGTGGCCGAGCCCGCCACCGAGATCCAGGAAATCATCGTGACTGCTCAAAAGCGCGAGCAATCCATCAACGATGTTGGAGAAACCATTGCAGCGATTGGCTCGGCTTCTCTTGCTGCGCAAAGACTTTCCGATCTGGACAGCATCGCTCGGGCGGTTCCCGGCCTCCAGTTCACCCCGAGCAATACCAACACCCCGGTCCTCACGCTACGTGGTGTAGGGTTTTACGATAACTCACTCGCCGCGGCTCCGGCGGTCACCGTATATCTGGATGAAGTGGCGCTCCCCTTTCCCGTCTTGTCGTCATTGACGGCGTTCGATCTGGAACGCATCGAAGTTCTCAAGGGGCCTCAGGGGACGCTGTTTGGCGAAAATTCGACCGGCGGCGCTCTCAACTACATCGCTGCAAAACCCACTGACAGGCTCAAAATGGGCGCCAGCGCCGGAGTTGGCCGATTCAGCAGCTTTGAGACCAACGCATATATCAGCGGTCCGGTCAGCGATACATTGAAGCTCCGGCTGGCCGTCAGGTCGATGCACGAGGGTGATTGGCTCGAAAGCGCTACTCGCCATGACAAGACCGGCTCCGGAGATACTGTGGCCGCCCGCTTTCTGGCAGATTGGGCGCCGAGCGACGGGGTGAAATTGTCTCTGAATGTCAATGGTTGGCACGCCGGCATCCCGCCTGCGCCGGGTCAGTACCTTTTCCCCAATCCGCAGCAATCGACAGCAGGGGCCGGCTTCCCGTTCGCGACCTTTCCGCGCGCTCCCGGCTCCCCCCTCAAAACAGATTGGCCGCAGCAGTATCCTCCGCACGCCGACAATAACTTCGGACAAGCTGCCTTGCGTGGGGACATCAAGCTGCAGGATGACCTGACACTCACGGCGATTTCCTCGTACATTCACTATAGAATGGCGTCGCGAGTCTGCAGAAAATGCGGACCCATGCTGTGTTCGGCAACATCGAGCAGCGCGTGGCCGAGAGCTTCTCGTTGCAGGCTGGAGTGCGCTATACCGAATCCAAGCACTCTTCTTCAAACTGCGGTTATGATCTGGGTGACGGTCTCATCAATGGCCTGTTTGATTTTCTGGGCGCCGAGCTTGCCGGTAATCCTGCAACGCCAAAAATTCAGCCTGGCCAGTGTTACCAGCTCGGTCCTGCGCCGAGCTATGTTCCCGGGACGCCGTTCAACGATAGTTTGAATCAAGAGAATGTTTCGTGGCGACTGGGCGCGGACTATCGCCCTGCGGCGCACACCTTGCTTTATGCGAATGTGTCGAGGGGCTACAAAGCCGGAGGATTCCCGACGCTTGGCGCATCTGTCGTGACCCAGTACGCGCCTGTCGTTCAGGAGGAAGTGCTGGCTTACGAAGCGGGAATGAAGTCTCAGTTTTTTGAGCGCACGCTCGATTTGAATGCCGCGGCTTTCTACTACGATTACAAGAACAAGCAAATCAAGTCCCGTGTTGTTGATCCGGTGTTCGGCCTTCTGGACCAACTCGTGAATGTTCCCAAGTCGAAGATCAAGGGTGCGGAGCTCGAGGCGACCCTGCGCCCATTCGCTGGGCTCTCATTGCAAACCGCGCTGACTTATACGGATGCCCGTGTCGACGAGTACACTGGCGTCGATGTTGCCGGCAATCTCAACACGAACTTTCACGGTACGATGATCCCGTACACCTCGAGGTGGCAGGCGCGCGTGAACGCCGACTATGAATGGGGTACCTCAGCCGGGTATAGGGCCTTTCTTGGCGGCTCATTCAGCTATCGTAGTGAGGCTTGGGCCTCTCTGGGCGGTGAGCGTCTCGTTATTACGAACCCATTCGCCCCGACAGGCATAGGCAATCTATATCGGCTCGATCCTTACGCGTTGCTCGATCTGCGCGCCGGTATCAAGGGACGAGACGACCGCTGGACACTGACTGTCAGCGGACAGAACGTCGGCAACGAGCTGTACGCGCAGAATGTCAACAATGCGCACGATGTCATCGTACGTTATGTGGGTGCACCTGCGACATATTGGATAACGCTTTCCGTTAGTTATTGATGCGCCAGCATTCGCCGACGCTATCGCCAGTGAGACCCTTTGACGAGCTCAACCATCGTGTCCGTGAGCGGAATCGGCACTGTGTGCGGCATCAATGGCCGTTCGGCGGTGGCCGCTTTTCACGCCAACCCGTGTTCTTGTTGTCAGGGAGCCGCGCTTTGTGGCCCCGGACACGGAGAAACGCATGGGTATTCGCATCGTCAACGCCGGCCGCCGCGGCGCCGTTCGCCGGGCCGCACTCGGCCTATCAGCCGCATTAGCACTCGCGACCGCAACGGCCGCCGATCTGACGCCGCTCTTCCAGGGCGCGCTCGAGTACCGGATGGTCGGGGCGGGAGCGAACGGCGCCAGCCTCTTTGGCGTCGCGACGGGAGATTTCAACGGTGACGGCAAGCAGGACGTCGTATCAGTCGCCTTTCCGACCGGACTGTCGATTCAGCTCGGCAACGGCGATGGAACTCTGCAGCCGGCGCAAACCGTTGGCTTCGGTAGCTTCAGTGCCGCTACCCAACCTGCCGGCGATCAGGCGCTTGCCGTCGGCGACTTCAACGGCGACGGCCGGCTCGACGTTGCGATAGCAGCCGATCAACTGGCGCCCAGTGGCGCTGCGAGCAGCGGCGTACTGGTCTATCTCGGCAACGGTGATGGCACCTTTCAGTCCCCCGTGGAGTACCCGACCGGGGACGCCGGGTCGATCGCGGTCGCCGACCTGAATGGCGACGGCAAACCAGATCTTCTCGTCACGACCTTTCACAACCAATCGGTCGCCGTCCTCCTGGGCAACGGCGACGGCACTTTCCAACCGGCGACGGGTTACGCCGTTGGACAGATCGCGTCGGACCTCGCGATCGGCGACTTCAGCGGCGACGGCAAGGCGGACGTCGCGGTCACGAGCTCGATCTCAGGAAACATCTCTATTCTGCTCGGCAACGGCGACGGGAGTTTCCAAGCGGCCACGAGCGTGTTCGTGACCACGCCCGTCGTGACCCAGGGCGGCCCCAGCGGGCTCGGCGTGATCGCCGCTGCCGATTTCAACAAGGATGGCAAGCAGGACCTGGTCATCAGCACCTTTTCCGCCTTCAGTCAGGGCAACATTTTTCTGTTGACCGGGAATGGTGATGGCACCTTCGCTGCGCCGCAGACGCTGTTCGCAAACATCGAGTCCTATTCGCTGGTCGCCGCGGACTTCGACGGTGACGGTAAGACCGATCTGATGCTCGGCGTGGTAAACGACTCTACACTGGTGTCCGGGACCGGCACGCACGCCGCGCTCTATTATCGCGGCAATGGCGATGGCAGCTTCCAGCCATACCAACTGCTCTACGGCGGCGAAACCATGCACAGCATTGCGGTCGCCGACTTCAACGGCGACGGCAAGCTCGATCTCGTGTCCGGACTCAACAGTCAACTCAAGACGCTGCCGGTGTCGCAGCCGTGGCCGGCAATCACTCTGATGCTGCAGCCGTTCCCGGTGACCTACGGAACGGGTCTGACGGTTCCCTCGACTGCCTTGCCTATCAGCCCGGTCTCACTCGCGGTCGGCGACTTCGACGGTGATGGCAAGATCGACTTCCTGGCTCCGGTGCGCGGTGGCACGGAGAGATACCTGAACGCAGGCGCCGGAGCCTTCAACCTGTCGTATGCGTCGTCTGGATCCACGTCCTTCGGGGGACACGGCTCCGTTGCAGTCGCGGACTTCAACCAGGACGGCATCCTCGATTATGCGTACGGCGAATTCGCCAGCGGCTTCGTGGCCGCGCAGGTCGGCAGTGGGACCGGCACGTTCACATTCATACCGCTGTCGAGTTCCGGCAGTAACGGGACAGTGACGGCCGATTTCAACGGGGATGGCAAGCCGGACCTCGCGAATATCCAGAACAACGCTGTGCAGCTGATGCTCGGGGCCGGCGACGGCACATTCCCACTGCCGCCGGGCAGCAGCCTCTACTACCAACAGCCGTCTGGAAATAGTTCCGGTGTGTTGGTGACCGGCGACTTCAACGGCGATGGCAAATCTGACGTGGCGGTCGCGGCGGATGCCTTCGGCAAGACGATCGCCGTACTGCTCGGCAATGGCGACGGCACATTGCAGACGCCAAAGAGCACACCGCCTCTGGCCGGGAGGACGGTCATCAGAGGGGGTGGTTTCGAGGCACAGGCGCTCGTCGCCGCCGATTTCAATGGCGACGGCAAGCTCGACCTCGCGACCCTGATCGATCCTACCGGAGTCAATGACAGCACCGTCGCGCAAGTGTTGCTCGGCAACGGCGATGGCACCTTCCAGGCGCCGGTCACACTGCCGGCGCTCCCCTACGGCGACGCCTATCTACTTTACGCCGGCGACTTCGACGGTGACGGCACGATCGATCTTGTCGTGATGGGTATGGGTCGTGCGGATCCCATGGTGCTACTGCGCGGCAACGGTGATGGCAGCTTTCGCCAAACCGAGCAGTACGCGATCGCTCTGCCCGCGTTTGTCGCCGCGGGCGACTTCAAGGGCACCAGCCGGCTATCTTTCGCGCTCGCGAACAACAACGACGGCAACGTAACAGTACTGTTGAACCGGACGCCGCCGCTCGTCAATCCCGCGCCAACGGTGACGATTGGCCTTTCTGCAAACTCGATCAGTCTCGGTTCGAGCTCGACGCTTACCTGGTCATCCATCAATGCTGTGAGCTGCACCGCAAGTGGCGCTTGGACTGGCGCGCAATCGATCAGCGGCTCCCTGACACTCACTCCGCAGGTGGTTGGAGCCAACACCTATTCACTTGATTGTTCCGGCGCGGGTGGGTCGGCGACCAAAGCCGTGGTGTTGACGGTGACTGCGGCGACGCCGGCACCAACGGTGACGCTGACCGCGACCCCGGCCTCTATCACGCTCGGTCAGTCGGCGGCGCTGAACTGGTCGACCAGTAATGCGACAGCATGCTCGGCAAGCGGCGCGTGGACAGGCGCCGAACCGACGAGCGGCATGCTGAGTGTCACGCCAGGCGGCACCGGAACGAACGCCTATACGCTCGACTGCACGGGGCCTGGTGGCTCGGCGAGCGCGTCGGCGATGCTAACAATCAACGCGGTAGCCCCTGCCCCCACTGTCACTGTCACAGTCAGCCCTACCAACATCACCGTGGGGCAGACGGCGACTCTTACTTGGTCATCGACTAACGCGTCGGCGTGTACCGCGAGTGGTGCCTGGAGCGGCACCGAGGGGACTGGGGGTAGCCACATGGTGACGCCGAGCGCGGCGGGCCTGGACACTTACACGCTGGATTGCACCGGTGACGGCGGCTCGGCAACTGCGAGTGCCACCCTCACAGTCGGTGCCGCTCCGACCGTCGGTGCCACAACGCGCTCACTTTCCGGCCACGCAGGTGGGGGCGGTTCCATCGGCCTTCTCGACGTGCTCTGGCTCGGCGTTCCGCTGTTGGTCCGCGTTCTCGCGCGGCGATCCCGACTCGTCCGACGTGCAGCGAGCATCGCGCTCGCGACCGCGGTGCTTGTGTTAGTTGTCCCTGCCAACGCGGACGAGGTGCGGTTGGATTTCGGGAAAGTCTACCTTGGCGTGCGAGGTGGCTCTGGGACCTACCAGCGCACCGACTCCGACGTCGACGCATCATTGGGCGCCGCGGGCCAACCGGAGACGACTGTCGCGATCGATGGCCATCGCTTCGTCGGTAGCATCTATGCGGGCGTCCCGTTGTACCGCTCACTCGCTATCGAGGCCGGCTTCGTCGAGCTTGGTCGTTATCCCGTAGCCGTGAGCACGACCAACGGCAGCGACTCGGCGGTCGCGAATGCACTCCTCGACGGTCTGCGGCCGGCGGGCCGAGGCCTCGTGCTCGGACTCGCCGCGCCGCTGCCGATCGGTCGCTGGCTCGCGCTCGAACCGCGCGCCGGTCTTCTGCTGTCAAAGTCCAGGCAGGAGGTCGAGACGCCGAGCGGCACCTTCGCTCGGAGCCGATCAGATGCGGGGATCGCCGCGGGTATGGCGCTGCTGGTGCGGCTCTCACCGGCACTGTGGGTTGGCGGAGGGATGGAATGTTTTGGCGCGGGCCTGCGCTGTGACGTGATCGCGTACACCGGCCAGATCGAATACCACTTTGGCGCTCGGGCGCACTGAGGCCGGCGGCCTGTGGCGGCGAAGGCCGACGGAGTAGTTGCTCTGAGCCGCCCGCGGCGCTCAGGGGGGCTCTTCGGGCACTGTCGTGGCGTCTCCGAGCTCGCGGCGCAGCCAGGCGCGGGCCTTGAGCCACTCGCGGCGCACGGTCCGGTCGCTGAGGCCCACGGCTGTGGCCGTTTCTTGATCGTCAAATCCGCCGAAGAACCGGCACTCCACGACCTCGGCCAGTCGCGGACTCAGGGCCGCGAGGCGGTCGAGCGCGTCGTTTACCTCGATGAGCGCCTCGGCACTTGCCTCTGGCAGTTCGACATCGTCGAGGCTGACTTTCGGGGCGCCAGCTCCGCGCTTGATAGCGAGCGCGTCGCGCGCGAGGTTCACCAGGATTTGCCGCATTGCGATGGAGGCCGCCCGCAGGAAATGACGGTGATCGTTGAAGCCCTCTGCGCGCTGCAGGCGCAAGTAGGCCTCGTGGACGAGCGCCGTCGTCTGGATCGTGGGTCCGGCCGATACGTGCCAGCGCGCACTGCGCGCCAGCCGCTTGAGATCGGCGTAGAGCACGGGCACCAGCAGCTCCGCGGTGTGTTTGAGATCCGGGTCGGTCGACATTTGCCCTACGCCTGCATTGAGCGGTCGAACCGCTACAGGCCACGTCCAAGCTATTATGCCGCAGCGCACCCCTGCAGCAAGTCCGACTGCTTGATGCCGGAACCATGACAGACCGCCGATCACCCGACCCGAACTGGGCGCGGACCGATGCCGCGCTCGACGAGTTGCTGTTAGTGCCGTTCGCAGAACGTGCCGCAGCTGTGGCGCGACTCTCGGCGGGCGATGCGGCGTTTGCCGCGGAGCTGACCTCGCTCGTGGGGCTGCTGGACGGCTCAGGCGGTCTGCTGGACCAGGCTGCCACGACAATGCTGCGTGGCACAATGACAATCGCGACCGGCGTTGCCGAGGGCACGCGGCTCGGACCATGGCGGATCATCGGGCTGATCGGCCGCGGCGGCATGGGCGAGGTCTATCGCGCTGAACGCGCTGATGGCCAGTTCGAACAGCGCGTCGCAGTCAAGCTGCTGCGCCTGGAGGGTGCGGGGTATCTGACGCGCTTCCGGGTGGAGCGCCAGATCCTTGCGAGCCTCGATCACCCCTTTATCGCACGCCTGCTCGACGGCGACGTTACGGTCGACGGCCGCCCCTACATGGTGATGGAGCTCGTCGACGGCCGGACGGTCGTGGAATGGTGTAAGGAAAACGACGCATCGCTCGAACGCCGGCTGGCCCTGTTCTGCGACATTTGTGACGCGGTCGCCTACGCCCATCGCAACCTGGTCGTGCATCGCGACTTGAAGCCTACCAACGTGCTCGTGAGGGTCGACGGTCGCCCGAAACTGCTCGACTTCGGCATTGCGCGCCTACTCGACAGCCCTGCGGCCGGGGATCCAACGCGCGAGCTCGTGCTGACTCCGGGGTATGCGCCGCCCGAGCAGCTGGTCGGTGGACGGGTTACGACCGCTTCCGACATCTATTCCCTCGGCCTGCTGCTGCACGAGCTTCTGTGCGGTGAGCCCGCATTCAGTGTGAAGCATTTGCCGCTGCCCGCGGCGATTCACGCAGTGCTAACCCAGCCGCCGCCGTTACCGAGCCGCGTGGCACGCATGAGCTCGTCCCCGCCGGTGCCTGCCGTGCGACTGAGCGGTGATCTCGACGCAATCGTCGGGAAGGCCGTCCGTGCCGAACCTGAGCAGCGTTACATCAGTGTCGATGAACTGCGAGCCGACGTAGAGCGGCACCAACATAACCTGCCGGTCGCGGCCCGACGCGGCAATTGGAGCTACGTCGCCGGACGCGCGCTGCGCCGTCATCGGGCTTGGGCTCTTGCTGGCAGTCTGGCGGCGCTCGCGCTCGCTGGCGGCACTGCGGCCATCGCGTGGCAGGCGCGCGTGGCCCGCGACGAGGCGATGCGCGCCACCGCGGTCAGAGACTTCCTGATTCGAGTCTTCAAAGCGAGCGACCCGCGAACCGCATCGGACACGCCGCGCGGTCAGACGACCGCGCGCGAACTGCTGGATGCAGGCGCGGCGCGGATCGACGATGAGTTCAAATCGCAACCGGCGCTGCAGTTGGATCTGCTCGGCCTCGTGTCGACCTTGTATCGCGAGCTCGGAGAGACAGAACGTTATCGTGCTCTACAGAGCCGCCGGCTTGCAGTCGCACGCCAGTATCCCGGTCGGTACACGGCAGACGAAGTGGAGGTACTGATCAACCTCACGGATGACGACGACGCGGACGGCGAACGCGCCTCGGCCCGCGTCCGGCTAGCGGAGGCCGACGCACTCCTGACGCGCGCCGGCCTCGACGATACGCTGCTTCGCGCGCGTTGGTGGGTCGCGCGAGGCCAGTCGTTCAATCCGGCTGATATTGCCGCGCGTAAGGCCGCCTACGTACGGGCGCTGGGCCTATTCGACAAATACGGCCCGCATAGCCCGGGCCGCGTTACGGCATTGTCCGAAATGGGTCTCGTGCACTATGACAGTGGGGATGACGAGGCCGCGATTCGATGGTATCGCGACGCCCTCGCGGCCGAAGCGACGACAATCGACCGTGACGATGCCGAGACCCAGACCATTCTGGGCAACATCGCAAGCGCAAACATGGACCTCGGCCGGTACGATGAGGCTGCGGCCGCCGGGCTCCAGGCGGCGGAGATTGCGCGGCGGACATACGGTGAGCACCACCCGGATTACTGGGCGCCGGCTGCCAACTACGCGAGGCTCCTGCATCTGAACGGTCATCGTGAAGAAGCGATGGCGCGGTTTGAAGCACTGCGGAGGTTGATTCCAAACACGCCAGACACCGAAGACAGTTGGGAGTTCACTGCGACGTATGTCGATTGCTTGGTAGCTGAGGGTGACGCCGCGCGGGCGCTGCCCCTCGCCGAATCCGCCGAACGGGTTTTTTTGGTGAAGCCACACGCGCCGAACTCGGTGCGCCGCATAAGGCTTCGACTCGGAGATGCCTACGAGCAGCTCGGCCGCATCGACGATGCGCGCCGCACGTTTTCAGCGGCGTACGACGAGTTTGCGAAAGTCGAGTCGCCTGAGCGGCAGACACGCATGGCGGCCACGGAACGCTGGGCGCGTTTCCTGGTTGCGAATGGTGACGCTGCCATGGCACGCCCTCTTTTCGCAGAGGTCCTGGCCCAGGACCACGGTCGTCATTACGCGCACGCCGCGCTCGCCCGAGCCGGCCTCGCTCGCGTGTCGCTGGCGGAGGGAGATGTCGCAGCAGCGTTGCGCGACAGCCATGCGGCGCTCGTTGATTGGGCGTCCGTGCGAGGCTTTCGCGACGTGCGCATGGGCGTCTATCTGCGTCGGGTCGAAGCGCGGGTGCTGCTCGCCAGCGGCGATGTCACGGGCGCACGCACGGCGGCGGCCGCGGCCCTCACCGACGGCCTTCATTTCGATGTGTCGGCAGCGCGATCAATAGCCGAGGCCCGCGAGCTGCTGCGGCAGGCGCAGGGCAAACCGTCAGCAAGCGCCGAGGCCCGGTAAGGGGGTCAGCGGGCAGCCAGCCCCCGCAGGAAAATTGACCAGCACTGGGCCGCCACCTCCTCGGGAGGCGGGTCTTTCCGCGGGCGATACCACTGGTAGGCCCAATTGGCGATCCCGAAGAGACAATGTGCCGTCAGGCGCGGGTCGGCCTTGTTGATGACGCCTGCTTTCATCGCCTGCTCGATAACTCCGATGACGAGCGCAACGAATTCATCGCGCTTGACCCCAATCTCGGCCCGCTGCTTGTGACTGAGCTCGCGGAAATGCTCGAAAAAGGCGCGCACGTAGCCCGGAAAGTCGTGGAGGAGCTTGAACGTGTCTTCGACAACCGCGCGCAGGATCTCCAGAGGGGGCGAGCCAGCGGCGATGCGCGCGTCCGTGTTCTTCCGCAGCGTTCCGATGAATAGCTCGTGCAGACCGAACAGGATCTCATCCTTGCTCCTGATGTAGTGATACAGCGTGGGCTTCTTGACACCCGCGGCTTTGGCGATCATCGACATGTTGACGCCGTGATAGCCGACCCGATCAAACAGGCGGGCCGCGCCTTCGATGATCTCGCGTTTGCGGCGCTTCGTTTGCTCCACGTCGACTTTGGGTCCGCGCTTGCGCGGTACCTTGCCGGTCACAGTCGCTCCGCGAGTCGCTGTCATAGTCCTGTCCCGTCCCCTCATAGACGCATTCTAACCGCTGCAGCCGCTCATTGCCGGAGAGAGTCCCGCGCCTGAGACGCTCGGGACGGAGCTTCTGGCGTGCCGACAGACCGCCCGGCTCGAAATCACACGGCCTGTTGCGCGTTCGATCGATAATCACCCGACTGGACGGTCGGTAATAACTGCGATACGCTCCCAACCCACGTGATGAGGGTTCCCGTGGCCTCGCTGCAAGCGAGTCTGCTGGGCCCGCTGGGCGGAGAGGAACGTGTATGTCTGGGGGAATGCGTTCTGCGAAGTCGGTTCTGTTTGATGGCCGCATGTCGGGCCGAGCGTCGTGGCGGCGATCGGTACTCGTGTCATGGCTGGCTGCCGGACTTATCGTGACTCGGGCTTCGTCGGCAGTGGCGGAAGAGTTACCCAAAGTCGACGCCGATGGGACCGTGCACATCAGCGCGCTCACCTTGCCGCCGTCCGAATATTGGAGCCCCCAGTTCAAGGCGGCTTACGCCAAGGTTGCCGCCGCAGCGCTCGCCCACGCCCAATCAGCCGCATCAACCAGTGCTTATTCGCAACCAACCGCCGCTGCGCCCAAAGAACAATGGGAGGCCTACGATCGCCACTGCGCCCGGCAGGTAGCCGATGCCTTGGCATGGGAGCGCGAGAATTATCCTGTTGAGACGACCGACACCCGCATCGGCGGCGTCAAGGTTTCGCTCGTCACGCCCAAGGCGGGCGTGGCACCGGAAAATCAACAGCGTGTGCTGATCCAACTGCATGGCGACTCGTGCGGGGGACTGAGTCTGGGTCAGCTCGAGGCTATCCCGATCGCCTTTTTTGGCCGGATCAAAGTCGTCGTGGTCGATTTCCGACCGGCGCCGCGTTATCGATTTCCCGCCTCGCTCGAGGATCTGGCCTCCGTCTACAGCGGCTTGCTCGAACAGTACAAGCCGGGGAGGGTCGGCGTGTTCGGTACCTCGGGAGGGGGGATCCTGACGGCGCAGTTCATGGCCTGGTGCCAGGCCAACAAGCTGCCGCGCCCCGGCGCAATCGGGATCTTCTGGTCCGGAATTCCCGCCGCGCCGTATCCGTTCGGCAAGTTTGGCGACGCACTGCTGTGGGAGTTGGGTGGAGTGCCGCGGAGCGATCACACTACCTACAACGCCATGATCGCAAAGATCGCCGACTATATCAGCAATGCCGCGCCGACTGATCCACGCGCCTATCCGCTAGCCTCCGACAAGGTATTGGCCAACTTCCCGAGTACGCTCTTCGTGACCGGCGGAAGGGCGTTGGATTCGAGCGCGGCGGTTACCTCGCATACGCGCCTGCTGAAACTCGGTGTGGATTCCTATCTCTACTTCATGGAAGGCGCGTGGCACGCTGCCTCGTATGGGACCCGTGGGTCGCCCGAGGAGCGCGACGTGAACACGTACATCGGCCGTTGGTTCAGCCAGCATCTGGCGCGCTGACGAGCTCATGCGCATTCGAGCGCCTCTCGGCCGGGCAACGCATCCGAGCTGAGCGCGGCCTCGGAGGTGCTTTGCAATCGAGCTGACCAGGAATCTTTGGGGGAAAGGCATGGGTACACAGCTGAAGGTGGCGACGAGCGTTCGATGGGTTCTTCTACGGCAGGCCCGGCGGCGAGGCGCTCCCCCGGGCCTGGTTGCATTGATGGTTGGGTTGGCCGGCTTGCCGCTCGGCACAGCGCTCGGCCAGCAGGTAGGGGCGGCCGACGCGGGCCCGGCGCAGGATCAACTTGCGGAGATCATCGTCACGGCGGAGAAGCGTGCGCAGGACATCAACAAGGTGCCCATTTCCGTGAGCGCGCTCTCGATGGATCAGTTGGAGAGGGCGGGTGTGCAGAGTGTGATCGACCTCGGATCGGCGGCCCCCGGCGTCGAGATCAGCACTGTCGGTTACGCGAACGCCGTGTTTGTTACCATCCGTGGAATCTCGAACGAGAATTTCAACGGCGGCAATCCCGAAGTCGCGCCGTACATCGACGGCATCTACGTTGGCGGCACCGCCGGTCTAGGTAACGCCTTCTTTGATCTGGATCGGGTGGAAGTCCTGCGCGGTCCGCAAGGCACGCTCTACGGCCGCAACTCGACTGGCGGCAATCTCAACATGGTGACCGCGGATCCGAAGCACGTTTTCGCTGCGTCGACTGAGTTTGGCTACGGAAACTTCAACGACGTAGAGATCCGCGGCATGGTCAATGTTCCGATCAACGACGCTCTGGCCCTTCGTGGCGCCGTCTTCGTCCACCGCAACGATGGCTACTACAACACCCTGGGCACTACCGCGCAGAACTACGGGAAAGCGGATGATTTCGGCGGTCGTATCACCGCATTGTGGACACCTGGCGATAACTTCACCTGGCGGCTCTCGATAGATGACTTCAAGAACGGCGGGACGCCCAACCCCGAGATCGCCAGTGGCAACAACGGGCAGCCCTTGGACGGGCTCCCGGTGTTCGACCGTGCCATACCAAGCTATCCCGAGGCTTTGAACCAAGTGCAGAGCTTCATGGTCCGCTCGCGCATGGTCTGGCAGCTCACCGATGCGCTCAGCCTGACCTATCTCGCGGGGGACCAGAACCTTCACTGGCTCACGCAGTACGATGAAACCAACGGCGTCTACGGCGGCCGCCGCGACAATCACGCGACCAACTACTCCCAGGAGCTGGATCTGAGCATCGAGCTGGGCCGCTTTACTAATTTGTTCGGCGGTAACTACTACCACCTCAACAGCGGCGCCAGCTCGGATTACGTGCTGTCCGGTCTCAAGCTGTTCAACGAAGGCAACTACGGCGGACCCGGTACCGGCTCGACGGACGCCTGGGGAGTCTTCGACCAGGCGACCTACCGCCTGACCGACAGCCTGCAGGTGATCGCGGGCATACGGTACAGCAAGGAGAGGGATGTCCTGGGCCAGAATACGGCCTATCTATGTCCGCTGCTGCCTACCATCCCGTTGACGACGAGCTCGTATTACGTTCCGGGGTGCATCACTACATACAACTCACGCTTGTCCGCGACTTTCCCCAACACGACCTGGAAAGCGGGTTTCAACTACACATTTGCCGGCGACTGGTCGGGGTATGCCACGGTCAGCACCGGTTTCAAATCGGGCGGATTCAACGCGGGCATCCCGTCACAGCCGACTTATGAGCCGGAAAAGGTGACGAACTACGAGCTCGGCGTGAAGGGTCGCTTCCTGGACAACCGCGCCAGCATCAACGCGGACGTCTACTTCATGAACTACAAGGACATCCAGGTCTACCAGTTCGTCGGTGTGAACGCTTTGACCACCAACGCTGCGGGCGCGCACATCTATGGCACGGAGCTCGAAGGGCATTGGCTGGCCACGCGCGCGGATCGGTTGGACGGATTCTTCACCTGGACCCACGCTACCTACAGCAAGTACCTCAATGCGGTCGACCAGCTCACCAACATTGTCTACCCTGACGTCTCGGGACACAATCTTCCGCACGCGCCCAGGTTGTCGGTCAAACTCCAATATGCGCACGATTTCGGTCTACCCGGTGGCGGCACCTTGACGCCCTCGGCAGGGGTCTACTGGCAGAGCGCCAACTACCTGAGGCCTCTCAACTTACCCATCGATTACGTAGGCGCGTATTCGAAGTCGGAGCTCGGCCTCGCCTGGGAAGATCCCGCGCATCACTGGACCGCTCGGGCCTATGTCCACAACCTCGAGGACAAAGCGGTCCGCAACAGCGCCCTGGTCGCTTTGGGCTACTACTTCGCCGACTACAATCCGCCGCGAACGTACGGCGTACGGCTGGAATACAGCTATTGAGGCGGGGCGGGGGAGGCTGGGAACGTCTTGCGCTGCACGTGATCCGGTACTCAAATTACACCTTCGTGCTGAGGGTAAACGTGCTATTCTCCTGACAGCTCGTGATCCTTTCGCCTTGTCTCCTTGGCCTCGCGCCGCTCCGGCGCATTCAACAGGCCAGAGCGTCATCTCAAAAGCCTCCCGAACTGCTACAGCGCTGCACTTTTGCGCGCTGGTTTCATTACTTTTTCTTGCGAGATTTTATGACCAAGCTATATGTCGGCAATCTTCCCTTCACGGCCACCGAAGATGCCGTTCGCAACCTGTTTGCTCCCCATGGAACCGTTGAGACGCTTGCGCTGATCAACGATCGTGATACAGGTCGTCCCCGCGGTTTCGGGTTCGTGGAGATGTCCAGTGCGGATGCCTCCCGGGCCATGCAGGCACTGAACGGCAAAGACTTCGACGGCCGCGCGCTCAAGATCAACGAAGCGCAGGATAAGCCGCGTTCCGGCGGCAGCCGCCCCCGCTACTAAGCCGGTTGTCCTCCCGGTGCTTTGCGCCGGGAGGACCTTCGATGCTTGGGTTCTCGTGCGTGAGTGGCGCCTTGCCGCGCACTGTCCTTCACCTGCGGAGATGTGCACATATGGTTTCGATGACTTCTTGGCGTCCCGCGAAAAGGGAGCGGGATGCTGGCGATGAGCTCCTTACCGATTACCGTGAGCGTCGAGCGCTGGAAGAGAGCGAACGCGCGGAACAGAAGCGCATGGCTTCGGCCGAGCAATATTCCGCTCTGAACTCCGCTGACCTGCGCATTCGGGCGTGGGAAAAAGTCCACCAGCTGCGCATGCCGTCAAACCCGTTGCATCCGGCACTGGCGGCCATCGCGACCGCCACGCAACTCACACTGGAAGAGGTACGGAACGAACAGCGGCTGCGGTTTGCACGATAGACGTCCAGGAGAAGCTTGTGCAAACCCATTGCTTACCTGCGCCGCGCGGCCCTTCTTTCGAATGCTATGACCCTGATCCGGCGCTGGCGCTCGGGCCCACGAATCTGCGCATCCTGATCGTGAACGAGGATATGCGATCGGCGGACTCGCTGAAGTGCACGCTGCATGAGCTCGGATACTTCACTACCTTCACCGCCTACTCCGCGCGACGGGCGCTCGTGGCGGCAGCCGATTTCTCCCCGGCCGTCGTGCTCCTCGACCTCGAGCTACCCGACATGACCGGCTACCAGCTCGCATACAAGCTGCGCTCGCACTTCCAACAGCGCGTGCGGCGGATGCCTCTGCTGGCTATCGCGGAACGGGTTGTATCCGGCGACGCTGAGCTGACGCGCGCCGCAGGCTTCATGGGCTGTTTGACCAAGCCCGTACCGCCGCTGGAGCTCGCCAAGATGTTGCGCCAACTGCAGTGATGACGGCAGGCGGCACGATCTCCCGAAGCCGCCACTGACCGACTCGCTGCCAGCCGCGGGATCACGCGATCCTCGCCGCGTCAATCACCCGGACGAACCATCCGCCCCTAGCATCGAGGGCGCCGCGCATGTACGGTCTGGATGCGGCCTATCGATTCGGACTTCGCGGTACTGGTATGAACGGCCTCCCGAGCTACGTCTCCGGAACGAGCGATCAGCCCCTGCTGTACTGCAGCGTGGGAGGCGTGCTGAGCGATGCGGCGCAGAAGTGGCCGGACGGGTCGGAATCTGGTCACCCAACAATGCCGAATGGATATTGACGCAGTTCGAGCCGGTGGCGGGTGAAGCGGCAGAGCCCTGGATCGACCCTGACGAGCCGGTGAACATCCAGTTCACCAGTGGCACCACCGGATTGCCCAAGGGCGCGACCCTGACGCATTTCAACATTGTCAACAATGGCTACTTCGTAGCCGAGGGCATGCTGACGCAGCCCGGCGATCGCATTTGCGTGCCCGTGCCTCTATACCATTGCTTCGGCATGGTCATGGGGGTCCTTGGCGCGGTGACTCACGGCGCCACCGTTGTCTTGCCCGCCGAGTCGTTCGAGGCCGAAGCCACTCTCGCCGCGGTGGCAGAAGAGCGCTGTGCTCCGTTGGAAAAGCGGGTCGCCACCGTAGGCCGGATTCACCCACACGTGCAGGTCAAACTCATCGATGCCGAAGGGCATGTGGTACCGCGGGGCGAGCGTGGCGAGCTATTGACGCGCGGCTACAACGTCATGCGCGGTTATTGGGATGATCCGGAGAGGACGTCGGAGTGCCTGGATATCGCCGGCTGGATGCATACCGGCGATCTCGCGACGATCGACGCAGAGGGCTATTGCAGTATCGTCGGCCGGGTCAAAGACATGATCATCCGTGGCGGCGAGAACATCTACCCACGGGAGATCGAGGAATTTCTGTTGCGGCACCCCGAAAGTCCTGGATGTCGCCGTAGTGGGTGTGTCTGATCGACAGTACGGAGAGGTGGTTTGCGCAGTGATCCGGCTTCGGGAGCGCCAGGCCTGCACCGAACAGGAGATCGTCGACTACTGTCGAGAACAGATCGCTCATTTCAAAGTGCCGCGGCTTGTCCGGTTCGTCGAGGCGTTGAGCATCGGGGCGGGTGGTCGGATGACCACCCGCCGCAGGGGACGAGGGTTTCAGGTCTTGAGTGTGACCAAACCGCTGAGGACGGGGTCTGAGTAGCTGTCGCGGCCGGTTTCGACGTGGCCGGCGAGGCGCCATTCGAACGTGGGGTCTTCAGTGACCTTGAGGATCAGGTCGTACCAGCCGAAGAATCGATCGCACCGCTGCTGGGTTTCGAATGTCTGGCCGGGCCAGATGAGGTGCAGGTCTGTGTCGCCGGTATAGGCATCATGGACCACTACTGTTGCTTTGCTGGTTCCGACATTGGTGATCCGCAGGCGGGTCGCGCCATGGTCGTCCTTGTCGTATTGAGTGCGGACGTCCAGGTTGGCGGAGAATTTGCCGATGGTGCCCTTGAAGTAGCGTGCGAATCCATTCGGTCCGTAAACGCCCAGATCGTATCGAGAGGCGAAGTTCCATGTGCCGGTCAGTTGTTTGCCGCGCTCTACCGTGTACGCCCGAACGGGATCGGCGGGGTTTCCCGAGCGGACCTGAAACACGGCGCCGGCCGTGCCGGTGTTGATGAAGTCGATGCTGATGACGCTGCTCGAGGCGTTGACATGACCGTGGGCATGGAGCTCATAGGGCAGCGCGCGGGCTGGGCGCAAGCCCTTCTCCTGCTTCGGCAGCCCGATGAGCAATTGACTCTGCGTCGGGATGAGGGTTTGCCCGTTGCCACCCGCCAACTCCTCAACAGGAGGTAGGAACCCCTCGGTAGAGGGCAGGTGGACGCGGGAGTCGTTGGGGTTCTCAAAGTTGAATGCGCTGGTCAAATCCCCGCATACGGTCCGACGCCATGGTGAGATGTTTGTCTCTGTAACACCGAAGCGCTTTTCGATGAATTGGATGACGGAGGTGTGATCGAAGACCTGCGAGGTCACGTAGCCACCCTTGGTCCAGGGCGAGACGATCATGAACGGCACCCGCGTGCCGAGACCAACAGGTCCGGTGGGAGTGTCTGTGGTCACAATCTCGTTGTGAACATCGACCGTCGAAGCACCGAACTGCGCGGATTGCGGCGGGAACGGCGGGGTTACGTGGTCGAAGCTGCCGTCCGCTTCGTCGTAGTTGATGATCAGGACTGTCTTGCTGAAGACCTCGGGATTCGAGACGAGAATGTCGACAACCCGCGAGATGTACCAGGCACCGTAGTCGACGGGCCAGTCGGAGTGCTCGGTATAGCCGGCGGGCGCGACGATCCAGGACACTTGCGGCAGCTTGTGATGCTCGACATCGCTGCGGAAGCGATCGAACAGGGACTCCTGCCAGGTCTGCCAGTCCTTCTGCGGCGATCCCGCAGCCGGAATGGTGTTGAGGATCGATGTGCCGGTGCAGGCATTGTCAAACAGCGGATTGCCGGGGGAAGAGGTCGCGTACTGGTTGAAGTAAAGGACTGAGTTATCGCCGTAGTTGCCGACGAACGCATTGGAGGTGCCGTCGCCGAAGTCGGGAGCGAAGGTACTGCCGGCGAGATCCTGATAGAATTTCCAACTGACACCGGCTTTCTCGAGCACTTCGGGAAAAGTAGAGAATGTCCAGTATGCGCCGTTGTGGCTGAGGCCGTTGAAGGTCATCGGGCCGGCGCCGTGGCCGTCAGTGCCGCCGGCACCCAGGCCGTCCAGGTTGCCGATGCATCCCGACCAGAGATAGGTGCGATTGGGATTGGTCGGTCCCATGACGGAGCAGTGATACGCATCGCCTACTGTGAAAGCGTCAGCAAGCGCACAGTGATACGGAATATCGGCGCGCGTCATGTATGCCATCGTGATCGGGCCGTTCACGGTGGCCCAGCTGTCGTACTGACCCTGATTCCAAGCCCGATGAGTGTTGCCCCAGCTGTGGTTCGTTCCTGGGAAGTAGGTCAGGCCAACGCTCTTTGGGATCGCCTTCGGGTCCACGCGGAACGGAGGAATGACAAACACCCCATCGGCCGGGCCGCCGAGTGTGCCTTGATCGGGAGGAACGCCATACCCGAGCGCCAGGTTTGCGGCGCCTGCTGGCTGTAGAAAGACCGAAGCGGGCGTGGTGCCGCTCCCGCTCTGCAAGGGGAGGTGGATGTTGACTGCGCGCGGATCATTGAAGCCACGGACGCCATGAAGGGTACCGAAGTGATGGTCGAACGGCCGATTTTCCTGCATGAGGACGATGATGTGTTCGACGTCACGGATGCTCCGCGTGCGGTTGTTGGCGGGTATTGCAAGCGCTTGGGCTATGCTCGAGTTCATCGAGCCGGCCACTGCACCCATACCGAGCAACTGCAGGAATTCACGGCGGTCGGTATTCTTCATCTTGATGACTCCTTGACTTGAGACGATCGGCCCGAACGCAGGCGCGTGAGGCAGGCGCGCAGACTAAGGAGCCCCGAGTTGCAGCCCGATGACGATTCCGTGAAGTTAGTTGGACATTACGAGCCGACCGAGAGTGGCCGTGATTTTTTATATCAGACCGCCGTCCGTCAGCGCTCTCTGGGCCAGATTGGCGCGGCACTTGCAACGTTGGAGCGCCTCCGGGAGCGCAATCCCAACTTCAGCCGTTTGCACGAGGAGCACGGACTGTGTCTCCTCGCGTTGGGTGACGTATCCGGTGCAGTCGATGCGTTCGAGCGTGGCGTTGCCATCAACCCCGCCCTGCTGTCCAGCTGGAATGAGCTCCAGCGCCTCTATCGCGCCAAGGGGGACACGCGGAAAGCACAGGTGGCGGTGGCCCATCTCGCCACGCTCAATGGACTTCCCGCTGCGCTCGTCCAGGCAGGCAGTTTGTTTTCGGACGGCGAGACGGTTGCGGCTGAACAGATCCTGACGGCTTTCTTGAACGATTGCGGCAATCATGTAGAAGCACTCCGACTGCTGGCACGGATCGCCCTCCATCGGGGGGCGCTGGAGGAAGCCAGAGGCCTTTTCGCGCAAGTGCTCGCCGCAGCGCCGCACTATCGAGCAGCACGAGCTGACTATGCCCGGGTGCTGATCGAGCAACAGGAACCGTTGCAAGCGCGGGAGCAGCTCGATGGACTCCTGCGGCTGGACCCCGGCAATTGTGATTATCTGACACTCGATGCAACCGCCAGCGCGGCGCTCGGGGAGTACGAGCGCGCTGTAGCCACATACCATCAGGTGCTTGCCACCCAACCGGGCTGGCATCATGTCCAACTGCTCCTGGGCAACTCGCTCAAGGCGATCGGGCGCCGGCAAGAGGCGATCGAGGCCTACAAGGCCGCTGCCATCAGCCGCCCCGGCTGCGGCGATGCCTATTGGAGCCTTGCCAATCTCAAGACCTACCGCTTCGCACTTGAAGAGATCGGCCGGATGCGTGCGCAGGAGGCGGCCCCTGGAACAGCGCTCGTCGACCGATATCACTTGTGTTTCGCACTCGGCAAGGCGTTGGAGGATCAGGGCCAGTACGAGGAGTCCTGGCAGTTCTACCAGCGCGGCAACGCGCTCAGGAGCACGCAAAGCGAGTACGACGCAACATCCAACGAGAGCAACATAGATGCCCACATCGACATCTGCACGGCCGGCTTTTTCGCCGCCCGCGCGGGTTACGGCGTACACGATCCATCGTCTATCTTCATAGTTGGCTTGCCGCGGTCCGGCTCGACTCTGGTCGAGCAGATCCTTGCCTCTCACTCGAAAGTCGAGGGTACCCAAGAGCTGCCCACCGTCGGGAAAATCGTCCAGGAGCTGAGTGGGCATCCACCCGACGCACGCAAGCCGCGATACCCCATACCGTTGGCCAATCTGAACGGTCATGATTTCCGCCGGCTCGGGGAACGCTACCTGAATGAGACGCTGGTCTATCGCACGGGCAAACCATTTTTCATCGACAAGATGCCCAACAATTTCCGCCACGTTGGTCTGATCCATCTGCTGCTGCCAAAGGCCACGATCATTGATGTGCGGCGCGATCCCATGGCCTGCTGTGTGAGCAACCTGAAACAGCTCTTCGCCCGAGGGCAGGAATTCACCTATAGCGTCGATGCAATCGCCCGCTACTACCGGAGCTACCTCCGACTGATGCGCCATTGGGATGAGGTTCTGCCGGGACGGATCCTCCATATCTCTTACGAAGATCTCGTGGAGAACTTCGCGAGCACCGTGCACCGCATGCTGGAATTTTGCGGCCTAGCGCCGGAGGCAGGATGCCTGCACTTCCATCACACTCGAAGAGCCATCAGCACTCCGAGCTCGGAGCAAGTCCGTCAGCCCATCTTCCGCACCGAGCTGGCCCGGTGGCGCCACTTCGAGCCTTGGCTCGGTCCGCTGAAAGAGTCACTTGGCTTTGGATCGTAGGCCTCACTTCGAAGCGATCCGCGCGGCCTTGACCAACAGGTAGTTCCTTTCCGGCAAGCTCGCAGTACCCTCCGCAGCGAGACGGTAGTGCTCGAGCGCGAGATCGCGGTTGCCTGCACGTTCGTACAAGTGAGCTCGCACCGCATGGACGCGATAGTGATCTTTCAGTCTCACGTCCTGAGCAATCCTTTCGACCACTCGCAGGCCGGCATCCGGCCCTTCAACCATCGCGGTCGCGACGGCGCGGCTCAGCCTGACCATCGGGTTGTCAGTCATGCGCTCGAGCAATCCGTAGAGCGCGTCGATCTGCGCCCAGTCGGTGTGCTCGGTCGATGGCGCCTCATCGTGAAGCGCTGCAATGGCTGCCTGCAGTTGATACGGGCCGATGCGCCCCATACCGATAGCAGTCGAGACAAGCGTGGTGCCTTCCTCAATGAGTGCCGGATCCCAAAGCGCCCGATCCTGCTCATCGAGCGGAATCAGCTCGCCGCCCGGGCCCGTACGCGCGGCGCGCCGCGCATCGGTGAGCAGCATCAGCGCGAGCAATCCGGTGACTTCCGGCGAATCCGCGGCGGACACACTCAGCGCACGCGTGAGTCGAATGGCTTCGTGCGACAGATCCACTCGTTGTAGCTTTTCCCCAGATGAGCTGGCGTAACCTTCGTTGAAGATCAAATAGAGCACGTGCATGACTGCCTCGAGCCGCTGCGCGCGATCCTCTATCGAAGGCAAGCTGAAAGGAACGTTAGACTCTTTGATCGCCTGCTTGGCGCGACTGATCCGCTGCGCCATAGTCGCTTCGGAGACGAAGAAAGCGGCGCCGATCTCCCTCGTGGTCAACCCGCCCACTGCGCGCAACGTGAGCGCAATGGCTGATGCTGGTGTAAGTGACGAATGAGAGCACATGAAGAGCAGCACGAGCGTGTCATCCTGCTCCGGCTCGAACTCCTCGTCGGTGGATGACATCTGTAGCTCCTCGTTGGCAAGCTCGTTCGCTACGAGCTCCTCGCGGCGGCGACGCGCGGCATCACTGCGCACGTGATCTGTGAGGCGCCGCAGGGCGATCTGGTACAGCCAACCCCCGGGGTTCTCTGGAATTCCCTCGAGCGGCCACTGAACCGACGCATCGATCAGTGCTTCCTGAACTGCGTCCTCGGCAGCTGCGAAGTCCCGGTGACGTCTCGTGAGCGCACCGAGCACCTGTGGCACGATCTCGCGCAACAGGTGCTCGATGCTTCGAGCGGGTGAGCCGGTCATCCTTCAGACGGTGGCGGCGCGCCCATCACTTCGCGAACTTCGATGGGAATCACTAGTGGTTGACCGTTTGGGCCGGGCGCACCAGAGGCCCGGGCGGCGATCTCGTATGCGCGCTCGCGCTTTTCGACTTCGATGATCCAATAGCCCGCGAGGAACTCCTTCGTCTCCGGGAATGGGCCGTCGGAAACGACCGGCGCACCCCCCTTGCCGAAACGAACGATCTTCGCCTGGCCCGGCGGAGTGAGGCCCTGTGCCTCGACGAACTCGCCCGTCTTCATGAGATCGCGATTCAGATCCTTCATGAACTGGATGTGCGCGTTGATCGCCTCTGGCGGCCAGCGCGAGATCTGGTAGTCGCCTGTACCGCTCGGCATGTTCATCATCAGCATGAATTTCATTGCATTGTCCTCAAGTGTGGCGACCCACGATTACGAAAGAGCTCGGCCTTGCCGGTACTGCAGGATGCGCGCACCCAGCCACGCGCTCGGCAGCGTCACTCCAATGATCGCGAGTGAGTACCAAGACGTCCACGTGCCCCAGGTCGCCACGGCGCCGACAACGCCGACCAGGAAGCCGATACATCCGAGTGCCAGCGAGTGAGCCATGGGGCGCTGCGCCGCCAGCTGCGCCGTCACGTAGCAACCCAGCACGCCATATAGAGTTCGATAGAACAGAGCGAACAGCAATAGAGAGTCGCTGAAAGATGCGGGATGGCCGAACTGGGTTAACGGCGGGAATACGTCAATCGCGACCAGGAGAAGGTCGGTCGCGCTCGACAAGACGGCATTCACGACTAGCCCAGCCAGAACAGCACCGACGCTGCGGTACCAGCGGGATCGGGCACAGTTTTCTACACAGCTCAAAGCGGCGGTCGTCATGGGACTTCTCCTCGGGTTCCGAAATGGAACGTTCTGGGGGGAAGTCGTTGCCGATCCGCGGTCCTCTACATGGGCGCGGAAATATTTTTCGTCCATACAACTTGAGCGACGTGCAGAACTACTTCAGCACTATCGGGCCTCGAGGGGGTTTGTGGCGCACGCTGTAGTCTCAGTTCGGCATTGACGTGCATGGCCTGGGTGTTGAAGCTGCTTTCGGTGCGCATGCTCGCCAACATCGTGCTTGGCGAGACTTTGGGGGCCGCACTGACGTACCAGGGCTGCGTAATCGCGGGTGTCCTGGCTGCAGTGGGTGGAGAGATCGACTGCGTCCGCAGGAACTGCGTTCTGCACCCAGGCGGCGCTAGTCCAACATGTCCGCGGCGCAGGCATCCCGGCGACCGTCGGCCTCCTTCTAATGAACATCGGTTCATTAAGCCCAACGGGTTCCGGGGAGCGCGCGCGATTGTGTGAATCGCGTCATGAGAGCGGGTAGTCGTGTGGACTTGAGCGGGCACTGAGGTAAGTTAGGCGCCGTCGCTGTGAGGAGAAGTTCATGTCCCGCTGGAAGTTTGCACAGATCGCACTTGTTTCCGCTGCTGTCGCCACACTCGTTGCGGGTTGTTACACGATGGACCCGTATTCCGGAGATAAGAAGGTCAGCGACACGACCAAAGGCGCAGGGATCGGCGCGCTGGCTGGCGCTGCCGTCGGCGCCCTGGCCGGCAAAGGTGAGGGTGCGCTCATCGGGGCAGGCGTTGGGGCGCTGGCCGGCGGCGCGGTCGGGAACTACATGGACCGCCAGGAAGCGAAACTGCGGGCGCAGCTGCAAGGAACCGGAGTTTCCGTCACCCGCAGCGGTGACACGATCAATCTTGTGATGCCGGGCAATATTACTTTCGCCAGCGGCAGCGCCGATCTCAATCCGAGCTTCTTTTCCGTGCTCGACTCTGTTGGGCTGGTGCTGAAGGAGTATAACAAAACCACCATCGATGTTTCCGGCCACACTGACAGCACCGGGTCCGCGCAAAAGAACCAGGTATTGTCGCAAGAGCGTGCGAGCACTGTGGCGCAATACTTGCGCGCAAAGGGCATCCCGGAGCACCGAATTGCAGCCGCTGGCTATGGATCGACGCGCCCGGCCGCCAGCAACGAAAGCGCTGCGGGTCGTCAGCAGAACCGGCGGGTCGAACTGACATTGACCCCGGTACGGGAGGGATGAAGCAAACAGCAGATTTCCTGATGATCGCGCAGGCACTCAACCTTGATCCCCTGGTGCTATGAGCGATAAACCAGGTTGCGTTCACCCATCACCCGAATGGCACTCCCAAAGGCAGAAATAACTAAGTCGCTTTAGCCTCGTAAGCTTTTCGCCACCGCGAACTTCACCAGGGCCTCATGGATAGCGCGCGGTCGCCGGCCTGCCACCGCCGCTTCCTGTGCGGCGCTTTGCCTGAAAGGTCGACATCCGCTGCGCAAAAGACGAGGTCGTTGATCTCAGGTTGTCGCGGCTGGGTTTCTCGGGGGGCGCCGTGCGCCAGCCTTCACCCGGTTCCCGCCGATTGTGTCCACCCAGCGTGACGCGCGGACGCAGAGCTCCGAGCACGTTGGCAACGCTTCATGGAGTCAAAGCGGATTCGTCCGTCATAGCGACCCATCGCAATTGGCCAAAGCAGTCCTTCGGGGCGCGTTACCGGCGGATAGCGGCACGATCGCTCTGATCGTCTCCGATACTTTAGTCCTCGTCGCTCGGTGCATCGGTCGATACCGCCAGACCGATGTCTGTCCATTGACGTGCGTACAGCCATGCTCCCAAAGGCAGCGGTCGCTTCCACAGCGGACGAGCCTTGGATCGCGTGCTGGAAGGAAACCACGCTTCCCGCCTTGGACCGTTGGGCAGGTAGCGTCGCCATGCGAATCGATCGACCTGGAGTTCCGATCCTTCGCTACCACCATTATTCGACAGTCGTATCGAGCGAGTGGCGCATGCCTCTTTTGAGTGCGGTGAATGTGGACGGCACGGTTCGGCATCGTAAAGTTCCGCGCACAAATGTGTGGAAGTTGGATCCACGCAGCGCCTCGGAGCTCCCGCGGCGCAAGGCCGTGGATGGAACTGATCAGCGCTTGGCGTAGCCGAATGCCTCGACGATCTGGCCGTTGCGCACGCGCATCAGGTTCAATCCACGCAGGGACTCGCTCTCGCTGGCACCCCACCAAAGGCGCCAACGAGTTAGCACTCGGTCGCCCATGGCCATGATTTCCTCGTGCTCGAAGCGCTTGCCTTCGTCGGCAGCCAATCCCTGCCAGACCTCCAGGCAGGCGGCTTTGCCCACGTGACGTGAGCCGTTGGGCGCGGGTGCGATGTTTTCTATATAGCAATCATCGGCCACCAGCTCCACCAGTTGTTCGGGCGAGTGGCTGCGAAAGGCGTCGTGGTAGCGCCTCAGCACCTCGCGGGATTCCGCGGATATCTTGGCGAGTTCATCACCGCCAAACACAGTTTCCAGGGTCATGAGTTTCAGTCCTTCGGGTTATGAGTTGAACCGCAGCACGACCTTGCCGAAGCCGGCTCGCGTTTGGAAATAGCGATAGGCGCCGAGCAGTTCGCCGAAGCCGAACACCTTGTCGATCACCGGGCGAACCTGGTGCAGCGCCATCGCCTTCATGACAGCCTCCAGGTCGGTGCGCGGGCCCACGAACAGCCTGCGGATGTTCGCAAGCTTGGGCCCGTAGGCCGCTGCAGGAATGACGACCTCGGATTGCGTGTTGGTCTTCCAGATCAGCAGCGCGATCTCGCTATGGCGCGCCGCCGCGATCAGCGATTGCTCGATCGTGACGGTTAGCAGCGCCTCGTGCAGCAAGCGCGCGGTCAATCCCCAGAGGCGCGCGCGGTTTTGGCCATGGAGTGCCGTGGCATTCGGCTGCTGCGTTCAATATCCTATTGTGAAGCGTTTGCGCACATGCATCGGCTTCTCCGCCTCGTCAATCACGGCGACCGCGTAATCCTCCATGGAGATCCGGCTGTTGCCCGAGGCATCGGTGATCATCTGATTGCTACCGAGGCGAAATTGGCCGGTGCGCGTCCCGGGCGTGATCATGAACGCCGGGCTGAAGTAGGTCCACCTGACATCACTGATGGTGCGGTAGTAGGCGAGAGAATGGTTCTGCCCGGTGACCTCCTCACGCCAGGCCGGTGGAATTTCGATGTGTACGCCTGGTGGCTGCTCGAGGCTCCCGGCTCCGCCGACGACGATCAAGTATGGCACCCTGGAGGAAGGCGCCATGGCTTCCAGGCGTCTCAGTGCAGCGACGAGCGATTCGGCCGCCCGGTTGAAGCCGTCAACGTTATGTGTTTGGCTGCGAAAAGACACCGCGCTCACGACCACGTCCGCCCCGGAGATCGTGCGGGTCACCTCTGAGGAGTCGAGCACGTTGCCCTTCAGCACGCGCAGTCGTGGCGGTTGCTCGGCCAGGGCCGACGGATCGCGGACAACGACGGTCACCGTGTGCCCGCGATCGAGCGCCTCGTGAACGATACGCTGGCCGATGTTGCCGGTGCCGCCGTAAACCACAATCTTGAGCGCAGTGGCGGCGTGCACCGTCCCGACCCCGGCCACAATGAGTGCCAGAAACAGTACAGAGGCAAGAAGTCTGCTGATCACAGTGCGATGTGCTGTGCGCGCTGCTTGCGCGGGAGCTTCAACATGAGCAACACGGAATTTCATCAAACTCTCTCCTGAAGGTTCAAACTCGTTGGAGGTCAAGTGGCACCCCAAAGTCCGCGAAGAGTGCCGGTCCCAATGGCGGCACATATTTTGTCATGGCCGCAATAGCGCCCCCGCGAATCTCCAGGATCTGGAGCGAGTGAGCGCGGAAAAGCGTTTCTCCCGGTTTGCACGCGTAGAAGGCGAACGCGGGTTGGCAGTTTGCCCGGATGGCCACGAGACGAAAGCCGGCGTAGGCCGTCCACGCTTTGGAAAAGAAGGCGCGGCTCCAGTCCCGACCCTTATACCAACGCGTCCAGGGAGGCATTGCGATGGTAGCGTCCTCTTTCAGCAGTGCCACGAACCCATCTCCGTCGGCGCCCTCCCAAGCGCGAACGTAGCGATCGAGCAGCGCCCGCTCGCCTTGATCCGGCGATGCTCCCCGGGTCCTGCCCTCGGGGTAGCGTTCTGAGAGGGTGACCCGCGCTCGCTGCAACACACTGTTGATAGAGATGGACGACCCTCCAAGCACGGAGGCCGCTTCACCAGCCGACCAGCCCAACACATCGCACAGTAACAGGGCGGCCCGCTGTCTTGGAGGCAACTGCTGAATGACGGCGAGGAAAGCAAGCTGGACACTTTCGCGCGTCTCGTACCGTGCCGCGGGACTGGGCGCCTCGTCGGCTATTCCCGCCAGGAGCGAGTCAGGATAAGGCACTAGCCACGGGATTTCCGTCGCAGGATCCTCATTGGACATCTGCTCGCTTGGGGGCGAGTATTGCTCGGGCAACAACCGATGCGCATGCTTGCGGCTGGCCAGTGCGTTCAGACACGCGTTGGTCGCGATTCGATACAGCCACGCGCGCAGCGGACCTCGTCCAACGAAGGTGTCGAGACTACGCCACGCGCGCAAGTAAGTCTCTTGCACCAGATCCTCTGCTTCCTGCGGCGAGCCGACCATTCGATAGCAATGCAGCCGCAACTCCCGTCGCAGGGGTTCCACCTGCTGCTCGAAGGTCTCACGGTCCAGCTTGCCAGGATGAGGCGTCGGCTCGTTCGGTTTGGCGTCGCGGTCGTCGCTCATGATTTACCCCGCAGGAGTGAGCCCCTCTCCAGAAATCGTAAAGGCGCTGCCGCTGCAGTCGGTAAAGTGGGTGGCAACCTCAGCAGTTGCATTCGCAACATCTTCCGGAGTTTGCCGTGAGCTCATTCCGTGGACGAACTCCACGGGCGAGATGCCGAGGTAGCGCGCATAACTTTCAACGGCGAACCGGCCGAGCTCAGTGTCGGGCATGATGCACGCCGGAGCGAGCGCGAAGAAGCGCACCCCGAGTCGGAGGCGGTCCGACTCCTTCTGAGCATAGTTCGCGATGAACATCTGGGTCCGCTTCGCGCCGGCGTAGCCGCCGGAAATCGGCGAGCCACCGAGGGCGGCACCGCTGGAGATCACGATGACTGTGGCTCCGGGAGCCAGGGGCAAGCGGAGCGCCTCCCGACAGAACGAAAAAGTCATTTTGACGTCCGTCTCCCAGTTGACCGCGAACTCCTCCCAGGTCAGCTCATCGGTAAAGGCGTATGTCACTTTTGGGCGAATCGCTGTATCACCTTTGTTGAACCAGGCCACCGCGGCGAGCTCGCTCTCCAGAGTTTCGTTCCAAGCCTTGTAGTTGATTCTCAATGAGGCGCCCTGCATGTCGGGTGCAAGCTGGTTACTCAGCAGGTCCTCCTGCTGCGGGCGAGGCCCATGACCCAATAGCGGTAGCGGATCATCAGGTTTACCCACGCCGTCATGGCTGGGTCCTCGATTCCAGACGGGTTACGGGCGCGGGGCCGTGCCGGGAAGTCAGGACTTGCAGAAGCTCGTAACGAAGAAGTCCCGAGCGCCGGCGAGCAGCGCATCGCTTGGATAAACGTCGACTAGAATTCGGGAAGTCGTCAGGACGCCCGCCATCGAAGCTAACAGGAGCGCGGCCCGTTGCTGGCGGACGGCAGCGTCCTTGCCCTGCATCAGCGGCGCGAGCCCGGCCAGCATCCGGGCTTCCGCGCGATCGAAATCGCGGCGCTGCTTGCGGGTGCCGCGCGCAACTTCTCCACCGACACCCACCAGGCCGCATTCTCGAAACGCGGCCGACGCCGCGCCCACGATGCGCTGGCGCGTCATTTCGCTCTTCCTCTGCGGTGCCGATCCTTTTCGCATGGGATGAAATGACTAAGTCATCGAACACTGTAGCGCCCTATGTAAATATTACTAGCGACATATTTTCCCGTTGATACTAATAAGACCGCGCGTGAGGGCCCAATTCATCGGTCGGCCCAAGCAAGGCGGAATATGACCGAAAGTTGGCCGTTCAGGGGCTCCGAGTGCTTGTAGGCTTCGCTAGCCCTTGCTTTCGGGTACGCACGGATCGCGGCCGCTGCGCACTTGTCCTATGGATGGCAAGCCGTAGACGGGATCAACTTGTTCTTCCGAGGGGGTGGCCCCGCCACGGCGTTATCGCTTGCCGGATGACGCCTGCGACTGCGCCGCCAGGAATGCCTGCTGCGCGCGAGCGCGCAGGCCTGCGTCTTCGAGCAGATCCAGACCCATGAGCGCCATAGCCTTGGCCGCGTAGAGCGTACCAGGGGTAGCTGACTGCGCCCCATGCGCGGCGGTGGCGACCCAGGAATGCCAGGGGATTGCAGTGGGAGCCGTAGTGGCTTTGAGGCCGACCGTCGGGGCGATCCAGCTGACTTCTGCCACGTCAGTCGAGCCGCCATCGTAAATGGGCTCGCTCGCCAGCGGTTGCACATGCCCGTCGTAGCCTGTTTGGGCTATTCCGGCGGCTTTCTGCAGTGCGCGGCCAAAAGCCTGGTCGTCGGCAGCAAACGCCACTGGACCCAGAATCTGCAGATTGCGCTGCATGGCTTCCTGAAGGGGCCTGTTGAGCAACAGGGGGTGCAGTGCACTGAACAGGGTCACCTTGTAATCGACGCCCATCGCGAGCGAAGCTCCTTGTGCGATCAACAGCACGCGCTGGTACAGGGCATCGACGCCTGCACGTGAGATGTCTCGCACATTGAGCACCAGTCGCGTGTAGTCTGGAATAATGTTGGGCGCGACGCCGCCGTTGGGGATGTAGTAGTGCACGCGAGCCGTCGACACCATCTGCTCCCGGAACATGTTGATACCGACAGTGGTCAACTCCAGGGCATGCAGCGCACTGCGCCCCTTCTCCGGCTCCTCCGCTGCATGCGCGGCACGGCCGAAGAATTCGATCTGGAAGTTGTTGAGTGCCAGCGCCGTCTCATTGGTGGTGCCGGTGAAAACTTCCGGGTGCCATTCGATGGCGGCGTCGATCCCATCGAACACGTGTGCTTTGGCCATGGAAAACTTGCCGATGTCGTCCTCCTCGTCGGGAGTGCCGAAGACCTCGATCGTCCCTTTGATGTGACGTTCTGTCATGACTTCGCTGAGGGCGATCGCGGCGGCGACGCTGGCTGTCCCGAGGAGATTATGGCCGCAGCCATGCCCGTTTTGCTCACCGTCGGGACGTGGACGGCGTTCGGGAGCTGCGACGTTTCCCACACCAGGCAGTGCGTCGTACTCCGCGAGGATGCCGATGACTGGTTTGCCTGAGCCATAAGTAGCAACGAATGCGGTCGGGAGCTCCGCCACTCCCCGCTGCACGGTGAATCCAGCATGTTCCAGGGTGGTTTGAAGAAGCGTCGCTGAGCGCGTCTCACGCATTCCAACTTCGGCGTAAGACCAGATCTGAGTCTCGATCCTCGTGACCTCCGGGGCGAGCGCCGCGACTTTGGCGGCCGCTGCACGCTTTGCGCCGCTGAGACTCGCTGCGCCAGCAACGGAGGCCGCGCACACCAGGACGGGCAGAGCAAGCAGGGGCACTCTCATGGGCTTGCGCCCGCTTCGGTCCCAAACACGAGCACATGGGAGTCCGCTGTGAGGTTGAGTTGCTCGCGCAGGGATTCACTTTGCGAGACTTCCGTGAGGCCCGCCACCCCGGCTGCGCCGGAACATCCCACATCGATCGGCGTCCCAACGGCCACACCCGCGCACAACTCACGCATTGCTCTGGCAGCGGCCTCGTCGGTAATCGTGAGAAAAGCATCGGCTTTCTGCGCCAGAATCGTCCAGGCAATCGGCGACGCCATGCCGCACGAGAGCATTTCCATGTTGGTCCTGAGATCCCCGCCGACGCTCGCAGCCCTGCCACGTCGCGCACTCTCCATCAGGCAGGCTGCGGTTAGGGGCTCCACCACGATCAAAGTTGGGCGGCGCATCCCGAATGCCTCTGCCAGAGTACCCGCAATGGCCGCTGCCAGCCCGCCAACACCACCTTGCACGAACACGTGCGACAGTGTCCGCGGGTCTTTGAGCTGGCTGAGGATCTCGAGGACCATCACCCCGTAGCCCTGGATGACTTCCGCCGGAATTTGTTCGAACTCCGCAGTGCTGGTATCCGCGATGAGTATCCATGTCGGATTCCGGGCAACTTCCCTTTGAGCGATCGCCACTGAATCGTCATAGGTTCCGCGGGTGCGCCGGACATCCGCGCCCAGGCTGCGGATGGCCCTCGCTTTGGACTCGGGCGCGTGCTCGTGCATGAACACTACGCAAGAGCAGCCGAGCCGGCGGGCGGCGTAGGCAACAGACTGGCCGTGGTTGCCGTCAGTCGCACAACACAGGGTAAAGGATTGCAGCGGTGTGGCATGGCGCCCGTCAAAAACGTCTGCGAGAGACGCCTCGATAGCGAATCGGTCGTGCAGGCGGCGCCGCAACTCGCATCCTGCGGCGTAGGCTCCTCCCAGGGCTTTGAAACTGCCCAGGGAAAACCGGCCAGACTCATCCTTGTAAGAGATCGCGCGCAGGCCGAGCCGCTGCGCCAGGGATCCGAGGCTACGCAACGGTGTGGGGGCGTATCCAGGCCAGCGTTGCATCTCCGACAGGGCCTCGCGTGCGGCGTTGAGAGAAACGACGCGCTGCTGATGGGGCGCTAGCGGGTCGCGGTTGGCCGAGGGGTTCAGTAGAAAGTCCATGAGCGCACCTGCCGTTACCATCCCGAGAAGCCGAGCAATCCCCAGTAGCGGAACGTGATCGCGCAGGAGGCAAGAATCAGAAGACCGCCGCAAAGCCCGATCCAACGCCGTGCCGGCCAGCCTCGCGGGCGTACTACGATGATCGCTATGGCCAGTGCCACGGTACCGAGCGCGCTGATGAGAAACAGCCAACATGCGATGGGCAGCAGTTTCCCCGGGTATTGCATGATCAACGCCTCGGTGTCCGACAACCATGGCGCAACGGCAAGCCAGGTCAGCACGAACGCTAGCAGCCACGTGAGCGACAGGATGCCCCATCCGGTCGTGAGCGGAGATCGCATCGCCACACGTCCGCTGCGCACGAACCGTATCGAGCTCCACACCACGACGAGGTGAGTGAGTGCGAAGATCGCCAGGAACCACGCGGGCCCTTCCCAGAAGCTGATCCGCTCGAGCGGGTTGTTTCCGGTTGAGTCTAGTAGCATCAAGCGTTGCCCCGACTGTCGGAATGCGATTCTCCCCAGTCCCGTGAGCGCTTGGTATACATCGTGCCCGACGGGACGATAGCGGATTGCGTCATCTGACAGACCCGACACCAGGAGATCGCCATTGGCAGTGGCGTCGACCGAAGGCGCGAGAAGGTTCAGAAAGGCGCGCTCCGTACGAAAATAGGCCCGCCGGAGCGGGCGGTACGTGCCCGCAAGGGCGGCCGCTCCGGAGCTGACGGGGGCATGAGCGTCGGTCGCTGCCGTCCAGCGAGGGTCCTTACCCAGCAAATGCAGGCCAACGAGGTAGGGGAGTTGCTCGACGAGCCGCAGGCCCGAAGGCGTGTTGACCGCTATGAATATGCCCAGACCGATGTCGGGCACGATGATCATCACGGTGTGTTGATAGCTCGTATCGCCGTCATGGCCGAAGGCCGAGCTCGACCCCGGGAACTGCCATTGAAAGAAGCCGTGGTAGGTTGTTCCAAACCCCTTCGCATTCGAGAACAAAGGTTCCAACAGGGTGTGCACGCTGCGTGCGCCAAGTACCCCCGAGCGGATGAGACCGTCCGGATCGAGCAGGGCGCTCATATAGCTCGCCATCCCATTAGCGCTCACCACGAGGGCACCGGCGGGCGCGTAATGGGTGATGAACTCCGGAGGCGCTTCTTCCAGACGTCCCTCCCGTGAACGGAATCCCTTGCCCATCGCCGCGGCAACAGCGGCGCTTGCAGGCTGAGGTAGGCCGTGTTGCCGAGCGAGATCCGCAGGTATCGCTTCGCGAAACGTGGCTGCAAGCATGCCCAGCGGGCGCAGAATCCTGGTTTCGGCGTAGTCTTCCCAGGACATGCCGCTGGTGTGCGCGACAATGACGCCCGCAAGGGCGGCACCGTAGTTGGAATAGACTGCGAACTGCCCCGGCCGCAGCACGCGATGCGGGCGGTAACGTGCCAGATACGTTTCCAGCGGTAACTCGCGCTGGGCGTCCTCGACTTGCATGTGGCCGAGAATGGTCTCCTCGAAGCCCGTCGTGTGCGACATGAGATGCCAGATCCGGATGGGCTCGCTGAAGCCCTCGTCGGGTACTTGCAGCCCGGGCGGCAGGTGTTGATTGATCGGGTCGTTCAGGGTGAGCTTGCCTTGCTCGGCGAGCTGCATGAGCGCGATCCACACCATCGTCTTGGAAATGGAGCCCACCCGACACAGGGTGTCACTGTCCATCGCCCGGACAGGGCTCAGTGAGGCGATACCATAGCCCTTTGTGAACAGAACCCCCGAGCGGTCGACCATCGCAACACTGACGCCCGCGATGGCGTCCCGCTGCATAGCGTGTGTGACGACCCCGTCTACAAAGGTTCGCAACTCGTTGGCATTGATACCCTGTGTCCCGGGTGCGCTCATCCCCAGCGTCGGGACGATCAGAAAACTGCATAACACGATCCACGGTATCCGCCTCATCGACGTCGCGCCTCCTGCTGAAGATAGTCTAGTGCCACACTGACGTGAGCTTGCACGCCGACGACGAGCGCCGCCTCGTTTACGGTAAATTGCGGGGAATGATTCGGCGGCGTCTCCGCCTCAGAAACCCCATCGGGGCTGATACCCAGAAAGAAATAGAAGCCTGGAATTTTCTGTTGGTAGAACGCGAAGTCCTCCGAGGCCATGACGGGAGGACTGCTCACGACCCGTGAGGTCCCGCCAACCGCGCGCTCCAGGGCGGGAAGCATGCGTGCCGTGAGCGCTGGATCGTTGTAGGTAACCGGGTAGGGCTCATCGTCCGGCAACAGCTCGGCTTTCGCTCCCCAGCTGTCGGCCAGATCCATGACTGTGCGCCGGATACGAATCAGGGCGCTGTCGCGGGCTGTGGGACTCAACGTCCGCAGAACCCCACCCAACGACACAGTTTCGGGAATGATGTTGCTGCGTTCGCTACCGTGCAGTGTCGCTATGGTGATCACGTTAGGCCCTGCCGCGGGGTCGAGTTGCCGGCTGGAGATCGCATTCAGGGCCTCGATGATCTGTGCCGACAGCGTGATGGTATCGATCCCTGCCCAGGGCATTGCTCCGTGTGTCTGCCGACCCGTGAGAGATATGCTGACGTCGTCGCTGCCTGCCATGGCGGCTCCCGACTTGTAATAAAGAGTCCCCGCGACCCCGGGCCGAACGTGCAGCCCGAATATGGCCGTCGGCGCCGGATCCGTGAGCGCGCCCTGCGCGATCATCAGCCTGGCGCCGCCATCATTGGCCGGATGATCTTCTTCGGCCGGCTGGAAGATGAATTTGACAGTCCCCGGAATCTGCTGCCGCATCCGTGTCAAAACCGTTGCTGCTCCCAACAGCATTGCGGTGTGTGCGTCGTGTCCGCAGGCGTGCGCGACATGAATGAGACGATCCCCCATTTGCACCGTCTTGTGCGAGGCGAACGGCAGATTCGTCTTTTCCTCTACCGGCAATGCATCCATGTCCGCACGAAGGGCCACCACGCCTCCCGGCTTCCCGCCGCGCAGAACACCAATTACTCCGTGGTGAGCTATGCCGGACCGCACCTCCATACCGAGCTTGTGCAGCTCGTCGGCCACCAGCGCGGCAGTATGCTCCTCCGCGTTGGAAAGCTCGGGATCGGCGTGAATCTGCCGCCGCCACGCGATAACTTGCGGGGCGACGGCTCGAGCCCGCGAGGCAATCTCCGCATCGAGAGTCGTGGCGGTGGCGCGGGGAGGGTGCAGGGCAATGCTCGCGAGGAGCACCAGGAGGATGCGGGTTTTCACGGGTGGGGTGGGGAATTGACGATTGATATTATCGGAAAACGAATATAGTGTATGCGACATGTAGTTTCCAGTAGAGCTGAGCACATGTCGACAGGGGCGACTCCGGTATGAGCGGGCGGCCATCGCGGTTCGCGCGCCTGGTATTACCGGGCTTCGCTTTCAAGGCGGTGGTCATCGGCGGCGGCTACGCTACTGGCCGGGAGGTCGCGGAGTTCTTCCTGCCGTGTGGCCCACGCAACGGCCTGCTTGCCATGGCGGTGTCGACAGTGATCTGGGCCGTAGTGTGTGCGCTGACGTTCCTGTTCGCGCGCGCAACGCAGAGTCTCGACTACCGGGCTTTTTTCCGCGAGTTGTTGGGCAGGGCCTGGCCGGCGTTTGAGCTTGCCTACTTCGCGCTGCTGCTTCTCATCCTGTCGGTGTTCGGCGCGGCTGCGGGCGCTATCGGTGCGGCGCTCTTCGGTGCACCTGAGATTGTTGGCGCGCTATGTCTGATGGCCGCCATCGCTCTGGCGGTCCTGCACGGCAACGAATCGGTGGAGCGAGTGTTCAAGTACGTCTCGATCCTGCTGTACACCGTCTATGCAATCTTTCTTGTCTTATCGCTGACGTACTTCGGTCCCGAGATCCGGCGCAGCTTCAATGTCGAAACAGCCGCTGCAGCGAATTGGTTCGTGGCGGGAGTCAGCTACGCTGGCTATAACGTTGTGTGTGCTATCGCCATTCTCCCCGTGGTACGTCACATGACCTCACAACGTGATGCGCTCGTGGCGGGATTGTTATGTGGACCCTTGGCAATGGTGCCCGCGGCGCTGTTCTTCGTTTGCATGTGCGCGTTCTACCCGGCCATTTCGGACGCCACGCTGCCCTCCGATTGGATGCTTGCTCGCCTGGGTTTCCCAGCGTTTCGCATCGTGTTTCAGGTCATGATCTTCGCGGCACTCGTGGAGAGCGGCGCCGGCACGCTCAACGCCGTAAACCAACGTATAGCGAGCACGTACGCTGAGCATGGCAGATCGTTCCCGGCAGGCGGCCGCGCGCTCGTGTCGAGTTGTATCATGGTGGTCGCCATTTTCATCGCCCAGCGCTTCGGGCTGGTCGCCCTCATCGCCAAAGGGTACCGCGCCCTGACGGCGCTCTTTCTGGTCGTCTACATAGTGCCATTGCTCACCTACGGACTGTGGCGTTTGCATACGCGACGCACGGCTCTCTACGGCTGGCAATGCGAGGATTTCGTGCAGTGAGCCGCTTGATCACCAGACTGTTGACCTGTTGTTGCTGCGCCGGCCCATTGGTGGCGGCGGTGTCTCATGCGGCCACGGCGAGGCACTTCGACGTCATCGTGCGTCACGGGAAGGTTCTGGATGGGTCGGGCCGGCCAGGTTATAGCGCCGATGTGGGTGTCCGGGACGGCTACATAGTCGCCATCGGGGACCTGGCCAAAGATACGGCGACACGGGATATCGAGGCCCAGGACTGCTTCGTGACCCCCGGATTCATCAACATCCACAGCCATGCCGAGCCGAATGCGTTGCCGACCGCCCGCAACATGCTCTCGCAGGGGGTGACCACCGAGATCCTGAATCCCGACGGTGACGGCCCGGTCGAAATTGGCGCGCAGTTGCGGGAATTGCAGCGGTGGGGACTCGCCGAGAACGTGGGCGCCTATATCGGATTCAACAGTGTCTGGGAGAAGACCGTGGGCCTCGCCGACCGCCGGCCCTCTGCACGAGATATCCGTCGAATGCGTGCGATCGTGACGCGCGGGTTGCAGGAGGGTGCCTGGGGTGTATCCGCGGGACTCGACTACAAACCGGCCTACTTCGCCAGGACCGACGAGGTCATCGCCGTGGTGAGCGCCGCGGCGAAGTGGCGAACCAACTTTCCCAACCACGAGCGCATCATCCCTCCGGCCTACAGCTCGCGTGCGGGAATAACAGAGACGATCGAGATTGCCTCCGCCGCCGGCCTGTCGCCTGAGATCACTCACATCAAGGCGCAAGGCCATGAGCAGGGACGGGGGCCCGAGATCGTTGCGCTCCTGGCCGCTGCCACGGCTGCGGGGCACTACACGCCTGCCGATGTATATCCCTACCTCGCCGGGATCACGGATCTGGAGGATCTGCTCATTCCGGGGTGGGCACAGGAAGGCGGACCGGAGGCGATGCAACGACGTTTTGCCGACCCGACGTTGCGAGCGCGAATCGTGCAGGAGAGCGAGGCCGCGATGAACGCCAGGCTCACTGGTGGCCCGCGGGGGGTCTTCCTGCCTTTGGTCAACAAGAGCCTGAGCGATCTCATGGATGCGCAGCACATCGGGGCCGGTGAGGCACTGGTCAGGACGCTCGAGAAGGCCGGTGGCCGCGAGATTCCCGCGATCCTGCAGTTCGGCGGGGAGAGCGACCTGGAAGCGTTTCTCCGCTATCGCGAGGCATCGGTAGCCTGCGACTGCGGCGCAACTTTGCGAAAGCTCACGCATCCCCGCTACTACGGGACCTTCCCTCGGGTGCTGGCCCGCTACGTTCGGGACAAGCAACTCCTCAGTTGGGAGGAAGCCGTCCGGAAAATGACTGGCCTGCCCGCGAGCACGGTAGGCATGGTGGATCGCGGGCTTCTCGAGCCTGGCATGGTCGCGGACCTGACCGTATTCGATGCCAGGACGATCACGGATCACGCGACATTCCAATCGCCGTGGTTGGCGTCGGAGGGTGTGCGCGATGTGTTGGTCAACGGCCGGGTGGAGTGGCAGGACGGCATGGCGACAGGCGAGGCCGGTGGCCGCGCGCTGTTTCGTAGCGGCAACATGCCCACCCGAGCTTTCAGTTCCGAATCGGAACGCGCAGTGACCGCGAAAGCGGTGCTTGCGGCGGCCACACCCTCGGCCGGACCGACGCAGCCAACGCTACGATTGCTGCTGAGCATTCGTCAGGGCCCCGCCGACCGGCGCTCTGGTGGAGTAGCCCGTATCGAGGCGTCTGCAAGGCAAGACTCCTTCGAGCTCGAGGAATTTGGGGAGCTGCAGATTTCCGGCACTTGGGCCAGTCTGACCGGCATTGCGCGCTGGGGATCGTACACGGGCCCCGTCACGCTCATCATCGATGCGCAGGATCCGCTGGCTGTGCGCGGCCGCGCGGTAATAACACTCAACGCAAGAGGTCGCCATGCGACCTGGACGCTGCCTGCCTCAGCCCTGGACATATCAGCGAAGGCTGCCGCGTCATGACCGGGCCACTGCCGCAACCGTATCTGCTCTTTCTAGGCGACGAGCGCGATCCGGCGCACGCCAAGACGGCGTTCGGGCTTCGCGATTGGGCGCGTGCGAGTTGTATCGGCGAGTATGCGTTGCCCGAGTCGACCGTCACTACCGGATTGCCGCGCTTCACCCCCGAAGAGGCCTATCAGCGTGGCGCGCGCTCCATGGTGATCGGTGTCGCCCCCATCGGTGGTGCGCTGCGCCCCACGTGGATTCCGGCGCTCAACGCGGCGCTCGAGGCCGGACTCGACCTGATCAGTGGAATGCACGGCCGGCTCGCGGATACGTTGGTGTTGAATACGGCCGCGCGCAGGCTGGGTCGGCAACTGTTCGACGTGCGCTGTCCGCCATCCGGCATCCCAACGGCCAGCGGGCGGCGTCGCTCGGGACTGCGGCTGTTGACCGTCGGAACGGATTGCGCGCTGGGAAAGAAGTACACCGCCCTGACTATCACGCGGGAGCTGCGCGCTCGCGGAATCGACGCCGACTTTCGGGCCACCGGCCAGACGGGCATTCTCATCGCCGGCGGCGGAATCCCGATCGATGCGGTGGTTGCGGATTTCGTGGCGGGCGCGGCCGAGCTCTTGAGTCCCAACGCGCCACCTGACCACTGGGATATCGTTGAGGGGCAGGGGTCGTTGTTCCACCCGGCCTATGCGGGTGTCTCGCTCGGCCTGCTGCACGGTACGCAACCTGACGTCATTGTGGTTTGTCACGATCCGACCCGGCTCGAGGTCGCCGGCTATCCCGGCTTTCCGCTCCCCGCGCTGGAAGAGGTGATCGCACAGAATCTAGCCTTCGGACGACGCACGAACGCCAGGATCCGTTGTGCCGGTGTCAGCCTCAACACCTCGAAAATGAGTGCGGCGGGCGCGCAGGCGTGCTTGGCGAGTCATGCCAGGCAACTGAACCTGCCGTGCGCCGACCCCATTCGCGGCGGTCCCGAGCTCAGCCGCCTCGTCGATGCCGTGTTAGGTGATCTGTGACGGCTTACTTGCGTGGACGGAGCGCTTTGTTAGGCCGCGACTCACCCTTGCCGCCGCTCTTACCGTCGCCCTTGCCGTCGCCCTGGGCGTCGGTCTTACGCGCTTTGGGCCGGCTCGGCACTCTGCGATCCTCGTCCCGGGTTTCCGGTTTGGTTGCGACCGCCCGTTGCAACTCGTCGGCGGCACCTGTGCAGACCACCACGACTCGGCACGTGTCGTCCGAGGCAGCAACATAGGCGTGTCCCATGCGGCTGTCGATGTACATGTGGTCGCCTGCTTTCAGCACGACGGGCGCATAAAACTCCGTATGCACCTCTATGGCCCCTTCGAGTACCAACAGAAACTCTTCACCCTCATGTTTGATGAGGGGGCCGAATTCCTCGAGCGTGCGGGCGGTGGCGACGCCTATGATGGGTACCATCTGTTTCGGAACGAGGTCGGCGTTGAGAAAGCGATACTCGTACGAGCCGGCCTGCAGAAACACCCCGTCGCCGGCTCTTCCGATACTGCGCCGCGCGGCCCCGAGCATGGGTACCTCAGTGCGCTTGGCGTCGGTGAACAGCTCCGACAAGTCGAGCGACAAACCACGCGCGAGTTGCTGGAGCTTGTCGTAAGTCAGGGACATGTGTCCGTTCTCGACCTTTGAGATGGTCGAGGTCGCCAGTCCTGTCATCTGACTGACGTCCGCGATCCTCCAGCCATTGCGGGTACGCAGCTCGCGCAGCCGCTGCCCAAGACCGGTTTCCAACTCGGTTGCCATGAGTAGATCTTAGCATATAGGAAAGTTCGAGCCTGTGTTCAGGCATTCTTTATGGTGCATAAGAAAATAAGATTGCGGATACGCTATGTACATGGCAATATGAAAACCAGCCCGCCATGAGATCAGAACAACACGGGGGCGCTCGGGTTTGGCGCGGAGGTCGTATGAAATTACTTTGGGCAGCCGCAGCGCTGCAGGTGACACTCACAACGCCGGCCCTGGCGCAGTCCGCCTCCCGCGAGTCCGCGCAGCCAGCGCTGGAGAGCGGCCAGGACACCGCCCTATCGCTCGAAGAAGTCACTGTCACGGCCACGCGCGTCCAGAGAACCGGCTTCACCGCACCGACGCCTACGACCATCCTGAGCGCGCAGGACCTTGCCGCGACCGGTGCAGCCAACATCGGCGACATGACATCGATCGTCCCGGCGTTTCAGGCCACGGGTACGCCTACTTCCAGTGTGCTGGCTTCCGACCAGGGGCGCGGGCACTTCCTGGACCTGAGAGGGCTGGGGCCGAGCCGCACGCTGGTGCTCGTCGATGGGCAGCGCTTTGTGCCCACGACAGCGGACGGTTTGTTGGATACGGACGTCATTCCTGCCGCGCTCGTAGATCGTGTCGAGGTTGTTACAGGCGGAGCTTCGGCTTCGTGGGGCTCCGACGCCGTCGCTGGTGTCGTCAACATCCTGCTCAAGAAAGATCTCCTCGGGCTGGAGGGCAGCGTGCAGGAAGGTATTTCCGGGCACGGCGACAACCAGGAATTCAGGGTAGACCTGACCTATGGTCTGCCCTTCGCCGAGGGTCGCGGGCATCTGGAGCTGGCGGGAGAGTTCTCGAACAACCACGGCATCCTGCACCAGTCGGATCGCAGTTGGTCGGGCCAGGAGTGGGGCTACGTCCAAACGGACCAATACCTGCGCGTCCCCGTAACGAACGCCCGTCTGTCCAGCGCCAGCTACGGCGGCCTCATTCTGACGGGCCCGCTGGCTGGCATGCAGTTCGGCCCCGGGGGCGTATTGCAGCCGTTCCAGTACGGCAGCGATGTCGGCGGCACCTACATGCGTGGCGGCGACGGCGCGGTCTTCTCACCCTATTCGGCGCTCGAGGTGCCGTTGAAACGGACCGATTTCTTTGCGCGGGCTTCGTTCGACCTGACAGACCAGACCAGTGTCTATCTCGACGCTTCGTTCGCACAGGCGATTACCGTGAATCCGAACCTGGTGCAGAATTTCGATCTGGTCGACTCGCTGAGTACTGACAATGCGTTCCTGCCCGCAAGCGCGCGCAACGCGATGTCAGCCGTTGGCGAAACTTCGTTTCAGTTGGGCCGGCTGGACAATGACTTCGGTTTCATGCATTCCAACGACGACAATCGCGTGGCACGGGTCGTGACCGGCTTGACCGGCAAGTTCTCGGGAAAGTGGACCTGGAACGCCTACGTCGAGTATGGCCGCGTGGTCCACTACAATACTTTGGACAATGTCGTACAGACATCGCACTATGCCCAGGCACTGGACTCCGTCATCGATCCGGCGACGGGTCGGCCGTCCTGCCGCTCTACGCTGGCCATACCGGATGATGGCTGCGTGCCGATCAATATCTTCGGCGTCGGCTCGCCCTCCGCGGAGTCCCTGCGATACGTCACGGGGAACGAAAGTACGGTGCTGCACTACACGCAACAGGTCGCGGCCGCCAACCTGCAGGGCCAACCGTTCAACACCTGGGCAGGACCGGCTTCGATCGCCACAGGCGCCGAATACCGGCGCGAGTCGGCCGACAGCAGGGTCGATCCCAACCAGGAGGCCGGCGACTTCCTGATTGGCAACGCGCGGTCGTTCGCGGGCCGCTTCAGCGTGAAAGAAGCCTTCCTCGAGACGGTGCTGCCCGTGGTAGCGGGGCCAGCTCCTTTCAAGTCGATCGACCTGGATCTGGGTGCGCGCTTGACCGACTACAGCTCCAGCGGCCGTGTCACGACCTGGAAGGGAGGCATCTCGTACACCATTTTCGATGAGCTTCGAGTGCGGGCCACCCGTTCGCGGGACATCCGGGCCCCCAACCTGAGCGAGCTCTATCAAACCGGCACGCTGAACTTCACTAATGTGAACGACCCCGCCGCGGGCGGCGCGAGTGTCTTCATCCGCAATCCCGCGCCTCCGAATGCCAACCTGGCACCCGAAAAAGCCGACACCACCACCATCGGCCTGATCTATCAGCCAAAATGGGTCCCTGGTCTACATGCGTCGATCGACGCATACGACATCAATCTCAAGAGCGTGATCTCCCAGCTGGCGGCGCAGGATATCCTGAACCGCTGCTCGAGCGGCGATCCCACTCTGTGTGCGCTCGTCCACCGCGACGGCACCGGTGCGCTGGCGGAAATCGATTCGCCGTTCATCAACCTGGCACAGTTCCACACTCGCGGCCTGGACATCGAGGCTCGCTACGAAACGCCTTTGTCGTCGTGGAGCTCCGGATTGCGGGGCAACCTGACTTTACGGGCACTGGCCAACTATGTAGATCTGTTCGCTACCAGCGACGGGGTGACCACCGTCAACGAGGCGGGCGCCGTCGGTGCTGTGAGCCTTCCTGCCAATATAGGTGCCACGGGCGGTGTGCCGCACTGGCGTGCCAACCTGAGCGCCCGCTATGGTCTTGGCCCCTGGTCGTTCTATGTGGAAGGCCGCTTCGTCGGCGATGGCAAGGTCGACAATCTTTACGGCCCCGCCGATATACCCGATAACCACGTGCCGTCGCGGTTTTATGTCGACACGTCGATCAACTACACATTGTATTCAAACAAGCGCCGCGAGTTGGCGCTCTACGGCATAGTCAACAACCTGTTCGACCGCGACCCGCCCATCGTCGTCAGCACGTTCATCTCGCCGCAGGCGACGAACCCGCGGCTATACGATGTCATCGGCAGATCCTTCGTCCTCGGGGTACGTTTCCGCGATTGAGGCGAAGGTACCCGCGTGCGAACCAAAACAAACACAGAGGCGTTTCCGATCGGAGCGGCCATCCGCTCGGAGGCGCTGGCCCGTGATCCTTACCCGTGGTACGCGCAGTTGCGCTCCAAGGAGCCGGTCAGTTGGATCCAGGAGCTCGGGATGTGGTACGTCACCCGCTACGAGGACGTGCGTGCCATTCTGATGGACGATCGGCGCTTTACCACCGCCTCGGAGAAGTCGCTCATCTTCGATACGTTCGGCGCGCAGATGCTGACCTCCGAGGGCGCAGAGCACGACCGCTATCGTCGCCCGGTGCAGCCCTACTTTGCCGCGGGATACATCCGCAAGACCTTCGAGGCGGCTATCGAAGCCAGCGCCCGCGCCCTGGTCGCAGGCTTCGCTGCGGGGGAGGTCGTCGAGATGCGCAGCGCATTTGCTGCGCGCTTACCGGTGCAAACCATCCTGCGGGTGTTTGGCATGCCGCTGGAAGCGGAGGCGCATTTCCGCAAGTGGTATGACAGTTTCGAGGCCGCACTCGCGAATTTCACGGGCGCGCAGGAAATTCGTCGGGCCGCCCGCGCGAATGTCGAGCAATGTCACGAATACCTCGGGCGTACCATGCAAGAGTGCGCTGCGATGGGTGAGCGCGACTCATTGCTCGGTGCGCTAGTGAATGCTCCAGGCAGCGCGCGGCTCTGCGACGATGAAATCCGCCGTAATATGTTGATCATCTTTTTCGGTGGCATTTCCACCGTCGAAGCGGTCATCCTGAACTCACTGTGGGCGTTGTTCACCCATCCGGAAACGCTCGCGCGGGTCAGGAACAATCCGTCACTGATTGTCAGAGCTGTCGAAGAGACTCTGAGGTGGCGCAGCCCCGTACAGTCGGCCACACGGCACGTTGTGGAGACGACCCTCTACGGAGATATCGAATTCGCCGCCGGCGACACGGTGAACTGCATGCTGGGCGCAGCCAACCGCGATGAGGCACTGTTTGCCGATCCGGACCGCTTCGATATCGATCGTCCCAATGTCCAGCGTCATCTGGGTTTCGCAACTGGCACCCACTCCTGCCTCGGCTTCCAGCTCGCCAAGGCGGAGGCCCGCATCGCTCTGCAGGTGTTGCTGAGCGAGCCGGGGGGCCTCGATCTACTCGTGCAGGACTCGCCACCACCGGAAGGCTACGAATTCCACCAGCCCCGCTCGATGTATGTAAGGGTGGGCCGCGGCTGACCATTACCAAATGCGCACGCGCTGAGCGGGCGGGAGGTAATTCTTGTCAGAAGGCCGTACGTCAAACGCTGCATACCAGGCATCGATGTCGCGAAGCGGTGCATTGGTACGTGCCATCGCGGGTGCATGGGTATCCGTCGCGATCTGATTGCGCAGCACATCGGCGCGCTGCTTTCTCTGCCAGCGCTGCGCCCAGCCGAGAAAAAACCGCTGCTCGCCGCTGAGACCGTCGAGCACCGGCGCCTGAGCGGCTCCAAGTGAGGAGTGATAAGCGTCGAGCGCCACCAACAGTCCGCCGAGATCGGCAATGTTCTCACCCAGAGTCTGCCGCCCATTGACGTGCAGTCCAGGCAGGACTTCATAGCTGTCGAATTGATGCGTCAGTTGCTCGGCTCGCTGTTGGAACTGCTCGTCATCGGCTGGAGTCCACCAGTCACGCAGTCGCCCGCTCGCGTCGATCTTGCGGCCCTGATCGTCAAAGCCGTGGGTGATTTCGTGGCCGATTACCCCGCCGATCGCCCCGTAGTTGTGCGCAGCGTCCGCCTGCGGATCAAAATACGGCGGCTGGAGGATCGCCGCTGGGAAGATGATGAGGTTTTCTGATGCGATGTTGAAGGCATCCACCGTTTGCGGGGTGATTTTCCAATCGAACGGGCCCCACGCGCTCTTATCGATGGGTTTCCCCAGAGTATCGCATTGAGTTGTCCAGTCGAAGGCCATGCTACGCTTGACGTTGCCGTAAAGATCTTTGCGATCGATCGACAGCCCGGAATAACTGCGCCATCTCTCGGGATAGCCGACGAACACGCGCATGGCAGCTAGTTTCGCGAGCGCTTGCTGCTTGGTCATTGCGCTCATCCAGTCCAGCGATTCAATGCGCCGCGCCATGGCACGACGCAAGTCTCCGATGAGGAGCTCCATACGCTGCTTCGCGGCCGGCGAGAAATTCGCTGTCACATACAAATGACCGAGGGCCTGGCCCAAGCTGTCATCGACGAGATCCACACCACGCTTCCAGCGAGCGGGCAATTCGGCGATCCCCATTTGTACCGTCCCGTGAAACGCGAAGTGGTTGTCGACGAAGCGCCGCGAGAGAAAGCGCGAGGCGTTGTCTATGGTGTGAAACGTTTGCCACGCCTTGAGCACGGCGAGGCTCGAGTGTGCGTAGAG
>Ga0068855_100000547_pt1 | contig 46135 bp, 39 predicted proteins | sample KBSCornC52_FD_66592 | JGI IMG/M metagenome (GOLD analysis project Ga0068855, IMG submission 66592) | Corn rhizosphere microbial communities from Kellogg Biological Station, Michigan, USA - KBS Corn C5-2 | ecosystem: Host-associated > Plants > Roots > Rhizosphere > Soil ... | reverse complement strand
ACCCACCGGGTGGGTCTGAATGCAAAATAACTCTTGCAGGCGCGACTTACTTAGAAGCCACTGACCCACCGGGTGGGTCTGAATGCAAAATAACTCTTGCAGGCGCGACTTACTTAGAAGGCGCGAAGACCGCGAAGAACGTCAAAGGCTCCTTGACCGCGAATTACGCGAATGGACGCGAATAGGACCCATGAATCTCGTGCCGTTCTCCGTGGCTCAGAAGGCTCTTGACGTTCTTCACGCTCGTTGCGACTTCGCGGCAAACATGTCCTTTAGTCGAGCTGTTCTTTTGAGAGGACCCGGCCGGCCGAGTCGATGTCGTAGATGATGGGGATGCCGTTGGGGATGTTCAGCTCCAGGACCTGCTCCCTCGTGAGGTTGTCCAGCTCCATCACGATGGCGCGGAGGCTGTTGCCGTGGGCCGAGACGAGCACGGTCTTGCCGGCCTTCACGTCCGGCAGGATGTGGGCGCGGAAGTAGGGCAGCGCCCGGGCCGCCGTGTCCTTCAGGCTCTCCCCGTTGGGCGGCGCGATGTCGTAGCTCCGCCGCCAGAGCTTGACCTGCTCGTCCCCGAACTTCTTCGCGGTCTCCGCTTTATCCAGTCCCTGGAGGTCGCCATACATGCGCTCGTTGATTGCCTGGTCGTACTCGGTCGGAACTTCGGGCTGGCCGGCCGCTTCGAGCGCGATTCGCAGCGTCTCGATGGCCCGCGACAGCACCGACGTATAGGCTTTGTCTATTCTCACGCCCTTGAGATGCTCGCCGGCGCGGCGCGCTTCCTGTTCCCCCTGCTCGGTTAACGGCACGTCGATCCAGCCCGTGAACTTGTTCTCGAGGTTCCATGTGGACTGTCCGTGCCGCAGCAGTATCAACTTTCCCATATTGCCAATTCCTCGCGTGTTGTTTGTGCACCTCGTGAGGATTATACCCGGCGCGCAAACGAGGGCATGGGAGACACCCATGCCCTCGTCAGCCGTATTGAGCCACTCGATAGTTAGTCGGTTTGCTCGTGCTGCGCGAGCCACGAGAGCAGCGCCGCGCGGCGATAGCGAAGCCGCCGGCCGAATCGGGCGTGCGGCACCGACATCCGCTTCGTCCATGACCGCAGTGTAGCCGGGCTGACCCGGAGATATGCCGCGGCTTCTTCCGCCGTCATCACGTCCGGCGCGGAGTCGGCGCTCCGGAGCTTCGCCACCTTGTGCCCGTCCGGCGTCATGTCGAGCAGCACGTCGATTGTCAGGCACGAATCCTCAAGACGTGGAGCTGATGAGTCCTGGATGGGCACTTCGCTCCTGCGCAGCGCCGGTCGTGGCGGCTCGACAGGACGCGATTCCCGCGTCACGGCGGGTCGCGGCGCAAACCACCACTCGTCTTCGGCGCTCTCGTACGCGCCGCCCGCGCGTCCCTCCACCATCTTGCGGAGAATCTCGTCGGCCTCATCGGGCAGGGGCTGGAGAACACAGGCGGCCGCGGGCTGCTCGAGCCGCTCGTGGAGGCGCGACGCCCTCATGGTCGTGGAGAGATACGGTTGATCGGCGAACAGAGCGTCGAGCTTGCGCTGCCGCGCAATATTGCTTTCGGGTGAATAGAGTTCGTTCATGTTCTTTCCGCCTCTGCTGCAAGCGTGGCTGCCAGCCTCCCCGGGCGTCGCAGGTGCAGGTAAAACCAGGGTATGTCGGCAGTCCGCAGAGTGAAGTCGAGAGGGGTGTGAGCGCACCCGGCCAATGGTTCCACACACGGGACTGCTCGATTCTTCCACTGGGCAGCAGATTGCGGGACGCGCACCTATACGAGATTCGCGGCAGGAGTGCGGCGATGGGATAAGCGGGTCAGGGCTTATGCGGCCAGGACGGAGCGCGCTTCCGAGCGGAAGCCCTGAACAACGTAGGGATGGACGGTGCGGCCGTCGCTGGTCTGCTTTTCGCCCATGTCGTAGACGTGAACCTCGGACATCACCGCGCGGTAGGTCTCCTCGCAGATGAGGATGGTGTCCTCTTCCGGCACGCTCTTCGTCAGCTCCTCCATGCGGTGCGCGTCCACGACCACGTCACCCAGCACTGCGTATTCCATGTGCTCGCTCGACCCGAAGTGCCCAACGATGGGTTCGCCGGTCGCGATTCCAATTCCGACGCCGAGCTCCCATCCGTGCCGGTCCTCCATGCGGACGTAGAGGTCCTGGAGCGCGCGCGGGATAGAGAGGCCAGCCCGAATCGCAAGCAGCGCGTGGTCGTTATTGCCCAGTGGCATCCCGAAAATCGCCATCACCGTGTCACCCAGATACTTCGACACCACGCCCTTGTTCGCGACGATGACGCGGTTGATCTCGCTGAAGTACTCATTGAGCGTGGCGACTGTCTGCTCCGGCTGGAGGTTGTCCACCAATAGCCGGAAATTCCGGATGTTGATGATCATGACGGTCACCGAGTGGCGCGTTCCGGCCAGCACCGTCTCCGGATTCTTGCCGAGCGCCTTCGCGGCCACCGAGGCAGGGATGAACTGCTGGAAGAGCGCCCGCAGCTTCTCCTCCTTTACGATCTGCTCGCGCAGCCAGTGGGTCGTGTCCTGGAAGGAGTGGGCAAGCGCCGCCACCTCGTCCTTCGAGCCCATGGTGAATCGCGCGCCCCACTCGCCGCGCCGCAGCGCCTGGCTGGTCGCCAGAAGTCGCCGGAGCGGTACGGCTACGAGAATGTAGGTCCGCCACGTGAGGATTAAAGCGGCGAGAATCGTAAGAAGGCCGAGGAGCTTGAATGCCGTCCAGTATGCCGCGGCGGTGCGCGCCGCTCCGTCGCCGACTGGTACGTAGAGCGCCTCGACGCCGTCGACGGCTTCGCCATCCTTCAGCGGAGCCGCGATGACGTAGCAGGGCTGGCCGTCGCGGACAGTCGTCCCGTCGAGCTTCTGCATGCCGCCCGTGGAAAAAGAGGTGATGAGCTGCGATTCGTAGCCGTCCGGCTTCGTTGGAGAAGCGGGCGAGTTGCGAACGCGCCGATACGTGTATGCCGGCTGCGCCTTATCCGCGTCGGGAGCCACGGCCGGCTGGGCGCTGGAGACCGCGTCCCAGAGCAGCAGCGCCGCGTCGTGCGACTGGCGGGCGCTCTCAGCCTCGATGTTCCGGAAGGTGACGAGCGCCGTTCCAGCCGCCCCGAGCCCCATGACGAGTACTGGCAGCAATACGAGCCGCAAACAGAGACTGCTTCCGAACGGGCTGCGGAACACGCGGTTCACTCCTTCACAAATCAGCCGGCGCCACATCACGTAGTCCTGCGGAGCCGCCAATTGATTAGTCATTCCGTAAAGATGCGCGGGAGGCACAATACTTTTGCGAGGGTTGCCGATGGCTGATTTGGAACGGCCGGAATCACCCGCCCTCTCCTGAACTTTCGCCCTGCCGCACCGTATAAGGTTTGGCAGGCGGCACCGAATGCCGCATCCAGGGTAATCAGGAGGAACCAATGGAACTAAGCACGCTTCAGGATCTCTTCAGGGAGGAGCTTCAGGACCTCTACAGCGCCGAAAACCAGATTGTGAAGGCGCTTCCGAAGATGGCGAGCGCGGCCTCGTCACCGGATCTCCGCCGCGCGTTCGAGGAGCATCTTCGGCAGACGCAGAATCAGGTGCGGAGGCTGGAGCAGATTTTCCAGACGCTCGGGGAGAAGCCCGGCGGCAAGACCTGCAAGGGCATGGAGGGCTTGCTGAAAGAGGGCGAAGAGCTGATGAAGGAGAAGGCGGACAAGGCGGTCCTCGACGCGGGTCTCATCTCCGCCGCGCAGCGGGTCGAGCACTATGAAATAGCGGCTTACGGCACGGCGCGTACATACGCACAGCAGATCGGCGACCGCGAATCGGCGCGCCTGCTCCAGGAGACGCTGGACGAAGAGGGCGAGACCGACAAGAAGCTCACCCGTCTCGCAGAGCAGAGCGTGAACATTAAGGCGCAGAAGGCAGCGTAGGCTCGATGCCCTTCAAACAATAGAATCCACGCTCGACCGATGACCGGGGCGAAGCATTCGCGCACGAGGGTTGACATGAACCGATGCAGCTAAAGCGCGAATGCTTGGCCCCTACGCCCGCACATAATAAGGCTCAATGGCGTTGGTTGCAGGCTCGCCCGGCATGGTGGCCAATTCGCCAGCCGCGATTCGTAGGGGCCAAGCATTCGCGCTCTCACGCTGCGGATTCGCGTGAATGTTGGTGCGCGAATGCTTCGCCCCGGCCTGGACGGCGACCTTTGGTGTAGCTCTTCCTGGAAGCCGTTTCCCCTAACCGTGCGGCCCAAACAGCGAACCGACAATAATCGTGTCGTCGTGCTCGTAGGTGGGTGCGCAGCAGCAGAGGAAGACCAGGTCCTTCCCTCCCACGTTCCGAATCTGGTGAGGCGTTTCGGGCGGGATCGCGATGCCATCGCCGATTTCGACCCTCCGCACATCATCGCCAACGAACACCTCGCCTGTGCCGGACAGCACGTAGTAGATCTCCTCCGAATTCGGATGATAGTGCGCCTCCGTCACCATGCCGGGTCCGAGCGTCGCCTCGGCGAGGCTCTGATTGCGAATCCCGGAGTTGCGATGGGAGAGTATCTCCCGAATCGTTGAGCCATCCTTTGTGGTAAAGGGCGTCGTCCCGGAGATGTTTATCACGTCCACGCTATCTGTCCCCCTTTTGGCGGTTTCTGCCGCTCCATTTGTACTTCTCTTCACGAACTCGTTGACGCTCCGACCGGCCGCAGGTATAATTCGCCATACGCGCGTCTGAAGCAACTGCCCGATCCCGTGCGTTGAGGAGAACCTTTGCCCGGCGGATCCAACGGAAGAGTGCCCGTTCCCACCCTCGAGCGGCTGGCCACCTATCTACGTTACCTCGTTGATCTCCAGCACGATCATGTCGAGACGATCTCGTCCGCCGAGGTGGAGGAGCAGACCGGCATTAATGCCGCGCAGTTCAGGAAGGACCTCTCCTACTTCGGCGATTTCGGCAAACCCGGCGTCGGCTATAACGTACTCGACCTTCAGAACCGCATCGCCCGCATCCTGAAGATCGACCAGGAGCAGCGCGTGCTCCTCGTCGGCGCTGGCAACCTCGGTTCCGCCCTCGTGGGATACCCGGGGCTCAAGGAGCACCGGTACAACGTCGTCGCCGTATTCGACAACAACTTCGCGAAGATCGGCCGCAAGCTCTGGGACCTCGAGATTCTGGACGTGTCGCGCGTGGTCGAGCTGAACAGCCACCTTCGCGCCAAGATCGCCATCCTCGCCGTGCCCCGCGCCTCGGCCCAGCACGTAACCGACATGCTCATCGAATCGGGCGTTCGGGCCATCCTGAACTTCGCGCCCACCGGTTTGCGTGTACCCGATTCCGTGGTCGTCCGCAACGTTTCCTTTCTCCAGGAGCTCGCGGTCCTCTCCTACCACCTCTCCCACGAGGGACAGGAAGCCGGGTCCACCGAGCCGGCCGAGGCCTGAGCCATTCCACCGGCCGATAAGCCATATCTCCCGATTGCGCTGAAGTTCGCGGGCTGGCGCTGCCTCGTGGTCGGCGGCGGATCGGTCGCGGCTCGGCGCGCCGAATGGCTGCTGGATGGGGGCGCGGCGGTCACGGTAGTGGCCCCCGTCCTCTGCGACGCGCTCCAGCAGCTTGCGGAATCTGGTAGGATAGACCACATCGCGGCGGCTTATGATTATTCGCATCTGGATAATGTTCGCTTTGTCGTCGCGGCGACTGACAATGCGGAGGTGAACGTGGCCGTCGCGCGAGATGCGGCCGAACGCTCCATTCTGCTGAATGACGCGGACGAGCCCTCCCGCGGCGACGTGATCGTTCCGTCGGTCATTCGTCGGGGCGATCTGATTCTCGCCGTGACCACGCTCGGTGGTAGCCCGTCGGTCGCGAAGCGAATCCGTGATGAGCTGGCGGCGGCATATGGGCCGGAGTGGGAGCCTTACGTGGCGCTTCTCCGCGAGGCGCGCGACAACGTGCTCGCCGCAGTCGGCGATGCGGCACGGCGCAGGGCAATTTTGAACACGCTGGCGGGGGACGATTCCCTGCTGGACCTGATTCGGGAAGGCCGCGTCGACGAAGCGCGGGCCAGGGCGCTCTCTTGCATTTCACCGTCATCGGACTGAACCATCGAACGGCGCCGATAGAGGTGCGCGAGCGGCTCACGTTCCCGGAGACACGGCTTCCGGGGGCCTTGCGCGCGCTCGGCGGCCGGCAGGAGTTCGCCGAAGCGGCCATCCTCTCCACCTGCAACCGCACGGAGATCTACACGGTCGTCCCCCACCCCGGCCACGAGAAGGCCGTCCACCACTTTATCGAGGATTACCACGGCATCTCCGCGGCGGACTACGTCTCCCACACCTACATGCACCGTGACGCCGACGCCGTCCGCCACCTCTTCCAGGTCGCTTCGGGACTCGATTCACTCGTGTTGGGCGAGGGCCAGATTCTGAAGCAGGTCCGCGACGCGTTCGCCGCGGCCGCGGAGGCGGGCACGGCCGGCAAAATGTTGAACGGCCTCTTCCGCACCGCCATCGCGACCGGCAGGCGCGCTCGCACCGAGACGGAAATCGGAAAGGGCGGATTCTCGGTTGGGCACGCGGCGGTGGACCTCGCGCGCTCCATCTTCGGCTCGCTGGACGGGGCCGCCATCCTGATTCTCGGAGCGGGAAAGATGAGCGAGCTGACGGCCCGCCATCTGGTCACGAATGGCGTGCGATTCGTCATGGTCGCGAACCGGACCTTCGAGCGTGCGACCTCGCTGGCGGAGAAGCTCGGTGGGACGGCCATCCGGTACGACGATTTTCCCGACGCCATGAGCCGCGCCGACATCGTTATTAGCTCCACGGCCTCGCCCCACCCCATTGTTACGCGCAAGCTCCTCCAGCCTGTCATGCGAAAGCGGCGAGGCCGCTCGCTCCTGCTCATCGACATCGCCGTTCCGCGGGATATCGAACCCCAGGTGGATATGCTCGACAACGTTTTCCTCAAGAACGTTGACGACCTGGAGGAAGTCGTGTCGGACATGGCGCGGGAGCGCGCGGGCGAGGTCGCCCGAGTCGAGGTAGTGGTGGCCGAGGAGACCGAGAAGTTCATGACGTGGTTCCGGGCGCTCTCGGTCGCGCCGGTGGTCACGCAGATGCGGGAGAAGCACGAGGAGATTCGCCAGGCGGAGCTTGCGCGCCTGCGGAATCAGCTCCCCGACATGCCGGACCGCGCCTGGCAGAACATCGAGGCCGCCATGAAGTCGCTGATGAATCGGATGCAGCGCGATCCCATCGAGCGTCTGAAGGAAGCCGCGGCGCGCGATTCGTCCGGTGGCGGCGGACCCGACATCTTCGACGCCGCGCGGGAGCTCTTTGCGCTGGACGGCACGCGGTGCCCGGCCAGACCGGAATCGCTGAACGGGAAGGGCGCGGAAGCGCCGATTGATTCTGAGAGCGAGGAATTGAGTCGGGAACCGGCGTTCCAGGCTAGCGCGGCGGAGGAAGGCAGATGAGCGCGACATTGCTCCATGCGGGCGCACTGGCATGGTACATCATGGCGGGAATCTTTTATGGCGCGAACCTCACGCTGAAGACGCCTGCCCATACCGAGCGCGCCCGAATATTCTTCCTCGTGGCCGTCACGGTTCATACGCTGGCAATCGGCGTTCACTGCATGCTGACCCGCCAGTCGCCCTTCGCCAGCGCGTCTGGCACGCTCTCCGTCGCGGCGTGGGCGCTCGCGCTCATCTTCCTGCCCATCGAGTTCCGCAGCAGGATGCCCTCTCTCGGCGCTCTCGCCGCGCCGGTCTGCTGCCTGCTCCTCTTCATGGCGCTCGCCACTTCGGGCGCATCGATGGCGGCGACCGCGGAGATGCGGCGCGGAATCGTCTCGATGCACGTCCTGCTGATCGTCTTCAGCTTCGCGTTCTTCGCGCTCGCGGCATGCTGCGCGGTGCTCTACGTATGGCAGTACGGCCTGCTGAAGAAGCACACCCGCGGCGCACAGTTCAAGCGGCTGCCGCCGCTCGAAAAGGTCGATTCGCTCGCCTATCATCTCGTCGCGTTCGCCCTCCCGATGCTGACGATCGGACTGGCGCTCGGGATAGCACGCGCAGCCTCGCTCCACAACAACTGGCTGTCCGATCCCAAAACCATCATGTCGTTCGTGGCATGGGTAGTCTACGGGGGCTATCTCACCGCGCGCACGCTCGGCGGATGGCGCGGCACGCGCCTGAATTACCTGCTCATCGCCGGGCTGGCGGTCACGCTCGCGCTCTACTTCGTCCCGTCGGCGACGCACCGGTTCTCGTAGGCTCCGCCAGGGCGGGAAGGCATCAGGGTCAAGGTACAATGAAAGTCATTCGGGTGGGGACGCGGGGCAGCCAGCTTGCGCTGACGCAGACCGGACAGGTTATCGCCGCCCTCGCCGCTATCCATCCCGACGTGCGATTCGAGCAGATCGTCATCCGGACGACCGGCGACCGGCGCCAGAACGTCCCGTTTGCCGATGTCGGAACGAAGGGGATGTTCGTCAAGGAGATAGAGGAAGCGCTCCTGGCGGACGAGATCGATTTCGCCGTTCACAGCCTGAAGGACATGCCCGGCGAGCTGCCGGAGGGCCTGACGCTCTCCGCGGTTCCGAGGCGGCAGGACCCGCGCGACGCCCTTCTCTCCGCCGGCGCGGACCTCGAAGGTCTTACGCGCGGAGCACGCGTTGGCACGAGCAGCCTGCGGCGCCACATCCAACTCAGGAGCGTGCGGTCGGACCTGCGAGTCGAAGAATTGCGCGGAAACCTGGACACCCGAATCCGCAAGCTCTCCGAAGGACAGTACGACGCCATCGTGCTGGCCTGCGCGGGCCTTGAGCGGATGGGATGGGCGGATCAAATCACTCAGCGGATCCCGGAAGACGTGTCGATTCCGGCGCCCGGACAGGGAGCGCTCGCGCTGGAAACACGGGCAGGTGATTCGGATACGGCCGCCGTTCTCGCACCGCTGCACGACCCGGACACGGCGTCCGCAGTAGAGGCCGAGCGCGCGTTCCAGGCGGCTCTGAATGCGGGTTGCAGCGTCCCGGCGGGCGCGCACGCGCGGGTGGATGGCAGCGAGCTGCGCTTCCTTGCGTTTCTAGCGGATGCCGACGGGTCGAACCTTGTGAGAGTCTCCGACGCGGGTCCACGAAGTGATGCGGCCGTGATCGGCCGCCGGGTCGCGGAGCGGCTGCGCGTGGAGCGCGGCTGAAGCTCTGGCACGAGCAGCAGAGGACAGGTCAGCATGGCGGCGACGCAGGACGTGGATTTCCTCGTAATCGGAAGCGGGATCGCCGGCCTGACCTATGGCCGCCTCGTCGCCAGGCAGGGCCGGACCCTCATCCTCACCAAGAAGAACCGCGCCGAATCGAACAGCAACTATGCGCAGGGCGGGATCGCGGGCGCGATGTCGGACGAAGACAGCGTCCGCCTCCACGCGGAAGATACGCTGGTCGCCGGCGCCGGGCTCTGCCATCCCGACGCGGTCGAGACGCTGGTCACGGAAGGCCCGGAACGCATTCGCGAGCTGATCGAACTCGGCGCGGACTTCTCGATGTCAATCGGACCGGATGGGCATACTGTTCTCGCCCTCGGACGCGAAGGCGGACACTCGCGGAACCGTATCGTACACTCCGCCGACCGGACCGGATGGGAGTGTGAGCGGACGCTGCTCGCCGCCGTCCGGGACCTTCCGCAACTTACGATTCTGGAGCACTACTTCGTGCTCGATCTGGCGCTCGACGAGTCGGGCCGTTGCGCGGGCGCGTATGCGCTGGACCCCGCGACGGGTGAGACCCACCTCTTTCGGGCACGCGCGGTGCTGCTGGCGACGGGCGGCTGCGGCCAGGTCTACAAGCACACGACCAATCCGGCTATCGCGACCGCGGACGGCGTTGCCATGGCGTGGCGGGCCGGCGCCGATATCGCCAACATGGAGTTCATCCAGTTCCACCCGACCTCGCTCTACCACCCGGAGGGCCAGTCGTTCCTCATCTCCGAGGCCGTGCGGGGCGACGGCGGAATCCTTCGCACAGCAAACGGCGACACCTTCATGGAGAACTATCATCCGATGGGAGCCCTCGCGCCGCGCGATATCGTTGCGCGCGCGATTCACGCGGAGCGGCTCAGGCGCGGCGAGCCCTGCGTGTTCGTCGACGTCACGCACCTCGACGCAGCCCACACGCGAAAGCGATTCCCCACCATCTACGAGCGATGCCTTGAGTTGGGTATTGACATCACGCGCCAGCCGATTCCCGTGGTCCCGGCGGCGCACTACCAGTGCGGCGGAATCCTGACGGATCTGGACGGGCGCACCTCCGTGGACGGCCTGTTCGCCGCCGGCGAGGTTGCCTGCACGGGCGTTCACGGCGCGAATCGGCTCGCCTCCAACTCGCTGCTGGAAGCGATGGTCTTTGGGCACAGGGCGGCCCTCCGCGCCACGGAGGTGGCAGACACGCCTACAGGGAACGTCAAGCCACGCTCCTCGCATGGAGGGCCGCTGCCTGAGCCAGCCCGCACAGCCGAGCTCGTCACGCGTCTGAAAGATACGATGAACGACCTCGTCGGGATTGTCCGCAGCACGACCGGCCTCGAGACAGCGCGTGAATCGGTTGGCGTGACGGCGTCCGAGCTGGCGGACATCAGCCTGGCGAGCCGCGCCACTCCCGACCTCTGCGAAGCCGTAAATGTCGGCCAGGCTGCAACGCTCATCATCGAGAGCGCGCTGCGACGCAAAGAGAGCCGCGGCCTCCACTTCACCACCGATTACCCGAATCCGAGCGAATCGGAGCGGCACGACACCGTGCGTCGCGCCGCGGGCGCCCAGGAACGGCCGCAATAACCCGGTAACCATGGCAACAGGAACTGTCTATCTCGTGGGCGCCGGACCCGGCGATCCGGGACTGCTGACGCTCCGCGGCGCCGAGTGCATCCGCCGCGCGGACGCCGTAGTCTACGATCGCCTCGCCCATCCCGATCACCTCCGGCACGCGCGCCCGGACGCCGAGCGCATCTACGTGGGCAAGAAATCCGCGCAGCACACGCTCCGGCAGGAGGAGATCAATGACCTCATCGTCCAGCTGGCCCTCGAGGGCAAGACGGTCTGCCGGCTGAAGGGCGGCGACCCCTACATCTTTGGGCGCGGCGGCGAGGAGGCCGAGGCATGCGTTGCGGCCGGCGTGCCGTTTGAGGTGGTTCCCGGCGTGACATCCGCGATCGCTGCGCCCGCGTACGCGGGAATCCCGGTGACGCATCGCGACGCGGCCTCCTCCTTCGCGGTAATCACCGGCCACGAGCGCGACGATTCCGGAGAAGCGGGCAGTCGGCCGGCCGGGCAGGCGGAGCAGCGGCGGAACTGGGCGCACATCGCGCATGCCGCCGACACGCTCGTCTTCCTGATGGGCGTTGAGAACATCGGAGAGATCGCGTCGCGGCTGATGGAGAACGGGCGCTCTCCCGACACGCCGGTCGCGCTTGTGCGGTGGGGCACCTGGCCCGCCCAGGAGACGCTGGTCAGCACCTTGGCGAACGTGGTCGAGGATGTTCGCAGCCGCGGATTCAAAGCGCCCGCGGTAACGGTCGTGGGCGAGGTCGTGCGGATGCGGGAGACGCTCCGCTGGTTCGACAAGCGCCCCCTCTTCGGCAAACGGGTACTGGTCACGAGGGCCCGTGAGCAGGCGAGCGCGCTGTCGGATCGGCTGCGAGAGCTCGGCGCGGAGCCCGTCGAGTTCCCCGTGATCCGCATCGCGCCCATGACCGACCACGCCGAGCTCGATTCGGCGCTCGATTCGCTTGCGCGGTTGGCATACGCTTGGGTCGTATTCACGAGCGCCAATGGAGTGGCTTCGGTGCGCACCCGCCTGGAAGAGCGCGGCCTCGATGCGCGCGCATTCGCCGGCGCCAAAGTGGCCGCCATCGGACCCGCAACCGCGGCGGCGCTGCGCGACCTCGGCATTCGCGCCGATTTCGTTCCTTCTCAGTTCGTCGCCGAATCCGTCGCGGCGGAGTGGCCCGAACGCGACATGGCCGGGAAGCGCGTCCTGCTGCCGCGCGCCAAAGAGGCCCGCGAGCTCCTCCCGGACCGGCTCCGCGAGATGGGCGCCGCGGTAGACGTCGTGACGGCATATGAGACCGTCCGCGACGCGAGCGCGGCGGACGAAGTGCGCGGGCAGCTCCTGGAGGGCGCGATCCACGCGGTCACGTTCACCAGCTCCTCCACGGTCACCAACTTCGTCGAGGCCATCGGGCGCGAATCGCTGGCGGACGCGCTGCGGAACGTCGTTGTCGCCTGTATTGGACCAATCACCGCGGAGACGGCCCGGAATCTCGGCATCGAGCCGACCATCGTCTCAGACGAATTCACGATTCCCGGAATCGTCGATTCGCTGGTGGCCGCTGTTGGCGCGGGACAGGAACAAGGGTAGAGGCCGACTGCTTTACAGATGTTAGGCCCGGCCTCTGAACAAAGCGGTCCTCACCCACGCAGGATCCGTCTTATCTCCTCTATCTTCTCCTCATTCAGCTCTGTAATCGCGTTACCCTCTCGGATGTGTAGCTCGATGCCCTCTCTCAAGGTGTAACGCCGCCAGACGTCAGCTTCCAGCCGGTCCGGGCCGGCCGCTTCCACCGGCGGTTCCTTCCGGCCGATCCAGAGCGCCTTCTTCGGCCGCCGCTCAGTCGCGTTGGAAACAGGCTCGCGGACCTCCAGCAATCTGGCGAGATACCTCGCCGCGTCATCGGCGTCGTCGGGCAGGAGATGGACATTACCCGCCGCCAGTAGGCCGATCTGCTCCGGGGTGAGGCGTTCCAGATGGGCACGAATCGCGGCGAGAGGCAGAAACGCATCCTTCAACCGCTGAATCAGGCGGAGACGGTTCAGATGGTCCGGGGAGTAGGCGGCGTAGCGGCCGCGCATTCCCGGCGCAGGAAGCAACCCCTCCAGCAGGTAATACCGGATGGTCCGTGGAGTCGTGGACGCAAGCTCCGCAAGCTCGCGAATCGACCAGCCGGTCTCGCGATTCGATTCGTTTCTACCACGCGCCACTAAATCCGTATCCTCCTCTCGCCGGTCTCCTCCTGCTCGCCGCGCAGTATCCGCCGCACGAAGTTCAACAGCTCCGGCGGGTTGAACGGCTTGGTGAGATAGCAGTGGACCCCGTCCATCCAGCCGGCCATCACGTCCGCGTCGGACGCCTTCGCGGTGAGCATTATCACGGGCAGGTCGCGCGTCGCGGGGTCCCGCTTCAGCGTGCGGAGCACCTCGAAGCCATCCAGATACGGCATCATCACGTCGAGCACGACAAGGTCGGGCGGCGCATCCGCGATCTTCTGCAGCGCTTCCCTTCCATCCTTCGCCAGCTCGACCGTGTAACCCGCGCGCTCCAGATTGATCTGGATGAGTCGCAGAATGTGGGGCTCGTCGTCTACCGCCAGGATTCTCTCCGCCATAACACACCTCCATATCGACACTCCAACTGTCACATACGACTGTAGCAGAGTTACGTTATGCTGTCAACATGGATCGACGGCGTTTGGAGGATTCTATTGCCCGCGGCATCAATTTAGGTCGGGCGCGGCGCAAGACTGCCTTTACAGACAACATGGCCAACACCATCAATTCGACTACCACGCACCATAACGATCCCGCTCGATGGCGCTGGCTCTGCCTCCTTGCGATGCTCGTCTCTGTCGTGGTTTACGCGGGATCATGGACTGGCGGACTGGTCTGGGACGACCACTACCTCGTGGATGGCAGCGCCATCGGCGGCGGCAAGTCGCTCTGGAACTGCATCACCGTCCCGTTTCTGAGCCACTATTTCCGCCCGCTCGTCTCCATTGACTTCTTCTTCGAGCGTCGCCTCTGGCACGACAACGCATTGGGTTACCGGCTCGTCAGCACCGCGCTCCATGCCGCCACCACGGGGTTGATGATTGGACTGCTTCGCGACTCATTCGGGAGCCGTCGCGCAGCACTGTTCGGCGCCGTCATATTCGCCGTGCACCCCGTTCAGGTCGGAGCAGTCGCGTGGATCGGCGGTCGAACAGACACGCTCTGCGAGCTGTGGCTGCTCCTCTTCGCGCGCTGCCTGGTAATCTCGGCCCAATCCGTTTCAAGGCGCGGCCCGATGCTCGCCTGGGCGGTCATCTGGTATCTCCTGGCGCTCTTCACCAAGGAGCAGTCGCTCGCGCTCCTCCCGCTCGTGCCGCTCGCTTTCCACTGCTGGAAGCCGAGCGACGGCGAGAACACTCGGCGGTCGGAGTGGGTGCTGACCGTCCCGTTCGCCCTGATGACCTTGCTCTTCCTCGTGCTGGGATGGTATCTGGGCATGCCGCGGCCGCAGTCCCTGGTGGGCACGGCGATGGAGCAGCTTGCGCAGGCCGGCCGGATACTCGGCTACTACGCCCTCGTGCTCCTCACCCCCACTCCGACCCTGATGCACCTGCTGAGCCTGGGGCCGTTCGAGCGCGCCGGCGCCCTCTCCGTCCTGTTCGGGTATGCGGCCCTCGCGGGTGCGGTCGCGCTGCTGGTCCGCCTGTGGCAACGAGACCGCCCATCCGCATGGTTTCTCGCTCTCACGCTCCTATCGCTCCTGCCGGTGAGCGGGTTCCTTCCGCTTCCGTTCCTCCTCGTCGCACCCTATCGTGCCGCAATCGCCAGTATAGGCGTTGCGGCGCTGCTGGGAAGCGCACTCGCGCGACTCACCACGAGGGAACGCAAGCCCTCCGCCGCGCGGACTGGCTGGGCGTGGGCGGGAGGGACACTCATCACAGCGTATGCCGCGCTGACAATCTGGGGCGCCATGCAGTGGCGCGACGAGGTGAACCTGTTCCAGCGAATCATACGGAGCGACCCGGAAGCGGTCGTTCCGCCCTACGTGATCGCGTATATGTACAACGGCCGGTCCGACACGCTCGATGCCGCCCGAATGGTGGAGGCGACCCTCCAGAATATATTCCGATCGGATGCCTGGAAGGATCGGGATTCGGCCATGAAGGCGCTCCGCGAAGACCCGAAGGTGCTGCAACGGGCCCGCCAGAACCAGGGGATGACCTCCGACCCGCATCTCTGGCTCGCATCGATCTACAATGACCTGGGCCGGCTCTATGTCCACCTGGGGCAGAACGGCGCCGCGCTACTCACCTACCAGATTGGGGAGGCCATCGATCCGAAGAACCCGGACATCATCTCGGGCATCGGCTACTGCCAGGCGCAGTTCGGGCACGACTCGGAGGCAGTAGCCCTCATGCGGAAGGCGCTCGCCATCAACCCCGACCACGCTTATTCCCACGAGTGGCTCGGCCGCTACTACACGCGAACCGGCGACTGGGACCAGGCGGAGAAGGAGCTCGCTGCATGGCTCAAGGCAGCGCCGGACAACTCCGAAGCACAGACCATGCTGCAGGACGCCCGAACCCAGATCGAAAGGCGGCGGGCGCTCCAGTCCGGAAACCTGTTCCGGCACTGACGCGCGGCGCGCGAACATTGCGCGCCGTAAGATCGTCTCTGCTGGGTGCAGCCGGCCCGCGGCTGGTGGAAACCAGCCCACCCGTCCCGTGCGTACGGTACCATGTGTCATAATCGATTAACGCATGGGCCGCCTGCTCGCCCGCCGGATTGACCAGGATCACATGACCGAAGCCGAAAACACACCGTCGAGACGCACTCGTCGCAGCGCGGTGGAGACACCCTATACGCTCAGCATGGGAGTGGTCGCCGGAATCCCGATTCGCCTCCACTACTCGTTCCTGCTGGTACTCGCCTGGATCGCGTTCGTCAGCTCCGGTCCCGACCGGCTCATGGGCGTCCTGACGGTCATCGGCATCTTCACCTGCATCGTCCTGCACGAGCTGGGCCACAGCCTGGTCGCCCAGCGCTACGGCATCGAGGTGAGCGAGATCGTGCTCTACCCCATCGGCGGCGTCGCGCGCATGCAGAAGCTCCCCGCGCCACATGCCGAGCTCTGGATCGCGCTTGCGGGTCCAGCTGTAAATGTCGTTATCGCGTCCATCCTCTACGCAGCGTTGCACTTCTCGGGCGGGCTCGCGCCGTGGGACCAGGTCTGGCTGACTCCGGGTCATTTCTGGCAGAAGATCCTCTACTCGAACGCCCTCCTGATTGGATTCAACATGATTCCGGCCTTCCCGATGGACGGCGGCCGGGTCCTCCGCGCGCTGCTCGCGCTCGGCCTGGGCGAGACGCGCGCCACCGAGATCGCCGCTTACATCGGGCAGGTCCTGGCGCTCGTCATGGGGCTGGTCGGCATCTGGAGCGGCTTCAACATCGTGCTGGTTCTGATCGCCATCTTCATCTTCATGGCGGCTGGGCAGGAGGCGGCGATGTATCGGGGGAAGGCGTTCCTGGAGGGGCTGCTGGCGCGGGACGGCATGATCACGGAGCTGAAGACGCTCACCGTCGGCGAGACCCTGGGAGACGCGCAGGAGCTGCTCCTGCATACTTCGCAGACTGACTTCCCCGTCCTCCATGGCGAGGAGGTCGTGGGCCTGCTATCACGGATTTCGCTCTTCCAGAATCTGCGGGACAAGGGCGCCGACGAATACGTTGCGGGGGCGATGGAGCGCGACTTCCCGACCGCATCGCCGGATGACGACCTTCAGGAGCTCGCCGCGGATATGCAGTCGAATCAAACATCATGCGTGATTGTGATGCAGGAGGGCCGCCTTCTCGGCATGGTGACGATGGAGAACCTTGCCGAGCTTCTGATTCTCCGCCAGATCATGCAGCGCTCCGCCGTCACCCGCGGCGCATGATTAAGTCCGCCCCACCCTTCCCAATCCCGCTTCCCAAAGGACCGCGTCCCGCGAGCGCAACATAACCCCTCTCCCACCCCCGGAAAGCACGCTAGCCGAGACGCATTCTCAATAAGCCCGCTCTCCCTTCCCTGGGGGGTTGGGGGTGAGGGTTCCGCATAGCCCCCTCTCCCGTTTTTGGGAGAGGGGGTTGGGGGTGAGGGGCCGTTCAAACCTCCGACCGGTGAAAGTGCGCCATCCGCCACTCTCCGCCCTTCCGAACCCAGATGCGTGATTCGTTGAAGGCGCGGAAGACGGGCGGGACAGCGCCAGCGTACGTCATCAGCCGAGTGTACGAAACAATGGCGCAGTTCCCGTGAATGCGCACTGCCGGCGAAAGCATATCGAATCGGGTCAGGTTGGCGTAGGCGGATTGCGCCTTCATGGCGTTCATCAGATCGATGTGGAAATTCACGCCCTCGATACGGAACGGCGCAACATCCCTCTCGAAGCAGGTGAGGTCGTCGGTGCAGAGGCCGCGGTACGTCTCGACGTCGCCCGCGTGAATCGATTCGAGAAGCCGGCGAGTCAGGTCGAGCAGCGCCTGTTCCTCTTCACCCGATACCCGGGGCGACATGCCGCTGCCTCTCTCCATCAAATCGTCTCCGCCATGGCCCCGGCTCGTTCAGAAAATGCGACGGCTGTCCAGCAGGAGAGTCACGGGACCGTCATTCACGAGCGCGACCTTCATCTCCGCGCCAAACCGCCCGCGCTCGACGTGAATCCCATGCGATGCGACCTTCTCGCAGACCGACTCACAGAGGGCGCGTGCCTCGTCGCCTGGCGCAGCCTCCGTGAACCCAGGCCGTCGGCCCTTGCGCGCATCACCATAGAGCGTGAACTGTGAGACGATGAGCGCCGCGCCGCCCGTTTCGAGTAGCGACAGATTCATCTTGCCGTTCTCGTCCTCGAACACCCGCAGGTTCACGATCTTATCGGCAAGGTAATCCGCGTCGGCGCCTGCATCGTCCCGCCGAACGCCTAACAGTACGAGGAAGCCGCGGCCGATGTTACCGACCGTCTCCTCGCCGACCTGGACACTCGCCTCGGTCACCCGCTGCACGACAGCCCGCATCGAATCCTCCCGAATCTCCGTACTACAGAATGTACCCGTTTGGCCGGCCGCCTCGTTATGCGCAGTACTTAACGCCGGAGGAAACAGATCCCTTCGCCCCGTATAAGAGGGCAGCACCTAATCCATCTGTTCAGAATTGGAGGGCCGTCATGTTACAGGGAATCGAGCGCCTGGTGAACCTGGCCGGCGCGCGCGAGTCGGCGCTGAGCGGCGCCGCTCTCGACGATGTTGTCACCGCGGTACGTTTGGGCGACACTGGCCTGCTTTCGCACACCGACGGTCACTTCGCGGCGGTCGCCCGCGAGGGCCAGACCGTCCGCCTCAGCCGCACCATCGGTATCCCCCTCCGCTACTTTGTCGCGAAGATGTTCCACGGCCCCTTCCTCGTGGTCGCCGACCGCATCGACACGCTCTACGAGTGGTGCCGCGAGCAGAAGATCGGGTGGCAGTTCGACCCCATGTACACCCGGATGGTCCCGGCACATTACCTCATCGAGATCGACCAGATCGGCTGCCCCGACCCCGCCCCGCGCTACCACCGGTTCTTCGAGCCCTCTGTGGGAACCGGGCCGGCCGACATCGAGGAGACCGGGGCGCGCTACCTCTCGGCCGCCTACGCGGCGGTAAAGAGCTGGCTCGGCACGGTCCCTCCCGGCGAGCCGATTGCGCTGGCGTTCTCCGGCGGAATCGACAGCACGTCCGTCCTGCTCCTCGCGCGGCAGGCGCTCCGGGATATGGGCGACGACCCGAACCGCGTCCGCGCGTTCACGCTGGACCTGGGCGGCGGGCAGGACGCGGCGCAGGCCGAAGCCGTCGTGAGCGAGCTGGGAATCCGCGACCAGTGGGAGGTGGTGCAGGTTCCCGGCGACCGGTTCAGCCCCGACGAAGCGATCCGCGTCATCGAGGACTACCATCCGCTCGACGTAGAGTGCGCGGCGGCGGCGCTCTGCCTCCTCGGCGCAATTCGCGAGCGCTACCCGAATCTCCGCTATCTGCTCGACGGCGACGGCGGCGATGAGAACATGAAGTCCTATCCGCTGGAGGATTCGGACCTCACGCTCTCCTCCATCCTCCGCAACCCGATGCTCTATCAGGAGGGCTGGGGCGTGGACGCCATCAAGCACAGCCAGACCTTCTCCGGCGGCCTGTCACGCTCCTACGTCCGCACGTACGCGCCCGCCGCAAAGTACGGATTCACGGCATTCTCGCCCTACTCCGTACGCTCCGTCATCGCGGAGGCGGTCGCGCTGCCCTTCGAAGATGTGCTCGGCGGGTCCGTGGAGCGGCTGTACACGCTCAAAGCGGATGTGGTTCGTGCCGGCGTGAAAGCCGTCACCGGGATCGACATGCCCATCCATCCGAAGCGCCGCTTCCAGGACGGCGCGGGCGGCGACACCTACCGCCGCTGGAAGGTGAGCAAGTCCTATTGCCGGCAGGTCTTCCTCCGCCAGTGGGAGGAGCGCCTCCGCGAGGCGTGGTCCCCGGAAGCGGAGCGCGTCTCCGGCAACGACATCACGGTCCCGCTGCCGGCAGGTTAGCCGTTGTCCGCGGGCGAGTTGCTGAAGCCTGACGGCTCGTGGAGTCGTAGAGGGGAGCAGTCCGGCACATGGCCGGCGGATAACCGTCTGTCACTCTCTCATTCTGGAGGTGCGAATTGAAACATCTGGCACTTGGCGGCGCTCTCTTCGTGCTCGCTTTTCCGGCATTCGGGCAGGCGACCACGCTCCAGGACGCCGTCTCCGGAAAGGACGCTCCCCTGACGCTCCATCTCAAGGACCTGAGCTCGGATTGGAAGCGGCTCACGATCGCCATACAGGGAGCCGGTGGCGGCCTCGGCGACATGATGAGCCAGATCATGCCCCTGGCCATGATGGGCAGCAACGGTCCAAAGGGCAAGGACGAAATGACGGGGCTCGCTATGATGAGCTCCCTGTTCGGGGGCGCCGGCAGTCAGCCCGTCTACTACACGAAGGGGCAGACTTCCGCGATCGGCGGGGAGACGTTCCTGATCGCCTACAAGCTTGAGAAGCCTCAGATCGACTTCATGCAGCTCATGACGGAATCGGCTAAGAACGGCGGCGAGCCGGACATGGCAAAGCTGCTGGCGAGCAGCAAGGTGACCCCCGATTCGCCGCTGGTCCTCTCGCTCATGAATGTAAAGTCCATCAGCACGATGAGCGGCATCCGCGCGTTCGATATGGCGCAGGAGATCGCCGAGAGCAGCAAGGGACCGGGCGGCCTGCTGGAGATGATGATGGCCCAGCCCGGCGTAACTGAGCGGAAGCCGGCCGTGCTCACCGCGCCGGAAGCCATACCGGCCGCTCCGCCTGCCCGTCGCAGCACGCCGGCAAAGAAGGGTTCGGGCAAGTGATGCTGAGACGAGCCGCAGCGATATTGGGTCTGGTGGCCATTGCCGTCTGCCGGCCAGCCACCGCGCAGACTGGTTCCGGCGCGGGACCTATGGATCCCCAACTCGCCGTCCCCGCGCACCTGAAGGATCTGGACTCAACCTGGCGGCGCGTTCAGATTCGCCTCGCGCCCGCGAAAACCGGCCCATCGGCCCTGAATCTTGCGACGGGCGCGCTTTCCGGCGACGACCAGCCGAAGGCGTACTACACGCAGGGCCGCACCGCGGAATGGGCCGGAAGGACGTGGATCGTCGCATGCCGGCCGGCGAGCTCACCGGTCAATCTCGCGGCGCTCAAGAGCATGGACCGACCCGACCAGGTGATGGACGCGCTTCTCCCGGCCGCGAAGCCGGACACTCCGCTGGAACTGGCCCTCATCCCTCTGGATGGTGCTGCGTCCATCGAGAGCGTGCAGCCGTTCGACCTTCAGCAGGCGACGACCGACCGTGCGGCATTTTCCAGTCCCACGATGACGCTCGCGGCGGTCCTGTTCCCCATCTTCTCGCAGGCGAGGGAGAAGGCTAGAGAGACCTCCTCCGTCAGCAACCTCAAGCAGATGGCGATCGCGACGCTCATGTACTCGCAGGATTGGGACGAGGTCCTGCCGCCGATGAAGGACGCGGCCACCGCGAGAAAGGCCCTGATGCCCTACTGCAAGAACGAAGCGATCTTCATCGATCCGCGCACGAACGAGCCCTACCACGTGAACGTGGCGGCATCCCGGAAGAAGGAGGCATCCATCGATTCTCCGTCCGAGTTCGTCCTGTTCTATGAAGCGACTCCTGCCCGCGACGGAAAACGAGCCGTCGCCTTTGCGGACGGGCACGTAAAGCGCATCCTCGATCCGGAATGGGAGATGCTCCGCCGCAAATCAGGGATGCCGTGACCGCGCCCGTGGCCCTCTCGAAGTCGTATCCAGCGGGCTCCGTCGCCCGGACCCGCTGGATTCTGGACCGCCGCGGGCCAAAGAACCCGCTCGACCCCTGGCGGCCGTACGCGCACTTTTGGGAGGAGGAGATCGGGCCCGACGGCGTCCTCCTCCCGACCGCGACCATCCTTCTCACAAACACGGAATGCCCGTTCCGCTGCGTGATGTGCGATCTCTGGCGGAACACCCTCGACGAGCCGACGCCCCGCGGCGCAATCGCCGCCCAGATCGACTTCGCACTTTCCGATCTCCCGCCCGCCCGCCAGATCAAGCTCTACAACGCCGGCAGCTTCTTCGACCCGCGCGCAATTCCACACGAAGATGACGAACAGATCCTCGACCGGCTCCAGGGAGTCGACCGCGTAATCGTCGAGTGCCATCCGGCCTTCATCGGCGAGAGGTGCCTCCGATTCGCGCAGTCGCTGCGCGGAAAGCTGGAAGTCGCGATCGGACTGGAGACTCTCCACGCGACGACGCTCGACCGGCTCAACAAGCGAATGACCGTCGATTCGTTTCTCGCCACGGCGGAGGTGCTGGCGTCGAACGGTATCGATCTGCGCGTGTTTCTGCTGGTGCGCCCGCCGTGGATGTCCGAAGCGGAGGGGTTGGAGTGGGCGTGCCGGTCGCTCGACACGGCGTTCGACTCGGGCGCGACGGCCTGCACGCTCATCCCGACGCGGGGAGGGAACGGCGCAATGGAGGCGCTCGCGGATTTAGGCGATTACACGCCGCCTCGCCTTACGTCGGTCGAGGCGGCGCAAGAGTACGGGTTGTCGCTGCGACGCGGCCGAGTCTTCAGCGATACCTGGGACGTCGAGCGATTCTTCGACTGCGAGTGCTCGCCAGTCCGCGCAGCCCGACTGGACGAGATGAATCGTACCCAGCAGATTCCGTCACGAGTTGAATGCGAAAACTGTCGATGAGTTGTGATTTCGACATCGCGATCGTCGGCTCGGGATTCGGCGGCTCGCTGTTCGCGATGATTGCCCGGCGGCTCGGCAGGTCCGTCATTATCATCGAGCGCGGAACACACCCGCGATTCGCCATCGGGGAATCCACGTCCCCGCTCGCAAACCTGCTGATCGAGCAGATCGCACGCCGGTACGACCTGCCCCGCCTGCCGCCGCTCACCGCGTGGGGTCCCTGGCAGCGAACCTACCCGGAAATCGCGGGCGGCCTCAAGCGCGGATTCACCTACTATCACCACCGCGCGGGCAAACCGTTCGGCCGGGACCCGGAGCGGCGAGACCAGCTCCTGGTCGCCGCCAGCCCCAACGACGAGATATCCGACACGCACTGGCTCCGTGCGGACGTCGATCGCTTCCTGCTTCGAGAGGCCGGAGCGCTCGGCGCGGAGTACGTCGATCAGACATCCCTCACCGGCGTGGAGTGGCTGCCGGACGGCTCAGCACGATTGAGCGGCGAACGGTCCGACAAGCCGTTTCGCGCCACAGCGCAGCTCGTTATCGACGCCACGGGGCCGCGCGGTTTCCTGAGTCGGGCGCTCTCGATTCCGGAGGCGCACTTCGTCGATTACCCTCAAACGCAGACCCTCTTCTCCCACTTCACCGGCGTTCGGCGGACCGACGAGATGGAATCGTTTCGGGTCGATGGCGAGCCGCCCTACCGACCGGACGATTCGGCGCTGCACCACGTATTCGACGGCGGCTGGATGTGGGTCCTCCGATTCAACAACGGCGTGACGAGCGCGGGAATCGCGCTGGAGGATGGACTGGCTCAGGAGCTTGCTATCAAGAATGGCGCGGCCGCATGGCCCCGGTTCCTCGCCCGGTTCCCGTCGATTGCGGAGCAGTTCGCGGCCGCCGAATCTATCCGTCGATTCGACTACTGGCCGCGCCTCACTTACCGGGCGTCGCGGATGGCCGGACCAGGCTGGGCCATGCTCCCGTCGGCCGCTGCGTTCGTAGACCCGCTCTTCAGTACCGGAATCCCGCTCACGCTGCTCGGAATCGAGCGGCTTGGCCACATTCTCGAGGAGGCATCGGGCGCGGCCGAGCTGGGCGATTCGCTGGCGGATTATGCAGACACGACCTTCCAGGAGGTCAATTGGACGGCCCGCTACATCGCCGCGTCGTATCGCGCTTTCGCCGACTTCCCGACCTTCTCCGCTCTCTCCATGTTCTACTTCGCGGCGGCGAGTTTCAGCGAAATGGCCCGAAGGCTGGACCGGCCCAACCTCGTCACCCGGTTCCTCGCGGCAGACCGGTCCGACTTTGCACCGGCCATGGCAGCCTCCGAGGACGCGGTTCGCCGAGGCGATACGGGCTATGGTTTCCCGGAACGAGTAGCAACGGCAATCGAGCCACTCAGCGTAGCGGGCCTCGGCGATCCTGCGAAGCGAAACTGGTACGGCGTGGACCTGGAGGACGTGATTCAGGGAGCGGGAAAGCTGGGGTTTACTCGGGAAGAAATGCGCCGCGTGCTCGCCACCGCTCCATGGGCAAAAGCCGCCTGCCGCTCATGACGAATCGGACGGAGGAGTGGCCCGAAGCAGCTTGCTCGTATCCGTGTCGTGCGCGTTCGCGGCCGGCCGCAGCAACTCACTCGCTTCGATCGCGTCTGCCGCCCGGAGAAGCGTCTTTTCATCGACGTTTTCCGGCAGGACAACGGCCGCGCGGAGTATGCTGCGCAAGGTCGGGATCGCCCCTTCCGGCTGCGGATCTCCGAGCGCATTGGCGAGGTCACGGCGCGGGAGCTGAAAGTGGAATCGATCCAGTGGGCGCCGCGGGAGTACTTCCGCGCCATCACTTACGGAGTGCGGCCTGCGCAGGAAGCCCAGCCATCCGACAATGTGTTGTTCGAAGACCGCGACGTGAAGCGAAACGCTGATAATCTGGTCGCGGAGCCCGAACGGGGCGTCGTGGACCGTTTCCACACTGGCTCCGGCGGCATCTCCCGCCCGGATGAATGCGTTTGATGAGCGGGCCTGCCCGAAGCCGAGGAAGCGTAAGCCGCTTTGAATCCCGAGCGCCTCCGAGTGAGGCACGATGGTTACGGGTATCTCGGTACTGGGCATCACCAGCGCATGGCGCGGCATTGCAACAGCCCGAAGCCGCCAAATCAGCCCGATACCTCCGCCGACGTCGGCATAGTCGGGAACACGCAGCTCGAAGGGGCAGCAGACTATCGACCCCGCTTCCATGATTGGATTGCAGGCAGCAGTCGTCGACGGGTCAAACCGATACTGCATCAGTGCGTTCTGATACCGTAGCTCGACGCGAATTTCGCGCAGATGCTGTGCCACCCTGCCCGATTCGATCAGTACGTGTCCGCGTATGGCGTCTCCTCGTGAATAGATGGACTGAACTTCGCAAAGGGATACCTTTAGTCCGCCCATCCCGATGCCCGCCAACGCTCGATAGATCTCCTTCATCACGGCAAGTCGTCTCCATGGACGGACTCTATTGCTGCCGGCATGTTCTGTTTCCGGCGTCTCGCGTCAATACCGGCCGCCGTTCAGGGTCATATAGAGCAGCACCAGCGCCATCTCGGAGGGGTTGGCGAGACCCTTCGGTCCCGTCATTATCTGGCTATAGGCGATTCGCCCGTCTACATCCACGATGAACAGCGCCGGCTCGCCGTGCGGCTGGGGTCCCTCGCCATCCTCCGATTCGTACACTCCGTATGTGCGCGAGACGACGAACCCCTCATCCGAGAGCAATGGATAATCGAGGTCGAGCTTCCCGCGGAGCGCGGCGAGATCGCGTGGCGCGTCGGCGCTGATCGCCGCGAAGCCGCAGCCCATCGACTTGATTCGGCCGTATACGTCCTGGAGGTTCAACAGATTGCGGCGGGCCGTCGGGCAGAAGGCGCCCCGGAAGAAGTGAAGCAGAAGCGGCTGCCCGTTTCCAACCTCCTCCAGCGAGACAATTGCGCCGTCATCGCTTCGCAGTCCGAACTCCGGCGCTGGTGAACCGTTCCTCAGCATCTCGCCCTCCGTGACGTTCGCGATTGATACGCAATTCTGACACACGCGGGCGGCCCGCGCACGGTGTCTGAGTCGAACTTTACCATTGCCGCGCCGTATTGTCTCCTGGGCGGGCTGCCCAGGATGGCCGCTGCCGGGTGGGAGAATGGATGAGTCAGGAGATTCATGAGCAGATGCTGGGCCGCGACGCGCGGTTGGATGGGAAGCCGGGCGAGATGGTCAGGACGCCGCCGCACAGTCCATTCGTTGCTCTCAGGTACCGCAATTTCCGGCTGTTCGTCGTTGGACAGCTCATTTCGCTGGCGGGCACGTGGATGCAGATGGTCGCGCAGCAGTGGGTCGTCTTCAGCATTACCAGGAGCGCGGCATGGCTGGGAATCGTGTCAGGGGCAAGCGCCATCCCCTATGTGGCATTCTCAGTGCTCGGCGGGCATACGGCGGATCGATACCCGAGGCGCTCCATCCTTGTCATCACGCAGGGAGCCGCAATGATGTTCGCTGGCCTCCTCGCGCTGCTTGCGACCAACCGGTGGGTCACCATGCAGGCGTGGCACATCGCGGTGCTCGCCGGACTCATGGGAATCGTGAACGCCTTTAACATGCCCGCGCAGCAGGCGTTCGTCCCGGAGATGGTGGAGGACCGTGCCGCTCTCGGAAACGCCATCGCGCTCAACTCGCTCATGTTTAACACCGCGCGATTCCTCGGGCCCATCTTCGCGGGCGCGGTGCTGGTGAAGCTCGGCGCGTTCGCATGCTTCGGGCTCAACGCGGTCAGCTACATCGCAGTCATCATCTCGCTCCTGATGATGCATGTGCCGAAAGAGGAGCCGATTGACCGGAACGAATCCGTTTGGGAGGGGTTCCGCTTCATCTGGCAGAACAAGAGCGTCTTCCGCACGGTGGCGCTGATCGGCGCGGCCTCGCTTACCATCTGGTCCGTTTCGACCCTGTACCCTGTTATCGCCGCACACTTCGGCCGGGGCGCGGCCGGATACAGCGCCATCATGTCGCTCAACGGAGTGGGCGCCGCGGTGGGCGGCCTCCTCATCGCGACGATCGGCCACCAATTCCCCAGACGAATCCTGGTCTACGGCGGGCCGATCGTCTGCTGCGCCGCGTTCCTCGCCCTCACGTTCGCTCCGACCTTCTACCTCGCGCTTGCCTGCCTCTTCGGCGCGGGCTTTGCGATGATTGTCCTCGGCGTCAGCGCGCAGACCAAGGTGCAGGAGGATGTGACGGATGCGCTGCGCGGACGCGTCATGGCGGTATATTCGCTCGTCTTCAGCGCGCTGATGCCGCTCGGCGGACTCATCATCGGCTTCGTGGCCGAGCATGCGGGACCCATGAACGCGATCCGCCTGAACACCGCTCTCTGCGCAGCGGTGACCGTTGTGCTGTTCGCGTGGAGTCAGAGGGACGTTCGGCTCGCCGGGGCGGGTGGCGTCCGCAGGCCGGTCACTCCTCGTATTTCGCCCGACTCATCGCGTAACGGCTGAATAGCGGTTTAGCGGAAGGGGTATGCCACAATGAACTCTCAATCCACTTACGACACGCCTATGCCTCTCCCGGACTACGATTCACGCCATCATGAGCCCGCACCGATGCCGACTCACAGCGTCGGGATTGCGACGGTGCTTTCCATCATTCTGCCCGGCGCGGGCCAGCTCTTCAACCGCCAGTCCGCAAAAGGCGGCATCCTGCTCCTCGTGGCGACCCTGTGTCTTGTCGCGTTCGCAGTCGATCCTGCGAAGTACGGAGTTGCGGCCTGGGGTGCGCTGGTCGTGTGGTTGGCGGGCATCTTCGATGCGGGACTGGTGGCGGGGCGGATAGTGCGGAGGGGCACTGCTGGTCCGTGGCGCTGGTTCTAACCACGAATGTGCGAGACAATCGAGTAGGCGGGGCCATCACTGACCCCGCCTCTCACACCACCGTACGTGCGGGTCCGCATACGGCGGTTCACCACCCGTTACGAATCGCTTGGTAGCGAGCGTGCAAGGGAACGAGCCCTCGGGACTGCCAGTAGGCGATGCCCATGGCCTTGTGAAGAGGAGGCGATGCAGCGATGCGCCAGTAGGCCTTGCGTGACCCTGCCGCTTCCCAGACATCGAGCTCCTTCAGTCCGAGAGAGCGCAGTTCGCGGACACGCGTGCGTATCCGCTTCCACTGCTTCCACTGGCACAACCGCAATCGACGGCGGGTCCACTCGTCCAGTTCTCCAAAGACGCTGGGGGTCTCCGCCAAAGCGAAGTACCCAGTCCATCCTCCAAGATACTGGTTGAGCCGCCGCAACCGTTCCGACATACTTACCGCGTCCGAGCGTTGCGTCAGGCTACGGATAACCTCCTTCACCCGCTGCACGCTCTCTGCCGCAAGGCGGATGCGCCGTCCCTGGGCCAGCATGCTGAACCCCAGGAACTTGCGCCTCCACGGTCGGTCCACCGCACTCTTTGCCTCGTTCACCTGCAGATGCAGCGTTGCCTCCAGATACGCCGTGACGCTCGCTTTCACGCGCTCACCCGCACGCCGTGACCGAACATAGATGTTGCAGTCATCGGCATACCGGACGAACTTGTGACCGCGACGCTCCAGCTCCTTGTCGAGGTCGTCCAGAACGATGTTGGAGAGCAGAGGCGAAAGAGGACCGCCTTGAGGCGTTCCCTCCTCGCTCGCGCTCACCAGCCCGTCTATCAGGACACCGCTCTCAAGAAACCGGCGGATGAGCCTCAGCAATCGCTTGTCCGAGACCCTTCGCGCCACCCGGGCCATGAGCATATCGTGGTTGACACGGTCGAAGAACTTCTCCAAATCCATGTCCACCACCCACGCATAGCCCTCGCGTACATACTCCCGCGCCTGTCGCACCGCACTGTGACCCCGCTTGCCTGGGCGAAAGCCGAAGCTTGCAGGGGAGAAGTGCGGGTCGAACAAGGGCGTGAGAACCTGCAGCATAGCCTGTTGGATTAGTCGGTCTGTCACGGTCGGGATGCCCAGCCGCCGTGTTCCCCCGGTAGGTTTGGGTATCTCTACCCGCTTCACCGGTTGGGGGCGGTAGGTTCCGTCGAGCAGAGACTGCTTGAGCGTTGGCCAGTTCGACAGGAGCCACGGTCGAAGCTGCTTGACCGTCATCCCATCCACCCCGGCCGCCCCTCTGTTCTGTTCGACCCGTTTTAGCGCGGACCGCATATTGCGTGCGGCCACCGCCTGCTCCACCAATTCGCTGACATTCGATGCGCGGGTTGTTTCCTCGGTCTGTGCCGGAAGGTCTCTCAGCCCGCCTTGCATACCGTCGGGCTTCACCCTATTCTCTGCAAGGTCGGCTTCGTCGAATAACGACAGAGTTTTCTGCTGTGAGTGAGACCCTCGCGAACGCGCCAATTCTCAACCTCTGTGTGATGTTCGGCCCTTCCCTGAACCGCTGCGCCGCTTGGGAGGCAGTTGCCAATAGGCGGTGTGCTCTGCTCAAGTACTATGGCCTCGGCTGACTTCTGAAGGCTCAGCCGCTTCTCGCAAAGCGGGTTGTCGGTAATAACCGACATGCCTCCAGACCTCCCGGGATAAGCACTCGTTCTTTCGCGCCGAACCTGCTCGATTTACGCCTGGCCAGACTTGGGAACCACGGGTTTCACTGTGTCTTGCCAGCTCACCCTCCGCCAAACGCCTCATATCGAGTTTCTGTTCGTCAGGCCGTCGCTGTGGCTCCGGCTTCCTTCAGACCCCTCCTCACGGAGACGCCCTTGCCTTCGCTTAGCGGTGGGGGTTCCCTCCCCCGCAGAGGACTTTCACCTCCGAGAACGGGCACATGCCCGGCGTACAAGGAACGGGCAGCCCTTCGGAAAGGGCTGCCCGCGGTCGCGTTCCCGGTTCGGAAACGAACTAAGCCATCTTGCGCCGGCGGAGCATCAGGAGGCCACCGAGTGCGGACGTGACTCCGAATGCATAGGTGCCTGGCTCCGGAACGCCAAGCGGCGGCGAGTTAAGCGTGATCGCCTCGCTCAATGATGCACCGCTCTGATTGATGCTGATTCGGAGCGACGCGGGTGTCGGGACAAATCCGGGGAGCCCGGGCCCAGGCGAATAGACTCCGAGGAGGAGTACATCTACGAAATCGGCGTGGTGCGTGATGAATGACCCGGATGTCGTTGCAAAGGAACCAAACGTCGCGTTGGAGAGGCTGAATGTCGTAAAGTTCGTGAAGTCGAGCGTCGTCGTGCCGTAAGTGGTCCCAAGGGGAATTGGCGCATAGTCAGTAGCGCCAAACCCAGACGTAATTGCAAATGCGTCCGAAACCGAAGTGCTTGCCAACAGATCCGCCCCATTTTGGGTGACCACGATTCCGGCAAGGGGCAGCGAGCCGTTGAGCAACTGTGCGCCGGCGCTTCCGAGTGCGCCGATTGCGAGTGCGGCCACGGCGACGGCCGTTACTGCAAGACGGACCTTCATTTGATTCTCCTTGAACAAAGATACGGCTGCGCGGAGCACGCCCGACTTTATCGTGCCGCGCCCCTGCCATCGGGCAGGAGACAGTGTGATTGCGAATTTCCATTCCGGCCGATGGTGCGTGCCGGAACAGCCAACTTCGCGGGACCTGCTAAACGGAAGAACAGGGCCCGATTGCAGGGATCATTAAGCTACGGCTGCCGTACAAGCAATATCCATGCCAAAAGCGAGCTCTGCAAGAAAACTGGTATATTCTTTCGCTCGATCGCTTAAGCGAGGCGCTGTTACAGCGCCACCGTGAGCATGCTCACTCCGAACGGGCCACGGACAATGCGATAATTGCTGAATCGTGCAGAAGTCCGCGCGGGCGGCAATCCCGGTTGTGGCAACTTGATATTAACGCACCGGATAGATGGGGAGTACCGCAAACATACGGGTTTTCGGGATAACCCGGCAACGATGCGGTGAGGGCAGCGTGCCGGGGAGGCCGGGCGGGGATGGACCAGTATCAACAGGACGGTGCAGTGGAAGATAGTAACGGAATGCGCGCCAGCCGGGGCTCAAACGGCGGGGGCGCTCGATTCCTTCGCGCTCTCGTCATTCATGGCGTGGAAGTGGGACACGCGGTTGCGGCCGTCGTTCTTTGAGTGATAGAGCGCCTTGTCCGCTTCGTCGACGAGATCGGACGCGGACGCCGCGCGCAGACTGAAGGTTGCGACACCGAAGCTCGCTGTCACCGGCCGGAGCGGCCACTCGAACCCCTCAATCGCGGCACGGAGGCGCTCCGCCAGCCGGACGGCGGTCGATTGGCGGGCGGACCGGCAGAGGACGATGAACTCTTCTCCGCCATACCTGGCAACAAGATCATAGGCGCGAACGTTGCTTTTGAGGATTCGCGCCACGGACCGGAGGACTTCGTCGCCGGCCGGATGACCGTAGCTGTCGTTGTACTGCTTGAAGCGGTCGACGTCCAGCATAATGACCGAGTAGGGCGGGCCCTCCCGTGCCGTAAAGGCGTGCGTCGAGTCGAGAACCTCGCGGAAATGGCGGTGGTTCTTAAGCCCGGTGAGCCCATCCGTGGTTACGAGCTCGCTGAGCGTCCGGTTTGCCTCGGCGAGCTCGCTCGACTGGCGCGACAGGGCTGCATTCAGGCCATTTGCAATCTTCAGCTGCTCCGCGAGCTGCCGTTCAAGCTCTTTCCGGGCAGTAATGTCGATGAGAGCCGTTATACCGCCGGTTATCGTTCCGTCCGGAGAACGGATGGGCAGGATGTTGCACAGAGTTTGGAGCGTCCGGCCGTTCCTCTCGCGTTTCTCCACTTCCAGTCCAATGATGGCTTCGCCCCGAAAGACCCGCTCAATTGTAGCCTCCGTGAACTTGCGAGCGTCGCGCTGCCTGCGCGGACTGCCGTCGTTGAAGACTTCCCAGAGCGGCCGTGTAATGACCTCGCCCGCCTGATACCCGAACATTTCGACGGCAGTGCGGTTCCACTCGTAGATGCAGCCTTCGCGGTCCCAGGAATAGCAGGCAGTCGGGAGGCCTTCGAAGAGCTCGGTGAATCGACGATTGGCGTGAGTCAGGTAGATCATTGCATCCCTGAGCTCGGCATTGCGCTGCTCGACCTGGGCGTGCAGCGTTTCCATCTCGCCGGAGCGGTTTCGAAGCTGCTCCTCCATTTCGAGAATGCGACGGGCGACCTCCAGCCGGGCAAACAGCTCGCCCGGGTCCAGCGGCTTGCCGAGGAAGTCGTCCGCTCCGGCCTGGAGCCCTTCGATTCGATCCTCCCGGCGCTCTTTGGCCGTCAACAACATAACATAGGTATACCGGGGGAGCTTGAGCGACCGGATCCGCCTGCACAGGGTGACGCCGTCCATCTCGGGCATCATCCAGTCGGAGATGACCATGCAGGGCCGGTTAGCCTGAAACGCATCCCACGCAAGGACGCCGTTTTCCGCGGCCAGAACCTCATGCCCCCACTTTTCGAGCGTTCGGCGAAGTACAAGCGCCGACACCCGGTCATCTTCCGCTATCAGTATCCGCATGTCGCGAGTGCCTCTAAGAACGACGCAAAAACGATTCGAATGCCGCCGCCAGGTTTTTCCACAGCCGCGGAGGGCACGTGAGCACAAACGTGCAATCGGGAGCGATTGCCGGATGGTTTCGGCCCCGCGTCAGGCTGCGCGGTCGACGAGGAAGTCGGTGAGAATGGCCTCGAGCGCGTGGAGCTCCGCCGCCGCGGTCGAGAGCAGCGCGCGGACGCCCGCAACGGACCCGGATCTCGCCATCCTTTCAATCTCCTGGCATACCGACTGGAACCGCTCAGCGCCGATGGTGCCCGACGTTCCATTGAGGGCGTGGGCTGCCAGCTCGACAGCCGCGGCGTCGCCCGTATCGGTGGCTGCCTCGATTCGCGCAAGCGATTGCGGCGCCGTGCGAAGGAAGACGGCTGTCACTTCCGCCGCAAATTCCTCGTCGTCGCCGCAGTTCCTGTGCAGCTTGTCGAATCGGAACACCTTCGCATCGGGACTGCAAAGCGGCCTGTCCGGCGCCTCGATTTCTGGAGTGGGCACATCGCCGCCACACTGTGCTTCAGCCATGTCGCAGGTCCACGCCGCCAGTACTGCCCGAAGGCGTTCGCCATCAATCGGCTTGGCAGCGTAGTCATCCATCCCTGCGTCGATGCACCGTTCTCTGTCGCCGTCCATTGCATGCGCGGTCATGGCAACGATGGGAGTCCGCCCCGTGCCTAACTCCGCTTCGTGCTCGCGGATTCGGCGTGTCGCCGCAAGCCCGTCCATTTCCGGCATCTGGACGTCCATCAGCACGATGTCGAACGCCCGCGCCGCATGCATCTCGACGGCCTCCAGGCCCGTTGACACGAGCGTCACCTCGCATCCCCACTTTTCGAGCATGCGGAGCGCAACGCGCTGGTTGATCTCGTTGTCCTCGGCGAGGAGCACCCTCGTACCTGGATCCAGCGTCGAACTGGGTGTATCGAGCTCCGGCTGGCGCGAATTGCCAGAATCACGATCGGAATGGATGATTCTGAGGAGGGTGTTCAGTATCTCGGACTGGCGGGCGGGCTTCATCAACACCGCGGCGAATCCGCAGGCCGCGCGACTGGCCCCCGAAACGGACTCACCCGCGGATGAGAGCAGGACGAGTTGAATCTGACCTTCCGGCCCGCTTGCTCGGATGGCGGCCGCGGTCTGCACGCCGTCCATCTCCGGCATCTGCATGTCGAGGATCGCAACAGCATACGGATATCCTGCGCCGGCCGCCTTACGCAATAACGTCAGGGCCTCCGCGCCAGAAGGAACCACGTCTGCCCGGCATCCAAATGCCTCCAATTGCTTCTGGATGATCGTGCGGTTGGTTGCGTTATCATCGACAGCGAGCACACGGACTCCCTGAAGGCTCCCGTCTCGCAGCGCCATGCGTTCGTGCCGAGTCACGTCCAAAGGAAGGTCCACCCAGAACACGCTCCCCACGCCCACGGAGCTCTCAACTCCCATGGACCCGTGCATGAGCTCCACGAGCTGCCTGCTGATGGCGAGCCCCAGGCCCGTTCCGCCGTAACGGCGGGTCGTGCTTCCATCCGCCTGGGTAAAGCTTTCGAAGATGGCTGACTGGCGATTCGCGGGTATGCCAATGCCCGTGTCGCGGATGCTGAATCGAATCCGAGCGAGTGTGGAATCGGCCGACTCCACGGTAGAATCGAGCTGGGCCGCGGACAATTGTATCTCGCCCTTCTCCGTAAACTTGATTGCATTTGCAACGAGGTTGGTAAGCACCTGGCGGATACGGCCAGGGTCGCCCTGAACCGTCTCGGGCAAGCTGTCGGGAAGGTCGATAAGCAGCTCGAGACCCTTGCGATGGGCGGAAGGCGCCAGCATCTGCCCGACCGCTTCGACCTCTTCCCGCAGGTTGAAGTCGACGCGCTCGATGTTCATCTTCCCTGCCTCGATTTTCGAGAAGTCCAGGATGTCATTGATGATGGTCAGGAGTGAATCGGCGCTTGTCTGAATGGTCCGGGCGAAGTCGCGCTGTTCGGGTGTCAGCGGCATATCGAGCAGCAGGCCGGTCATGCCGAGAATGCCGTTCATTGGCGTGCGTATTTCGTGACTCATGTTTGCGAGGAACTCGCTCTTCGCCCGAGTCGCCGCCAGCGCGGCATCGCGCGCCATGGCGATCTCCAGCTCCGCTTCCTTGTGCCGCGTAATGTCGATTGTCACGCCGAGTACCCGGTTTACGACGCCGGAAACGTCGCGCAGCGGCTTCTTGAGAGTTTGCAGCCACCGCGGCCGCCCGCATCTGTCCGTGAAGGTCTCTTCCGGCGTGAACTTGTCCGCGCCTGTAGAGAGGACCTCCATGTCATCGCGCAGATAGCGCTGCGCCTCGTCCGGGTTCTGGTGCCAGTCGGCGTCCGTCGTCCCGATCATCCGTTCGACTGTTGTCTCGTAAGCCTCCGCCGTCGCCTGATTCACCATAAGATAGCGGCCGTCGGCATCCTTCACGTAAATCAGATTGGGGTTCGCATCGACCACCTGCCGAAGAAACGCTTCATGCACCTTGATCGCGCGTTCTGCCTGCTTTCGCGCGGTGATGTCCGTGAAGAGACCGAGTACGCCTATCACGTCTCCGCTGTCGTCGATTACAGGCGCCTTCACGACTTCCACGATGCGAACCTCGCCGTCGACAACATTCTCCTCCTCGAGAACGCGGACCGCGCGGCCTTCCATGACTTCCTGATCGTCCGCGCGATACTTCTCCGCAAACTCAGCCGGGAACAGGTCGGCGTCCGACTTGCCCATGAGCTCTTCCGGCCGCTGGCCGAAATCGCTGGCGAACAGCGAGTTGACGGTGATGAAAACAGAGTTGCGATCCTTGAAGAAGACCCTCTGCGGCAGGCTTGCGAGCAGTGTCCGGTTGCGCTCCTCGCTCTCCCGGAGGGCGTCCTCGGTGCGCTTTCTTTCGTCGAGCTCTTCCTGAATTGCGGCGTATAGACGGGCATTTTCGAGCGCCACCGCGGCCTGCGATGCGAACGTGCCCAGCAGTGTGAGGTGCGATTCGGTGAACGCATGCTCGTTGTCGACGTCCTGCACCCGGATTACGCCGATGACCTTCGACCCCGCGATCATTGGCACCGCCAGCAGGCACTTCACGCCGCAATCCGCGCACTCGACTCCCCGTTCGGCGAGGCCCGGCGCAACATGTCCGCGCATGAGCAGAGGGGCTTTGGTGCGCACGACGTATTCGGCGACACCCGTCCCGAATCGATGACTGCCTCTCCGGCTTCGCCTGCCATCCACGATATAGAATGGGTACTGCACCTCGTCGGACGACTCGTCATAAAGAGCGACAAAGAAGTTGTCGTTGCTCAGGACGCGGCCGCTCATGGCGTAGATGAGGTCGAGGATCTCCTCTGGATCCGCCAGTTTGTTCAGCGCCTGGCCGGTCTCGTTGAGCGCCGACAGCTCGAGGTTTCTCCGCCGGGTCTCGTATTCAGCCCTGCGCCGTTCGGTGAGGTCCGTTACAAGCGCGAGCATTGCCGGACGACCGCCGAATTCGATGGGGCTGGAGCCAGTCTCCACGTCCAGCACGCCGCCGTCCTTCTGTCGGTGCCGTTGGAGCCGGTCATAGTCCGGGCCGCCCGTTTCGTCCTGGGCAACGGCTCTTGCAGGACAATCGTCGGAGATCTCAATATCTCGCACGCTCATCGAAAGGAACTCGGATTCGGTGTAGCCGTAGTGCTGCACCGCGGCAGAGTTGACGGCGAGAAACTGAAGTGTTTCCGAGTCGTAAACCCACATCGGCTGGGGGTTGCCCTCGAAGAGCAAACGGTACCGCCGCGCCGCATCTTCCACGTCCGATTCCGCCCGCTTCCGATCCGTGATGTCCGCGCAGACCCCGTTGCAGTGCCATCGCCCAGGTCCGAGCGGCGAAATGGACACGGTCTCGAGGAGCCACCGAATCGAGCCATCCCGCGCAATCGTGCGGAACTCCTGGCTGTAGCCCCGGCTCCCTCCGCGAATCGCGGCAGTGCCGACCTCATCCATCCGGTCCTTGTCGGCCGGGTGCTTGGCGCGATACCAGGCCTGCGCGTAGCCTTCACCCGGAAGAACCTCCAGCGGGAGGAACTGGCGGGCTGCCAGCTCGTCCGTAACGGAGATTTCCCACTGTAACACGCCATCCTGCTCAGCGACGTCGGCCTGCCACAAGAGGCAGTGCGCCCCCGCGAGCACGTGCCGGAGCTGCATCTCCACGGCACGGCGGTGCTCGACGTATCGAAGAACGACACCAACGCAGAGAGCCCATAGAACGCTGAGGAAGACGGCGACGAGAATCGGCACCAGGAATCGGGACGCGAGCAGGTACGCGACACCTACCGGCAACAAGAAGAGCGTTGCTCCAAGAGAAAGGACAATCACACGCAGCGGGGCCATGTGATTCAAGACGTTCTCGATCGAGATCCTTGCAGCTGCGCTATGTCGAGACATCAGATATCCTTCGAGACGGCCGCGACGGGTTGTCATGTGGCGGCCGAACCGCGACTCGCGACCGTGGAAGCACGGAACACAATCGTGTATGTTGATAGAATCGGCTGATACAGGTAAAAACTGAAGGGCTTGCCAGGGACATATCCGCTGGTCTTCGGCCGCCATGCTTGACTCTGCCTGCCTGGCAGGGATAGACTAATCCCGACAGACACGCGGCTATCCGACGAAGATCGCCTGTCACGAACGTGGCCGCTCGTCGTTCACGGATCATGGAAGCGCTTCCGCCCGCGCAACCGGGACAATTGTAATTGCGTAGAGAATATCAGGTGTGACACGGAACGACCCGCGGCAGGCTTTGCAGCCGCGACCCTTGTACAGGTTTTCCGCAGCGCCCGCCCTTGACGCAGTCGTTGGGAGGAGGCCACAAAATGACCCAGACTGAAGTAACGGTGAAAAGATTTCTGGCGTTGAGCGGACTTGCCGCCGCCGCGGCCCTTTGCGCCGGAGCGGCAGCCCTTTGCGCGAATCCCGCAACCGCGCAGGGACGGAACTCCGGCCACGACTCCGGTCGCGGCGGCGAATCGTCGCCCCAGCGAAGCGAGCCGCGGCGGGAGGAGAGTCCGCAGCGAAGCGAGCCACGGCGCGAGGAACCTCGCCGGGAAGAGCCGCGCCGCGAAACACCGCGCTACGAAGCTCCCCGATATGAGCCGCAGCGCCGCGAGGAGCCGAGACCCGATTTCCAGAGGCGCAGCGATCCCTCTGTGTCGCGACAATCGACGCCCATGCCATCTCGCGATCCGGGCAGGCCGACCTTCGGCGACGATCGACGCTCCGGCAGAGAGGCGGGATCTATCCCCCGCCAGGACCCGTCGGTTCGGCGCGAGGAGCCGCGAACGCCGCCTCGCGACAGTTATCAGGCGCCGCGGACCGGTGGTTCTTCCTCGCCAGCGCGGGATGGCGGGTGGCGCAACGGCGACCAACGGCCGCAGCGAGATAGCGGGACTTCCGGCAGCGGGACGGGAAACACCTATGATCGGCGCAACTCGTCCGACCGGTACGACCGGGTCGGAGATCGGCGTCCGTCAGACCAGGGACCTCTCCGCGATTCAGCCGGCTCGCGCACTGGCGGTACCGACCGGATCCGTTCCGGCGACCTCGGTTACCGCGACCACGCCCGCTCGGAAAGTCTCGCACCCCAGCGAGACCGCGCTCGCGACCTCTTTACCCGCTCGCAGGAGGGCCGCTACTACAACAATGGCGTGCTGCTCCGCCGCGGCTACTACTCGCCTTACCGGGAAATCGGACACTACTATCCGGGTTACGTGTTCTATCCCTACTACTATCCGACATATGACGCCTCCGTCGTCTACCTGTCGCCGTACAGCTTCTACTTCGGTGTATGCGCGCCGTACATCTATCGGCGGCATACGTTCTATTCCTGTCCGTCCACGATCTGGATTGATGTGCCCGTATACGTCAACGACGAGTACCACGGATGGGATGACGACCGGCGAAGCGGCGACGACTACTACCTGAACCGATCCGGCTACTACGACCCGGACGCCGTCTCCGATCCCACCCTGCGAGACGCCGTGGACGACATCCGAGACGCATTCCGCTATGGCAGCATCGAGCATCTGGTGAACCTTGTCGACCCGCAGATCAAGATCGCGGTGTTCCTGAAGGGCAAGTACGATTACTCGATGGCGACCAATGACTATCTCGACCTGACTCGGGACGCCATGCGGAACATGGACACGATCGAGTTCGACATCACCCGGCTTCGCAAGAGAGCGATGGGCGTCTACGTCGCAAGCGGCAAACACGTCTACCGCGACAGCGAAGGCAGAGAACGGACCGTATACGTAAGCTTCGTCCTGGAGAAGCTGCGGGACCACTGGACCATTACACAGGTCGGCACCTCGCCGGACCGAATACAGGAACCCTAGAAAGGCAGGGACGAAGGATGAAGGGTGATTGCGGACGCGGTTCGCCTTCATCCTTCATCCTTCGCCCATCCTCCTTCGTTCATGCCTCGTCCTCTCGTCGTGGGAAATGGGAGCCTGCTCGTCACGATGGATGACGGGCTGGATCTTCGCGATCTCTACTGGCCCTGCGTAGGGCTCCTCAACCATCTTTCCGGCAATCGCGCCCGCATCGGCCTCTGGGCCGACGGGCACTTTTCGTGGCTCTCCTCACCCGAGTGGACACGGCGGCTTCGTTACCTCCCCAAAACACTCGTCACGGAGGCCGTGGCGGACAATCCCTCGCTCGGCCTGACTATAACCCTTCATGACTGCGTCCGCCCGGTCGAGGACTCGCTGCTCCGCCGGTTCCTCATCCAAAATCACCGCGATGCCGCGCGAGACGTCCGGTTGTTTCTCAGCCACAACTTCGTGATTGCTGAAACCGATATCGGCGACACGGCGTTCTACAACCCGTTCCTCGACGCGGTCATCCACTACAAGCGCGATGTTTACCTGCTCATTGCCGGGCGCGGCGAGGGCAACCGCATCTACGAATACTCCACGGGAATCAAGGGATTTGGAGGAGCCGAAGGGACGTGGCGCGACGCTGAGGACGGCAAGCTCTCGATGAACGCCGTGGCGCAGGGGTCGGTCGATTCGACTCTCTCCATGCGCGCGACCGTTCCTCCAAAAGGCGAATCCGTGATGCGCGCCTGGCTTTGTGCCGGGAAGGACCTCGAGGCGGTGTCCGAGCTCCACCACGGGGTTCAGAACGCCGACTTCGACGACCTCATTCACGACACGGCGAAATACTGGACGGTCTGGTCGGAATCGAGGACCGCCGCAACCGACGGTGTCGACGAGCTGCCTCAGCCGATTCCGGAGGTGTTTCGCCGGAGTCTGCTGACCATCCGCACGAACGTCGACAACGGCGGGGCCATCATCGCCGCCAACGATTCGGACATTATGGAGACGGCGCGCGCCCACTACTCCTACATGTGGCCGCGCGATGGAGCCCTCGTCTCGGTTGCGATGGACCGGCTCGGCCACCAGGAACTGACGCAGCGCTTCTTCGAGTTCTGCGCGCGCGTTCTCCCGGCAGATAGAGCGGTGCTGGTTCAAAAGTACAGCGCGGACGGCTCATGGGGTTCGACATGGCATCCCTGGGTCGTCGACGGCGAGCGGGAGGCGCCGTTTCAACAGGACGGCACGAATCTCATAATCTACGCCCTCTGGCATCACTATCAGCAATACCACGATGTCGAGTTCATCGAGCGCATTTACGACAGCCTGATCGCGCCCTGCGCCGACTTCATCGCTTCGTACCGCAGCAGCGAGACGGGCCTGCCCCTTCCCTCTTACGATCTCTGGGAGGAGCGGCGGGGCGTTCACGCCTATACGTGCGGCACGCTCTACGGCGCGCTGGTCGCCGCTGCACAGCTTGCGGATGTATTCGCGGACAAGCGCGCCGCCGGGTATCGGGCGGCCGCCGCGGAGGTTCGCGAGGGAATGAGCAGCCATCTCTGGAGCGAGGAGCATGACCGATTCGCCCGGCGCCTGATTCCCGTGAAGGGCGAGCCGGGCCATTACAAGCAGGACATGACCATCGACAGCGCGCTCTACGCCGTCTTCGCGTTCGGAGCTTTCGATGCGGACGATCCGAAGGTGACGGCGACCATGCGTCAGGTGATCTCCCGTCTCTGGGTGAAGACCGAGGTGGGCGGAATAGCGCGCTATGAAGCGGACTACTACTTCCGGCGCAGCGAAGACTTCGGCCCGGTCCCCGGAAACCCGTGGTTCATCTGCACGCTCTGGGCGGCGCAGTGGTACATCGCCCACGCCGCGACCCGCCAGGAGCTCGCCACGGCGCTGGAGCTGCTTCTCTGGGCGGCCACTCACGCGCTCCCGAGCGGGATACTGGCCGAGCAGGTTCATCCTAACACGGGAGAGCCGCTCTCCGTCGCGCCGCTCACCTGGAGCCATGCCGAGTTTATCGCGACGACGCTCGAATACCTCGAGCGGCTCCGCGCGCTGCCCGCTTGAGGTAGAATCCCCGCGTTGCATACCACAACCCCGAGCATAAGGACGCCAGAATGACCGTTGACGCCACTTCGCCTCCTCGTTGGGACCTGGCGCCCATCTTCCCCCGAATCGATTCGCCGGAGCTCGTTCGCGCTCTTGATAACGTAAGGACCGAGATCGGCGAGCTGAGTACTGAATTCGACGCGAGGAATGTCCGGCGACGGACAGATGCGACCGTCGATGCCGAGCTCGTTGCGGCATTCGAGGCAATCACAGAACGAATCAACGCGCTCCTGCAGCGGCTCTACACCCTCTCGTCATACGTCAACTGCCTTGTGACCACGGATGCGAAGGACGACGAGGCCCGCAAGGCGCAGTCGGTTCTGGCCGGCGAGCGCGCGAAGCTCGACCCGCTGCTCACCCGCTATATTGCCTGGGTCGGCACGACCGACCTCGAATCGCTGACGAGCGAGTCGGTGGTTGCCAGGGAGCATGCCTGGTCCCTGGCGAAGGCAACGTGTCAGGCGCGGTTTCAGATGGAGGAGGGCGAGGAGCGGCTCGCGGCGGAGCTGAGGCCGTCGTCCATTACCGGATGGGCGCGGCTGCACGGCAATCTGAGCGCGCTCCTGACCGCGGATGTCGATCTCCCGGACGGCCGCCGCACCATCCCCATCGCACAGGTGCGGGCGCTCGCGAACGACCCGATTCGGGATGTGCGGCGTGCCGCCTTCGAGGGGGAGTTGCGCGCCTGGGAGACGGTCGAAATACCGATGGCGGCGGCGATTAACGGGGTCAAGGGATACCAGAATGTGGTCCGCGGGAACCGCGGGTATGCGGACGATCTGGAGCCGACGTTTCTGATGAACGACATTAACCGTGACATTCTTCAGGCAATGCAGGCTGCCTGCATGGAATCGTTCCCGGACTTCCGCCGGTATCTGAATACGAAGGCGAGGGCGCTCGGGCTGGAGCGCCTTGCATGGTACGACGTTAACGCGCCCCTCGGAACTGCGGCGAAGCAGTGGTCGTGGGCCGACGCCGAATCATTCATCGTGGAGAACTTCGCGCAGTTCTCCGGAAGGTTGGCTGATTTCGCGGCGCGCGCGTTCCGGGAGCGATGGGTCGATGCGGAGCCGCGCCTCGGCAAGCAGGGTGGAGCGTACTGCACCGGCCCGCTTCCCGGCGTCTCTCGAATCATGATGAACTTCGACGGCTCGTTCATGTCCGTCTCGACCCTTGCCCACGAGCTCGGCCACGCTTACCACAATCTGAACCTCGCGGACCGCACGCCGCTTCAGCGCGAGACACCAATGACGCTCGCCGAGACGGCCTCCATCTTTTGTGAGACACTCTCGTTCGAGGCGGCGCTCTCCCGCGCGGAACGCGACGAGAAGATCGCCCTGCTCAACACGAGCCTTGAACGGGATCTCGGCGTCGTGGTGGACATCCACTCGCGATTCCTCTTCGAATCATCGGTCTTCGAGCTCCGCGCGTCCCGCGACCTGACCGTGTCGGAGCTGAAAGAGCGCATGCTTCTCGCGCAGCGCGAGACGTACGGCCCCGACGTCGAGCCGCTTCATCCGTATATGTGGGCGGTAAAGGGCCATTACTACGGCCCCCTCTTCTATAACTATCCGTACACCTTCGGGCTCCTCTTCGGCATTGGCCTGTATGCCGAGTACCAGAATGACCCGCAGCGATTCGTCGGACGGTACGACGATCTGCTATCGAACACAGGCATGGCCGATGCCGCGACCCTCGCGATGCAATTCGGAATTGATATCGCAGACGTCGGATTCTGGCGGTCGAGTCTCGACATCATTCGGCAGCGAATCGCTGAATTCGAATCTATCACGGCTGCCTGAGTCCGCCAGGGACGGTCTTGATGTGAGACCGAGTGATTGAAAATCACTCGCTGGCGGGCTTTCAGCCAATCGTCCTGCCGGACGAGAGAGTAAGTGGGCTTCGTCCGGCAGGACGATTAGCCGCAGGCTCACGAGCGAGGTCAATTTATTGCCTCCCTCATCTACGTGAGAGATAACGGAGTGGCCCGGTTGCGTGGATGCTTTGTCAGGTCGGCTGCCTGCATCCGTGGTAAACTAAGCGCATGTCGCGGTACCCCGAATTCGACCTCCAGCAGATTGCCACACAGCCCTTCGCCGAGCGCGCCAGCAAGGTGCGGATTGAGGATTTCGCGCGTCCGGCCGGACCGGGACGCTCGTTTGCAGAGTTCCTGCGGTCGCTGCCGAACATCCTTGCCGGGCCGGAGATCGCTTCCATCGCGAACGCGGTCGTGGATGCGCGGGCCCGAAATCGGGCGGTCGTCGTCTCGCTCGGGGGCCACGTAGTCAAGACGGGGCTCGCCCCGGTCCTCATTGACCTGATGGAGCGCGGGCTCGTTACGTGCGTCGCGGTGAACGGCGCGCTGGCGATTCACGACTCGGAGATTGCGCTGTTTGGTGCAACGTCCGAGGACGTGGTGTCAGGCCTCCAGACCGGCACATTCGGAATGGCTGCGGAGACGGCCGCGTTCTACAACGACGCGGTTACGGAGGGCGTCGCGGCAGGGCTGGGAATTGGGGAATCGATTGGGAAGGCGCTTGTTGAATCCGGAGCGCCGCATGCCGCGTACAGCCTTCTCGCTTCCGCGCATCGGCTCGGAGTGCCCGTAACGGTCCATGTCGCCATCGGGACGGACATCGTCCACATGCACCCGCAGGCGAGCGGCGCGGCGCTGGGCGAGGGTTCGCTGCGCGACTTCCGCATCCTGACTCAGCAGATGGCGGGTCTGGCGGGCGGCGGAGTGCTGATGAATCTCGGCTCGGCTGTCGTGCTGCCGGAGGTGCTGCTCAAGGCCATCGCGCTGCTGCGGAACCGCGACCCGGAAGGGTTCACCGACTTCCTCGGCGTGAACTTCGACTTCATCCAGCAATATCGGTCCAACCAGCAGGTCGTCACTCGCGTCAGATCGATCGGGGGTCGCGGAGTCGCGCTGACCGGCCACCACGAGATCATGATTCCGCTGCTCGCGCAGGCCATTGTCGAAGCGCGGAGCGAGACCCGCGGATGAGTCCGGGGATGAATCCCCTCTCTGCGAAACAAATCCCACCTTCGTGGGATCGGAGTAGTGACTCGGGCCGGCGCACATGCCAATAATGAATCGGACCCGCTACCAACAGATTCTCAGGTCGTTCGCCGGTAAGCGCGTCGTCGTCATCGGGGACCTGATGACCGACGAGTATCTGTGGGGGCGCGCCACCCGCATCTCGCCGGAGTCGCCCGTGATGGTCGTGGAGGTAGACCGCGAATCCAGCGTGCCGGGCGGCGCGGCGAACGTGGTCAACAACCTGCTGGCGCTCGGCTCGGCAGTCTCGGTGGTCGGGGTGGTCGGGGATGACGCGGCGGGGCGGGAGCTGAACAAGGCGCTCGTCAACGAAGGCGCGGACATTTCCGGAGTGGTGACGGATCCATCGCGGCCCACCACGCGGAAGACGCGGGTCCTTGCCCGGCATCAGCAAGTGCTCCGAATCGACCGCGAACAGACGCACCCCATCCCCTTTGCGGTCGAGCGCGAGCTGATTGAGCGGGCGGCGGCGGCAATGCGCGGCGCCAGCGCGGTGGTTCTTTCCGACTACAACAAGGGCGTCGCGACCGACGGCGTCTCGCGTTCGGCGGTGCAGGCGGCGCGTACCGCGAGGCTGCCGTTCATCGCGAACTCGAAGCCGGCCAACGTGCGGGGACTGGCCGGAGCGACCGTCGTGCAGCTCAACCGGTACGAGGCGCAGGAGACGCTGACGGCCGCTTATCTCGGCCGGCCGCACCCGAAGTTCCTGCGCGACGAGGAGTGGGAGGACGCCGGGGCGCTGCTGCGGCAGGAGCTGGACATCGACACGCTGCTCGTGACGCGCGGCGAGAAAGGGCTCTCCTTCTGGGCGGCCGATGGCAGAGTCACCCATGTACCGGCTCATCCGGTCGAGGTGTTCGACGAGGCCGGCGCGGGCGACACGGTGATCAGCGCGCTGACGCTGAGTATCGCGGCGGGTGCGGCGCTCGATGAAGCCGGATACATCGCGAACCGGGCGGCGGCGGCCGTTGTGCAGAAGGTTGGAGTTGCAACCGTGACCGCGGCCGAGCTGATGGACGGCTGGGAGAGCTGAAACGGCGGAAATGACGGTCCAGGAATCCACATCGGAACAGGCGCATGCGTTGAGACGGCCCTCGGCGGCGGACGTGCCGGTCGCGCTCATCCAGGGGATGCGGCCGAAGCAGTGGACGAAGAACCTCTTCGTCTACATCGCGCTCGTCTTCACGAATCACCTGCCGACCTCCCTGCGCGATTCCGAGAACCTCCGCCTCTTCGGAATCACCACCGCCGCGTTCGCGCTCTTCTGCCTCATCTCCGGGTCCATCTACCTGATGAACGATGTGGCGGACAGGGAGCAGGACCGGCTCCATCCGGTGAAGCGGAAGCGACCGGTTGCCAGCGGGCGGCTGCCGTGGCAGGCTGCGCTCGCCGCGGGAGTGGTTTTCGGGGTTGGCGGCGTCGCGGCGTCGTTCCTCATCAATCCGGCCTTCGGGCTGGTGGCGCTTGCCTACTTCGCGCTCCAGATCGCCTATACGTATTCGCTGAAGCATATGGTGCTGCTGGATGTGTTTGCCATCGCTGCCGGATTCGTGTTCCGGGCGGTCGCGGGCGGGTTCGCCATCGGCGTGCCCAACTCCGTCTGGCTGCTGGTCTGCACGCTCCAGCTCGCGCTCTTCCTGGGGTTCGGGAAGCGGCGGCACGAGCTCGTATCACTGGCGGAGAACGCCCGCAGCCACCGCCAGATTCTCGAGCACTACAGCGTTCCGTTCCTCGACCAGCTCATCGCCATCGTGCTGGGTGGGCTGGTGGTGGCGTATGCGCTCTACTCCATCTCGTCGCCGACCGCCGCGCAGCATCCCGGCCTCGTCATCACGCTGCCGAACGTGATGTACGGTATATTCCGCTACCTCTACCTGATTCACATCCAGAACAAGGGCGGAAGCCCCGAGACCATCCTCCTCGAAGACCGGCCGATGCAGCTCAACCTGCTCCTGTGGTTTGTCGAGGTGGTGATCGCCTTGAAGGCCGGCATACACCTATGAGCGGAATGCGAATCCTGGTTACCGGCGCGCGGGGAATGCTCGGCGCCGACCTCTGCGAGATTCTGGCCGCGGCCGGTCATACGCCGCTGCCCACCGACGTGCGCGCTGGCGACGGGGTCTATCCTCTCGATATCACCGATTCGGCGGCGGTGAACGCGCTCTTCGGGGAGCTGCGGCCGGATGTCGTCATCCATTGCGCCGCGTACACCAACGTGGACCAGGCCGAGCGTGAGCCGGACCCCGCGTACCGGGTGAACGCGCTCGGGAGCTGGGTTATCGGGGCGGCTTGCGGCGAGAGAGACATCCCGGTCGCAGCCATCAGCACCGATTTCGTGTTCGACGGTACGAAGGCCGGGGCCTACGTCGAGTTCGACTCGCCGAACCCGCTCGGAGCCTATGGCGCCTCCAAGCTGGCCGGGGAACAGTGCATCCGGCAGACGGCGCGCCGACACTGGATTGTGCGGACTTCGTGGCTCTACGGAGTGCACGGCAAGTGCTTTCCCGACACGATTCTCCGCGCCGCCGAGACCAGGCCGGAGCTGAAAGTGATTGCGGATCAGCGGGGAACGCCGACCTTCACGCGCGACCTCGGCGCCGCGCTGCTCCAGATCATCCAGTCACCGCTTTATGGCATCTATCACGTCGCCAACACCGGAGCGACGACGTGGTACGAGTTCGCGCGACGTGCGCTGGAGCTTGCCGGCAATAACACGACGAAGGTTCTTCCCCTCACGGCCGCCGAATGGCCGTCCCCCACCCGCCGCCCGGCCAACTCGGCGCTCCGCCCGTTCGCGATGGAGCTTCAGGGTATGGAGCTTCCTCGGCGGTGGGAGGAGGCGTTGGAAGAATATGTGCGGAGGCGAGGGGAGTAGCGGCGAACCCTCACCCCCAACCCCCTCCTTCGCA
>Ga0068855_100000544_pt1 | contig 46202 bp, 33 predicted proteins | sample KBSCornC52_FD_66592 | JGI IMG/M metagenome (GOLD analysis project Ga0068855, IMG submission 66592) | Corn rhizosphere microbial communities from Kellogg Biological Station, Michigan, USA - KBS Corn C5-2 | ecosystem: Host-associated > Plants > Roots > Rhizosphere > Soil ... | reverse complement strand
GGGGCGAATGACACCTTTGACTTTTGGCCACAGTTCCGGCGCAGACTGAAAGCAAGAGTTCAGTCGAAGCTGCTTATGGGCGTCCACGATTTTCCTCACTTCTGTTCGGTTCGGTAATTTCATCGCGGGGCGATTACAACGGCTAGATCGGCCAGAGTCCAGTGATTCGACCAACTCCCGGCGAATCGATCAAATGGATTCCAAGAGCTGTTGCTCGAAATGAAAAATTAAGCTTCGCGGTTCAAATACGTGAAAATCGCTGACAGGTCGTGATCAATCGCGCCCTGCTCAAGAATGCCTTGCCTCGGAATACGTGGAGAATGTGTAGAATAGCTCCGGTTAATAAGACGATTTGCCTGCTGCGGCGTCAGCACATAAAGCTCCGGCAGTCTAGGCATGTCACGATTGCGCGGGAGTCGGATAAAAACGACGAAGTTCCCTTCGATTTGAGGGAAATCTTCACGCACCAACCAATCGTAATGCCACAAATTCGCCTTCACTTGGATAGCGACCCTTGATCCATGGGGGCCATTTACGAAAACGTCGTATGATTTTGAGCTGCCTATTGTGAGGGCCGTATCGTATCCGGCGTAATTGAAAAGAGAAGCAACGTAATATTCGCCAGCCAAACCGCGCTGATTCGAATCAGGCTCAGCTTCTTGTGGCGCAAACGTGATAGATTTTTTGCTGAATATCTTCCCGACACCCGGAAAACGAAACTCTCCATTGTCCTTCAACTGTTCCAGTGCGACTTTGGTAATTGTCGCAAGGAGAGAACGGACAATATGGCGACCGATCCCCGTTCTCGTTGCTAGCTCCTGAATAAGGAGTTGCTTGGTCAACGTTTTGGACGGCATGACTGGGTTTTTGGTGCTAGTTTGTCCGCCTGACAGTCCGTTCGGCTCAAGCCACACACTTGCGCGGGCCTCATTTTTCTGTTTTCTCGTCCAACGATGGTAAGGCCCGGACGATCTTCATCGTCTCCAGGCTGACCGTGATCACGCGGAGAAAGAGTTCCAGGGGATACCGTGGGTTGTTCATTGTCTCGATTGCCCAGAGATTGGCGTCGTTGACGATGCCACTATCCTTGTCGGTAGTCACAGCCTGCCGCTCCATTACCCATTCGAGAGCTGGTTTGCCATTCACCACGTATTCATAGGCTTCCAACGGGATGCCGCGGATCGTAATCCATTCGTTGTAGATCACGGTGGTCTTGTCATTGACGCTCTTGTTCGTCACCGGATCGCGAGTCTTCGCGAATTTCATCTTTGTAACGCGATAGTCGGCTGGCGACCGGTCGCTTGACTTGCCCTTGGGCACGGCGAACTTAACGCCCTCGTAGGGAACCACAGTTTCGTAATTCAGGTGCCAGTGAGCGAGGTCGCGACCCGCTTTGGAAAAGGCACGGAAATCGCAAAATGGTTTTACAGCTGGAATTCGCGGCAATTCCTTTCCCAAATTGTCGGCGTAGCGGTCGCGGTAGTCGGGGGAATGCAATAGGCCATAGATGTAGTAGAAAAGATCCTCTTTGGTAATCGACGAGCCTTCACCAGGCATCGGATAGGCCGCCTGCAAATGTGCTAACCCCGCGTCGGTAATGCCGTCGCGCCGTGTGTAGCAACCGGTGCTCTTCAGGCCGGTGGTAGTAAATAGGCTCTCCTCGTCCTCTTCTTTCGCTTTATCGTAGATATAGAGCGGAAGATACTGTGAACCTACCATGTCAACGGCGTGGAGGCTTGCGACTTCGTCGGTAATCAATACCGAGAATGAGCTTCTTGACTCGGATGATGAAAAACCCAAAGCGACATTCTTCAGGTGGGCACTGGGGAAAAACCGCGGCATTTGCAGCACCATCTCGTTTAGTTGACGACTAAAGTAGAGCCACTGCTTGCTGTAGGGGCGATAAAGACCGCGCGTTAGACATGAGGGGTCGAAGGAGAATCTTCGACCTTTGGCAAGCTCCTGCTTTAGGCCGCGAGTCCACTTTATCTTCTTCGGGTCGTTGTCGATGAAATCGTCCACCTTTGCTTCGCGCACTTTTTTCTCTGTTCCGACCTGAAATTTGTCGAATCGATCGACCTCGCTGTTATAAAAGGCGATCATCCGCGCCATGTTTTCCTTCACTGAATTTTTGGAGGCATTGTAGCACCAAGCGTCACGGTTTGTGACCACCCCCAACGAAAAGGTCTGGAATATCCGTGGCCCTTCTCCCTTTTTATCACCGACTGTGATGAACCCCTCGAAGTCACGGTTGCGTTGCTTTAGCCAATCTCCGTGTGAATCCGGGACGATTGTTTTCCATAGGCTACCTTTCGAGATCCCGGCGATGCTACCGAACGATTTGACTGTCGCCAGCTTTTGGCTGCGGGTCAGATAATCGCCAATATCGTAGAAGAAGATTTGGTTCGAATTTTGAGAATCGGGATTCTTAACGAAAAACGTTATCGCAATCGGGGTTAGGCTTCCGCCTTTGCCGCCGTGAGCGCGATTCGTTGATGACCGATAAAGGCCACCGTCATTTTAACAACGTTACGGTCGGCCAAGCGCCCTTGCCACCGAGCTTCAATAGACCCGGATTCACCCGAGCTAGCGTTTTGATGTTCTGGAGTTCCAGGTTCGCTTTACGAATGTTGAGAGTCTTGTCGGGTGCCGCCGCCAATTCTTCCTTCAGCTCCTGCAATGGGATGTTCCGTCCGGTCGGCACAGAACCGGTAGAGCGCGGCTTTTTACCTTCCACAGGCTTGCCTGTAAGCTTTGCGAGTTCAGCATCTACTGTTGCAATCTCACGACTGAGATTGTTGCGACGCTCCATCAGCTCTTGAATCGCTGCTTGTTCAGCCTTGGCGAGTTCGGCTTTGAGTTGCTGGATACGTTCGAGAGACGAGGTAGTAGGCATGTGAGAGGCCGGACAATAGATGACGAGGCAGGCCCGTCAATGGGCGTTTGCCGCGCCTAGAATGCCCGTAGAATCGTCGATGACCAAGTCAGGGGATGCCGCCGTCGACCGCTGTTTAAATTCACTCACTCTTTGGAGGCTTTCCCGAGTGATACATCTTCAACTTTCCGGTCTTACCGAGGAGGACGGGGATACAAGCAATCGATCCCGCCATGAAACTGACGGCCAGAACCAACTCACCGAAGGTCTGCGCTGTGTCTCGATGAACGACGGGCGGTGAAGTCGCCGACGTTCGTGGCTTCCAGTCTGGCTCCAATACATGCAGGATTGGGTTATTCATGAGCTCATCGGATCGCTTTTGCAATTCAGCAAGCGACTTCGCCGATTCCTCGTCGTGAAGCCATCGCTCTTGCATGAAGTAGACGGTGAAAACAGTCAGGCCGACAAGGATCAAGAACATGAGACTCGCTGCCCATTTGGGAACCGGAGGAGCCCAAGCCGCGCCGCAAGATCGGCAAAGACGATCTCCCGAAACGGAGATATAGGCTTTGGCTTTCGTCGTCTTTAAATCATCACTTCCACAAAGTGGACAAATCCACGCAGGCCCAGAGAATAGACGATAGAGGAACGATTGCCTTGGCTGATGTCGCCGGGGAGGCTTGGGGACGTGTTCGACAATCGCTTTAGACGGCGGAGTGGCTTGAAACACACATTCCACACCACCGAACTTGATACGGTCGCCGTTCGTGAGCTTTGCCTCGATTACCCTGGCTCCGTTCACCTTCATTCCGTTTGAGGAATTCAGATCTCGAACCGTGAATGTGCCATTCTGTTTCTGGATCACGGCATGGTAGGCAGAAATCGTTGGATCATCCAGCACCACGCTATTGTCCGGGGCACGGCCGATGGTGGTCTCGCCTTCTCGGAGATGCGTGGACACATTTTCAACAATCAATTCAGCCATATTCTGATCTGGGGAACGGATGGTCGCCTTCGTCTGGATTCAAGGCATCACCCTCGAACCGGTTGTTGAATCACTAAACGGCTATTTGTTCCAGTCGAATGTGGCGCGTGGAGCGGCCCGCATTCGATCGCAATTGGCGCTAGAATGCTCCTACTGGCCGAACAAGAGGGCCATAGCGGCACTTTTTAAAATACTCGTCAGGCGTCTAAAAGCTGGCGGGTGGATTCAAGCATCCAACCGCGATACATGGGCACTCTGCTGGTAATCAGCTCATTCAACCCTTGCCTGGACAATCCGTGGTCTCTGGCGAACTTCGCGATACTCAAGCCGAGGATCGCGGATTCTCCAGTGCGGGTATTGACCAACTTCGTTAGGAAGCGTTGACGCGCCCTCTTCACTCTCGGCTTGGAACTCCCACTGCACCAGCCCCTCAACCGGGATCTCACGCCAGCAGCAAGAGACCGCGCCATTGACGGCGGAAAATCATATCTCTCGGCAAAGTCTCTGATCGTTGCGCAGATCGTATTGCCTTTCGAATCGATCCATTTGTAACTCTTCATCCAAATAAGGATACTAGAGTTTGTGTCCAAAAGTCCAGACTAAACGGATTAGTGCTTAGTTGCTCAAGAACTCCAAACTGGTTATCGGGTGGATCTCCCACGCTGTCTTTGGTTTCAACGGTCCAGGCCCAACGGCTCCAGCAGGGTGATCTACGTCAAAGAAAAGCGACCCAGTGATGCGAACATGCACGGGTTGAAGCATGGTGTAGCTTGAGGTTTCTGAATCGGGAACGGTTGGAACGAAGAAGTTTTTGAATTCGTTTCGAACGCTGGCAAGGTCCGCTCTTCTCGGTGCGCCCGTCGGTGGCAGTCCCGTTACTTCGACGTTCATCAGTTTCCAACGGTCCGGGTTCGGTTGATCAGCCAAATCAGCCTCGGCAGCTAGAATGACATGAAAATCGTTATCACTCTCCTTCTTCGTCGCGACGATCCATCCTTCTACGGTTACGTTGTCCTCTTCTTCCGCAACGCGATCAAAATCCCAATCCTTTACCATCGTTGGCGTGTGGTGATTCCGCATGTTTGAGTCGCTTTTTGCCTGCCCCGGTTTGAATTCCGATAGCAAATCGGCCAACTCCACGGTGCGGGGAGAAGCAGTCGCCGGTTTTGTCTTCGGCAGTGCTCGATCAGTTCCGACAAAACTTTCGCCATCGTCTTCGAGGTCGAATGCACCGTGAGCAGCGAAAAGGTTCACCCCTGCCGGGGCCGCATGGGCAACAACTTTCGGTTGGAGATGTCCCGAGACGAACATCCAATTGGTTTTCTTCTCATCCTTCTCGGACCATCCTTGATTGCCGTAGTGAACGTTCCGCACCACAGCTTTTGAAGGACGGTGAGCCAGATAGCGTTTGGCTGTCGGAGCAGTGGTCGGCTTTGCAGGAGGAGCCGGCGGTTTAGGAGCCTGGCAGCCAGCGAAGCACAAAACCGAAAGAACAGTTGCCACGGGGAGAATTCTCATGGAGCCCGTATACTTACTATTTGTGTGGAAGCCAAGGCAGTTCCCAGGAGCGGCCTGCTCAGTGCTTGGTAGGCCAGAGACAGAAATTCTCATCATCCGCGAAGAACTCCTCCATCTTCCTCTGCGTGAGATTGCCAGTTCCGATATAGGGCGTTCGATCTCGTTGATGATCATTTTCTGTTCCCATGCGTTGACCGTATGGGCATCCACGAAGAACGAAGGGGCGCAGTAGCCGGTGCGTGTGCCAACCATGCAGCCCTACTCCAGGCACCTTTATGCTGCGTGCATTTCCTCAGATCAGCTTTCGAGCGAACCAGCCTGGAGAATACACAAGCCGCTGAATCCAACTCGTCTGAGCATAGCGCACCACGTCCGGTAGCTCCTTCTCAATCACTTGGGCCATCGCTCGCTCATGAAAGGGCTTTACAGCGACCTCGACCAGATACGGCGTATACGACAGCACCGATTCGACAAAGGGCGTGAGGGCTGTCCGAATCTGATCTTCGGGAATGCCTTGCTTCTGTCCAATGAGCAATCTTCCGACTGAATCAGGATAGATAATCCGTTGTTCGTCGTTGGAAGCCACGCTGAACACTTGGTTTTGCGTGGAATCCGTGGCGACTGAATAGACACCGGGTATCGCTGGCCAGCCCACATCGAGCAGGTAGGCGATGAACGAGGTGTCTGGTTGAAACAGTGCGCCCGTGTCCAGATTCGTATCGAGCGGAACAATCGAATAGACTTCCAGCTTTCGCGTAGCTGGCAGCTTCACGCCGTCTCCCAAGACCTTTTGCACCGCATCCCTGACGAATTCCTCAGTGCCACTTTTGAGCTTTGTTTCTTGGTGGAAGAGTGAGCGCATCATCATGCAGGTATTCCACATTAGCGGCTCACTCAATCTCAATCTCTCGGCTGCTCACCATATGCCCGTGCTGAAGCAGAAATGGTCGTAGAAGGCGTTGTGGTGCAAAACCCCGTGAAACTGTCATTGCGTGGTGGGGCCTTGCGCTGCATGGAAGTTCGGTTAGCGTCAGTCGGCACACATGCCCCGACAGAGAGAAACACCCTATAGGGAGCCCCGCCCCAGAATCCCGACAGCTATAGACCGCGCTGTTCGGATTGAGGCTGGTCACGCTTGTGCGGTCACTCGGAGATCCACCACATTAATGGCAATCGGGAGGACAACAGATTCGAAAACCTAATTCTTCTCTGTCTTCGACATCATACGATGGCGGACCGAGAGAAGATCGACCGTTTGTCTATCCGAGAATATAAAAAACTTCTCTCATCGCCTGCGGCAGCAACCGCAATCGCTAAAACAGCGGCCGTAGCGCGGGAGAACGAAGTTCCGCTCACTATCCAGATACTTCCTGCTCGCGAATCTAGGGAAGGGATCACCCGCGTTGAAATCGTCAACCTTCGCGATGATAAACCTTTGAAGATTGCAGCGGTTAGAATAATCGGCCAGTGGGAAGGAGGTTTTGAGGCATCGATTCACGACTACCCTGGATTGATTTGGCCCGAGCCTGAGTCCGTCAGGGACGTGGATGCAGACGATAATCAAGTGTTCATATTTCCGAGCAGCCTCGGGTCAGTGTGGTTTCAGGATAAGAAGCTCAAAGGGTTTTGCGCTGAGGTTGAGCTTCGGAACAAGAAGACAGCTAGATCAGCCAGCATTCTACGGCCCGCCCAGCCCGAAACGGAGCCGATGAGAAATGACCTTGTTCGGACGGAAGCGGCTTTGGAGGCAGTCGCATCTGGCATGCTCAATGGGCACGCTTCCGACCGGGCATTATATGACTCAATCATTTTCCGAGCTCAACGTGGAATAGGGACTCTCCTGCCCGTTGTGCCGGTCATTAACGAGTCCCTTATCGAAGACCTTAGGCTTACGGCCCACATTCACCATTGGAGGGCGTTCTCAGAGTTGGCGGCATATTTGTCGCAACTGAACTCGGCGGTCGGGGACTACAATTATAACAGTGCAAACGTGGATACTGCGAAGGAGGTTCTTAAATTGGCGATTCAACAGATACCGGAGTCGATAGCAACGATCAGGAGGTTGATTGTGGAATATTTCCCCTAATCGCACCTGCAGCAGAAGCGCCGAGATATGCGAAACTTTCCAATAAAGTTCATCGAGGTATTCGCCCTCCTATTTGCCAACATGTCCTGCCCGTGGATGCCGTTCTCATAGCCGCACTGGGCGTATTGCTACTGCTTTAAAAGCAAACATTCGCGCGTCCGATCCTTTTTGTTGTTCAAAAGGCATCGTGTGGCTCGTCACTTGGGTGCCTGGTAACTTTTGTGCTCCTACATCCATGCGAGCGATGAAGCCGGTGGCGATTGATGATATTGAGACCGCCTGCAAGCAGTAAGAAGTAGTGGAAAGCAGTAAAAAGCAGTGAAAGCAGTAAGTAAGGAAAAAAGATATAATAAATAAACATCAACCTCCCCTCTTTATTTATTGCACTGCTTTTACTGCTTTTAACTGCTTTCACTGCTTTATTGCATTAGTCTACGTCGGATTAGTCATCACACACTCGCCGGTCTCACACGGCTGACAGTATAGTATTTCTTCATCTCGCGGTTCCCTTGCGCTGTTGTGACCTCTTCTTCCTCGCGGTCTATGCGATAGCCCTCAATGCCGTAGCTCTCCCCGGTCTTGAAGAAATGGGCCATCACTTTGCCAACCACGCCACGCTCGTAGTTCTCGTTGTATGTGCGGCCGTGCTTAATTCCCGGCACGTCAATACCGGCTTCGTCACACAACTCCAAGATGGTGCTGGCACTGTATGGGACGAGCAGTTTCCCCTTCTTCTCAATTTCGATGACGAGTTTGCGTAAGAACGTCATGTGCGGACTCTGGATGCGGCCCTGTGCCTCGGTGTTCCCGTCCAGCAGCGGAGCCATGCCAAAGATGTTTTGCACGATCCAATCCAAAGGCCGTGCCCATGAACTGAAGCTGTGCCTTTTTTCTGCGGTCTTCGGCATCCCTTTCTCATGCCAGTGACGGATCACCTTGCACACCGCACCGATAAACACAGGTTGTGCATAACGAATGTGCTCAAGCATTCTCCTTCCGTCGATCTCTACGTAATCGGCACCTTTGTTCTTCACCAGGCGGATAAAGGATGAACGATTCGCGAGGTCCTCGGTGGTTTGCAGACCGTTCGAGGTGATGGAGATCGAGAACCGTGAAAGGTCCACGTAGGTTTCTGGACAGCCTGGCGTGCGGACAGAGTAGTATCCATCTGACGTGAGGAAACCTTCGACGTAGGGGCTGTCCAGAACCCCACGGTAATTATCGAATGTGACGAACGGGCGTGCCTTGATGAGTGCCGATGCAAATTTTTCATCAAAGCTGCCAACTCCACCCTTCTGTTGAGTCACCTGCACCGGGCGTTCTCCGTAAACGGCTGCTCGCCGAAGTGTGAAGAAGCCCTTGCCCGTCTGGCTCTCATTCGCTTCCACAATCTCTATTGGGATGCTGCCATTGATAAACCCGCCAAACTTCAGAGCGGGTGTCAAAATGGCGGCGATGGCGCGGGCTCTATCACCGTCACTCGCGAAGTCAAAGTCAGACAGAACGGACTTCACAATGCTCACGGCTTCCTCGACGGTCGCTGACTCCACAACCGGTTCACCCGTGACGTAGAGATGGGTGCGTGGGTCGTAGCCCGGTTGGAGCATGTGAAGCTCATCTTTATGTAGAATGAGCAGCGGCGCATTGATGAGACCGTTCACATTTGGCAACACCTCTCGCGCTACGTCACTGGCGAGGATCGCTCTCGCAATGTCCTCACTCATCAAAGTCTCCACCTGCTCCTTCTTCCTGCTGAAGGTAACGAATGTCCCATATTTCTCAAATTCCGACCGCGCTTCGGCTGCCTTGAGCGGCTTGAAAGTGATGGTTGTGTCGCCAGTCAATGTTTCGGCCTTTGTGATGTTGCCTCCCCGATAAAAGAGGCTCCGGGTTTTATTGCTTTCGGTGTATACGGCTCGGGCAGTATCGCGAATCTTGATGCGCCCACCAGGAAGCAGTATTCTCGTCTCCTGATAAGGGGTTGCAATGTCGGCCACTTCCGCTGCAAAATCCCGCATGCTGTTGAATTGATCGTCCATATCAATTTCCCCTTCCGATGATGGCAGTCCCATCCGCCTTTGGATTCAAATAGAGAAGTTCCTGCTGTCGCTCCCCGCGCATGGTGCCGGGTAAACGTGAGAGACGGACCGCTGTTAAGGCATGTTCATCAGCACCAAGTGCGACGACAATGGGCGCGATCACACTTCTCTTTGTGTCCCAGTCTTGCTTGCTCGTGGCATCCAGTCGCACCAGCGCATGGATGGATCTGCCTCCAGATGTGTAGACCGCGACGATCCTCAACGGGAATTGAACCAAGCAAGAAAGCCACGCATTCGGATCAGCAACATCACTTTCCAGCACAAGGTATCGCCAACTCGTGATGGATTCTTCACTGCGGCGAGAAGGCTTACCTTCCTGCCTTGGATTGGGGTAATACTGACCATCGACCGGATTTACCAAGAACCAGACACCATCCGGGCCGCCTGCGGGCAATGCATCTTCATTTTGGCTGCCGACTTCGTAGACGCGTTGGCCTTGTGATCTAAAGGTGGTGAAGACCACCACCCGCTCGCCGACCTGATACAGGTGTTCAAGGAACTCGGCGCTTGTCACCGTAGGAACCGGGATTGGCGATTGCTCACGCAACCAGTCCGCGTTGATTGCAGCTACCTTGCTTGCGCATTGTCTGAGTTTCTCCGGGTTGAATACCGCTCTGGGAGGTTTTACGAGTGCTTTTGTCTCGCCTGCTTGAGTTCCAACGAATTCATACGCTCGTCGCAATTGACTCTTCAATTTGGCGGGATCAAAGGTGCCACCCGTTCCGATGATTGCCTCGGCCACTTGCGCGATCGCCTCCTCCGGTCGTATACCCAAACCACCGGCCCGCAAAAATGCCTTATGCCCCGAGTAGTCTCGTTGACCGGGGCCAAAGTCGAGAGTCTTTAGGTAGTCTGTGAATGTTTCGAGTTCGCCGAGGGCGTATGCTCGAATGGTTTTGCCTGATTTCGCTCGGATGCTATTGAAAACACCGGACGCGCCGGTGCTTTCAGTAGAAGCCTGGTTACTTACTTGAGGTGCATGTTCTAACTCGACATGCGGCGAGATATTGTTTATACTCATATTGTAGTTGAGATTTGATGTTCATTTTCTTCTGCCCGGTGTTTTCGCACCGGGCTTTTCTTTTTTGCGTGTTCCAGCGCCCGCGGCCCATCATTGATGGACCGTCAGACGCAAAAAAACGGTCAGACACAGACGAGTTGCGTTCTGAGAGTCGCCTGACTCCCATTATTGAGAGTCAGGCGAATGTCTTGATCGTGAAGATCGCCATCCACGGTCATTGCTGCGATGGCCGCTGCACTGATGCCCGCACGCTGTAGTTGCAGCGCCAGGTGATTGAGAAGTTGCGCCGGATATGGCTTCGCTTCGTTGAGAACTTTCTCAGTGCAGGTGTTGATAGCGTCGTAGATGAACCGCTCCAGTTGCTCGCCTTCAAGGTTCAACGCGCGACCAATCTTTCCGGCCTGATATTCACCTACCCGCCGATTGTCGTTCTGCAACCCCGAGATGAATGATTCAGGGACATCAGCACGCCGGGCCAGCTCCGCATTGGTGAGCTTGGCATTTGTTCGGAGACGGTAAAGTTGTGAGGAAAAGGGCTCGTTCATTCTAAATATTGCTGTGTGAAGCGCAGCGGCCAAAGACCAGATTATTCATCCTCCATGCCACCTAAAATATCGATGCACTTCATCCGCTCGACCGGCAGGACAAGATCCCATTCACGTTCTAAAGCCGCGAATTCGAAAAGCTCATCCTCAACATAGAGATATGCATTCAACGCTAGGGCCAGGGCGGATAATTCTTCGGATTCCACGTCCGGGTGGAGTCGGGTGCATTCGTCGCATTCGACATGCTCGAGCGCTAAAGCGTCGACGATGAAAATGGCATTCTCACGTCGGCCCTTTTCATAGCGCATGATCGTGTCCTGATCGATGCTCTGCAAAATCTTGATGACACGCCCTGTGTCGGGGTGGAAAAAGTCGTAATCCAATCCCGCGTCCTCATCCGTTATGGGCGAGATTAGGCCACGAATACCGAGATAGCGGTCAATGGCGGCGATATAGAGGGATTGTTGTAAAGAATTGTTTGCGGGCGATGAGAGTCCCGAGAATTTATCGTTGATCATTTTTATTTGCTCACAGGCGTCCAGCGTCATGCTGAGCACGATACAGCGCGAGGAGTGCGTGTTGGCGCACATGCTGGATACCACGAGAATCCAATTACTGCCCGACAGGCGGGAGAGACATCCTTCAGCACGTAACCCATTAATGTTATCGGCTGCGAGTAATGCTAGATTACCACTTCTATCCTTAATGTCAACTAACTATTTGTGATAGACAGTAGAAAAGTTTGTTATCGATATGTGCAAAAAAATGGGACCGCCAGACGATTCTAGTGACCCCAGTGTATTCGCCGTTGTCGCTTACGTTACCATTCCGTATCGGAACTTGGTTGCCGAGAGATACCAGTAGTCAATAGAGTCAACAGTTCGTCGGCGCATGCAATCAATTCTTTCTCAGCGTTTGACAACCTTGCGAGCGCCTGTTCCCCGGTGCAACGATGAGAGATGCGAACCGCAATCATTCCATTCTTCACGTCCTCGTAGATAGGTTTCCTCCAACGACTCAACAGACGTGCCGCCGCGATAAGTGTGGAATTTGCAATCTCGACGAACGACTTGATCGCTTCTGGTTTGATCGCCGCAGGCAGCCGATACTCAGTGAGCATCTTCAAATGAATGTGGTTGCCGACGTGCTGAACTTGCACATGAGCGCCGGTATTTCCGACTACCCGTATGCGAACTTTCTTTGGCATCCGAGAGAGAAGGAGAGGATTAAACTGCGCCACGGTGAGGACTGCTTTGTCGCGGAGGTCTTGAGCGCGAAGGGGTGTGGTTTTCATTGGCATGCGTTCTTGGAGCGCGACGGACCGGTTCGTTTGAGCACCTGCACATCGGTAAGCCGGGCAGGGTCGACGACGATTTCCTGCTCTTGTCTTCCGTTGAGGTAGCAGAACACATCCGCCCTCTTGCATCGTGCTTTAGCCACCGTAGGCTTTCCGTTGTGATCGAAGCGATGCGCGAACCAGGCCGCTTGGGGTTTCGAAAGCGTCCACGACAAACCGAACAGATGATCGTATTCACCGTCCTGGTATCCTCGATAAACGGTTAACTCATCGGGAAGCGACTCAAAGGCGTGACGCTCCTTACGATCCATGAGGAGAGGCCGATATCTCCGCTGAGAACGGAATAGCTCAATCCACGTATCGATCTCCGGGTTGAGGCTTTCTGACATTGTCCAGACGAGTTCGAGGCACTTCCAGTATTGAGCGTCCGTCAGACGAGCCCGGATTTCGAGGAACGCCTCAAGACGATAGGGCTTCTCAACCAGAGCCAAGTAGCGCCTCGCGTGGCTGCGGAGATTGCCGAGATATTTGTCGGCGATGCTCCGTTTGCGCGCATATGCTTGGTTGAAGTGTTCCGCACTGAAGAACCCCAATCCCGAGGCCACGATGAGTGGTGAGTGAATCCACAGATCGTCTGCCATCCAGTGAATGTGCTTGCGCAGTTCGGGAACGAGTCCATCGATGGTCTTCTGGCTGACCGCTTTGTATTCAGCGCCTGATAAGGTGATCATATTGTTGTCTGCAGGGAGATGGCCGCGCCGTCGTGGAGGACGACGCGGGTGTTGAGATGAGATCTTTTGGTGTTGTGATGTGTATGCAGGCCGCCGCAGGGATGGGACCGACGGCGACCGGGTGATTGCTTACCTGCTAAGCCGGGCGAGCGCCGACTGTGGTTTTCCACCACTCTTTGAGCAGTGACTTTCTTCGGTGCAGGCGCACGGGGATCGGACCCGAGCAGCCTGGATTGAACGTGGAGGCTCAGTCGTCGTATTGAGGAGGCTTGAGACGGATACCTTTGCTGACCGTCTTCAGTAGTGCATTGGCACGCCGAAGCAGGGCATCGACGGCTCGGTCCAAGGCGGCGAGAGCTTCGCCACCGGAAACGAGATCATCGATTCTCACTTCGATGTTGCCTTCCCCGCATGAATAGATGGGCTGGCCAGTCCACCGGGGATCGAGGAGCCGTCGGCCGCCAAACAAGGCTGCGTCAGCGATTTCGGCGACATGCTCGTATTCCTCGACTTGGGGAACCTCATAGTCGGAGACAAGTGTTACACGAATGCGCTTCCCAACATGCTGGACCTCGACGTTTCCGTTAGTCCGCCGCACTTTGACCCGGACCTTCTTTGGCAACCGTGAGAGGTCAAGTGGAACGAAGTCGTATTCCGTCAATTCAGTTTTGTCCTGGATGCTCTTGGGATCGATCATCGATTGGATATTTTTCATTGAGAGGAGTAGCCGCACCCGAAAGGGTCGGACTTTCGAGCGCGGGCGTGGGATCACTTCTTGACGACTTTCGCACTGGGTTTGGCGGTCGCGGCGGGAGCGGCCTGCACTTCTTCCTCAACTTCTCCGCCGGAATCCGAGGTGGCTGATTCACCTGCTGTCTCATCGCTACTCTCGTTGCCGATCTGCGATGTCTCCGGTGGAATCGACTCCGCAGGCGGCGGTGTCGTGCTCGGCGGCGGTTCCGGCGCTGGTGTTCCCGCGGCAAGCAGCGCCGCAAACGTGTCCTTCTTGGCCCCACGCTTCTTCGTCTTGTCTTTCAGGATGAATTTATCCGTGCTATTAGGGCGGTTCCACTTCGCCAACAGATCGGCGAATTGGGCACCGCTGAATAGCATGACGAGAGTGCTTTCGGCGTCCTCGTCGAGGACACAACCCGCGTCCGCGAATGCTTGGCGGAGAACATCCTTCTCAGCATCTTCCGTGGGCTTGTAGATCAGCTTGAGGATGTTGCCGAGCGCCGGACCGATGGTGACAGACTTTCCTGCTTCATCCTTGAGGCTGGGAAGCAGTTGGTTGACCAGATTCCAGTGGTCGTCGGTAGTCCAGCCTATCTTCCCGACGGGGATGATGGTGGTGAGGGCTGCCATGAAAGCAGCCGGTGCGAGCGTCACAGTAACCGGGGCGGGTGCCCCAGCTTGAACTTCCAGTGAAGTTTCCATATCGTTATTTTGTTTATTGGTGTGTGCTCCCGAATGTGCACTGGCACTTCAATGAAAGCGCATAAGCGGGCTTCGCCTTTAGGCTGCGGCTCTCCCGTTCCACCAGGGCGGGATGAGTCGCATTTCTCTCCGGTATGGAGAAAAGTGATTGGCGCGAGTGCGCCGGAGATTTGATGTTGTTTGGGTGCTCATTCAGCTTGGACCTCCTCTTCCTGATGGCCGTTGCCTCGTGATTCCGCCTCGTCGATCAGACGTTGGAAATATGCGCGGGCGCTGGAAATTATGATCAATCTACAGCCCCGAGTTGTGCCCGGTCTCCGCAGGCTGATGGATTTGATCGGCGGCCGAAAGTTGTTCGCCGCGCACGGAAGAATAAGCAAATTCCAGGTGCTGCGACTGAGACTAAAGATTGGGTCGACCTGCCGGTTCTTTGGCAGCCGCAATAGCTCGCGTAGATCGGTGGACGTGCTATTGTCAGCGACGACGAGTGGGGCTGCTGTGTAGGCTGGACGGATCGGGCTGGTGAGCGGTTGGGTGTGCGGCTGTGTTTTCGCCATGCAGACGAATCACCCAGAAAGAAAATCCTGTAAAAACCCCGCCTTTTTGAAACGCGGGGTAAAATCCCGCATCCGACTGCTTACGATTCAGTAGGTCGAATCCTGCCAAGATCGCGTGCCAGTTTTTTGATTTCCCCACGCAAAATCGATCGGATCTCCGCATTGATGCGTTTCTTCTGCTTTTCGAGTGGGAAGTCGGGATCGTCGACACCAGGAACGAGTTCCAGCTCTGCGATTTCTTTTTTGGTAAGCGGTTGGAAGCGGCGATGTTCTCCGAGGGCGCACAGCTCTGAAATGGATGATGGGTCTTCATCAGAACTCAACTCAAGCAACTCCAGCGCCGCTTCCTGCCACTGGGAGATGTTCTCGGGGCTGTTGACGAGATCGGGAAGTTTCCCGATTTTGAAGACCAATGACCAATTCACTACCACTTTCGAGAAGAGTATTTGGGTGAATTCGATTGGCTGAGGGCCTCGCAACCGTTGGAAGTGCTCTGCGGTCATTTCGTCCGGATTGAAATTATAAATCAGCTCGCTTGCCGACGCACGAAAGCGAACTTGCTCGACAATCTCGATCAACGCGAGGATGCACCGCCGTGCAGGGGTCGGATTAATGGGAACCTCGACGAGATTGATGATGGGGCGAATGTCCCTTCCCAATTGAATTCGCTCAAACCGCTCTGCATTTTTCTTTTGTATCGCCGTATGTCGCCCCGCGAGAACCGGCCATGTAACCCGTTTTCTTGCAACCGAGAGGGCGCGCCACAAATCCTCCGTCTCACGACGCTCCAGTTCGTTGATCAGGCCGACCAAAAGCTCAACGAGCGTGTGAACTTGAAAGTATCGGAGTTGCCTTATCTTGGCGATGATGTGTTCGGGTGATAACTCGCCATTCGCGGAGCCGGGTTCGCGAGTCGTTGGCTCCGCCGTGAAGAGAGTGAACGGAGCAACTGCAGCAGTATCAGTCTGCGACTTGTTTCTGACGATTTTTCCAGGCAACTTTTTGACCGTTTTCTTCATTTGAGAATATCCGGCAAGCTCTCCGCCGCCTTGCGCATGGCGTCCATTTCGATGTGCGTGTAGTTGGCGCTGATCTCGGGGCTATCGTGGCCGATGAATTCCTGGACGATGGCCGAGCTGATGCCTGCATTTTTCATCAAGCTGGTTGCGGTGTGCCGAAGGCAATGGAAGCTGATTTCGTTCTGTGTGCGCTTCACGCTTCTGCCCTTACCGCTCTTCTTATGGGTGCGAGTTTGCACCAAACCCACACTGGCCATCAAATCGTAGAATTGCCTGCTGAGCATACCAACCAAACCGGTTCGTTGCACAATTGCGGCAGCGCGAGAAAACACAGGCTGCTTCGGATCGTCTGACGCCGGGAGTGCGGCAATGTATCGAAGCAATGGTCCAGCGAACGGGATGATCTGCTGGCGTCCGGTTTTACCTGTTACGAATCTCAATTCATTCCGGGACAAGTCCAAATTCTGCCAAGTCAAGGTCGCGAGATCCTTGAGACGTTGGCCCGTGTAAAGTCCGAACAAGATCATCCCCTTCCACTCATCATCGGCCGCCTCAATGATACGTTTCAGCTCTGGGAGCGTGAACGCTCTTCTCTGCGTTTCGTTCTTCGCTGAAACACCTTTTACTCGCGCGGCGACATTTTCATTCAGAAGACCGTCACGATTTGCATCACTCAACGCGCTGCGCAGAACTTTGATCGCAACATTTGCGGTCGCGGGCGAAAGGCGATCCGCGAGTGAGTCTCGAAAGCCTGCGACATCTTTTGTCGTGAGGTGCGCAAGATCGACTTCTTTTCGCGGACCCAAAAACGTTTGAAACTGAGCAATCACATTTTGATATTTCGCGAAGGTGCCGGGCTCGACCTCTACACGCTTCCGTTGGAGCCAACTCTTAAGGAATTCCTGAACGTTCGATGACGCGAGGCACGTGCCTGTGATCATTGAGTAAAGGTCCGAGATGACACGACGGGCTTGGCTCTCCGTCACCTTGCGCTGAGCGGCCTCTTCCCAACTACTTACCATCTTCAGCGCGAGCTTTCGGTCTGTGGTCTTGGTGCTACGCTTGAGCTGGCGACCATCCGGCGCGGTGAAGCAGCCGATCCAATAACGAGAGTTGTTGCGTCTCCAAAGTGAAGCCATCGGGGTGAGAATGTAGATGAGAATATACGGTGATGTCAAAGACGCTCATTGATGCTTTTCTACAGAGAGAGCCGCTCCCGATAACTGACCGGTTTTACTACGGGGGTTCGAATCCCCCCCCATCCGCGATCTGCCAGGGCGCCTGGGCTTTAGAGCGTTTGCCGAAAATCCTTTCCGAATCGTAACTGGAGGGAAGCGCGCCGTCGCTTCCGAGTGAGCACCTTCTCCCAGCACCGACGGCGGCTCGCCCAGGAACCGGCCGCCACTTGTCCCGTATGCCGCCGCCTCGGTGGTGCCCTCCAGCGCGCTTTCTGTTATCCAGATGTCATTTTTTAGCAGGCGCTCTAGCGGCGAGATCACGTATCCGCCGGGATGAGAACTCTCAGTTCGACTGCCGAGCCGGCGGAATCTGAGCTCCGTGCCGGGTGTTCAGCGTTCATGATGGCCACCTGCCTCGGTGGCTCCGGCAACAAACCGTCGGGCGGTAGTTGATTGTCTCATTACCAAGGCCGCATTTCGCGACGGATTTGTTTAAATTACGTAGGGACCCCCATAGGCGCGTGGAAATAGTTTCCCTATGCCAGAGGGAATGAAATTCCGCGATCTGTCGTCCCGTTCCTTCCTTCTCCGAAAAGTACCGCATTCTCCCGCCCGCACCCGCGCTCTTCTGTGGGGCTGCGCCCTGCTTTCGGGTATCCAGGTGGGGCAAGCGGCGGATCCCACCGTCACTTACACCAAAATCGCGGACGTCTCGACCACCGCGCCGGGTGTCGGGAGCAATTTCACCAGTCTGAGTTCGATCTCCATCGATGGCGGCAACGTTGTCTTCCTCGGTGTGAGCAATGGCAACGCGACGCCCGGCATCTACACCGCCACCGCCGGCGGCCTGTCTCTCGCTGAGGTGGCCGATACCACCACGGTCGGCACCGATTCCGGGAATTCGCTGGGCTCACCCTTCAGCAACGTTCTGACTCCGTCCATTAGCGGAACCAGCATCGCTTTCCGGGGAATCACCAATAGCTTTACCGGAATTTACACCGGGTCCATCGGAACGATCGGGGCCAGCCTCGTCGCGCAACAAAACGATCCCGCCGTGGAGCTTCATGAAAAGATTTCCAATGTCGTGGCTCCAGCCATCAGTGGATCGCATGTCGCCTTTTTCGGCAATTATATCAACGACGGCACGGGTGGTGTCTCCGGTAGCGGGCTCTACGTCGGCACCGCGGGTGTCCACGCCACTCCCACCCTGGTGACGGATCGCCTGACGTCGGCTCCCGGGCATAGCAACTTCGTCAGCTTTAACAGTGACCTCTCCGCGGACGGAAATCTGGTCACGTTTCGAGGGAACTACAATGGCGGGGGAAACGGGATCTACACCTCCAAGGCGGATGGCACCAGCCAGACTCTGGTCGCGGACAATAACACCCCGCTGCCGGATCATTCCGGCACTTTCTCTCTCGGCCTGGCCAGCCCGGTGGTCAGCGGCACAAACGTGGCCTTTTCCACTGGCAACGGCATTTATTTGAGCGATGCCACCGGCATCCACACGATCGCGGATAGCACGACATTTGTCCCCGGACAGTCTGGCATCCAGTTCTCCGGCGGCGGGTTTTCTTCCACGGTCTCCCTGGACGGGGAAAATGTGGCCTTCACCGCCGCATATAGTGGTGGCTCCGGCATCTTTCTGGAAAAAAACGGCTCCCTGCTTCCCATTGTTACCACGAACAGCACACTTTTTGGTGATCCGGTCTACTTCTATAGCATGACCAACGAAGCCCTGGACGGCGATAATCTCGCATTTAGTTACCTCGTGAACGGCTCCAGCGGCACGACGGGTGTCGCAGTCGCCAATGTCGGGGCCGACACTTCCGTGCCCGAACCTTCCGCCGCGATCTTCCTCCTCGGCGGAATCGGATCGTTCGCGCTGGGACGCCGCTCCCGGAAGAGATCCCTCGCGAATTGCTGATTTAAGAAGCATGGCTGGTTGGGAAGATGGCTTCCCGACCAGCGGCCAATCCGGGGAAGCGACGGGGCGGTTGCCAGCACCGTCCGGCGCTGCTCGCCCGTTACCGGCCTGCCCTTATCCCCTCCGCCATCTCGGTCCTTCGAACTGCCGGCGATTCGTCCGTGGCGGATTGAATCCAGGCGTTTTGCGGGAGAAGGCCTCCGTATTTTCACTTTATCTGGTGGCGGCAACTCCGTTACAACCTCTGTATGCCTTCCGTTACCGAACCCTTTGATGGAGTCCTCACCGAGAAAGAATGGTCGAAAGCGCGCGACAAGACCGGCCTCACCGGCAGCCTGACCGAAAAAGTCAGCATGGGCAAAGAGCTCACGCTCTTCCACAAGACGAAGGATGAAGCGGCGGCGAACCATCTGCTCAGCAAGATCGCTATCTACGAGCAGGCCTTAAAGACCAAGCATTCGAAGGACAAATACTACGCGAAGCTGCTCGCGCTGGTGAACGAACTGCAGAAAGCACTGCACACCGGGCTCAATATCTTGAAGAGCGGGCCGGTCATCGCGGATTTGCGCAAGCGGCTGAAGAAGCTCACCCTCGGCTGGGGGGATCTGGTCAAAGAACACTCGCAAAGCGGGGCGTCGGAAAAGGCCTTCAAGGAGCGGCTCGCCGCCATCAAAGTGCGGGTGACGGCGCTGCTCGAAGAAGTCCCGGAGGGCGCCCACCTCCTGAACCCGACCACCGTCGAAAAGGTCGTGCATGTGGAAAAGGATTGGGAGCAATTCAAGGCCGATCTCGAAAAGGAAGCGACCGACGATGATGATGACGAGGAGGGAAACGAGGGCCGCGCCACGACCACGGCGGGCAAATATTGGGAGAAGACCATGGTTCCGTATTTGACCGGCCAGATCAACGCGGTGCTGAGCAAGCATCCGGACTTGATCCTCAAGGGGCAGCCAGCGCAAGTCATCGCCGGGCTGCTCGGCGGCGTCCGCCAGACGTTCGAGCGGACGTTTGAATTTTCCAAGATCAAGCCATTGGGCGATCACGGGCCGGATCCGCAAGATGCGACCTCGACTGAGGCGGCCACCTCCGCGAGGGCTCTCCTCTTGCAGGCCGCGCAAACGGCCGTGAACAAAAAGGCCGACACGCAGTGGTTTCAGTACGCGCCCATTCCGGAGAAAACGAAGACCGGCGGCGGCGAGAAGAAGATCGCCTTCACCGGTACCGCCCCCGAGGAGTTTGACGACAAGAAGGCCTATGGTTCGCTATTGGTGAGACTCTCCAGCTTGAAAGCGGATCCGGGCGCTGCTGCGAATTTCCTCCGCAACGCCAAACAACTCACGGCCATCTTTCCCTACGAGATGTCGAATGGAATCAAGACGGCCAATCCCCAAAATGAGCCGCCGAGCGTGGTCAAAATTCTGTCGAGTCTCGGAGAGCTGCTCTCCAACGGGGTTGACAGCGCGCGGCGAAGTCTGCGCGAACAGCCGCCCGGCATCGAAGCCGCCCGCACGAGGCTCGGCCAACTCGAACAAGCCGTGAATGGTCTCACACTCCCGCGCCATGGCGATACCGTGCAGAAGGGCGTAAAGCTCTTCATCCTCAAGCCGCTGGAAGACGAGATCAACGCCGCGCAGAAGAAATAGCCGCCAGGCAGCGTCCACCAATTCGAAAGGACGGCCGATTCACGCCTGCGTTTTGGAGTGCGGCTCGTCCGTCCACCAGCCTCCGCTATGCCCCTCCGCCTCCTCGGCGGTGTTCCGCCGCTTTCGCAGCGGAGCCGCACTCTCGAAAACGACGGCGCTTCCTAAGCTTCACCCACGTCCGTGCGGGCTATCGTTGCTCCGAGTTCGAACGGCTACACTCGCGGTTTGCGTTCTCCTTCCGTTACGATTTGGTATCCAAGGATACCCATGCCCTCATTCCATCGTTCATCCGCCCTCCCTGACGGGCAGCCTCAGCGTCTTTCCCGCGGCCCTCACCATGGTGCGCATCGATGAGTCACGGTCGTCTGAATTTTCACGTCGAGGCGCACGCCACCGGCTCCGGCGCCCGAGCCGGCACTTTCCGGACAGCGCACAGCCATGTCCTGACGCCGCTCTTCATGCCGGTCGGCACACAGGCGACCGTCAAGGGGCAGCTCACCCAGTCGCTGGAAGACGCGGGCTCGCAGATCCTCCTGGCCAATACCTATCACCTGCTGCTGCGACCGGGACCGGAAGTCTTCCGCCGCATCGGGGGCATCCACGAGTTCATGAGTTGGAAGCACTCGGTGCTCACCGACTCGGGCGGCTTTCAGATTTTCTCGCTGCCACACTCGCGGGCGATGAGCGAGGAGGGGGCGGCCTTCAAGAGCTATCTGGATGGACGGGCCATCCTGCTCAGCCCGGAACTCAGCATCGAGATGCAGAAGGCCATCGGCAGCGACATCATGATGGCGCTGGATCAATGCATCCCTTCCACCGCGGATGCGGCCACCGCGCGGGCCGCGCTCGGGATCACGCAGCGGTGGGCGGCCCGCAGCCTGGAGGCCCGTGGAGATTCCACCCAGGCTCTCTTTGCCATCGTCCAGGGAGCGCTCTTTCCCGAGTTGCGGCGCGAAAGCGCGGCCGGCCTATGCGAAATGCCGTTCGATGGTTTCGCTATCGGCGGACTCGCGGTTGGCGAAAGCCGGAGTGAACGACAGGACACCTGCGAACTGACCACGCAATTTTTGCCCCAGGATCGTCCGCGTTATCTTATGGGCGTGGGCACGCCCCTCGACATCCTCGAAGCGGTGCATCGAGGGGTGGATATGTTCGACTGCATCATTCCCACGCAGGTGGCGCAGCGCGGCGGGGCCTTTACGTCGCGAGGCTTTTTGCAATTGCGAAGGGGCGTTTACAAATTCGCTGAGGGTCCTCTCGATCCTCTCTGTCATTGCCCAACCTGCACCCGCTTCTCCCGCGCCTACCTGCATCATCTCACCAAGACGGGCGAGCACCTCGGCTGGCAGCTCATCGGGCAGCATAATATCTACTTTTACCACCAGCTCATGCGCGACATCCGGCAGAGCATCTTCGAGGACCGCTTTCTCGCCCTCTATCGGGAAAAGCGCGCCTATCTGCATGAGCCGGACGCGGACCATCCCATCAAGAAGCAGAAGCCGCGGCGCCAAATGGCCTTTCATCGGGGGAACTACGAAGTGCATCGCGCTCCCGAGGGTTTCTGCAGTATCCGGCAGATTTCTTCGGGCGAGATCATGCACTCGCGCACGCCGCCGATGGTCGAGGCGCATCGCCTCTACATCGAGCAGTCGGATCTGGCCGCGCGCCTGCAGATTTCTCCGCAAGAGAATGCCGGCGCGGACGCCGAGCCACTGGTCATCTGGGATGTGGGGCTCGGCGCAGCCGCCAATGCCATGGCCGCGATTCTCTGCTACGAGAATCAGGCCGTCGCCGGGCCCGTTCGGCCGATGCACCTGATCAGTTTCGAAAACGACCTCGATCCTCTGCGCCTTGCTTTCCAGCACAACCGCGAATTCACCTACCTGCGCCACGCCGCCATCGCCGGTATTCTCGATGCCGAGCGCTGGCAGTCGCCGCGACATCCGGGCTTGAGCTGGACGCTCGTTCAGGGCGATTTCCTCGCTTCCATTCCCCGCGCGCCCGCGCCGCCGGATCTCATTTTCTTCGATATGTTCTCCAGCAAGACCGACGGCGCCCAATGGACGCTGAGCGCCTTCCGCGAGATCTTCGCCGCCTGTGCGGGGCGCGCCGTCGAACTCTTTACCTACACCTGCTCCACGCCGATCCGCGCCGCCCTGCTGGTCGCCGGTTTCCGCCTCGCGCGCGGCGCTGGCACGGTGGACAAAACGGATACGACCATCGCCCTCACTCCGCCCGCATGGCTGGCCTCGTCGCGTCCCAATTACGAATTGATCGGCGCCGAGTGGCTGGCCAAGTGGACCCGTTCCAGCGCCAAGTTCCCCGCCGATGTTCCCGCGGACCAACAACCGGCGTTCGAACAAGCCATCCTGGATCATCCTCAATTCCGGCTTGCACCGCCGATCTCGAGCTGAACTCACTCATGCTTCCGGCGGAGATTGCCCAAAGCTACGACAGCATTGCCCGTCGTTGGCTGGAGCCGCATCTCGAGACCAATGGGATTCGCCAACATCAGCACGCTCTCCGTTTCCGGCCCGGCGGTGGGATGGCTCTGGATGTGGGGTGCGGATGCAGTGGTCGCTTTATTCGGTTACTGGAGAGTCACGGATACATCGTCGAGGGTCTTGATATTTCTGCGCAAATGATTGCCCTCGCGAGGGCGCGGAATCCCCACGTGACTTTTTACCACGCGGATGTGTGTGAGTGGGTGCCAGCCAGACGGTACGATTTCATTACCGCGTGGGACAGCATCTGGCACGTGCCACTGACTCGCAATGAGGACGTCTTGCGGAAGCTTTGCGGAGCTTTGGCTCCGGGAGGCGTCTTCATCTGGACGACGGGTGGTCTGGATGGCCCGGAGGAAAAGCGCGACTCAGCGATGGGGCCGCCCGTTTACTACGGCGTCCTCGGTATCCCGAAGACGCTGGAAATTATCGCCGGTGAAGGCTGTATCTGCCGGCATTTGGAATACGACCAGCTCCCCGAAAAGCATCTCTTCCTCATCGCGCAAAAAGCCTAGTGCGTTGCAGGAACGAATAGAGGGATTCGCGGGGGCGCTCGTCCCACTGTCTCCCTGTCCGATTGTCTTCCTCTTCCCCTCTGCGCCCTCTGCGTTCAAAAATTCTTAGCCTGGCATCACCGTGTCCCCATGCCGGGCGATCCAGTCTTTCGACCATTCCACGGCTTCCAGATGCAGGCCGCAGAGAGGTGTGCAATGAAAGATTAGTCCCTCGATCTTACCTTGGTTCAACCATTCCAGCGCCAGGCGGCATTGATGTTCCATCAACTCCAGGGGGATCGTTTTCTTTTCGCCGAAATCCCACATGTAGATGCCGAGCAGGGTCCGCTTGCTCGGGGCGATCTTTTGATAAGCCGCGAAGTTCTCTTCCAGCTTCGGTAACTCCCGCGCTTTCCAGGTCCAAAAATAAACGACGTCCACGAGGTCGATGTGGCGCTGGATGGCCGGGCGCAATTGGTTCGAGTAGACCACCAGCGAAAGATCGAGCCGCCGCTCATTCACCGTCAGTTCCTTACGCACCTCTTCGACTTGGGCGACCGTCAGATTGGCCGCGGCTTCTCCGCCTTCTGTTTTCGGAGTCGCATCGCCGATGAAAAAGTCATCCATGTCCAGCCCTACGAGATTGGGCGTCTTCCGCGCGAGATCGAGCGCCTGCTGCCGCTTCTGCTCGGTCGTATAATTTCTGGCCCCATCGACGAAGCTCCAGGTCAGCCGGCGGGCATCGGCAAACTGCTTCACATAATCGTCAAACGGCGGCAATGGCGTCCCGGTGAAGCGCACCATGCAGACATTTGGAATGCCCATGTAACGGAGGGCCGCGCCGGGTGTCATGTCGTCGGGACCACCGATGCCATAGCCTTTCTTGAGCGAGCCGGCGTCATGACCCCACATCCACAGCCGATCGCGCAGCCTCCGGTCATAGGGGACCGGGCTGGCGAGGGTTCGAGAATGGCCGAGGAGAATCGAGCCGGCCGAAGCGGCCATAGCGGCCCCCGCTTTGGTCAGAAATTTTCGGCGCGAGAGGAAACCGGGAGAGGTTTTTTCCGGTGGGGGAGGGCTCACGGTGATTCTAACTCCGGGCGCGCGCTTCCTTTAGGGACAAATGGCGGTGATCCCGATGATCCGTCTCGGCGATTTCAACGAGGGTCACCGCGGCGGCGGAATTAAAGCTCGCTATTCCCGTAGCCGAGACGAGGGTGCTGATCTGCTTGTCCGTGAATCTGAACGGAGCCCGCGCGGTCAATTTCCTGAGTCGGCAGGGGAAAACCGCTATGAAATCTCATCTTCTCGACCAGGCGCTCCTCGTTCTCCCGTGCGAAGGGTATCTCGTAAACGTCATCTCCCGCAGAGTTCGTCAGTTGGTTAATGGGCACCGGCCGATGGTGCTGATTGAGCCTGGTATGGGGGTCGCCGATATTGCTCTCACTGAATTGATTGCCGGGAAGCTCAGCTACGAGCGGACGGAAAAATTCGTGCCGGAGCCGATCGTTTCGCGACGGAGCGGAGAAAGTCAGACGGATGGTTCGCGAAGCTCCTCGACCAAATGGTTCGACTAACCGCGAGCCGCTAACCACACGAAAGAGCGCTTGCTGATATTCGCGAAGCTCCGCACCGGCGGCGGCCCCGCCGCTCGTTCGGCAAGCCGAGCCGTTAGCAAGCGCGGCTCCGCTATCTAAACTGTTCCATCTAACGCCCCGGCTCCGTCGGGCGGTTTTGCTTTCCTGCTTAACACGCCGTAATTCAGCGTCAGGCGGGAGTTTCTTCCTTCGACTTCGCTCCCGGTGTTGCCGGCGTGGCCGCGGCGAGAAGTTTCTCACCGCGCGCCGCCGCGATTTGATCAATGAGCGGCCGCAACCTTGCCAAATCGCCCCGATAATTCTTGCACTCCTTTTTGACGCTGCCCATTTGCACGAGCCATTGGAGTTTTTCGTAAAGTCGCAGTCGTAGCATATCCTCCCCGCCATGCGCCGCCTGGCGCGCCTGTAAGTTGCCGTAGACCACAGTGAAGAGCGGCTTGAACTCATAAGTCGAATTTCCGGAGAGAACCCCGACCAACTCTTCTGTCAGCAGATCCGGTCCACCTCGCCGCGAAATCAGACGTTTTTTCATGATCACCAATCGCAGTGATCCGGCCATTGTCCAGTAATGGTTCGAAACGCGAGTTGCCGCGGCTGGCAAAAGACTCGCGCAGTGGATGCCCGATCGGCGGCTCAGGTCCCTTCTCGAAGCAAAGGATGAGGTACCGTGCGGACTTCAGGTCCATCGCCGGCGAAATCGAACATGGTCACATACCGCCCGCCGGCGCCGGTTGAAGATGGTACTGTAAATTCAACATTCACCACGTCGTTATCCACCCGCACTTTCGTAATATCGATCGCCTGAAAAGATTCCTTCGGCAGGGAACGTATTTGCTCCCACTCGCCCGCGACCTCCCATTTTTCGACCATCCTTTTTCCGGCGCAATAGATGTGCAATTCACTCAATATCTCCAGGCCACCCGCTTTCAATGTCGTGGTGAACAATAGCACCGCGGCTACATCATCATGGCCCGAGGGAACATTGATTTTGCGCACCCACTTTTTCCGCTGAAGCAGCTTTTCAAAAAATTCCGCCAACCCAACAGAAACGTCGCGCCCGATCATGGCCTTGGCCAAATCGGCTGGGTTCGGTTCGGAAATCGTGATCCGGCGCGATTCGCTCTTGGCCGACTCCTCCTCCGGCGGAGCAGGGTTGTTTCGCGAGAGCGGCATGGGTCAACATCGGATTTTCCGTCGGGAATGCAAGCGGAGTAGAAATTTCACGGCCATTGTGGGCGCCGATGTTGGCGGCATATCACGGCGATCTATCGGCGGTTCTTGCGCTGTTCTCGGAAAGGTCGCCTAATCAAGGCATGGCGAAACCGAAGTCCAAAGCGTTTGCGCGCATCCGCGCGGAGGTCATCCGCCTGGTCGGTCTCATCCCGTCGGGGAAGTTTACGACGTACGGGAGCATCGCCATTCACATGAATGTGATGGCCCGGCATGTGGCATTTGTGATGAGCCGTCTGACCGAGGAGGAATCGGTGAGTTTGCCATGGCATCGTGTGGTGAGTGCGGATGCGCGGATCAGCCCGCGAATGGAGGTGGCGCTTTCGAAGGTGCAGCGCAAACGTTTGCGCGCCGAAGGGATGAAGATCAACGCCGCGGGCTATATCCAGGATCCGGACTCGCATTTCCATGTGGTTGGTATCCGGCGGAATATCCGCTGGAGCGAAGGGTGAAAACGGCGGCAAAAATTTTCAATTCGCTGAAAGAACGGCTGCGCTGGCGCCGTATGGGAAGGAAGGCGGGAATAACTCCGCGGCCCTTCCATGTTTACCAAATTTCAGCGCTTCGCTTCCCTCCTCGTCGGTGACTTTCATTGGAACCCTCCGGAGTGGCCGCGGCGATCGGCGCGGACCGGATTCAATTGGGTGCGAGGTCATCGCCGCGCCAGCGGCGTCACGGTGTTGGTGCTGGCCGTATTGATCGCGAGCGGTTGGCAGACGTGGAATTGGTATCGGCATCGCCCCAAGCCGGTGACGATCAGCGTGGCGGTGGAGTCGCCGGGCGTGACACCGATGGACAAGGAGCTGAAGCCGCGACCGATTTATATCCGCTTTGGGAGCTCGGTGGCCCGGCTGGACCAGATGACGCGGCCAAAACTGTCACTTTCCGGGCCGGCGCTCCAAAACGGGCCCGCGCCGATCTCGAAGGGGATTCAAATGGACCCGCCGGTTGATGGCGCCTGGCATTGGGCGAATGATAGCGAGCTCGTCTTCGAGCCGAAACAAGATTGGTCCGCAGACCGCAAATACCGCATCACGCTCGATCGCAGTCTCTTTCCGTCGCACGTATTACTGGAGAAGTATGTCGTGGAAGCGTCGACGCCGCCATTCGTGGCAGAGATGTCGAAGATCGAGTTTTACACCGACCCGACGGAGCCAACGGTGAAGCAGGTGGTGGCTACGTTTACGTTCACGCATCGGGTCGACCTGGTGGAATTGGAAAAGCGCTTGAAACTATCGGTTGTCGGCGAATCGGAGATTTTGAAGAAGGGAACGCCCCAATTCACCCTCACCGCCGGCCAGCATCAGCGCATCGCCTATTTGCGCACGAGCCCGCTCATCCTGCCGGAACACGAAGACTTTTTGCGCGTGACCCTGGAGAAAGGCCTGCCGACCTTGCAAGGCGGTGCAGTGACGAGTGCTGAGGTCGAAAGGAAAGTCGAGGTGCCGGATATCTACAGCTTCTTCCGCATTTCGAAAACCACCGGCGCGATTGTGCGGAACAATGAGGGCGACCCCGAGCAACTCATCTTCGTCGAGACGAAGGGCGCCGCGAAAACGGAAGACATCCAGAAAGCGCTGCACGTCTATCTCCTGCCGAAACGGAAACCGGCGAAGGACGATGACGATTCGGAAAAGAAAGAATGGTCCAGCGCGGAGGAGATCGACGAAGAAGTAATCAAGCGCGCCACGCTGCTGCCGATCAAGGCCGTGCCGTCCGCCAGGGAGAATTCGGAGTTGCACAGCTTCAAGGTGAGCCTGGAGACAGAGGGCCAGCTTTACGTTACCATCGACAAGGGGGTGCACGCGCTCGGCGGTTTTCTCCTGCGCGACGATTACGCCGCGATCATTCCCGTGCCGGAATTGCCGCGGGAGATCGAGATCCAGGGAGAAGGCGGGGTGCTGGCGTTGAACGGTGAGCACAAGCTTTCCATCAAGTCGCGGGGTGTGCGCACCATCGAATATGAGATCGCCCGTGTGCCGGCGGATCAGATCAACCATCTGGTCAGCCAGACGCGCGGCGAGTTTCAAAATCCGGAATTCGTGAACTACCACTTCGGCCGGGAAAATATCGCCCGCATTGCCACGGAACGGCAGTCGATCAATCTCAAAAACAAGTTCAAGGCGAACTACTCGGCGTTTGATTTCTCGAAACACCTGCACTCCGCGGACGATGGTGGAAGCGCGATGCAGGGCCTCTTTTTCCTCCGCGCGCACGAGTGGACACCGCCGAAAAAGAAAGAGGCGGAGGCCCAGGAAAATGCGGCAGAGAGGACGGAACGGACGGATCGCGATGAGGCGGGCGCCGACGAGGAGGAAGATACGAATGGCGAGGAAAGTGAGACCAATGTGGGCGATGGCCGGTTCATTCTCATCACCGACATCGGCATGGTGGTAAAGGAGAACACCGACGGCAGCCGCGATGTCTTTCTCATGTCGATCAAGACGGGGGATCCGCTTGGCAGCGTCGCCGTGGAAGTGCTCGCGAAGAATGGCGTGCCGCTGCTCACCGGTCAGACAGCATCCGATGGTCACCTGAGTTTCCCTTCGCTCGGCAAGCCGACTCGCGAGAAGACACCGGTCGCTTTCATCGCCCGCCGTGGCAACGACGTGGCCTTCATGCCTTACTCGCGCAGCGACCGGTTGGTCGATTACTCGCGCTTCGATACGGGCGGCGTGGAGAGCCGCTTCGGCGCGGAGCTCGACGCTTTCGTCTTCACCGAGCGCGGCATCTACCGCCCGGGTGATGAAATCCGCATCGGTCTTATCGTCAAGCAGCGCGACTGGGGTGGTAAGCTCGAGGGATTGCCGGTGGAGACGGAGATCCTCGATGCGCGCGGGACGAGCGTGCAGGTGCGGAAGCTGGCGCTGCCCGCGATGGGTTATGCCGAGACCAGTTACCAAACGGCGTATGAATCGCCGACGGGTGCTTACACGATCAGCGTCTATCTCGTGAAAGACGGCAAGCGCGGCACGTTGCTGGGCGAGACCTCGGTGACGGTGAAGGAGTTTCTGCCCGATCGGATGAAGATCGAATCCGTCCTGTCGAAGGACACGAAATCCGGTTGGGTCACGCCCGACGAGGTGCGTGCGGCGGTGACCTTGCGCAATCTCTACGGCACGCCGGCCACCGCTCGCCGGATCAAGGCGCACATGGTCCTTTCGCCGGCGGATTTCGAATTCGAAGAGTATCCCGGCTTCTCCTTTTACGATCGTCTCTACGACGAGAAGAAGGAGCGGAAAGCGCAGGACGTGGAGATCGGCGAGGAAAAGACCAACGAGCAAGGCGTGGCGAACTTCGACCTCAATCTGGACCGCTTTGCCGATGCGACCTACGCGATGACGCTCTACGTGGAGGGTTTCGAGGCCGACAGCGGGCGCAGCGTGAACACGAGCAACCATCTGCTCGTCTCCTCCTCGCCTTATGTCATCGGCGCGAAGCCCGATGGGGACTTCAGTTATCTCAAGATGGGCAGCGCGCACACCCTTGAGTGGATTGCCCTCGATCCCACGCTCAAAAAGATCGCGGTGGAGGATCTGGAGGCGCGGCTCATCGAGAATGTCTATGTCTCCGTGCTGAGCAAGAACGAGGAAGGAAACTACGTCTACGAATCGGTGATGCGCGAAAATGTCATCCGCACCGAGAAGGTGAGCATCGGTGAAGACGGCCTGAAATACACGGTGCCGACGGACGTGCCGGGGAACTATGTGCTGGAGCTGCATGAGAAGGATGACGAGACACGGGTGAGCCGCGTGTCGTTTTGCGTCGTGGGCCGTGGCGCGGTGTCGCGTTCGCTCGAGAAGGACGCGGAACTGCAGGTGAAGCTTTCGCGCCCGCAATATAACACCGGCGATGACATCGAGATCAGCATCGTCGCGCCCTACACCGGTGCCGGGCTCATCACCATCGAGCGCGACAAGGTCTATGCGCATACCTGGTTCAAGGCCGATCGCACCAGCACCGTGCAGCACATCAAGGTGCCGGCGGATTTCGAAGGCACCGGCTATGTGAATGTCTGCTTCGTGCGCGCGCTCGATTCGAAGGAAGTCTTCATGTCGCCACTCAGCTATGCCGTCGAGTCGTTCAAGGCGAACATCGAGAAACGCCGACTGCCCATCACCCTGCACGCGCTGCCCAAGGCGAAGCCCGGCGAACCGCTGCACATCGGTTACAAGACCGACCGGCCGGCGCGCATTGCGGTCTTCGCCGTCGACCAGGGCATCCTCCAGGTCACCGATTATCAATTGCCCAACCCGCTGGCCCACTTTTTCCGCAAGGCCGCACTCATGGTGCAGACCAAGCAAATCGTTGACCTCATCCTACCCGAGTATTCCATCCTCCGCTCTGCCTCGGCCTTCGGCGGCGATGGGGAGAAGCATCTCAATCCCTTCCGGCGGGTGACGGAAAAGCCCGTGGTCTTCTGGTCCGGCATCATCGATGCCGACGCCCGCGAGCGCGAAGTGATCTACGACGTGCCGGATTACTTCAGCGGCACGCTCACCATCATGGCCGTAGCCGTCGCGCCCGACGCCGTCGGCTCCGCGGAGATGAATTCGCTCGTGCGCGGCCCCTTCGTCCTCACGCCCAATGTGCCGACCGTCGCAGCGCCCGGCGATCAATTCGACGTCAGCGTCACCGTGGCGAACGGCGTGGAAGGTTCGGGCGAAAACGCCGAGGTGCACGTTACGGCCGAACCTTCCGAGCATCTCGAAATCGTCAAAGCGCCGGCGAACCCGCTGCAGATCAGCGAAGGCCACGAGATCAGCACGACCTTCACGGTGCGGGCGAAGGAGAAATTCGACTCGGCGAGTCTCCTCTTTCGCGCCACGGCGAACGGCCGGGAATCCAAACTCCGCTCCACGCTCAGCGTGCGCCCCGCGGTGCCATTCATGACTGACGTGCGCAGCGGCAATTTCCTCAAGGACGCTTACGAAATCCCTATCGAGCGCCGCATCCATCCCGATTTTCGGCGGCTCGATGCCACCGTCTCGGCGCTGCCTCTCGGCCTGGCCCGCGGCCTCGACACGTTCCTCAAGAATTATCCGAACGGCTGCTCCGAGCAAATCACCAGCGGCTCCTTCTGCCGCCTGATGCTCGCGGATGAAGCCGACTTCGGTCTGACCCGCGGCGAAATCAACAAACAACTCGAGCGCACCTTTGCCACCCTGCGCCGCCGGCAAAACGATCACGGCAGCTTCGGCTACTGGGCTGCGGACAACAACGACCGCATCGACTTCGTTTCCACCTACGTCATGCACTTCCTCATCGAAGCGAAAGCCGCCGGCTTCGCTCCGCCGGCGAATGTCTTCCAAAGCGGCCTGCGCCATTTGCAGGACACGGTCACGCAGGATCCCCGCGACTTGCGCGAAGCGCGCATCCAGGCCTACGCCATCTACCTGCTCACGCGCGAAGGCGTCGTCACGACGAACTACATTCTCAACCTGCGTGACTACCTCGACAAGAACCACGCCAAACAATGGCCGCGCGACCTCACCGCCGTCTACCTCGCCGGCGCCGACGAGCTCTTGAAAAAGCACGACGACGCGCAGCGCCTCATCAAGGGCTACAAGCTCGGCGTGCACGATCCGCACCAGTGGTGGGATTTTCATTCCGCGCTCGGTGCCGATTCCCAATACATCGCCATCATCGCGCGCCACTTCCCCGACTTGCTCAAGCGCGTCAGCGCCGAGGACTTCCAGAAAACCATCACGCGCCCGATCGGCGAAGGCAGCTTCAACACCCTCTCCGCCGCCTACGCCGTCCTCGCGCTCAAGAGCTACTCGCAACATCTCACCCTGACGCAAACCGTCCCGCAACTCGGCGTCACCGAAATCGCCGCGAAGCGCGAGTCTCCGCTGCGCCTGGAAGGCAGCACACTCTTGAAGCGTGGGCCCTTTTCGGCGAACGCCACCGCCCTGCGTTTCACCGCGAAGAACCCCGTGCGCGGCATGGGCGCCTTTTACCAGGTCGTCGAAGCCGGCTACGACGCCGCGCTGCCCACCGCGCCCGTCTCCGATGGCCTCGAAATCTTCCGCGAGTTCGTCGATGACAAGGGCGCCGTGACCCACACCGCCGCGCTCGGCGAACCCATCACCGTGCGCCTGCTCATCCGCGCCGTGCACGGCGAGCTCTCGAACATCGCCATCGTCGATCTCCTGCCCGGGGGATTCGAAATGGCCGCCGGCTCGTTGCAGCCCGGCGCCGGCACCGCGGGTTTCGACTACATCGACGTGCGCGAAGATCGCGTCGTCTTCTTCGGCAGTGTGAGCAGCCGGGTGCGCGAGATTTCCTACAAAATCAAGCCCACCAACCGTGGCGAATTCGTCGTCCCGCCCACTTTTGCGGAATCGATGTACGACCGCGCAATCAAGGCTCGCTCGCTCCCGGGCAAGATCACCGTCACCGACGCGCCATGAAAAAAGTGCAGGCGCAGCATTCCGGGCCGCGCACCCGGTTCGGGTGCTGGTTCCGGCCTCCCGCCGAAACGAACTTTTCTTCGCGTGATTGTAGCAGAGATTCGGATCTGGAAAAAGTTCGCGAAGGTGAGACGTCTTCGCCAGTGCCCGAGACGGGTGCGCGCCCCGGAATCCGGTTGCGCCACCGATCTTCGACGACAAGCGCATTATCGAGAATTTGTCTCGCGCTCGCGATCGCCACGCTCGCCGTGACCGTCGGCTGGTTCTCCCTTCCCGCGCCGCCGTCACTCGATGGCCTCAGCTGGTCGCAACGCGTGCTCGATCGCGATGGCCATCTCCTGCGCCTGACCCTTAGCGCCGATGACAAGTACCGCCTGCCTACGCCGCTCGCAAAGATCGCCCCCGAGCTCGTCAAGGCCACGCTCACGCACGAGGACCAGCATTTCTGGAAACACCCCGGCATCAATCCCGTTGCGGTCTTCCGCGCCGCGTGGCATCTCGGCCTCGGCCACAGCGGTCGCGGCGGCGCCTCCACCATCACCATGCAACTCGCCCGCCTGCGCTACGGCCTGCACACCCGCACCGCGCGCGGCAAGCTCCTGCAAATGTGGCGCGCCCTCGAGATCGAGCGTCATTATACCAAGGCGCAAATCCTCGAGCGCTACCTCGACCTCGCGCCTTACGGCCGCAACATCGAGGGTGTCGGCGCCGCCAGTCTGCTCTACTTCGGTAAACCGGCGTCTGCCCTCACCGCGCACGAGGCCATCGCCTTGAGCGTCGTCCCACAGAGTCCCACGCGCCGCACCCCGCGCGCCGATTCCGCGAATCCCGCTCTGACCGCCGCCTCCCGACGCCTCGCCGCGCGCCTGGTATCGGACGCAACACCCGATCCCATCCTCATCCGCCCTCACGTCACGCGCGACTTCCTCGCCCCGCACTTCGTCCTGCGCACCACGGCGCGCAATCCCGTCCCGCGCGAAATCACTACCACCCTCGACCGCGACCTGCAGCGCCTCCTCGAGCGCCGAATCGCCGCCTATGTCGATGCTCATCGACGCGTTGGTGTCAGCAACGCCGCCGCGATGCTCGTCGACACCCGGACCATGGAAGTCCTCGCGCAAGCAGGCTCCGCCGACTTTTTTGACCCCGCCATCTCCGGCCAGGTCGATGGCACGCGGAGCCGCCGCTCCCCCGGCTCCGCCCTCAAGCCCTTCATCTACGCCGCCGCCATGGACCAGGGCGTCATCCACCCCCTCACCATGCTCACCGACGCGCCCCGCCGCTTCGGCGGCTACAACCCCGAGAATTTCGACGGCGACTTCGCCGGCCCCATCAAGGCCACCGATGCCCTGGCCCGCAGCCGCAACGTTCCCGCCGTCGCCCTCGCCGCGCAACTCACCCATCCCACCTTCTACCAGCTCCTCAAAAAAGGCGGCGTCGCCCTCCCGCGCGAGGAGAGCTACTACGGCCTCGCTCTCCCGCTCGGCGGCGGCGAAGTCACCATGGAAGAACTCGTGCGCCTCTACGCCGCGCTGGCCAATGGTGGCCGCCTGCGCGCGCTCCACCGCACCCTGCCGCATCCACCCGCTGAGGGCGGCACGCGCCTCGTCAGCCCGGAGGCTGCCTTCCTCGCTCTCGAAATGCTCGGCCACGTCCCGCGTCCCGATATCGGTACCGAGGCCGGCGCCGACGGGATCTATTGGAAAACTGGAACGTCGATGGGCTTCCGCGATGCCTGGTCCATCGGCGTCTTCGATCACTTCGTCGTCGCCGTCTGGATCGGCAATTTCGACGGCCGCCGCTGCGCCACCTTCGTCGGCCGCACCTGCGCCGGCCCGCTTCTCTTCCAGATCATTGATACCCTGCGCACCCAGGGCCGTGCCCACCCGCGTCCCCTCCAGCCGCCGCCCGGCGCCAATCTTCAACGCGTCGAATTCTGCGTCGTCACCGGACAGCTTCCCACCGCCGCCTGCCCGCACCGCATCACCGGCTGGTTCATTCCCGGCGTCTCGCCCATCACCCCCTGCGAGGTGCATCGCGAAATCCTGGTGGATGCCGAGACCGGACTCCGCGTGTCGTCCGATGAAGATGGCATGCGCGAGGTCCGCCGGGCCGTCTACGAATTCTGGCCCTCCGACCTGCTCGCCCTCTTCGAGCGCGCCGGTCTTCCGCGCCGCCGCCCGCCGCCTTTCGCCCCCGGCGCCGAAGGCGGCGTCGAGACCCTCGCCCGCACCGGCAAGCCCCCGCAAATCACCTGTCCGGCCAATGGCCAGACCTACGCCGTGCGCCCCGGCGGCGACCGCGCTACCGGCACCATCTCGCTCCAGGCCCGCAGCGAAGCCGACGTCGCCCGCCTGTATTGGTTCGCCGGCAAAGCCTTTCTCGGTGCTGCTTCCGTGCGTGAGTCACTCCCGTGGCACCCCCTGCCCGGGAAATATCACATCGTTGCGCTGGACGATCGCGGGAGGTCGTCGACCTCGAATATCACCGTGCAAGCCGCGGGAGTGGAGTAGGGGGTGAGTGGATAGTGGATGGTTGATAGTGGATAGTCCGCCGCGTTTCCGCTGATTGGTGCGCTCCGCGCTGGAAGAAGCTGATGCAGGGCGGCGATCTTCGCCGCCGTGAGGAAAGGAATGGTGCGGGAGGCGCGCAGCCCGACTGACCTCTTTCATTCCATCTTCCGACACGCACCTCCCGCTCGGCCCGCGAATCTCCAGCAGAAACCAACCTGCATCTCAACCACATCGGAGGATACACTTATGCTGAAATGGGCCCTGGTCTTTGCCATCATCGCGATCATTGCCGGCGCGCTCGGCTTCACCGGCATCGCCGGCGCCTCTGCCGCCATCGCGAAGATCCTCTTCTTCATCTTCCTCGCCATCTTTCTCATCCTGCTCGTCGCCGGCATCATGGTCGGCAAGAAAATCTCCGGCGACTAGACCGCTCTTCCGCTTGCCGTCTCACTCCTCGGGAACCTGCCAAAGCTGGCGCAATAGCTTCAGCATCGCCGGGTCGTGCTCGGCCAATTGCCCGCGGTTGAAGGGATACCAGTCGTTCCGGCCGAAAAATGACTCGGTGCTTTCGGCAAAATATTCCCGCTCGTTCGTCATCGCATAGGCGGGCTCGAAAGTGTCGGGCCGTCCCGGCGCGATGAAACGCTCGACCCGGTCGTAACTGCCCGAAGCCTTGGCGCGCTCGTAGGCAGCCTTGATCTCGGGGTTGTCGAAGCCGAGGACTTGATCGTGGTAGGCGTGCGCCAGTTCATGCAGCACGAAGACCGGCATTCGTTTCGTCTCGGCCTCGAAGATGCGCACGTTCGTCATTTCCACGCCCTTTGCCACCAGCGGATCGCGGCCATTCGCGCGCACCCAATTAATGTCCGGATGATACTCCGCGTGGGGGGCGAAATGCGGATACTCCGGCGAGAGCCAGATCGGCACCGTCTGCAGCAGCGCGACGGCTGGCGGCGGCACCACACGGACGATTTCCTTGAGATGACCGGCAAGCAATTCGACCGCCCGCGCCGTGGCCGCGGCCTGATTCTTCAGCAACCCATCGCTGATCAACACCGTCCACCCCTCAATGCGCCGGGTTTGCCGGCCGGTGACGACCAGCCGGGGATCCTGCGCCGCCACCAGTTTCGAATCCAACAACGCGCTCAGATTGGCCCGGACGCGGAGGAATTGCGGATCCGCCGCCAGGTTGTGCAACTCCGCCGGATCGCTTTTCAAATCGTAGAGCTCCTCCTCCGGGTGCAGGCCGCAGGCCATTTCGAAAAAGGGTTTCATCGACGGTTCATTGCGGTGGTCGAGCAGATATTGCTTGGTCGGCGAGGGGTCGATGTTGAAAAGAAACGCGCCCACGTCCTTTGGCCATTCGCCATTGCTGAAATTGGTCTTGTGCTCGGGAAAACGGCTCTCCTCCTTGTGCCAGGTTTCCGGATTGTAATTGCGGATGTAGCTGAAACTCGCGTTGCGGATGGCGCGGCAGGGATAGGAAAACACATGACGCTCCATGCCGGTCAGCACGAAGCGGTGCGTGAGGTCCGCCAGGTCGGATTTGCCGCTGGTCAGGATCGGCAGCAGCGAGCGCCCGGTCATCGCCTGGGGCGGTGTCACGCCGGCGGCGGCGAGGAAGGTCGGCGCGAGATCGGTGAGAGAAACGAAATCCGTCAGCGTGCGACCGGCCTTGACCTTCGCGCCCCAGCGGATGGCCAGCGGCGCGTGCGTGCCGGTGTCGTAGAGGGTGGCCTTGCAGCGCGGAAAGGGCAGGCCGTTGTCGCCGCTCATCACGACGATGGTATTCTCGAGGTCGCCGGCTCGTTCGAGCAATGCGAGGATTTCCCGGCACTCCCTATCGTAACGCTGCGTGCGGAAAAGGTAGTCGCAGAAATCTTTGCGCGTCGTTTCGTTGTCGGGCAGGCAGGCGGGCAGCTTGACCTTCGCGGGATCGAGGCCGTTCCGCTCGCCTTCCTCGTAGCGATACGGCCGGTGCGGATCGTTGCAGCCGAACCAAAAGCAGAACGGCTCCCCCGCTTTTTGCTGCTCGTAGAATTCCACGAACGTCTTGAGCTGCGGCCCGAACGGATCGTGATGGGTGAACTTGTAAGGGCTCGGCTCCGCGCCTTTGCCGCAAAAGCCGATCCGGTAGCCCGCGGCGTGGAGCAAGTCCGCATAGGTCGGCTCATTGGCGCGCAGCGAACCGCCAAGATTTCCGCCGTCTCCCAGACGCCATGGCCACTGGCCGGTGGCGATCGCGTTGCGGCTCGGCGTGCAGGAAGGCGAGGCCACATGCGCGTTGGTAAACATCACTCCCTCGTGTGCCACCCGGTCGAAGGTCGGGGTTTTGATCACCGGATCACCCAGCGAACTGGCATTCGGCCACGACCAATCGTCGGCCATGAGGAAGAGAATGTTCGGGCGGGACGAATCGGCGGCCTGGGTGGCGGTGGCGACCAGGACTATGCCGAAAGCGAGGATGGTGAGAAGCTTCCGGTGAGGAGAGCCGTAATTTCGGGGAAGAGCATGGGGGACAACATCCAACATCCAACACCGAACATCCAACATCCCATGGCGCAAGCGCAAGGCGGGAACGCTTTCTTCGATTGGATGTTGGGCCGCTGGGCTTCCTACCCTCCCGCCTCAAAACCAGGATACAGCGTCATGCCGCCGTCGATGAAGAGTGTCGTGCCGTGGATGTAATCGGCATCGTCGCTGGCCAACCAGGCGACGGCGCGGCCGATTTCGTCCGGTTCGCCGATGCGCTTGTAGGGAATCAGCTTGAGCAGCGCGGCGTAGTGCTCGGGCGTGTCCCAAGCCTGGGTATTGATCGGTGTGCGGATGGCGCCCGGCGCGATGGAGTTCACCCGGATCCGCCACGGGGCGACCTCCTGCGCGATACTCTTCATCATGAGCATCACGCCGCCTTTGGAAGCAGCGTAATTCACGTGGCCCGCCCAGGGGATGACTTCGTGCACGGAGCTCATGCAAATGATCTTGCCCGCTGCGCAGGAGATCTCCGGCCGCACCCCGCGGGCGCGGAATTCGCGCACGGCTTCGCGCGCACAGAGAAATTGTCCGGTGAGATTTACATCGATGACTTTCTGCCACTGCGCGAGGGTCATCTCGGTGAAGGGCGAATCGGCCTGCAGCCCGGCGTTGTTGATCAAAATATCCACCGTGCCGAACTCCTTTTTGGCGGCGGCAAACATGGCCTGAACCTCGGCTTCCAAGGCCACGTTGGCCTGAAAGGGGATGGCGCGACTGCCTTCGGCAATGATGGCATCGACGCACTCCTGCGCACCCTGGAGATCGTGGCCATAGTTGGCGACGACACTGGCGCCCGCTTTGCCGAGCTCGATGGCCACGGCCTTGCCGATGCCCGAACTGGCGCCGGTGACCACGGCGATCTGGCCGGCAAGCAGGTTGCGCTTGGGCACTTTGGGCAGGATGGGCTCTGGATATTCCGGGTGATTTTGTGGGTCCATGGCGGGTGATGGGTTGAATGACATTCGCGTCTGGCGGACGCCGTGTCCTTATCGCGATGCTAGCGCGCTTCCTGGATCTTGAATCGTTAATTTTTAGTCTTAAATCCTCGGGCCGGCGGTTGAGAGGAGGGATGGCGGCCATCCTGGCCGCCCCACAATCGCGCTTACTGACAGCGGCGCCCATCCAACCTCCGATCTCTTGCAATCAATCAGCGCCGTCATTCGTTTCCCTGACAGAGACCTCAATGCTATTGTAGGCCTCCGATTCGCGGAGGCAGCCCAACCTTTTCGAACCATGACCAAGCGCACCTTCCTTACGGCCACGCTGCTCGGCGGCGTCGGCATTGTCGCCGGCGCGAATTACCTGCGTCCCGGCAAAACTTTCATTCCCATGCATACCGATTCTGATGCTTCCACCGTTACCGTCCGCCTCGTCGATGAAAACGGACAACTCACTGCCCCGCTGACCGCGCCGAAGGTCACGATGTCCGATGAGGCGTGGCAGGCCCGCCTGACCACTGCCCAATACAACATCACGCGCAGCCATGGCACGGAGCAGCGCTTCTGCGGGGTCTTCCACGACAACCACAAGAACGGTCTCTACACTTGCCTCGGCTGTGGCCTGCCGCTCTTCCGCTCCGATGCGAAGTTCGAGTCCGGGACCGGCTGGCCGAGTTTCTTTCAGCCAGTCGCGGATGAAAATCTCGGCAGTACCCGCGACGTGAGCTTTGGCATGGTCCGCAACGAGATTCATTGCGTGCGCTGCGATTCTCATCTCGGCCACGTCTTTGAGGATGGCCCCAAGCCGACGGGCCTGCGCTTTTGCATCAACTCCGCCGCGCTCGATTTCCAGGAAGCCGGCGTGAAGCCGGCGCGCGAAAAGGTCTTCTTTGGCGCCGGTTGCTTTTGGGGCGTCGAGGCCGGCTTCGCGAAAGTGCCGGGTGTCGTCCATACGCGCGTCGGTTACTCGGGCGGTATCACAAAGGAGGCCACTTATGAGGATGTCTGTTCCCACAAGACCGGCCATGCCGAGGTGGTCGAGGTGGAGTTTGATCCCGCGAAACTCAGCTTCAGCGCGTTGCTGGAGGCGTTTTGGGCGATGCACGATCCTTCCACCAAACAGCGCAATGGGCCGGACATCGGCGGCCAGTATCGCTCCGCCATTTTCTTCACCACACCGGAACAGGAAACGGTCGCGCTTGAATCCGCCGCTCGTTTGGAAAAGAGCGGCAAGCTATTCGCGCCGGTGGCCACGGAGATCTCTTTGGCCGGGCCGTTTTACGTCGCGGAGGAATATCATCAAAAGTACTACGCCAAACACGGCGCCGCAGGGTGCAAGATTCCGTGAGACTTATCGCGCGGCGACCTTTTCCGCATCGAGGAAGGCGGCCAGTTGCTGGCACGAGGCGTTGAAGGCGTCGGGCGTCATCTGGTCGCTCTTCGTATAGAAAATCAGGTGCACACCCGGGGACGAACGCGGGCGGAAGGTGCGCAGCAGATAGGCGCGATAGCTCGGCACGATGCGGCCATCGACGATGTAGAACTCGCGCATCCAATGCTGCCCATCGGTGTAGACGTCGGCATTTTCCCGGCTCGGTTCGAGTTCGATGCCGCGGTACTTCATGCACACCTTCATCGAATGGTGGCGGCCATTGCCGGAAGGATTGAACCACGCGAGGCCGATATTCGCCGGTTGGCCGGGGACCTGCACTTCGAAGGTATCGGCGGCGACCGTCGTGAAAGTGGTGTCGGAAGGCGGCGCGAAGGTTTCATGGCTGCGCGCCAGGACGGTTGACGCGATGAACGGGAGAACGAAGCAGACGGACAACACCGCGGGAGCGAATCGCCAGGCGCGCGCGGCGGGCGTTACGAAAGCCGGCGCGGCGGTTTCTTCATTCGAACCGCGGAACCATTGCCACGCCCACAGGCCGATGATCAGCCAGACCACGTAAGTCGCGCCGGGAATCATGCCGACGAGCGGATAGGTGGCCGCGGTCAGCACGAGGCCATTGATGCCGCTCAGCCAGCGACGTGAGGCGAGCACCGGGCAGAGAAAGAGCCACGGCAGCCAGAGCTGAACTGCGCGGCCATTCCCAAGGATCTGCTTGAGTCGGAGCTTTTCGGTGCGGAAAAGGGCGCCTTCAGCGGCTCCATCAAGGAAAAGCCCGGCCTCGTGGAGCAGGCCGCCGGCGGGACGCTCTTCCTCGACGAACTCGACACGGCGCTCCAACCGAAGCTGCTGCGCTTCCTCGAGACGCGCAAGGCACGCCGCGTCGGCGCGACGAAAGAGTACGCCGTGCCGTGCGGATCGTCTCCGCGACCAGTCGGAATCTCGATGATGAAATCGCGCGGGGCAGTTTCCGCAGCGACCTTTTCTACCGCCTTTCCGAAGTCACCCTGCGCATCCCACCTTTGCGCCAACGTCTCGATGATATTCCCACGCTGGCCCACGCCTTCCTCGCCCAATCCTGCGAGCGTCTCTGCAAGAACTTCGACCACATCGAGCCCGAGCTCATCGTGAAATTGCAGACTTACCAGTGGCCGGGAAATGCGCGGGAGCTGAAGAGTGCCATCGATCGGATGGTAATCCCTTTCGACGGTCCGGTGCTGCGTGCGCAATGGTGGGATCGGCCAAATGTGGGTGCCGCGGCAGGGCCGACATCTTCTTCGCCTTCGTCGCCCACGCCCGCAGAATCAACGGCGCGTCCGCCGAGTACGGTGGCGCCGGCGTTCATTCCGAACAAAAAGCAGAAGATGGAACTGGCGAAGAAGCTGCTCGATGAGAGTGACAACAATTACACGTGGGTCAGCGCGCAGTTGGGGGTGAATGTGTCGACGCTGTACCGCTGGCGGAAGGCGGGGAAGGTGGAGTGAGGGGACGTCGGGATGTCCAAGGCAGAACATCCAACATCCAACACCCAATAAAGGGAGGCCGCCGCTCTACGGTTGGCGGCGGCGGCGCCGGGTGAGGCCGAGGAAGGTGACGAGGCTGCCGAGCAGCGGAATCATCGTGCCGGGTTCGGGGACGGCGAGCAGGGCGACGGAGTCGCCTTGGTAATCGTAGTCCAACTGGTAGGCGGCGTTGCCGACGTGGATGGTGCTGCCGTCGGTGACGACGCTGCCGTTGTAGGTGAAGAGTCCGCCATTCCAGCCGTTCGTGGCGTAGGTGATGAAGACGTAATTGCCATTCGGCGAAAGGCTGGCGAGGTCGCGGATCGAAAGGATGGCGTCGTTGTTGGCGGAGAGATCGAATGCTCCGGTGGTGGCGAGGACGTCGTTGGTCAGCGTGGTCGAATTGATCTCCAGCTTGAACGTGCCGCCGCCGAGGATGCTGAGCGCGCCGGTGCTGTTCAGCGTGCCGATACCGTTGCCCGGCGAAAGGACACCGCCATTGTTGACGTTGATTGCGCCCACGGTGCCGCTGACTCCGCCCAAGGTGCCGCCGTTGTTCACGTCCACCGTACTTCCCGAGATGGAGCCGCTGACGAGCAGCGTGCCTTGATTCACCTCGGTGTTGCCCGTGTACGTATTACCGGTGGAGGTGAGACTCAGGGTGCCGTTGCCGGCCTTGGTCAGACCGCCCGAGACATTCGCGGCGGTGGTGATCGTGCCGAGTGCCGCGCCGGTGCCGCCGCCGCCACTGAGGGTCACGGTTGGCACGCTGCTGTAGCCGGTGCCGGCGCTGGTCACGGTGATACTGGCGATCTTGAAGGTGCCCTTGCCGGTGCCGTCGTCGACCATGTTGGCCACGGCCGTGGCGCCGCTGCCGGCGCCGCTGATGACCACCATCGGCGCGCCCACATAACCACTGCCGCCATTGGCCACCGGGATCGTCGTGACGCCGCTGCCCGCGGGGGCGAGCAGCGCCTGGCCGATGGTCAGGTTCTGACCGTTGGTGTCGATGGTTGCGCCGCCGGCATACACGTTCGCGCTGGTCAACCCGTTGAGGAACGTGCTGCTGGCGGAGTTCGCCGCCCGCAACGTGCCCCCATTGAAATTCACGATGCCGCTGCCGCTGGTTTTGCTAATCGCACGGGTTGCATAGGTGCCCCCATTTAGATTCAGGATGCCGCTGTCGCCCGCCGCCAGGCCGAGCATCGTCGTGCCATTGATCGTCACCAAGGCGTTGCCCGCGATCGTTTCCTCGCCGTGCATGTTGCCGGTGCTGGTCGAAAAATCATTGTAGCCGATGCGATTGGAAACGGTGGTGAACGAGCCGCCGGTGAAATAAGCGATGCCGTTGCCGTTGATGAAACCACCCGTGCCATTGGCGCCGACCTCGAGACCATTGGTGAAGGCGATGTTCACCGTGCCGCCTGATTGATAGAAGACGCCGGTGGAATAGGAGGCGCCGCCGCCAACACGGAAACGGACATTGCCGCCACCGGTATCAGTCACCGTGCCACCGCTGAGGCCGTAGAACCCGTATGAGGTGGCGGTGCTGGTGCCGAGGAGACCGAAGTTGAGATTGTTATTCAGCAGGATATCGCCGCCGCTTTGATACATCGCCCCATTGCTGCCGGCGGCGTCGCCGATGACAAAGGCGGAGTTCGTCCCGAAGATGCTCGCTCCGGGCAGGAGATTGAACATGCCCGTGGTGTTCGCCGTGCCTGCGGCAATATTGATCGCCGCCGTGTAAGCGCCGGAGAGGTTCGCGGTCCCGCCACCCGAGATGGTCATCGTCCCCGCGGTCGCGTTGTTGCCGGTGAGATTCAATGTGCCCTTGCTGACGTTGACGACTCCCGTGAAGGTGTTATTGCCGGAGAGCGTGAGCGCGCCCGTGCCGCTGTTGGTCACCGCGCCGGTGCCGCTGATTGCCCCCGAAATGGTCGTGCTGCCGCTGCCGTTGTTGGTCAGCGAAAAGCCGCCATTCGTCACCGCTCCGCCGATGGTCAGGGCGTTGCTGCTGTTGTTCGTCCAGGTCTGGGCGACACCGAAGATCAACGGCGCATTCAAAGTCACCGCGCCCGCGCCGCTGTTGACCACGATGCCCGAGCTGCCGAGCGTGAGATTATTTCCATCGGCATTCAACGTCACCGCATTGGTATCGGAAACGGCGAGGCCTTTGATGGACATGTTCGTGCCGAGCACCATCGCGCCCTGGTTCGACGCGGAGTTCGCGGAGAAATTGACGATCGTGGATGTGCCGGGAACGAGCGCCGTGCTGGTTCCGTTGACATCGGTGGCCCAATTGCTCGCCGTACCATCCGAGATCGCCCACACGTTGTTGCCGACGCCGAGGCCGCCTTTCCAATAAGCGTTCGACAACGCCGTCGCCGCGGTGAGAGTCACGCTCATCGTCGTGTCCGTTACCTGGAAGTTACTCGCGGTGGCGTTGGTCAGGTTATAATAAGTCGGTGTGTAAGTCGCGCCGCCAGTGGTCAGGCCGCTGGCCACGGTGAGGAGATTGTTCACCCCGGCTGTGGGCGTCACGCCGGTGATGCCGTAGATATTCACCCCGATCGTTCCGCTCGTCGTGGCGGCCGCGGTGCTGGTGATCGCCGACTGGCTCGCCGTGCCGCCGACCGCCGTGCCGATGGCGCTGCCGCCGGCCAGGCTGATTGCGCCGGTGCCGAGATTGAGCGCACCGGCCGCCGTCGGACGATAGGCAAAGGTCGCGCCGCCGGCCACGGAGAGGCCGCTATTCGTGCCGAGCGCACTCGCAGTCGTGCCCACGAGAAGGCCCGCATTCACCGTGGTGCCCCCGGAATAAGTATTCGCCCCGGAAAGGGTGACCATGCCGCTGGTCGTCTTGTTCGCCCCGGCCGTGCCGGCGAGGATGGCGCTCGCCGTGCCGGACTGCAGGTCGTAGGCATTCGTGCTGGTCAGCGTGCCCGTGGTGCCGGTGATGGCGCCGCCGGTGAGATGCACATTGGCCAGCGTCTGCGCGAAAGTCTGCAGATTGAAGGTGCCCCCGTTCACGGTGATGCCGGAGGCCGCATTGATCTCGGCGGCCTGGAGCAGCTTGAGCGTGCCGGCGTTGAGCACCACATTGCCCGCGATCGCCTGCGCGCCGGCGGCATTCAGGTCGACTTCACCCGCATTGATGATCGTGTCGCCGGTATAAGTATTCGCTCCGGCGAGAGACAGCGTGCCGGTGCCGGTCTTGGTCAGGCCGCCGGCGCCGCTGAGGATTGCCGTGCTCTGGATGGTAGCCGTCTGCGTGCCGGAAACATTCCAGGTGTGTGTGCCGGAAGTGTTGCCCGTGTTGTTCAAGACGATCGTCAAGCCGCCGGTGAGACCGCTCAGCGCGGTGTTGCCACTGACTGTCTGGTCAGCGTTGAACACGTTCCCGATCGTGCCATCCACCCAATTGAAATTGATCGTCGCCGTATTCGCTCCGGCGCCGGTGCCGGCGGTGCCGCGGGTGATCGTGCTCGCGTTCAGCGTGCCGCTGTTGAGATTGACCGTGCTATTGATGGTCTGCGTGGCTGCGCCGCTGGCTTTGTTGGCCAGGGTGAGAGTGGTCGCATTGATCGTGCCGCCATTCAGGGTCAACGTGGCAATCGAGTTGCCGGACGAATTCGATCCGCTCACCGTGGCCTGCGAGCCGACGATGATCTGCGTGGCGTTTAGCGAACCCGCGCCCATGATGAAGGTGCCCGTCGAAGCGAACCCCGCGGTATTGTTGCGCGTATTCGCACCGATGGTCAGCGTACTGACCAGCGCGTCGAGCACGCCCGCGCTCACGTCCATCGTGGCCACGTTGGCCGCCGCACCGCTGTCATTCGTGCCGACGAGAAGCGTGGCGCGATCGACATCCGTGCCGCCGGTGCCGCGAATCTTCAGCGTCGGCAGGGTGAGCCCCGCCTGGAAATTGAGGGTCGACGTCGACTTACCCACCCCGACGGTAAACGTCGTGGCGTTGATCGTGTTCGTTTGCCCGAGATGCACGGTGCCGGTGTTCGGTGAACTGTTACCTGAGGAGAGCGGGCTGACGAGGAAGCTGCCCGCGGTGATGTTATTGATCGCGGCCATGCTCAGGGTTCCCGCGGCGCTGGTGCCCGTGCCCACATCCGCCTTGCCGCCCACGCTGAACGTGCCGCCGCTGATGTG